>ENA-UOOK01000065-UOOK01000065.1-fermentation-metagenome-genome-assembly--contig:-NODE-65-length-110591-cov-26.009852_pt1 | contig 110591 bp, 106 predicted proteins | sample MGYA00245777_ERZ724023 | MGnify/ENA primary metagenome ERZ724023 (study PRJEB28704, sample SAMN03018312) | fermentation metagenome | biome: anthropogenic terrestrial biome; feature: soil... | reverse complement strand
TTGTGCACATCTAAGCCACATACTTTTTTCATTATTGAATATTTTAGTGGTTAATGATCTTCAAATATAGAGAAAGTTGTGGCTTATTTCAAATCAATGTGTAAAACCGGCCCAAACGGACTCAAACAGAACACTCAATTTTTATGGGTCTGTGTATATGTGTATACTTTTATGTATATTTGTAGCAAGCAAGATAGATATATTGTAAACATGATTACCCAGCAAAAAATACTTCAACTCCTCGCTGATACTGAATGTCATAGAGTAGAGCGGACAACGTCCAAAAATGATATGGATAAGTTTTGTCAGGCGATATGTGCTTTTTCCAACGACCTTTCGGGTGATGGAAAGAGTGGCTATTTGATGATCGGTGCCTATGATAACGGAGAGTTGAGTGGATTGAAGGTAGATGATACCTTATTGCTGAAGATTGCCAATATCCGAACGGATGGAAATATTCTTCCTCAACCGTTGATGACTGTTGAGAAGTTTACTTTTGAAGGTGGAGAACTGCTTGTTGCTGAAGTTCAGCCGTCTGAATTTCCTCCGGTACGTTATAGAGGACGTGTTTGGGTGCGTGTTGGACCGCGGAAAAGCCCGGCTTCCGAAATGGAGGAGAAAATTTTGACTGAAAGACGATTGTCGAATGTTCGCACGTATGATGCTAAACCATGTCTTGGTGCTTCGTTGAAAGATTTAGATATATCGCTTATCAAGAAAGAATTTCTGCCTAAAGCGGTTGCGGAAGATATATTGGCGGAAGACAAACGTTCCATAGAGGAACAATTAGCTTCGCTTGGCTTTTTCGATTTGAGGTATAATTGCCCTACTGTTGGTGCAATTGTTTTGTTTGGAAATAATCCGGAGAGACATGTGCATGGTTCGTATGTTCAGTATGTACGTTTCAAAGGAATAGACCGGGCAGGCGATATTATTCATGAATTTAAGTTTGACGGAAATTTATGTAAATCACTTCCGAAAATAGATACATTTATCGAAACGAGTGTATCGACTAAGCGTCCTATTCCGGTGAGTGTTCTGCGGGAAAAGATTGTCTCCACCTATCCTTATTGGGCGACTCGTGAGCTTTTAATGAACGCCATCATGCACCGTGATTATGATTCGAATTCCCCTATTCAGTTTTATGAATATGACGACCGAATTGAAATTCAAAATCCGGGAGGATTGTATGGTAAGGTCAGTCCGGAAAACTTCCCCAACGTAAGTGATTACCGGAATCCATTTATTGCAGAAGCAATGAAAGTTTTGGGATATGTGAACCGATTTAGTAGAGGCGTCTATCGGGTTCAAAAGGAATTGAAAGAAAATGGAAATGGAGAAGCCAAATTTGATTTCTCTTTGCGTACCGCTTTCAGGGTAGTGGAAAATATATCAAAGAAGTATTTCGAGGAAGGTTTTGGAGCTGACAACCCGGAAAATACAAAAAAAGCACAAAGAAACAATCAAGAGCAACCAGAAAACAACCAGAAAACAACCAGAAAACAACCAGAAAACAACCAGAAAACAATAAAAGATGAAATAGTTGAACTCATCAAGGAGAATCCGAACATCACTCGTAAAGAGTTGGAAAATCTTTTAAACCGAACTCCGAATAGTATAAAATACCATTTGGAGCAACTAACAAAAAAAGGAATAATCAAACGAGAAGGTTCAGACCGAGTCGGCAAATGGATCGTAATTGAATAATTCGATTCCTGGTGGCACCACTGAATAAAGCGCTTAAATAGCTATTATTTAAGCGCTTTATTATTTTTATAGCCTTTCAATTCGTCGGTTGTTTTTCGGGGAATTGACGGTGCCCTTCCTCCTTTGCATGAGTCAAACGCCGGCACGATTGTCACGACGACTAAACAGGTTAAGCACCCACAGGAAAAAAACAGCCCCTACCAGCGATAGGATCAGCACGCCTATGATGCCGCCGAAGGTTATCCCCATCAAACTGAAAACCAAGCCGCCTACGATAGCCCCTCCCAGCCCCACAATTAAATTCACGAGGAGACTGAATCCCCGCCCCTTTATGCTCCGGCTGGATATAAAACCGGCGATGATACCGATAACAATTGACCCAATAATTTCTAAATCCATGTTGATTTGTTTTTAATTTGTTTTGTTTCTTCTTTTCCGACCGTTATCCCTTCAGCTAGAGTTCCAAAAGGACAAGCTGTGCGCTTTCGTACCTGCGCGAAGGATGCTTTTAGATGATGCGATGTATAGCAAAAGCGGGGCGGTTGCATGATTAAAACAATTGCGCTACGGATAGTACCGGCGAATCTGTAAAAGATGTAAGTTATTTTGTTTTTTGTGTAACGCAACCTAATAAAATAATTTTCATCTTTGTCTTTCATGAATATATTGAAAGAATATGTCGAAAGAAAGTAAAGGAAAAGATAGGACTGACAAGAAGTCACCTCAAAAGAATTTGAAAGAAAAACGAGCGGAAAAAGCCAGTAAGCGTGCCGAAAAGAATCGGAAAGGATTGGATGAGCTGAAAATGAAATAACGAATAAAATCTCCGGCTATTTACAGGTTCTCGATGTTAATATCACGTTTTTGGCCGTGTGTTTTATAGAAGGATAACGTGGTGCCGGTCATCTTTTTAAACTGATTCGACAGGTGCCCGATGCTACTGTAATGCATTTTGAAGGCGATTTCGGAGAACGTCAGTTCGTTGTATTCGATGAGTTCCTTCACCCGTTCTATTTTATGGGAAATCATGAAATGCGTGATGGTAATGCCTTGCGACGCTGTAAACAGGTTGGAGAGGTACGTATAATTGAGATTTAATTTGCGGCTCAGATAAGCTGAAAAAGGGACTTTCAGGGGCGTACCGCAATAATAGATCGATTCTATTACGGTTGTTTTTATCTGTTCCACCACCCTGTCCTTTTTATCTTCTATCAGTTCAAGGCCGGTCTCATGCAATAGCCGTTTCAACCGGGCTTTCTGCTCTTCGGTTATATCCTCGCGAAGTTCGGCCATCCCCAAATCCACCCTAATGTATTGGAGCCCCATCCTCATTAAGGCTTGCTCGACAGCCATTTTGCATCGCCGACTGACCATATATCGAATATAAATTTTCATAATGCCACCCTGTCTCTGCTTTTACAGAAAAGAACCGATGAATTTTTTTATTCTTGCTTTTTGTGAATCGGTTTATACACACATCAGATCCTGCGAGAAGTGGTGCAGATAGAGAGAGAAAAAAAATAAATCCCTGCATTATAAACACGTAACGGTTCCCTATTGTTCCAAACAGTTTACATTTCATTTATCCACCTGCGATTTCATCCGGTCGCCGGAATGCGGCAGGTGCCGGCAGAGCCGCAAGGCCGGTACCCGGCTTCGAAAAGCGACCGGCAAGGCAGGAGTTTGATGCGATACCCCGAAGTTCATCCCCAAAAACCATTCATATCATAGAAAAGTAGTATATTTATGCCGCAAAAAGAAGTCAATGACCCATACATATAGAGAGACAATCGATGGATTCGAATCAAGAGAGCGCTTCACGGTGGCTGAATAAGAAAATAGGAGAGGCGAAAGGCGCTTATGGCTTGGCGTCGGCGTTTACGCTCTTAAGCGCAGGGTGCTTTGTCGTTTTTTGCCGGTATTTGTCGCAATTCGCCGCATGGTGGTTGAACGACGGACAAATCGCCCCCATGCTGCTGCTATACGCCTCGGCCTTTTTGGCTGGCAGATACCTGTTGGCCTACTTCGCCTCACAGTTCAATTATAAAGCCGGAAACCTCATCGTATCCAGAATCAAGAAGAATCTTTACCCTATACTCCTCAACAACAGTCAATTAGACTCCACCTCAAGCACGTTATACGTCACCAAAATCAGCGACGACCTGAAACCCTATTTCGCCTTTTTCATCCCTTATTCGATGGCATCCGTTTTGGTCAGCGCGCTCTTATTGGTCATTAGTTTTTGGCTGGAGAAATGGGTAGGTATCATCCTGTTGGTTTCGTTGCTGGTCATCCCCATGCAGATGATTATTATAGGGGTCGGCGCCGAAACGCTTCACAACCGGCACATCAATCTGTTCCTGAAATATTCGGCCGTGTTTTACAATCGCTTACAAACCATCGCCGAAATTGTCAATCTCGACAACTTCAAGCCGCAATACCGCTTTTTGTCGAAAAAAAGTAAAGCCCTAAACAAGGCCACGACCAATGTCATGCAGGTAGCCATCTTGTCGTCGGCCGTGCTGGAATTGTTCGTCACGATTTGCATCGCCGCCATTGCCATTTATTTAGGCATGAGCCTGCTGGGCATCATGCCCGGCCCCCATTACGGAAAAGGCTACAACTTTCAGACCGCCCTGTTTCTACTGACCCTCGCGCCCTACTTTTTCTTTTATTTGCGCAAATTTGTCAGCGCCTACCACGACCGCAACCGGGCGCTGGCCTCGGCAAACCGGCTTATGCCCGTACTGAACGAGCCTCCCAAAGGGACGCTGACCGACATGGACGAACCGCTCGACCGTTTTGACATCGACGGCCTGAGTTTTGCCTATCCCGCTTCGCCGGTGAAGGTTTTACACGACATCCGTTTGCGCTTTCCGCAGAAAGGATTGGTGTTGGTGAAAGGCATTTCGGGTTCGGGAAAATCGACCTTATTAAAAATCTGCGCCGGCAGTTTGTCGGCTCAAGAAGGCGTGGTTTCGGTAAACGGAAAAGACAATGCCCGGTCGCGTGAATGGCTCAAGGCAAACTCGTCTTACATGAATCAATTCCCTTTCATCTTCGACGGAACGCTTCGCTACAATGTCTTCCTCGAAAAAAAAGCGAACGCCGGCGAGCCTTATCCGGATTTTCTAACGAAGATTCTGGCAAAAAAGGATGACGGCTGGCAAACCGAATTAAGCCACAACGGCAAGCAGCTTTCGGGCGGAGAAAAACAATTGGTCACGTTGGCTCGAATGATGCTTCACCCCAAACCGGTCGCCATTTTGGACGAACCGACGGCAAATCTGGACATGGGTACGATAGAAATTATTCTTCCGCAGATTATGAAATTAGCCGAGACCCGGTTGGTGATCGTGGCCTCCCACGAAAAATTGTTCGATACTGTTGCCGACGCTATCGTGAATTTGAATTGGGGGGAACAGATGAGCAAATGAGCAGATAGGCAAATGAGCAAATGAGCAGATGAGTAAATGAGCAGATGAGTAAATGAAATTAAAGGTCTAAAGACCGGTGACTGAAGACTGAAGACCGAAGACCGAAGACAAAGTGACATGAACAGATTTATTATAAAACAGATATTGCAACCTTTTGCCGGCAGATGGCTGGGAGGATTTTTGCTGCTGGCGCTATGGACGGTGGCGTTTGTTGCCTTGCCGGCTATTTCGGGATGGTTCCTGGCCATTTGCAGTGTCGTCTTTATCACGGCGAACACCGCCTTTTCTTACCTGATTCCGTCTGCCATCATCCGTTTACTGGCGCTCTTCCGCACCGCCACACGCTATTTCGAACGGTTGGAAAATCATAAAACGACTCTCGATGTCCAGCAAAGCCTGCAATTAAAAATATTTCAATCCGTGGCCCGATTCCCCTATTTCCGAAAACAAGTCAACAATAATTCTTCGTTGCCCGAAAACAGCACGCAGGGTGTCGACCAGATATTAAACCACATCCTCTTATGGGTTTTACCCTTTGCCGCACTCATCGTGTCGCTTATCCTCTATTTTTTCTTCCTGATGGTGTTTTCGCAGGTCATCGCCATCGAGTTTTTGATTTCGTCGTCGCTTTTCCTGTTTATCATTCCGCAGCTATTTTTCCGCAACAACCGTAGACTTTACGAAAAGTTGAAAACGTCCCGTGAAGAAAATAATCAGATGCTCATCGAGAGCTTCCGGGGCCGGATAGAAATTTCGAAATATCATCTCGAGGAAAAAGCTATCGGTCAATACGAAGAACGACTGCAGCAACTCGAACGAGTGGAAAACAAACTACAAACCCAGTCATTCCGGCTGCAACTCGTCGGCGGCCTGGGGATCAGTTGCATCGCCTCGTTTATATTATGGAGTTCCGCCAACCGGGGAATCGACGCCCCGTTGGCTATCGGAATATTCTTCGGTATCATGGCGCAAGCCGAATTGGCGGAGATGCTTTTTTCGGGAAAATCGGAAAAGAGTTCGGTCGCCCGTCAAATGAAAGACATCGACGCGATTATCAGGGAAGGCGAGCAACCGGTCGAACCCGTCCGCGTCCATACCGCTTTGGAGAAACTGGTTATCAACCGGGTAAGCGCGATAATACCCGAAACGCCTGTGCGTACCGCCGAACTATCGATGGAGATAAAAAAGGGGGATTGGATTGCCCTTTTCGGGGAAACGGGCAAAGGAAAAACCACCCTGCTCAACAGTCTTTTTTATCCCGAATACCGCCGCAGCGGCTCGCTGACGTGGAACGGCGACACGGACTTGCCTCATTTGCCCGTTCCCGAATGTATTTACGTCACCCAAAAAGCATACTTGCTCACCGGTACGCTGCGTGAAAATTTCGAAGGATATCCCGACGAAGCCATCGAACAAGCATTGCAAACGGTTGATTTGGCCGGCTGGCGTTTAGCTCTTCCCCACGGGCTGGACTCCTGGTTAGGAGAAAACGGCGAAACCTTAAGCGGCGGGCAGCGGAAGAAGCTGCTGCTGGCTCAGGCGTTGCTCAAAAAGCCGCAACTGTTAGTGGTAGACGAGCCTACCGCCGGCATCAGTTCCGAGAATGCCCTGGCTATTTTCCGGACTATCAAGCAACAATATCCCGATATGGCCATTCTGATAGCTACGCATCTGAGAGATTTCGAAGCGGTGGTAAACGGCAAAATAGAATTGGTTTGATTCCCGCCGGCCAACCGGGCATATGATTCACCTCGAATCACCGGAAAAAACATTCTATTCGGCAGGAAATATCTATCTTTGCGCGTAATTTTTTTTAGAGTATGACCGTAAAAGCAAAAGGATATCTTTTGGGAGCAATTGCTGCCGCTACTTATGGAATGAACCCGCTGTTCGCCCTTCCTCTTTATCAGGAAGGAATGACCCCTGACTCGGTGCTGTTTTTCCGCTATCTTATCGCCATTCCTATTTTGGCGATAATGATTAAAGTGCGGAGGCGCAATTTCAAGATAAAGCGAAACGAGATTTTACCGCTTGTCATCATGGGCCTTTTGATGGCCTTTTCTTCGCTCGCTCTTTTCCAGAGCTACAACTATATGGATGCCGGGATAGCCTCCACCCTACTGTTTGTGTATCCCATCCTCGTAGCGCTTATCATGACGGTATTTTTCCGTGAAAAGATAACTCTTCTGACGGTCTTATGCATTGTGATGGCTTTAGGCGGAATCTTTTTATTGTATAAGGGCGGAGACGGGACGACACTCAGCCTCACCGGGACGTTACTGGTAATGGCGTCATCTTTATCGTACGCGATGTATATCGTAGGAGTAAACCGCCCGCAACTGAAGAATATAGCCACACTCAAAATCACTTTTTATGTGTTGCTCTTCGGCCTTTCGTTATTTCTGGTTCGGGTCGATTTCGGACAAAGCCTTATGACTCCGCCTAAATGGCACCTGTGGTTCAACCTTTTGGCTTTAGCGGTTTTCCCCACGGCTATCTCGTTTCTTTGCACCACCGTCGCCATTCAATATATCGGTGCCACATCGACGGCTATACTGGGAGCTTTGGAGCCCGTCACGGCGGTTTTCTTCGGCGTGACTGTTTTCGGAGAGTCGCTTACGCTGCGCATCGTATCGGGAATTTTGCTGATCATCGTGGCTGTAACGCTCATCATTGCCGGCACCAATATTCAAACATACCTGGTGCGTTTCCGCAAGATGTTTCCGAAACTTCCTCCAAAGCACACACCAATCAGAAAAAAACAGTTATTTTTGTTCGGTCGGGACAAAACAATAAACGAAAAGCATGACGGAAGATAATTCAAGCAAACAATCGCGGCTCACGGCAAAACAATTTGCCGAATTCGCGCTCGATGTGGGAACCTACTTACTGGCTTCCGGAGCGCACTCGGGACGGCTGAATACCAACATCAAAAGGATGGGCGAGGCATGGGCTTTTGAGGTTCAAATCAATTCTTCTTTCCGGGGATTGCTCGTCTCGGTGCAAAACAAAAAAGATATCAGAGACTCGATTACCCTTTTCAAAGAGCCGCCGCCACACTCTGTTCATCTCGCGGTATTGACCGATGTCAGCCGGATGTCGTGGAAAGTATACGAGGAGAAACTCTCTTTCGAAGAAACGGAGAAAACTTTCCAGTCCATTAAACAGAAAAAGCATTATCCCCCTTGGCTCATCTCCCTTGCCGTGGGCTTTTCGTGTGCCGGGCTTTGTCTTTTGGCAAAGGGCGATTATTGGAATGCGGCGGTAGCTTATTTAGCAGCGTTCGTAGGATATTTCTTTCAGCGGAAAGTATCGGAATGGCATTTCAATGCCATGATTTCCATCGGCATTGCCGCCTTTATCAGCACCCTCATTACCGGCTGGGGATACCGGCTCGGCATTGGAAGCAATCCGGAAGCGGCCATGGCTACGGGGGTGTTATACCTGATCCCCGGCGTTCCTCTGTTGAATTGCGTCATCGATTTGATAGAAGGGCATCTGTCGTCCTCTGTAAACCGGATATTATTTGCCGGCTTTATTCTCTTATGTATTGCCGCAGGCATGACCCTGAGCATCGCTTTATTGGGAATCGATCATTTTGAATTGATATAAATACGATATGGATCTATTATTGGCCGTTATAGCAGACTTTGCCATTGCGTTTGTCGTCGCTTTTTGCTGGGGCATCCTCTTCGGCGCTCCTAAAAACATATTAGTGGTTGCCGGATTGTTAGGCGGAATGGGACATTGCATCCGTTTTATATTGCTTCAATTGGGTTTCCAACTGATCGGCTCGACGTTGGCCGGTTCTGTGCTGATCGGATTAGTCGGTATCTGGACGGCACACCGGGTGCATAACCCGCCGGTGGTGTTCACGATGCCGGCCTGCATTACGATGATCCCCGGAATGTATGCCTACCGGACGATGCTGGCGGGAATCAAACTGACGGACTGGAATACGGTAGCGGCAGAGGGCGAAGGGCTTCTCAACACCATGATGCATAACCTTATGCTCACGATGTCTTTATTATTTACGCTGGCCATCGGCATCTGCATTGCCGCGTTGCTTTTCCGCAAATCCACCGTAAGGGATATTTCCCTTTCCAACACATTGAAACGATTAGGGCACATCACAAAAAAATAATAAGGGACTTATTTGCCTGGGTATTACCCGCATAAAATCACCGATACGCAATCTGCACGCCCTTTACGCTTCTGAATCCTCCCTTTGGTTTTCGACTCTGCCATCTTGGTGATTGTGGAAATTGAAAAAAGGGTGATGGAGTGAGGAGTTCCCGGATATTTATCAGAACTCGTTTTCCAGAGAAATCGTTTTCTTCTCTTGGCTGCTTTGGAACGCCAACTCGATAATACGAATGACATTACGGGCCTCCTGGGGCTTGACAGCCAATTCGGCTTCGCCCCCTATCGCATCGCGTAGATTGATAAAATAATCCCGGTAATCGCCCTGTTCGCTCTCTATTTTCCCTTGTATCTTTACCCCTTCATACTCAACGTTAATCGTCCCCCAAATACTTTCCGGTTCGCGGCCCCAATCTTTACCTTCGGGGATAGCCCCGCCGTCGAGCGTCGCCTCCTGCACGTCGAGCCCGTATTTGACAAACGATCCGTTGGTACCGTGCACCATATAGGTAGGGCCGGGAATACGGCAAATCATTCCCGATTTTAAAGTTGCCGTAAAGGTTGGGTAATGCAACCGCACATCGAAGTGGTCATCCGCTTCCGCCCACGGGCGTTGGGAGTTGATCTCCGCAGTAACGGCCTGTGGTAAACCGAAGAAATAGAGCGTTTGATCGATCAGGTGCGCGCCCAAATCGTAAAAGATGCCCGAGCCGGGGAGAGGCTGTTCGCGCCAAGCTCCGTTAGGTCGTGCGTCTCGGCGATAGCGGTCGAAATGGGACTCAAAATCGGTCACATCTCCCAACAAACCACTATCGAGCAGTTTCTTCACCGTTTTCGTATCGCTGGTAAAGCGCCGGTTATGATACACGGTTAATATCAAACCCTCCCGATTCGCAATTTTTATCAACTCGTCAGCTTCAGCAGAAGTTACGGTAAAGGGTTTTTCTACAACAACATGTTTGCCGGCGAGCAACGCTTCCCGTGCCCAATAAAAATGTTGCGTATTGGGTGAGGTAACGATCACCAAATCGATTTCAGGATCGGAAATAATTCCTTTCCCATCGGGAACAACCGCCGTGACGGGATATCTTCCCTCTATCATCTTCCGACGGTCGGCATTGCCCGTACTGATCTTTGACAATTCATAGCCATCCACCACATCGATAAAAGGTGCATGGAATACTCTTCCGGATAATCCGTATCCGATAATACCTGTGCGAATGATTGTTGACATAGCTTTTCACGTTTATAAGTCTGTTTATTTACAATGCCAAATATAGGAATTAAATTCTATAATCCAGCCCTTTCGCGATAAAAATGCTCGCGGCCGCCGGTCATCAGTCGCCAGTCGCCGGTCTTTCGACGTTAGACCTTTGACTTCATTTGCCAATCTCTTCATTTACTAATCTACTAATTTGCTAATTTGCTAATCTGCTAATTTGCTAATCTGCTAATTTGCTAATTGACCAATCTGCTCATTTTTTTTGTGTATTTTTGTACAAAAATTCTCTCTTATGGCAAATCCATTATTACAGGTTGATACGCTCACCAAAAGCTTTGGCGACCGTCTATTGTTTCAGGATATTTCTTTCGGTATTTCCGAAGGAGATAAAATCGGATTGATTGCCAATAACGGATCGGGAAAAACAACCCTGCTCAACATTCTCGCCGGAAAAGAGCCTTACGATGAAGGAAGAATCGTTTTCCGGAATAGTATCCGCGTTGCCTATCTGGAGCAAGATCCGGTTTTCAATCCCGATCAAACGGTGCTGGAGGCTTGCTTCAACCATCAAAATGAAATCGTAACGGCGATAGCACGATATGAAGAGGCCCTTGCATCCGACACGCAAGAAGGCTTGCAGGATGCGTTCACTCAAATGGATTTATTAAAGGCTTGGGATTATGAGCAACGCATCAAGCAAATTTTGGGAAAGTTGAATATCCATCGGCTGAGTCAGAAAATGGGGGAATTGTCGGGAGGCCAGATAAAACGAATTGCGTTGGCAAACGTGCTTATATCCGAGCCGGATTTGATTTTGTTGGATGAACCGACGAACCACTTGGATTTGAATATGGTGGAATGGTTGGAAGATTATCTCTCAAGAAGTGCGATAAGCCTGCTGATGGTAACGCACGACCGCTACTTTTTAGATCGCGTTTGCTCCAAAATATGGGAGTTGGATTCTTCCGGTTTGTATACCTATGAAGGCAATTACTCTTATTTTCTCGAGAAACGCGAAGAACGCATCTCTGCCCGCAACGCCGAGACCGAACGTGCGAAAAATCTGTTAAGAAAAGAATTGGAGTGGATGCGCCGCCAACCGCAAGCGCGCGCGACAAAAGCCAAATCGAGGATTGATGCTTTTTATAAACTCGAAGATAAAGCGCGCGCTCAAAAACAGGAAGATAATCTCCGATTAGCCGCAAAGGGCTTATATATTGGAAATAAAATCTTTGAAGCCCGCCATGTGACCAAACATTTTGGTGATCTCTGTATTACGAAAGATTTCAGCTATGTCTTTTCCCGTTATGAAAAAATGGGGATTGTCGGCAATAACGGAACGGGGAAATCGACTTTTATAAAGATGCTTTTGGGAGAGATGGAGCCCGATAGCGGAGATTTCGATATTGGAGAAACCGTGCGCTTCGGATATTACAGTCAAGACGGTCTCGAATTCGATAATCAAGCCAAGGTAATCGATGTCGTAAAAGATATTGCGGAAGTAATCGATTTGGGTGACGGTACACGCTTAACGGCTTCCCAATTCCTCCAACACTTTTTATTCGCTCCCGATAAACAACACAATTATGTGTATAAGTTAAGCGGAGGAGAGAAACGCCGGCTATACTTATGCACCGTATTAATTAAAAATCCCAATTTCCTTGTATTGGATGAACCGACCAACGACCTTGACATCGTCACATTAAGCATATTAGAGGATTATTTAGCGCAATTCAAAGGATGTGTGATCGTGATTTCGCACGACCGGTATTTCATGGATAAAGTGACGGATCATCTTCTGGTTTTCGACGGTAAGGGCGTTATTACAAACTATCCCGGAAATTACACGCAATATCGTGAATGGAAATCACAGGAAGATCAAAAACAAGTCGAAAGTGTAAAACCCCGCACCTCCGATCCTCACACCTTCAAACCGGCTTCACCGTTAAAGAACAAGCTGACATTTAAGGAAAAGAAGGAACTGGAACAGTTGGAAAAAGAGATAGGACTCTTCGAAAAAGAAAAGGGCTTAATCGAAGAAAACCTTTCTTCGGGCACCTTGCCTTCGGATAAACTCATCGAAGCGTCCACCCGCTACTCCGACCTGTTAACCCTTATCGATGACAAAACCTTCCGTTGGATGGAATTATCCGAACGATTGTAATACGGAAAGGAAATCTCGGGCGTCGTTCCAAGCGACACATTCGGTAAACCCCTTGGTATCCCGGCCCGATAAACAAAAAAGCCGACTGTTAAGCCGGCTTTTATTATAAGATAGGAGTCCTTATCATTTCGCACACATGGCGGAATATAATCAAATGAATGCAATCAAGATTGGTTTCAAAAAATCAAAAACACACAAACCATGAAGTTTATATATTTTTGCCAACCATACTTCAGAATATGAATACTCCCCAACACGTCTAAAACAGCATGCATATCCGTTAAAGCAGTCCTAAGAAGTCTATTATATATCAAATTGATGGGATCAATCATTATTTGATAGTATAGTCATACACATTGTGAAGCAGAATATGCTCTATTCGTCGGTTGTTTATGAAATCTATATTCGCCTTTATTATATAAAAACAGAGGGACTATACATTCACTTTTTGAAACGTAAGCAACAACAATTTTCAAATGAGAATCGTCGTACTCCGAAAAGCCGTTACGTAAAGTTCTTTATAGACGGATACATGAAACTGTTTTCTAAAGTATAAATTCTCTTGAGGAGAAGAGGATAAGCACTTTGCTAAAAACAACTCCATTTTTCCTTTAATCGAAAATAAGGAAACATGTTCCAAGTCGAAACTTTTACATAAAATCCTTTTTATCGATCTTATCCAAAATGACTTTCCGCTTAGATGAAATCGTAAAGAAACAAAATCATCTAAAACTTTTCGGTCTTTTTCCAATCCTTCAAAATCCCAAACCATCAGGAAGAAATAAAAAGAAATTCGGAATGGTTGCATGGCTCTCTAACCATAGCCTTCATTCAAAAGAGAGAAAATTCTTTTTTAAGGAATTCCGTATCTTAAAAGGAAGAACTATCATTATCCGCACATCTGATTCTATTAATAGAATAGCGACTCTTCATTCAGATTAAGCTATTCTCCCGCTCGTGTACAAAATGTCAAAGAACTCCTACTATTTTTATTCTCCTACGAGAAAATAGTGTTTAAAAATGATGCTACAAATATAATATTCCGGTCAAACAAAATGCAACTTTTTCGCCCTATAGTTATAAACAAACTCTTAACAAATTCTTAACACGTTATCAACAACAGCGTTCATACTATCGAGGGTACGGCTAAGAGCAATACTCGCGGCATGCCCCGAGTGTTCGAATTATTCAAACCGGATCGACTTGGCAGGAGTAATTTTCGCCACCAGATAAGAAGGGGCAATCATCATGAATAAAGAAACAATCAACGCACCGGCATTCAACAACACAATATATCCGACGTTCAGATATACCGGTACCGACGATAGATAATACGTTGCCGGATCGAGCTTGAACAATTGAAAGCGATCTTGCAGAAAGCAGAAAAGCAAGGCAAGGATATTTCCATAGATCATCCCCTGCCCGATAAGAAATGCCGAAAGATACAAAAACACTTTACGGATACTAAAATCCCGAGCTCCCACAGCCTTGAGGATTCCAATCATATTGGTACGCTCAAGAATGATAATCAGCAGCCCGGAGATCATCGTAAACCCCGAGACGATAATCATCAGGATGATAATCACCCATACATTCATATCCAACAGATTGAGCCAGTTAAATATCATAGGGTTGATATCTTTAATGGAACGGGCATACAGTGCGTTGCCGAAACGGTCTTTATAGGTCGACAGTTCGAAGAAAAGCTTTTGGGTCGCCTCATCAAGCTGATCGTAATCTTTTACCAGCACTTCGATGCCGCTTACCATATCATCGCCCCACCCATTGAGCGAAGCAAGGACATCCGCCTCTGTAATAATATACAACTTATCGTAATCTTCAAAATTCGTACGATAAATACCGCTAATTTCAAAGCGCCGGGCACGGGGAGGATCTTGCACGAAGTAGGCAATAAAACTATCCCCCAGCTTCAAATGCAACTTATCGGCAATATCTTTGGAAATGATTGCCCGGTTGACCGACGAAGTATCGTCCGGCGCGAGAATGTCTCCTTCGAGAAGGTTTTTACGGAAAAAGTTCCAGTCGTAGTCGGTTCCCACCCCCTTCAGGACAACCCCCTGAAAATCAGAGTCGGTTTTAATAACCCCCGGTTTGGTGATGAACGATTGAAAATGCCGGATGTCGGAATTGCCGGCGAGCATGGCGGCCAACGTATCGGAAAAGGCGATGGGCTGATGCTCATACGAAACATTCTCGTCAAAAGTGGTGATTTGAATATGCGACCCGAAACCGATGACTTTTTCGCGAATCTCTTTCTTAAACCCAACAATAATACAGACCGATACGATCATAACCGCCAGCCCGAGCGCTACCCCCGTAATGGCGAGTTTGATGGCGGGCGACGATACCCGTTTGGCATTTTTCTTCTCGCCTTTGTAAATGCGCTTTGCTATAAATAATTCCGTATTCATTTTTTAGTATGGGGATAAGCTTGAAGCGCTTTTTCCAGCACGGTAAGCGCACGATCCATTTCTTCGTTGTTCAATACATAGGCAATACGAACCTCATCACGCCCCAAGCCGGGGGTGACATAAAACCCCGATGCAGGCGCCATGAATACCGTCTGACGATCATAGGAAAAGTCTGATAAACACCACGTGCAGAACGCATCGGCATCCTCCACCGGAAGGCGGGCCAACGTGTAAAAAGCCCCTTCGGGTTTCGGCGAATAGACACCGGGAATAGCGTTCAGCCTTTCGATAAGGAAATCCCTTCGGTTTTTATATTCCAGAAACGTCTCGTTCATATACTGCTCCCCGGCATCCAACGATGCGTTTGCCGCAATCTGACCGATAAGCGGAGGACTTAAACGGGCCTGGCAGAACTTCATCACCGTATCGTGCAAAGCGCGATTTTTAGTAATCAGACAGCCTATACGGATGCCGCATTCGCTATACCGTTTGGAAACGGAATCGATCAACACCACATGCTCTTCGATGCCTTTCAGGTGACAGGCCGAAAAATAGGGCGTCCCGTTATAGATAAATTCGCGATACACTTCGTCGGAAAACAAATACAAGTCGTATTTTTCGACCAAATCGCGTATCTTCTCCATTTCCTCACGCGTATACACATACCCGGTAGGATTATTGGGATTGCAAATAAGAATGCCTTTCGTACGGTCGTTAATCAACTTTTCAAATTCTCCGATAGCCGGCAACGCAAAACCTGTTTCCATCGTCGAAGGCACCGTCCGGATGACTGCCCCGGCCGAAATGGCAAAAGCCATATAATTGGCATATGCGGGTTCGGGAACAATGATTTCATCTCCCGGATTCAAACAGGCCATAAATGCATACAACACCGCTTCGGATCCACCCGCCGTTACGATAATTTCATCGGCCGTAACATCGATATCGAACGACGCATAATACTTCACCAGGTTTTCGCGATAAAAACGGTATCCGTCACTGGGGCTATACTCCAGCGTAGCCCTATCCATATCACGGATAGCGTTGAGCGCCGAAGCGGGAGTGGGCAGATCGGGCTGCCCGATATTCAGGTGATATACTTTTATTCCCCGTGCCTTGGCGGCATCGGAGAGCGGAGCTAATTTTCGTATGGGCGAGGCAGGCATCTGCCTACCGCGGTTTGAGATATCCGGCATAATAAAGTTTTATACGTTACATCGCTGTACGTCCGTTCGTATCCAAAGGAAGCAAGCAAAGGTAGTAAAAAGCATGCAGATTGTGCTATTCTGTTCTTAAAAAAGAAAATCATTACAATGGGAATGAATGATTAAACAAACGATCGGCGGCCAGTTTTTCGTATTTCGTTCCAGGACGCCCGTAATTGGCATAAGGGTAAATGCTGATGCCTCCCCGGGGAGTAAAGATCCCGGTCACTTCGATATATTTCGGCTCCATTAAAGCAATCAGATCTTTCATAATAATATTGATACAATCTTCATGAAAAGCGCCATGATTTCGAAAACTAAACAAATAGAGTTTCAAGCTTTTGCTCTCCACCATCTTTACAGCAGGGATATAATCGATGCGGATGGTCGCAAAATCGGGCTGCCCGGTTATCGGGCATAAGCTGGTAAACTCGGGACAATCGAACGTCACCCAATAGTCATTATCGGGATGTTTATTGTCGAACGCTTCCAACACTTCGGGAGCATACTCTTGTTTATACTCGGCCTTGCGACCGAGCAATGTCAACTTATCGGTTTGCATAATTTATATTTAAACAGAATGAAACAACATGATCGAAATCGGCGGCACGGCTATATTTATTCGTAAAAAGCCTTTTAAATGCTATTATACCGATTCTTTTTCCAAAGCAAATGTAGAAAATATCATCGGGATTTGCGCAACAAAACGGTTTTCTTTTTTGTTCTTACTATGATGTCAACGATATTGTTCGACAATAAAACAATAAATCAACAAATGGAACTACGCTCTCCCGAATCTTTTTGGCTGTTGAAAAACGGCATTTTAAACAGCTACCCCTCATTAAAGAATAACCAGCGATGCGACATTGCCGTCATAGGCAGCGGCATAACCGGAGCGCTCATCAGTCACGCATTATACCGTAGCGGCTTCGATACGATACTCCTCGACAAGCGGGATGTGGCGAACGGCAGTTCGTCTGCAACCACCTCGATGCTGCAATACGAAATCGACACCCCTCTTACCCAATTAGCGGAAATGATTGGCGAAGAAGCGGCCGTAACGTGCTACCGCGAAGGAATCCGTTCGATTAAACACTTAGAGGCCATCATAAAAGAAGAGAGCATCGACTGCGGATTCGAAAAAAAAGAATCGTTGCAATTGGCTCATTCGCAAAAGGCCGTCGAAGACTTGTCGAAGGAGTTTGAATTCCGGAAAAAACAGGGATTCGACGTCCATTGGTTATCCCCGGAAGACCTCAAGGAACGCTATAAGATGGATTCCTTCCCGGGGATTCTATCGACCGAAGGCGCTTCGATCGACGCTTTTCGATTTGCCCACGGCTTAATTGCAAGGAATCATACAAAAGGAATGCAGGTATTCGATCATACCCCGATTCGCAAGATAGAATATAACGATAAGCGCGTACAGATTTTGACGGAAGAAGGATATAAAATAGTCTGCAAAAAGATTGTTTTCTGCACCGGATTCGAAACATTATCCATGTTCCGGAAGAAGTACGCCGATATCGTCTCGACGTTCGCCTGCGTATGCGAGCAAGATTTCAACCGCTATGAAGAACTTAAAGATACGCTGATATGGGATACGGCCGATCCGTACATCTATATGCGGACAACCGATGATAAACGACTTTTGGTAGGCGGGGAAGATATTCCTTTTAAAAACAATACCCTCCGCGAAAAGAAAAAAGGGGAAAAGGCCAAGAAGCTTATCCGGAAGGTGGAAAAAATGTTTCCCGGAATCGATTTTACCGAAGACTATCATTGGGCGGGCGCTTTCGGCGTTACCAAAGACGGGCTTCCCTTTATCGGCGAACATCCCGATTTTCCCAATGCCCTCTTTGTGTTGGGGCTCGGCGGCAACGGTATCACCTTTTCGGTGCAAGGCATGGATCTGGTGCTGAAAATACTGGCCCGGCGCACCGATCCGCTTTTGGAATATTATCGTTTCGACCGCTGAGGTTATCGGCGCTTCGCGCGGTTATTAGTTATTCGCACTTCGTGTGTTATCGGCTTCGCGGTTATCAGGCAACACCCAGATTACCCATGCATGGCCCTCCAACCTCTAATCTCTAACCTCTAACCTCCAAATACTCCTGCAAGCCTTTGTTGCGCAATTTGCAAGCCGGGCAATGCCCGCATCCGTCGGCTATGATGCCGTTATAACAAGTGAGGGTTTCGTTGCGAACCAAGTCGAACACACCCAATTCGTCGGAAAGGCGCCACACCTCCTTTTTGTTTCTCCACATCAACGGCGTATGGATAAGAAAATGCTTGTCCATGGCCAGATTGAGCGAGGCGTTCAGCGAATGGATAAACGTATCGCGACAATCGGGATAGCCGCTGTAATCGGCCTCCGACACGCCCGTCACCAAATGGCGGATATCCTGCGCATAAGCGATAGCCGCCGCAAACGTTAGAAACAACATATTCCGTCCCGGGACAAAGGTATTGGGATAAGAGTCTGCCGGTTTTTCTTCATCCATTTTTATGGAGGCATCGGTCAGAGAGTTGGGAGCCAACTGCGATATCACGGACGTGTCTATCACTCGAAACGGCACTCCGGCCATTTGTGCAATGCGACGGGCGTTCTCTACTTCCTGAGAATGCCGTTGTCCGTAAGAAAAGCATAAAGTCTGTACGTTGCGAAACTGTTTCTTGGCCCAGTACAGGCAAGTCGTCGAATCCTGTCCGCCCGAAAAAAGCACGAGCGCATCTTCTTGTTTAAAATCGTTCATTTTTTCTTTGTTTTTTATGTGGTTACTAAGATACACAGAATGCTTATGCGTCTACGATTCGCCGGCCGAAAGGCGTAAACGCCAATTTCATCAGTTTGAAATGTTGATTGCCGAACGGAATGCCGACAATGGTTATACAAAACAACACCCCGAAAAGAAGATGCGTCAATGCAATCGGAAGCCCTCCGATAAAAAACCAAATAATATTCATCAGCGTAGCAAGACACCCCGAGGTAGTCTCGCTACGAACGACTTTCTTGCCGAACGGCCAAAGCGCCAATTCCGCCATCTTCAACGATTGCAACCCGAAAGGAATCCCCACTATCGTAACCATCAGCCCGATACTCGAGATGACATATTCGACGGCAACCAATACGCCTCCGAACACAAACCAGATAATATTGCCGAAAGTCTTCATTTCACCGCGATGACTTCGATTTCGACCAACGCATCCTTCGGCAATGTCTTTACGGCAAAAGCCGAACGGGCGGGGAAGGTACCGGAGAATTGTTGGGCATAGACTTCGTTCATGTCTCCGAACAACGACATATCGGCCAAAAAGACCGTCGTTTTCACAATATGCTCAACGCTGCATCCGGCGTGCGACAACACGGCCTTGATGTTATTAAAACACTGAACCGTTTGCTCTTTTACACCGCCGGGAACAAAATGTCCCGTTGCCGGGTCGATAGGGAGTTGTCCCGATAAAAATACGATTCCATTGGCTTCGATCGCCTGGCTGTAAGGGCCGATCGCTGCGGGAGCATGAGGAGTTGAAATTTCTTTTTTCATCTTTTTTTATCATTTAATTCCGGCACCTGCCGACCGTCGGCAGGCATCGTTTTATTCATTGTAACGACTATCGATCTGTTTTCCGGCGTTACAGTGAATCGTTTTTTCCGGACAACAGACACACAAAGATAAGCAGAGTGATTGAATTTTGTTCCACAAAGATTGGGTAAAATCAGCTAGTGGATGTTATCTTTGCAAAAAACATTAGCTATGAACAAGAACAAAAATAGAATAACCGCCCTTTTCGGTATCCGCTATCCGATTATCCAGGCAGGAATGGTTTGGTGCAGCGGATGGCGCTTGGCCTCGGCTGTGAGCAATGCCGGCGGATTAGGCCTTCTGGGTGCCGGATCGATGTATCCCGAAACCTTACGCGAACACATCCAACGCTGCAAGACCGCCACCGATAAACCCTTCGGAGTAAACATTCCGTTAATGTATCCGCAAATTGAGGAGATTATGAAGATCGTGATGGAAGAAAAAGTCCCGATCGTCTTCACCTCGGCCGGCAATCCGAAAGCATGGACGGGAAAACTGAAAGCCGAAGGAATCATCGTGGCGCACGTCGTTTCGAGTTCGAAATTCGCCCTGAAGTGCGCCGAAGCCGGGGTCGATGCCGTGGTGGCGGAAGGTTTTGAAGCCGGAGGCCATAACGGACGCGAAGAAACCACCACCCTCACCCTGCTTCCCCCTGTGAGAAAGGCCATCGACTTGCCGCTGATCGCCGCCGGGGGAATCGCTACAGGGCAGGCCATGGCGGCCGTCTTCGCTTTAGGCGCCGAAGGAGCGCAGGTCGGTACGCGCTTCGCCCTGACCGAAGAGAGTTCGGCCAGTGACGCCTTCAAACAAAAATGTATTTCCCTGCAAGAAGGCGATACCGTTTTATCCCTGAAAAAAGTCAGCCCTACCCGGCTGATAAAAAATGATTTTTATACGCAGGTTCAGGAATTGGAAGATAAAGGGGCCCCGGTAGAGGAACTGCGGACGTTATTAGGCCGTGGACGCGCTAAAAAAGGCATCTTCGAAGGCGACCTGAATGAAGGTGAACTCGAAATCGGACAGATTGCTTCGTTGATAACAGAAATCGCACCGGCGGCAGAAGTCGTTCACTCGATCATCGACGAATATAATGCGACCCTTCGAACTCTTTCCGAACAACACTTCTGAAAACCTATGCAAAGGATCGTTTCTTTCTTATTCATACTGGCTTATATTATTTCGTTTGGCGCACAAGCGCAGCAAACCGTTTCGACATTGACATTAGAGGATCTCATTCCCGGAGGAAAAACCTTCTCCTCCTACCAACCGCATATCGCGGAAAAATTCCACTGGCAGGGCGACCGCCTGATACGCATCCATAACGATTCGGTATTTGCGGCAAAAAATACCGCCCATGCCGGGAAACAAACGTTCCTGTTCCATCTGAAAGACTTAACGAAAGACCGTCGGGATGATTACGGAAAGGTTTTTCATATCGAATTTGAAAAAGAGAACGACCGGTTCGTGCGGTTTTTCACCGATAAAGGGATCGGAATATACGATTTGGACGACTCGAAACCGGAGCGTTTTTTCCCATTCGCACCGGGAAGCGCTCATCACCGGCTTTCGCCCGACGGCTCTTTATTGGCGTATACGATTGACAACAACTTGTATATCCAAGATCAAAACAACAAGCATACTGCCGTTTCCGATGAAAAAGACAAAGCGATTGTCTACGGACAGGCGGTACACCGCAACGAATTCGGCATCGACCGAGGCATCTTTTGGTCGCCCGACAGTAAAAAACTGGCTTTTTACCGCATGGATGAAAGCATGGTCACCGACTACCCGTTGGTAGATATTTCGACACGGATAGCGACGCTCAAAAACACGAAATATCCCATGGCAGGCATGACCAGCCATCAGGTGACGATCGGCGTCTTCGACACACAGACCGGCACGACCCGCTATCTGCAAACCGGCGAGCCCGCCGACCGCTATTTTACCAATATCGCCTGGAATACGGAAAGCAACGCCATCTATGTCGCGGAAGTAAACCGCGGGCAGAACCATCTGTGGCTGAAACGGTACGAGGCCGTTTCGGGAAGCCTCTCCGCCACGCTTTTCGAAGAAACGCATGCCAAATACGTGGAGCCGGAATATCCTCCGGTTTTCGTGCCCGGCAACGGCGGGCAATTTATCTGGCAGAGCCGCCGCGACGGATACCGCCACCTTTACCTGTATGACACCGGAGGGCGTCTTATCCGGCAACTGACGAAAGGGCCGTGGGAAGTGACACGCCTCGTGGGTTTCGACGCAAAAAGTAAAAACGTATGGTTCGAAGCCGCAGCGCCGTCGCCTATCGAAAACCATTTGTTCAGCGTGAAACTTTCGGGCGGCGCCATCAAGCAGCATACCCGCGCCCCCGGCACCCATTCGACAGAGATCAACCGTGCGGGCAGCTATTTCATCGACACCTATTCGGCGCACGACCAACCGGGCGTTACGGCGCTTATCGCTGCCGGTTCGGGAAAAAGGCAGGAACTGGCATCGGCTGCCGACCCGTTTGAAGGGCTTGTCATTCCGTCGGTGGAAGCAGGCACGATAAAGGCCGCCGATAATCAAACGGATCTCTACTACCGGCTGGTGAAACCCACGGGCTTCGATGCCTCCCGCCGCTATCCCGTGGTGGTTTACGTCTATGGCGGCCCTCACTCGCAACTGGTCACGAACCGCTGGAAATACGACGCGCGCGGATGGGAAATCTACATGGCGCAAAAAGGTTATCTGGTGTTTGTGATGGATAACCGCGGCACTTCCAACCGGGGTATCGACTTTGAAAATGTCACGCACCGGCGCTTAGGCGTAGTTGAGTCGCAAGACCAAATGAAAGGGGTGGAATTCCTACAGGCATTACCCTATGTCGATCGCCAACGAATGGGGATTCACGGCTGGAGCTACGGCGGATTCATGACGATAAACCTCCTGCTCCGCCATCCCGGCGTATTCAAGGCCGGTGTGGCCGGCGGACCGGTAATCGACTGGAAATACTACGAAGTGATGTACGGCGAACGATACATGGATACGCCGCAGGAAAATCCCGAAGGCTATGCCGAAACGAGTTTACTCCCGAAGGCCGGTAAGCTGAAAGACCGCCTGCTTATTATACATGGCGATGAGGATCCTACCGTTGTCTTGCAAAATAGCCTGCAATTCCTGAAAGCATCCATCAACGCCGGCACCCATCCCGACTATTTCATCTATCCCGGGCACGGGCATAACATGATCGGGAAAGACCGTGTGCATCTGCATGAGCATATCACGCGTTACTTCGACGATCATCTGTAGAGAGCAACTCCCGCCTAACCGCCCTAAGCCGTGAGACGGGAGAAGGCTCTCAAAACAGGGTGTCTCTTACAAATAGAGAGAAAAGCCGACGAATACATTCACGTCGTTCTTATTGGCTGTAAAATCGAATGTTCGATCGGTCTCCAAATCATACGTAATCCCCATCTGCGTTAAATGAGAATGAAGGTACTGCACGCCCAGGTCGATCGAAATCGTACGGCTCACGAAAAAAGCGCAGCCGATTCCGCCGCCAAAGACAACGCCTCCCATATCTTTACTATTAAATAGGGAACCGTCATTGCCGTATATACTCGCATAGCGATACCCGACATTCGCCTTAACAAAAGGGCGACAGTTGCTTTGCGAAAGGTAGTATTTGAATTGCGACAACAGGGTCATATCCTCCGACTCGAAGTCCCAACGGTAGGCATAGTTTCCCGACAGTCCGGCCGAAAAATTATCGAACACGAAATAACCGGCCTCAGGAGTGATGTTCAAGACGGTATAGCCCGATTTGCCGGATTGGTTCGACAATCCCCCTTCGGTATACGTAACATCCAAAGAAGCATTTCCCCCGATAATCCATTGCCCTTTTTCGGTTTGTGCCGAAAGCGTGGCCGACAGGATTAGGGTCATCAACAAAACGATAAAAATCTTGCTTTTCATACAATACGGCAATTAAAAATAAAGTGAAAATCCGACTACGCCGGCAAATCCGTCGATATTCATTTTCTGGGACGAGTCGCCCGAATAGCTTGTTTTGATGGCCACATACTGAGCCGCCAGATCGATGGAAATGTGTTCTTTGACAAAAAAAGACGCTCCAAGACCGCCGCCCCACGTCCAGCCGTTATAAGACTGCGTGTATTTCCCGCCGGTATCCAAAGGGGTTTTGATACTCACATTGACATACCCGATACCCGCCTGCACAAAAGGACGGACAATACCCTTATTCAAGGGGTAATACATCGCTCCGGGCATAACGGTAAACTGCGACAGGCGATTGTCGGCTTTATCTTCCTGCGAAGTGAACGAAACCTGAAGGTCGGGGGCAAATCCGTCGAAGACAAAATATCCCCCGGAGGCCGTCACAGTGAAATTAGACATATTGTCGGACGTGTCGAAGCCCGGGGAAACGCTTCCCTTGAGGGTCGTTTCGGAATAAGAAAAATCGAGAGATGTCTTTCCCGACACCACAAACCGTCCTTTCTCGGTTTGTGAAAAAGCGGTTGCCGACGCCAAACAGAACAAGGCAACTAGAAGAGTTTTTGTGTTCATATCCTACTATTTTTAATAAAGTATGCACTCCAAGAACGTCTATTATCGCAACGTTCGTGATGAGATTGTGTATATAGGCCGCAAATATAACGTTTTTTTTGTAAAGTTATATTACCGCTCTGCTTTTGTTTTAGAAAACAGGTAGTAAGCAGAGAATAAGGACACTCGACGGAACAATCGGCTTTTTTAACCATGCGGCGCTCGTTTAGACTGCCGTATTCGTTATTCTCCTAAAAACAAAACAGATCGGGGCATCTACACTTCTCGCGAAAAAAGAGTATCTTTGCACCTCAAAAAAAAATTATTTTTTCTATGCAGAATATTCGTAATATTGCCATTATCGCTCACGTCGACCACGGTAAAACCACCTTGGTGGATAAAATGCTCCTCGCAGGCCATTTGTTTCGCGACAACCAACAAAGCGGCGAGCTGATTCTCGACAGCAACGATTTGGAGCGCGAGCGTGGCATTACAATCTTGTCAAAAAATGTCTCCATCCGATATAAAGATGCGAAAATAAACATTATCGACACCCCCGGCCACGCCGACTTCGGCGGCGAGGTGGAGCGCGTACTCAACATGGCCGACGGCTGCCTGTTGGTCGTCGACGCTTTCGAAGGCCCTATGCCCCAGACCCGTTTCGTGTTGCAAAAGGCCCTGTCCATCGGTCTAAAACCGATTTTAGTCATCAACAAAGTCGATAAACCCAATTGCCGGCCAGAAGAAGTGCAGGAAGAAGTTTTCGACTTGATGTTCAGCCTCGAAGCGACCGAAGAACAACTTGATTTCCCCACCCTCTACGGCTCGGCCAAACAGGGCTGGATGTCGGAAGATTGGAAAAAACCGTCCGACAACATCTTCCCGCTGCTCGATGCCATTCTGAAGTATATTCCCCAGCCCAAAACGCTGGAAGGCGACCCGCAGATGCTCATCACATCACTCGATTATTCGAATTATGTAGGACGTATCGCCGTGGGGCGCGTACATCGCGGCACCTTGCGGCAAGGCAAAGACTACGCCCTGTTTAAGCGCGACGGGAGCATCCTGAAAACGCGTATAAAGGAACTCGACGTGTTCGAGGGATTAGGCCGCACAAAGGTTGAAGAGGTATCGTCGGGCGATATCTGTGCACTGGTGGGCATCGAATCGTTCGACATCGGCGACACCATTACGGACATCGAACGCCCCGATCAGCTCGACCCGATTGCCATCGACGAACCGACCATGTCGATGTTATTCACCATCAATAATTCGCCGTTCTTCGGACAAGACGGCAAGTTCGTCACTTCGCGCCACATTCACGACCGCCTCACTCGCGAGCTCGACAAAAACCTCGCCATGCGCCTGGAGGAAACCGACAATGCCGATACCTGGATTGTCTACGGCCGCGGCGTGCTGCACTTGTCGATCCTCATCGAAACCATGCGCCGCGAAGGCTATGAATTGCAGGTGGGACAACCACAGGTCATCATCAAGCAAATCGCCGGCGAGGATTACGAACCCGTGGAACAGTTAACGGTCAATCTTCCCGAAGATTACGCCAGCAAAATCATCGACGTCATCACCCGCCGCAAGGGCGAAATGTTGTCGATGGAAAGCAAAGGCAATCGCATGCATATCGAGTTTACCATTCCTTCTCGCGGAATTATCGGACTGAACAATATTGTGCTCACGCTCTCAGCCGGAGAGGCCATCATGGCGCACCGTTTCCTCGAATACCAGCCGTGGAAAGGAACGATCGAGAAAAGACAAAACGGATCCATCATCGCCGGAGAATCGGGAAATGCCTATGCCTATGCGTTAGACAAACTGCAAGACCGCGGCAAGTTTTTTATCGAACCGCAAACGCAAGTCTATGCCGGGCAGGTTATCGGCGAGCATAGCAAGGAAGGCGATTTGGTGGTGAACATAACGAAATCGAAAAAGCTGACCAACGTGCGCGCTTCGGGTACCGATGACAAAGCGCAGTTGACGCCACCCATCATTTTCAGCCTCGAAGAAGCGTTGGAATACATTAAAGAAGACGAGTATGTAGAGGTAACACCCAAGTCGATGCGCTTGCGCAAAATATTCCTCGACGAAAACGACCGGAAACGGATGTCGAAAAAATAAAGACAGAAGAAACGAAAGGACGGGGAGAGTGGAGACATACCATTCTCCCCTTTTTGTTTCCGAACCTTCTGTTCCTCTTTATCGGCTATACAATAGGGATGGCGCATACTCATGAATTCTCTCCGTTCCGGAGGGCGAAGGGGCCGAGAGATAACCCGGAGAATCGAAAAAAGGACAGAGACGATGTGGGTTGAGGTTGTTTTGCGTTGGCTGAGCCTCGGCTAAACTGAAAAATGTATTCTTTACACCGTCCGACCCCTCGGACGAGGTGAAAAGTTTACTTTTTGTTAAGGATGAGCCTCGGCTGAGATTAAAAGCTTACTTTTTATTAAGGATGAGGCTCAGATGACATAACAAGTTCTCTTTTTGTTAAGGATGAGGCTCAGACGGCATAAAAAATACGTTTTTCACCTCGTCCGAGGGGTCGGACGATACTAAAACATCCTTTCGCAACTCATCGGAGGCGTCGGTTGAGGATAAAAACTCAAATCGTAGCCTATCCGGGCCTAATCCGAATAAAAAAAGATTCAAAGAAGACGAACCAGGGAATATTCCGCGATGCCGGCCGCGATTTGCCAAGCGGCCGGATACGATAAAAAGCAAAGGAGACTAATCCTATGAATTAATCTCCTTATAAGAACTACTTCGGTCGGGATGAGAAGATTCGAACTTCCGACCCCACGCCCCCCAGACGCGTACTCTAAACCGGACTGAGCTACATCCCGAAAAAGTGAATGCAAAAGTAGTGATTATTTTTTATTCCGGCAAATTAATTCTTTTCTAAGATTTTGTTTCGCGATTCAAAAAGAATCGTCTTTCGCCGACCGTACCGTCCAAAAAGAGCATTTAATGTATATTATCAACTTTAATGGGTAAAGTATCAAAAATTATAGGTTAATTTGCACCCGTAAAAATAAACGACATTTAAAATAATTTATTCATGATATTTACTGCGAAGCAAATAGCCGATTTCCTACAGGGCGAAATCATTGGAAATTCCGAAGTAAAAGTAAGTAATTTCGCGAAAATAGAAGAAGGCAAGCCGGGTACGCTCACCTTTCTCGCCAACCCCAAATATACGCACTATATTTACGAGACAAATGCCGACATTGTGTTGGTCAACCACGATTTCGTGGCCGAAAAACCGATCAAAAGCACGCTCATCAAAGTGCCCAACGCTTACGCTGCGCTGGCCTCGCTATTGGAAATGGTCAACAATACCCGTCCCCAGAAAACGGGCATCGATCCGATGAGTTTCATCGCCCCCACAGCTCAAGTGGGTGACGACGTGTATGTGGCCGCTTTTGCCTATATCGGCGAGCATGTGAAGATTGCCGACGGAGCCAAAATATATCCGCATGCCTATATCGGCGACGGGGTGACAGTGGGTAAAAACACCCTTGTATACTCAGGCGTACACATCTATTACGATTGCGTTATCGGCGATGAGTGCATCCTGCATTCGGGTGCTGTTATCGGCGCCGACGGCTTCGGCTTCAGCCACGAAAACGAGGAGTATCACAAAATTCCGCAAATGGGCAACGTCGTCCTCGAAAACCAAGTGGAAGTAGGGGCAAATACCACCATCGACCGAGCCGTGATGGGCTCGACCTTCATCCGCCACGGCGTGAAGCTCGACAATCTCATCCAGATTGCCCATAATTGCGAAATCGGAGAGAATACGGTAATGGCGGCGCAAACCGGCATCGCCGGATCGACCAAAATAGGCGATAGAGCGGTATTGGGAGGACAAGTCGGTATCGGAGGACATATCGCTATCGGGAATGATGTCCATATCGGTGCACAATCAGGCATCATCAGTAACATCAAAGAGGGATCGGAAATCATGGGTTCGCCGGCTGTCCCCGTAAAGCAATTTTTCAAATCGAGTATTATTATCCCCAAATTACCGGATATGTACCGGCAATTAAACGCTTTGCAAAAAGAGATTGAGGCGCTGAAGGAGAAATTGACTTCCGCACCGGAAGGTTGACGGGCTCACACTCGCTTATATAGCGGTTTTCCTTTAAATAAAAGGCTCGCCCCGATGTAGAAACGAATGGAAATCCGTATATTTGCAATTTAAAAGGTTACTATAGATGTTGAATATTGTACTATTTGGCGCACCGGGATCAGGAAAGGGTACGCAAAGTGAGTTATTGATACAAAAGTATGGGTTATACCATGTCTCTACGGGAGATATCCTGCGTAATGAAATAAAAGCGCAAAGTGAGTTGGGCAAATCAGCCGAGAAATATATGTCGAAAGGACAACTTGTCCCCGACGAAGTGGTTATCGGCATCCTCGACGAATTGATCCGTCGTAATCCGGACAGCAAAGGATTTATCTTCGATGGTTTTCCCCGCACACTATCGCAAGGCGAAGCGTTGGATACGATCCTTGCAGGACATGGCGAAGCAATATCGGCGGTGGTAAGCCTCGAGGTGGAAGATGAGGAGTTGATCGAACGGCTGCTTAAACGCGGACAGGTTTCCGGTCGTTCCGACGACAATCGCGAAACCATCGAAGCCCGTCTGAAGGTGTATTACAACCAGACATTGCCGTTAAAAGATTATTACGACAAACAAAATAAACTGAAAAAAATCCAAGGGACCGGCTCTATCGAAGAGATTTTCGAATCGATACGAAAAGAAATCGACCCTTTGGTAAACTAAAAAATGGCTGAAACGAATTTTGTGGATTATGTGAAAATTTTCTGCCGCTCGGGTAAAGGGGGCAGAGGCTCTACGCATTTCCGCAGGGAAAAATACATCCCAAAAGGAGGCCCCGACGGAGGCGATGGAGGCGATGGAGGCCATATCATTCTCAGGGGCAACCGCAATTATTGGACTCTCTTGCATTTGCGCTTCCAGCGACATCTGTTCGCCGGTCACGGCGAGGGCGGATCGCGCAACCAAAGCTCCGGCAGCAAAGGCGAAAATAAAATCATCGACGTGCCTTGCGGTACGGTCGCTTACGACGCCCACACGGGCGAATACTTATGCGACATTACCGACGACGGGCAGGAGGTGGTGCTCTTGAAAGGAGGACGCGGCGGGCGCGGCAATGTGCACTTCAAATCGTCTACCAACCAAGCCCCGCGCTATTCCCAACCGGGTGAGCCTTACGAGGAACGCTGGGTGATTCTCGAACTGAAACTATTGGCCGACGTAGGACTTGTGGGCTTCCCGAATGCCGGAAAATCCACCTTATTGTCGGTCGTATCGGCCGCCAAACCCAAAATCGCCAACTATCCGTTTACGACTCTCGAACCGAATCTCGGAATTGTCGACTACCGCGACGGAAAATCATTCGTCATGGCCGACATCCCCGGCATCATAGAGGGCGCAAGCGAGGGCAAAGGATTGGGACTTCGCTTCTTGCGGCACATCGAACGGAACTCGCTTCTGCTGTTTTTGATTCCTGCCGACAGCGATGACATCGTGAAAGAGTTTGAGATCCTTTTTAACGAGTTGGCGGTATACAACCCCGAGCTACTCGATAAAAAACGCGTCTTGGCCATTTCAAAATCCGACATGCTCGACGAGGAACTGATGCAAGAGATAGCCGCCGACTTGCCCGCCGTACCGTATGTATTTATTTCATCGATAACCGGATTCGGCATTCAGGCGCTGAAAGATTTGGTGTGGCGAGAGCTCAATACCGAAGATTATTTGCCTCTCACGGCTACTCACGAATCGTTTGTGCATCGCAATTTGGATATAACGCCCCTTGTGTTCGAACCGGAGGATGAGATTCCTGTTGAAGAGGTTGAAGAGGATGAAGAATTTCCCTACGACGAGGAAGACTCGGAATACGACGGCATCGACGATTAACACAGAACGCCGATGAAATTCAATCCCGAACAGGCGAATTTGCTGCTCTTCGACTTGTTGGACAAAGAAGAGGATATCGTGCACTTCTCCACCACACGCATCGGAGGGGTGAGCAACGGCACGTATGCTTCGTTGAATTTAGGAAATTTCTCCGATGACAGCTCGTTGAATATCTACGAAAACCGGAGCATCCTCGCCCGCATGTTCTACAAAAAGCCGGAAGATTTCATCATTCCGCATCAAACACACGGCAGCCGGGTGCTGCTCGTCGATACATCTTTTCTATCACTCGACCGATCAACGAAAATCAGTAAATTATACGGTATCGATGCGACCGTAACGCAGGAAAAAGATGTTTTTCTGTGTGCCACGACAGCCGATTGCGTGCCGATACTTCTCTACGATCGGAATAAAAAGGCCATTGCCGCCATACATGCCGGCTGGCGCGGAACCGTAGAACGAATTGTGGAAAAAACGGTAGTCCTCATGCAGAAAACGTTCGGATCTTCCCCCGCAGATTTACTCGCGGCGATAGGGCCGGCTATCAGTATGGCCTATTATGAAGTGGGCGACGAAGTGCTGGAAGCATTCCACGCCAACGGGTTCGATCTGACCGGAGCTTTTTTCCGCGCAACGCCTCATTCAAAAGTGCATATCGACTTAAAAGAAATCAACCGTATGGAACTAATACGCTTGGGCGTGCTTCCCCGTCACATTGAAAAAAGTTCCTATTGCACATTCGAGAACGAACACTTATTTTTCTCGGCGCGGCGGCAAACCGTTCATTCGGGCAGAATGCTAACGGGTATCCTCTTGAAAAAATAAGAGAGGATGAACCCATAAGTTTCATCCTCTCCACAATGTTTTTAATATCAACGCCGTATGGCTGAAAGACTGCTTTCAATTAATAACGTTTGCTTACAACGTCCCAGTCTATAATTCCCCATAATGCTTTTAAATGATCCGGCCGGCGATTTTGATAATCGAGGTAATAGGAGTGTTCCCATACATCGAAACCTAAAACCGGAGTTAATCCTTTTGTCAACGGATTACCGGCATTGCTTTCTTTTTCGATGGACAGTTTGCCGTTGGCATCCTTAGCCAACCAAACCCATCCGGATCCGAACACCGAAGCGCCCGCGGCATTGAATTCTTCTTTAAACTTGTCGAAAGATCCGAATTGTTTGTTGATGGCTTCGGCCAATTTGCCTTTAGGCTCGCCTCCGCCATTGGGCTTAAACGATGTAAAATACAAATTGTGATTCAGCGTTTGTCCCGCGTTGTTAAAGATAGCGCCGTCACTTTCCTTTACGATGGTTTCGAGATCAGCATTCTCGAATTTCGTACCCACCACTAATTTATTTAAATTGTCCACATAGGTTTGATGATGTTTGCCATAATGGAGCTCAATTGTTTGTTTGCTGATAACCGGCTCGAGAGCATCGGTTGCATAGGGTAAAGCTACTTTTTCGAATTTCATATTATCTAATTTTTTAGAGTTGTTATGTTGATTGTTCTGCGCATCCGCTTGTGTAAAACTGAATAACGTTGTAGCAGCAAGCATTACGAAGAATAAAGTATAAATCTTTTTCATATACTCAACTTTTTAATTGTTTCCTTCTATAACGAAATGAACGGAGAAATTGTTCGAGCCAAAAGCGGAGTCGAGAAGGTTCCGAATCGAAAAAAGGACAAAAAAAGCAACGAGTCGATTGCTCATAATCAACTCGTTGCTTTTATACGGAAGGAGAGTATAAATAATACTTATCTTCTCTTTCTTTTATCAATGACTATCTTTTAGCCCCCCATAGCCTCCTTTGGCGGAATCCTCCCGGGAAGCCTCCGGCTTAGGGGAAGGAGCGCCATCGAGATTCGGATCGACAGCAGAGCCGTTGTCATCGGCTTTCGACTTCTCAGTGTCAATAAACACATCGCCCCTATCCTCTTTCGATTTAACGCCGTCTTCGACCGGCAAAGACGGGGGATTTCCATTTTGTAAAATTTCCTGCGAACGGGATACCCACGGGCGTTTTCCGAAGATTTCCTCCAAATCGCTGGCAAAAATAATCTCTTTTTCAAGCAGGATATTCGCAAGTTTACCATGTCCCTCTGCATGTTGGGCGAGAATTTGCTTGGCCCGTTCATATTGTACGGCAATCATCGCCTTCACTTCTCCGTCAATGAGCCGGGCGGTTTCGTCGCTGTACGGTTTAGAGAACGTATATTCTTGTCCGGTTGAATCGTAATAGCTTACATTGGCCAGTTTCTCGCTCATACCCATGTATGTGATCATGGCATACGCTTGTTTGGTGACACGCTCCAAATCATTCATCGCCCCCGATGAAATCTGACCGATAAATACTTCTTCAGCCGCGCGCCCACCCAATAACGCACACATTTCGTCGAACATTTGTTCTTTCGTCGTAATCTGCCGCTCTTCGGGAAGATACCACGCCGCACCCAACGCCTTTCCGCGAGGAACGATGGTTACTTTTACGAGCGGATTGGCATGCTCCAAAAACCAACTTAGCGTGGCATGCCCTGCTTCATGAACGGCAATAGAACGCTTTTCATCTTGGGTAATAATCTTATTTTTCTTTTCAAGTCCTCCGATGATCCGGTCGACGGCATTGATAAAGTCGTCGCGTTGCACGAACTTCTTCTTTTTCCGGGCAGCGATCAATGCCGCTTCATTACATACGTTGGCAATATCGGCTCCCGAAAAACCGGGCGTCTGGCGTGCCAGAAAATCAACATCGACCGATTCATCTATTTTTATCGGGCGCAAATGCACTTTGAAAATCTCCCGGCGATCATTCAAGTCGGGTAACTCTACATAAATCTGACGATCGAAACGTCCGGCACGCAACAAGGCTTTGTCGAGAATGTCGGCACGGTTGGTTGCCGCGAGAATAATCACCCCGCTGTTTGAGCCGAATCCATCCATCTCCGTCAATAATTGATTGAGGGTATTTTCCCGTTCATCATTCGAACCGAAGTTGGCATTCTTTCCACGGGCGCGTCCTACGGCATCGATTTCATCAATAAATACGATGCAGGGCGCTTTTTCCTTGGCTTGCCGGAAGAGGTCGCGCACCCGTGAGGCTCCCACCCCAACGAACATCTCGACGAAATCCGACCCCGAAATAGAGAAGAAAGGCACATTCGCCTCTCCGGCGACGGCTTTTGCCAATAATGTTTTACCGGTTCCCGGAGGTCCTACCAGCAAAGCGCCTTTGGGTATCTTCCCTCCCAAATTGGTATAATTGTTAGGATTCTTCAGGAATTCCACAATCTCCTGCACTTCTTCTTTGGCTTCGGAAAGACCTGCGACATCCCTAAAAGTCACCTTTTTGCTCGAATCTTTATCGAAAAGCTGCGCCTTGGATTTTCCCACATTAAAGACACCGCCGGCGCCACCGCTGCCGCCGCCTTGCATTCTTCGCATCATCCATATCCAGAAAACAATCAACAATAGAAAAGGAAGGGAAGAAAGCAAGATGCCCCAAATCTCGGAAGAATTATTAAAATCGATTCCTATATCATACCCTTTTTCGTCTTTTACCTGGGTGATGAAAGCCGACGCGGCATCGGACGAAGGTATTTGCGTAACAATAACGGCGTTGTTGCCCAATTTTCGCGCATCTTCTCCAAAGACATAATTCACCGATTCCTCGCGAACGACCGCCTCGGCCACTTCTTTATTTTTATAAATCAGTACGCTCTTGATACGATTATCACTGACATACTGTTGGAAGTCGGACCATTTCACCTCTTTCACGCCGCTGTCTTGTCCGAAAAACCACATGCCGGCCAATACGGCGAGCACAATGGCGTAAATCCAGTACGGACTGAAGGATTGTTTCGGATTATTTCCTCCCAAATGCGGACGCATCGTAGGCTGCTTATCCTTTTTATTTTTATTATTATTACTACTACTCATTTAATCTATTTCTTCCTTTACGAGAATTATTCTCTCTCGGGTTTATTATGTAACAATTTTAACAGAAATATGTTTTACTCGACCGAAGGAACTCTTTCCAATACCGCATCTTCCCATAACAGGTCGATGTTATAGAAACTTCTCAGTTCAGGAAGAAATATATGGACGATTACGTCCCCATAGTCCATCCCGATCCATTCGGCACGTTGTTGCCCTTGTACCCGAATGGGGCTCTCGTTCACTTTTTTCTGAACAACCTCTTCAACCGACTCGGCTAACGCCGATACCTGGGTGGGACTATTTCCTTCACAGATCACAAAATAATCGCAAATCGCTCCGGATATGCCTTTCAATTTTATGGTAAGAATATTTTTGCCTTTCTTCTCTTGAATTCCTTCAATGATAGATAGCAGTAATGGATTTTTTTCTTTCATTCGCTGTTATAAAGAATTAAAAACAAAGATAGTGGTTTTTTCTGTTCTACACATCATATTTTATTATACCTTTTAATAGAGTATATGCAAAAAAAATGCCAAAATAAACAATGCGGAAAAGTCAAATGAAAAAAGCCCGATCCGCACAAGATCAGGCTCTTTCCATATATTGAAAGGAATTGGGTTGTCAGAGTGTTTGTACCTTTATATTTCTCCACAAAACTTTGATGCCTCCGCCATCGTGTATTTGTAAAGCGATGCGTCCCTGTCCTTTTCCGACCAATTCATCGGTCAGATCCACCATTTCTTCACCGTTAAGCCATGTTTTCACATTATCGCCTTCGGCTCGTATACGAAGCGTATTCCAATCTTTTTCTTTCAGAATATTTTCTTTTTCATCGGGTATTTGAACCAGCCAGCCCCGGCCATAAGATTCATAAATTCCGCCGGTATCGAAGCCTTTCGGAGCAACCTCCACCTGCCAACCATTCACAATAGCGCCCGGTTCCACAAAAGAACGGATAAACACGCCCGAGTTACCATCGGCTTCCTGTTTAAATTCGAGTGTCAGGTCAAAATCGTCATAATATTCGCGCGTTGCCAAATAACCGTATTGTTTATCGGGCCCGCTTTCGCAAACCAGCAAACCGTCGTTTACATACCACTTTTCGGTGCCGTAAACTTCCCATCCCTGTAAATCGGTGCCGTTAAACAAGGAGGCTTCTTTTGTCTTACGGGGCAACTCTTTTATTTTCACATTCCGGAACCAAGCGGCCGAACCATGATCCTGCAAGCAAATAACTCCTTTTTTCGCCAATCCGTATTCGGGAGCATTTTCCCATTTGCCGCTCTGTTTACGTTCAAACCAATCGTCCGTCCATGCTTCGAACTCGACCACCTTCTCACCGTTCAGCCAATGTTCGACGTGCCCGTTATCGAAAACGATCTTCGAAGTATTCCATTCTCCGGCGGGATTCACATTCATCTTCGAGCTGTCCGTAGTATGCATCGCATAATCGGCAGCCGTTTTTTGCCAATCCTCCAGCGGATCGGGGAAGTTTACTTCATCGATCAACTGATATTCCGGGCCGGTAATATAAGGCACCTTAAATTTCGGGTTTTCCACCACATGATATAATACGCCACTGTTTCCGGCATCCGCTATTTTCCAATCCCACACGAGTTCAAAGTTTTCGTATGTTTTTTGCGTGACAATATACCCGTGGGCATCGTCACCGTCGCCCAGCGCCCGGATCGTACCATCTTCAACCGTCCATGGCGCGGTTAAAGAATCGCCGTTATAATCTTTCCATCCGTTTAAAGTTACTCCGTCGAACAAGAGTTCCCAACCCTCATTTTTCTCCTGCTCCGTCAACGCATTTTGTTTCGCGCCGCCCTGGCAGGCACTCATCAATGCTACCATCGCAAATACAATAAATAAAAATTCTTTTGTTTTCATTTTTCTTTTTTATATGATTAAACAAATTCTTTTCGGTAATATTGCCACAAAGATATTGAATTAATATATATTTGCACTCCATTTTTACGGATTTATGATTACAGTACCGATAAAAAGCATTTGTATAAGCGATTCGGATTCCATTGTCGTTTAGTAAACCAAAGCAAGCCATCGTACGTTGTATCGAAAAATAAATTTAAACAGATTAGAAGGTTATTTTGAAAAGGATTGATTTATCGTCGAATGAAAAAATTGAAGACGGCCGCTTTGTCGCGACGGTCGGCTTCTTCGATGGTGTTCATATAGGACACCGGTATCTTATAGAACAGGTAAAGAAGAAAGCGCAAGAATTGACGATCTCTTCGGCGGTTATCACTTTTCCGGTGCATCCCCGCAAAGTTCTGCAAAAGGACTATCAGCCGGCACTATTATGCGGCTACGATGAAAAGTTGGATCAATTGGAGACGACGGGGATAGACACCATCATCAGCATCCCTTTCACTATCGGATTGTCTCAACTCACGGCAAAAGAATTTATAACCGGCGTTTTAAAAGACCAAATAGGAGTCCGGACTTTATTGGTAGGCCATGATCATCGATTCGGGCATAACCGGGAAGACGGCTTTCCGGAATACCGCAAGTATGGCGACGAGATCGGGATGGAAGTCATTCAGGCAAAAGAACTTCGGATAGACGGACAGGAGGTCAGCTCTTCTCAGGTACGCAGGCTTTTAAAAGCGGGCGATATTCTCAAGGCGAATGAGTTACTATCATACAATTACACGCTTTCCGGAAAAATCGTGGAAGGCTATCAGGTGGGGCGGACCATCGGATTTCCGACCGCGAACATTCGCGCATGGGAAAGATTTAAAGTGATTCCCCGCCTGGGCGTATATGCGGTGCTTGTCCATCTGCGGGGAATGGTGTATGAAGGAATGCTTTACATCGGGACACGCCCCACGCTCCATCATGATAATGAAATAAGCGTCGAAGTAAATATATTTGGACTTGATGAAGATCTTTATAACCAATCTATAACGGTAGAGTTTATCGATTTCATCCGGGGAGATATCAAATTTGAAAATATCGACCGATTGGTTCAGCAAATACGGGCAGATAAGATTGCCGTCAAAAATCGATTGAGCGAAGTCCCGAAAAATTGAGACGGGAAGAGACTGGACAGAGAGACAAGGAGACTGATAGATGCTGCACGATAACGACTTCAACTGATAATGGCTAACGCCGATAATGTACTTCGTGCGATAGATAAGGGGACAAGGAAATTGGCAGTGGATTCCCCGCAAAAGTTTCTTTTGTCTGTTAAAAAATGCCTCTTTCGTTTAATGCGCGTTGATAACGCGCTGCATTACGGGCATGCTCGGCATGCGTTACGGCAAAATTATGCCTTCCCGACAGATCGTCTTTGGCACACATAAACAAATACGAATGCTGCTGAGGCGACAACACAGCTTCGATAGCCTGAATGGACGGCACACGAATAGGCCCCGGGGGTAATCCGGTATGCTTGTAGGTATTGTATGGCGACTCTATCTCTAAATGCCGATACAAAATCCGCCGTAACGAAAAATCACCGACCGCAAATTTCACCGTAGGATCCGCTTCGAGTCTCATTCCTTTATTTAACCGGTTGAGATATAATCCTGCCACGACCGGATATTCATCCGCAAAAGTAGCTTCTTCCTCTACAATGGACGCTAATGTAGAGACTTCGACCGGGCTTAATCCGATGGCACTCGCTTTATTTCTCCTCTCGTCATTCCAAAAAACAGTATATTCGCGATGCATACGCTCAAATAATCTATCGACGGAAGTATCCCAATACACTTCATAGGTATTCGGCAGAAACATCGCAACGAAAGTATATTCATTAAAACCAAAAGACAACGCTTTTTCCTCATCCTCCAATACGTCCAGAATCGATAAACTATCCGCCATGAGTTGTTGAGACAAGCGTCCTGCCAGATTTTCTTTTGTGCGGATATTGTTGAAGGTAAGATTTACGGGGGCTTGTTTACCGGAACGTAACGTGCGTAAGACATCCAGTATGTTCATCCCGTCTGTCACGGCATACCGTCCGGTTTTAACCGCTTGTGGATACTTCATTTGCCGGGCTAACAAGTCAAAGATTCGTTCCGAAGAAAGAGCCTTTTTTTCTTTCAATTGCCGGACAACAGCCTCATAATTCGTTTGGGAATCGATATACACATAAACCGTTTCATTCAGTTGAACCGGTTTGAAAATAACGCTGTATAAATACACGCCGCTGAAAACGACCACAAGGAATAAAATACCGATAACCCAATAAAGGGATTTGCTTCTTTTTTTAGATTGTTCCTTTTTCATATAAATAACAGTAGGGAGCAATAATAACTGCAAATGTATAAAGAATCCGCTTAAAATATCGACTTTTCTTTGACAAGTTAAAAACAATCTTGTATATTTGCATCCGATTTCGCCAAAACACCGGGAAGTGTGGGTGAGTGGCTGAAACCAGCAGTTTGCTAAACTGCCGTACGGGTAACTGTACCGGGGGTTCGAATCCCCCCGCTTCCGCCAAGAAAGCTGCATTTTGAATGCAGCTTTTTTTGAAGATATAGGTCTTATCGATACGAAAAAGACAAAATCCATCAAAAACATGTTGTAAAACATATTTTTTGTTGTATCTTTGTCGTGATTTTAATGGCAAGCGAGTTATTTGAAATCAATTTTAGGTTATCAATTACATACTGAAAAGGGCTTCTTATAAACGGTTGCCGAGAAATCATAACTAAATACAAGTAATTATGAATATCAAAAACCTAACAAAAGAAGAAATTCTGGCTCAGATAAAGTATCTGGAGCAGAACATCTCGAACGGGTCTGCTACTTACCGGTCTTACCGGGTTAACAGACTGAGAACATTGAGATCGAGCTTGCAAGCTTAAGCAAGCAAATGAAAGGAACATTCTTTTGAAGCTGAGTGATCTTAAAAAGATCGCAAACGCTTTTCTTTCAGAACACTTTTAATTATTACATACATACTATCCAAGGGCTGCTTAGGCAGCTTTTTTTATGCCCTTTTTTATAGTCGTAAAGATGAGCTATCGAAGAACATTTATTTATCAAAAAGGAACCGATAAGCATTATTTTCTATATATTTGCAATTCAAAACAACAAAAAAAGAATCAATTTTATGAATCTGCTCGCTACAAGACTAACATCTTTATCTCCTTCCGAAACTTTTGCAATGGCTCAAAAGAGCAATGAACTGAAAGCCCGGGGAATCGATGTGATTAACCTAAGTGTGGGAGAACCCGACTTTAACACTCCCGAACATATAAAACAGGCCGCCCAAAAGGCTATCGATGAGAATTACTCGTTTTACTCGCCGGTCGCGGGATTTCCCGATCTGCGCAAAGCCATTTGCAGTAAACTAAAAAATGAAAACGGATTGGACTATACTCCCGGACAAATCGTCGTTTCAAACGGGGCAAAACAGTCGATCTGTAATGTTATATTGTCGATTATAGATAAAGGTGAGGAAGTCATCATCCCTGCTCCCTATTGGGTAAGTTATCCCGAAATGGTTAAACTGGCCGAGGGCAAACCGGTATTTGTAAAAAGCGGAATCGAAAACGATTTTAAAATCACGCCGGAACAATTGCGGCAAGCGATTACATCCAAAACAAAAGCGTTGATTTTATGCTCGCCTTCCAATCCTACCGGCAGCGTTTACAGTAAAGAAGAGTTACAAGCTTTTGCCGAAATAGTGAAAACGCATCCTCATTTGTATGTCATCTCCGACGAAATATACGAGCATATCAATTATGTCAGCCGGCACGAAAGCATTGCTCAATTTGAGGACATACGCGAACGGGTAATCGTCGTGAACGGCGTATCGAAAGGGTATGCCATGACCGGATGGCGTATCGGATGGATTGCCGCCCCGCAAGGGATTGCCTCCGCTTGCGGTTTATTACAAGGACAGTACACTTCAGGGCCTTCGTCTATTTCACAAAAAGCCGCAACCGCAGCTTACACAGGCGATCAAGGATGCGTAGAAGAGATGAGGAAGGCCTTCGAACGCAGGAAGAATTTAATCGTAGCCCTTCTAAGTGATATCCCCGGATTAAGGGTGAATAATCCGACAGGGGCTTTTTATATCTTTCCCGAATGTAAGAGTTATTTAGGAAAATCATACAACGGTACGACCCTCCAGACCGCCTCCGATTTGGCGATGTTTCTTTTGGAAGAAGCCCATGTGGCTTGCGTGGGAGGCGACGCTTTCGGGGCACCGGGATATATCCGGTTATCGTATGCCACATCGGATGAGAATATCACGAAAGCGGTAAAAAGGATAAAAGAGGCACTAAGAAAACTATCCTAAAAAAGGATCAAAAGGAAAACGAGGGCGTTATTCGGTTAACGTCCTCGTTTCTTTGTTTTTCAGAAAGTTGCATGAATCATGACCGGAAAATGGTCGGAAGGGAAGCGGCCGTATTGCATATCGTTGAGAACGCCGTATTTCTGCACCGTAATTCCTTTACCCACCCAGATGTAATCAATGCGATTCGTCATCGCTCCGTTCAAATTGAACGAGTTAAAAGTCCCGGCGGTTCCATAAGGCGGTTGCAGCGTAACGAGGTACGCATCTTTCAATACGCCGTTGTCATACAGGATGCGGATCGGTTCGTCATCGGGCACGGCATTAAAATCGCCGGTACAAAACACCGGAGCATCCCCTGCGATCTCTTCTATTTTTTTCAATAAAAGAAGAGAGGAGTTTTTTCTCGCAATACGCCCCTGATGGTCATAATGCACATTGAAGAAATAAAAGACTTTTCCGGATTGCTTATCCCTGAATTGAGCCCACGAACAGATACGGTTACAACACGTAGCATCCCATCCTTTTCCCGGTTTATCGGGCGTTTCCGACAACCAGAAATTTCCTTTTTGGAGCACCTCAAAGCGATCCTTTTTATAGATAATCGCCGAATGCTCGCCGGCATCCTTTCCGTCGTCACGCCCCACACCGACATAATCATAATTCTTTAACTCGAGGATCCCCATCAACTGATGTTGAAATCCTTCCTGCGTACCAAACACATCAAAATCGTGGAAACGCACCAATCCTTTCACCATTTCTTTACGATTAGGCCAAGCGTTCTCGCCATCACTTTTCGTATCCATTCTCAGATTGAAAGTCGCCACATTCAATCCGGCCTCCCCTTTTTTCTTCGCCAGCGCCGGCGACAGGGAAATAACCGCCAGGCATAGCATCATTATAAAATTTCGCATATCATTAAACTATTACTGATTCTTCTTAATTGATAATTTTGTCCATACGGGTAAATGATCGGAAGCAACCGGTTCATTCTCCACCTTTGTCCCCACAACCTGTATACGAACGTGAGGATCGTTTTTTACCAAGATATAATCGATGCACCTACGCGGATTATGTGCCGGGCTTGTATAGGCTGCGGTATCATTGACCGCACACCAATCGGCAGAAAGGGCCGCGATTTCTTCCGATTGCGGCACGGCATTCAGGTCGCCGGCCAAAAATACCGGCTTAGACGTAAACTTTTCCACAGCCTTTCGGATAATACCGACAGATGCCAGCCGGTCGGGTTGCTTCAACGACCAGTGGGTACAGCAAATAACATAATCCTTCATTTCAACAATCAGCAAACTCCGCTGCTCCTCTCTTCCCGGCAAGGTTACGGACTCTTTCCGCAAAGGTTGTTCTTTGGTAAGGACGCCGATACCGTATCCTCCGCCCTGATAATCGATCGACTTGTTATAGGAAGCATACAACCCCGTCCGCTTTGCCAATTCGTCGAGGACAACAAGCCCCTTACTACGTATTGTAGCGCTGTCCAATTCCTGCAAAGCCACACAATCGGCATCGATCCTTTTGATAACGGCAGCCACGCGGTTATAATCAACGACATCGTCCATTCCACGGGCATTCCGTACATTATACGAAAGAATCTTTACCGGTTTAGGTTCTTCAGCCAAAGCGGGCAAGAAAGAATATCCCGAAAAAAGGAAAGACAATGAAAAGATAAAAAGAATGTATTTCTTTTTCATTTCCGTAAGTGTATTTAGAGGTTCAAATATACCAGTTTTTTTTGGAAAAAGAAAGGGCCGAAAAATATTTCAGCCCTGACCCTGTTATTTTTTGCTCCAATAAGGATTTTGTCCGAGTTTATCATTTTTTTGCAACGCGGATGCGGGAATAGGATAATAATATTGACGTCCGTCTTCATACCATTTCCGGGGATCGTTATCCGACCAGGTCAAATGTCCGGAAGTTCCATTCGTGAGACCTTGTTGGCTACCGGCACCTACATTGACGGGAGTACAGGAAGCAGGCAATCCCGAAGGCTTTTCACCTTGATAGAAAAGCACATCCGTAGTACCGTCTTTATCCAAATCAATCTGCGTATTTAAAGCCGGGACATAGATGCCGGTCCAACGCATCGTCATCAATTCACCTCTTTTCCATCTTTTTATATCGGTAAAGCGGAATCCTTCCAACGCCAGTTCAATGGATCTTTCCCGGCGAATCTCTAAAATGACCGGATCCGTTACGGAAGGAAAATAGCTTTGTTGAAAATACGAGTCTATTTTATCCGGTTTAGTGGTCAATCCCCCTGTGATTCCGGCGCGGGCTCTTAATTTGCCGATGGTATTCGCCCAATCCGTATCGGTAAGCGTTCCCAATTCGGCTTTGGCTTCGGCATAATTGAGCAACACTTCGGCAAACCTGAAAAGAGGCATCGCGTTTGTGTTCAGTTTTCCGTCGTCGTAACTGGTAGGATCCAACGAAAATTTAATCGGATGATACCCCGTGTAGGTATATCCGTTAAAATTAGGAGGAGCGGGCTTCCCATCTCTCTTATAACCGGGAGTCCTGATGATTTGAGACAAGCGTTTATCTCGATTCTGACATTCCTCATAAAATGACATCGTTTCATAACCAGGCACATCGGTAAAAGGTGTCCCGTCCAACGTCAGGAAAGTATTGACAAACGTGCGAATCAAACTTAGCCGAGGCCCGTAGGTGCCGGAAGTCCAATACCAATTGGCATCATTCAGGACTGCCAGGTTTTTGCTGCTGATATCGGCCATCAAAACTTCCTCATTCACCGGTTCATCGCTTGTGAAAAGAGCACGGTAAGAAAGATCTCCCCCATTTCCGGTGTAAATAGAATAACCCGATTCCGTCATGACTGTTTCGGCCGCCGAAGCCGCTTCTTTCAGCCAATCATTCGCTGTTTCCGGCAATCCGAGTTCGGTATGATATTTCCGGAAAGTACCTTCGAATAAGCATATCCTCGACTTCAACGCATAGGCAACCCATTTCGTGACGACCGATCCGTCGGTCGCCGTTGTTTGAATGTTCGAACAGGCAAAATTAAGATCCTCCAACACCTGTTCCATCACCAACGTCCTCGAATCGCGCGGAGCATATAATCTCTCATCATCGATACTCATCGGCTCATCAATCCAAGGCACATCGCCAAAACGGACTACTTTCTGATAATAAAAATAGGCTCTAAACAAGCGTGCCAATCCGTTATAATGATTTCGAACATCTTCGGGAACTTCTCCCTTTTGATTGTTTTCCAGAAAATAATTGATATTCCTCAGTTCTTTCCAATCTTCCCATTCCCATCCTGAACTTTTTTCAGGAGTATAGCCTCCCTCTTTCAGGAAATCATCGAAGTTGAATACCGCGCCGTAGTCGCTCATGGCATCTCCCCGATGAAAAGCGCCTGCGTCGGGCAATATATTATAGAATGAATAAGAATACAGTTCCAACCCGTTTTCGGAACCAAAAACAACGTCTTTCGAAGCGGAAGCTTGCGGCTCTTCATTAAGAGAGCAGGAAAAAAGAAACGTCGTATATAAAACAACTACATATAAATAATACTTTTTCATACGATTTTGCTAATTAAAAGGTAAGAGATACACCAAAACTAAAACTTTTCATAAGCGGATAATTATTCCCGTCGCCGCTTCCACCATTTGTCAAATCACGATCAGACCCATCGATATTTGCCACATCCAAGTCGCGGGTATGCTTATAAAGCGGCGACCAGCTCCACACATTTTCACCGGAGAAATAGATTCTGGCTTGCTGAATATTCAACGGTGAGACTACGCTCGAAGGCAGATTATATCCGAATTGCAGATTCTTAAGGCGTACATACGCTACATTTTGCAGATAGCGGGTCTGCGCCGTGCGTATGGACGAATTGTATCCGGCATAACGAGGCAAGTAAGCTCCCGTATTTTGCTCCGTCCAATAATTCTCGAGATGCCAAGAGGGAAGCATATTATAAGGACGGTTATATTGTCCCCAGAAAATACTTTCGGAACTCGGATACCAGTGTTGACGCCCGACGCCATGGAAAAAGGCTGAAAAGAAAAAGTTATTCCAATCGGCGCCTAAATTCAAGCTGAACGTATAGCGGGGAAGTTTATTTCCGATAACTTTTTTATCCCCGTGATCATCTAACGTATTCATTCCGTAGTCGATGACATCGTCATCATTCAAGTCTTTAAATTTTATATCTCCCGGATATTCGATTCCTTTGGAAGAAGAATTAATCAGTTCCTGCTTGGCATGGGTGTCGATATCGGCCTGGGATTGAAAAAGGCCTTCCGTTACATATCCCCATATTTCACCTACCCGGCGGCCGGCATTATAATCATTCAAACTCTTTGTCTCATTATTATACTTGTCGATAGTCGAAATATAATCGGCCAAAGTGGCCCTCACCTCATATTGAAAAGGCTTTTCGGCCAAATTAAACCGGTCGCGCCATGACAGAGACAATTCCCATCCCCGTGTAGTCATATCGGCATAGTTTCCTTTAGGAGACTTCGCTCCGAAAATATCAGGAAGGGTAGCCCCGACAGTATACATATTGGTTGTTTTACGGATATAATAATCTCCCGTAAAGCGGAGCCTGTTACGAAACATTCCAAAATCAAGTCCGAAATCGGTAGTGGTAGCAGTCTCCCAAGTAAGTTCGTCGGGTAATACTTCCGGCGCTTCGGTATATTTATTCTTCACGCCGTTAATCACTCTGCCGGAAGTTTTGATAGCCAGTAGTTCCATAAAACTATACGGATTGATATTCCCGTTTCCGAGCGATCCGTAAGAAGCCCTTACCTTTATATCGTTAAGCACATCGTTTTCTTTCCAAAAAGGCTCTTGGGTAATCCGCCAGCCCCCCGATATGGAAGGGAAAAAAGCCCATTGCTGATCGGCAGGGAATTTGGAAGAGCCATCATACCGGCCGTTCAACTCCAACAGATAGCGATCCTGAAAAGCATAGTTGAACCGATAAAAACCTCCCGAAACTCTCCAACGATTAAAACCTCCCGATGTGGAAATGGCATCTCCCAATGCCAGATTGATATTTTCCGAATCGGGTGTAAGCAAACCGTTTCTTTCTACATTCGTCGATTTATAAGTAGACTGTTCGTAGTTCCAGCCGGCCATCCCTTTGAAATAGTGGTCTTGGGCGAACGTATTTTCATATTCCGAATAGATATTCCCGGCCAGGTAATTGGTCTCTTTTATCGTTTCTTTCAGGTCATTATATTGAGAACTAAGCCATATCGTTTCTCCTTTTTTCTTACTGTAAGGAACCGGTACGCGGCGTTGGGAAGCCTTGTCGTCGGTATCGCGAAAGGTAAAATCACCTTTCACCCGTAATTGATTTTGCAAAAATGAAGCCGTGAATCCGGTGGTGTTTTTCAACACTTTGACATCGGTATCGACGCCGTTTTTGCCATAAAAGAAATCCCCTACCGTATACGCGGCAGACATCGTAAGGCTTCCGTCCGGATTAAAAATCGGAGCGCTGGGATGGCCTTCATCGGAAATATTCCGCCAGATGGAGCCACCCTCTCCCACATTGATAGGATTATGATAGTTCATATTGGAAAAATCGGTATTATTATCGATCGTAAGCCAATCGAATACTTTTAACGACCCTTTCGCCCTCAGATTATACATTTTATACTTATCCGTGTTATATCTGAATAAACCGTCGTACCCGTAGAAGCGGCCGGATAGATAATAGTCCAATTTATCGGCGCTTCCTGTAAGGGACAGATTATGATCTTGCGCAAACGTGTTGTTCTTATACAGTTCATCGTAATAATTCTGATTCCCGAAATACACATAGTTTCCGTTTTCATCTACGGTTACCTCCTCCGTAAGACCCTGCTCCTTGCGTTTTTTAAATTCTTCCAGCCATGCAGAAGTAAAAGATTGCGACTTATTGATATTTTTAGGAATGGCCGAATAATTATTCCATGCATTATACGCTTCAAAAAACCGTTCGGCATACGTATAGCCGTCTGACACTATATCCGGCACATTGATAGGATTTTTCAATGAGAAGTTTCCGGAATAAGTAACGGATGTGCGCCCTTCCTGCGGCCTCTTTGTCGTGATGAGGATAACCCCGAAGGTTCCCCGCGCACCGTATATGGAGGCGGAAGCAGCATCTTTGAGAACCGAAACACTTTCGATATCGTTCGGATTCAACAAGGCCGGATCCCCTTCCACTCCGTCTATTAACACCAACGCATCACCGCCTTGCCCTATGGAAGTAGTTCCCCGGACATTATATCCGGCGGAACGGGTGGGTTTTCCATCGGTTAAAGACAAATTAAGGTTCGGAATAGCCCCTTGCAAAGCTTGCGTTACATTCGATACCGAACGGTTTTCGAATACTTCGCTCGTCACCTGGTCTACCGCACCGGTAAGATTGGCCTTACGCTGCGTTCCGTATCCCACCACTACGACTTCATTCAATAGTTTCGTATCTTCCTGCAGCACGATTTCGAGGGTATTCCGACCGTCCCGGGGAATTTCGCGGGTTGCATATCCGATGTAAGAAACAACCAACGTCGCTTCAGCAGGAACACTCAAAGAAAAGTATCCTTCCGCATCCGTAACCGTTCCGTTAGAGGTTCCTTTTTCCATTATATTCACTCCTATAAGAGGATTATTACTACTGTCCGTGACTTTTCCTCTTAATATGTCACTTTGCGAATAGACCATAAGGCTGCATAAGGAACAGGTTATGATCAAATACATGCATCTAAAAAATTTTGATTTCATTCGTTTTCCTCTCATAATTTAATAAAACAACCAATTATTGAAATACAAGCGCAAAGAAAGATGAAAAATGTTACGGACTCATGAAGAAAAAATGAAGAAAAAATTACTTTTCCTTTTCTCATGGGAATAAATGGGTTTCTGCAAATTCCGGGAATAGATTTGTCTATAATCCGCGAATTTGATTCTGTTCCGGTTAAAGGAACAACAATAAAAAATACATACTTTTTCATTTTAGCGATTTTGACAATTTGTTTCTTCCGGCAGCCAGAGAAGAGGTTTATAAAAAAAGAAGCGGGTTGCCGTCTTACATACTCGTCAGGTATCGCCAAACACCCGTATATACGCATAGACAAAGCAACCCACTTTATGGATTGTCGACTATGCCTTGTATATACCTTCTTGAGATTGGCGATTTCAACGAGTATAAGGCACTTCCTTAAACACTATTATAAAAAGTTTGTCCCGAAAGACAAAGCAAAGGTAATCAGATTTTATTTATTCTGTATCGCAAAATGACAAATTTATAAAGAGGAATGAGAAACAAATCGGAGAAAATACACTGAATTCTTTACCGGCATATTTGGTACACTCCTGATTATAACGTATCTTTATATTTTATTTTTCAAATAGGAGTCTATTCTGAAAGATGTCACCCAAACGAGCGGACATGTTCATAACCGCAGGCAAAACGAGGCGCAGCCTACGGGTAAAATCTCAATCGGGAACCATGACTTTTTCGGAACAAACTCAAATCGTCATACATCCTATATTTGGAATTACAATTTTAGCAGAGAATGAAAGATCTTATCCTTACAGATATAAAAAGTGAAAAAGCCGTTTTGGTAGGCTTGATTACTCCCGAACAGAACGAAGAAAAGGTAAAAGAATATCTCGACGAACTGGCTTTTCTGGCCGAAACAGCCGGGTTCACTCCTCAAGCCCGATTCGTTCAAAGGCTTGAAATGCCCAATTCCGTCACGTTCGTAGGAACCGGAAAACTTCAGGAGATTAAAGAATACGTGGCGGATGAGGAAAACGAAACGGGGGTGGTCATCTTCGATGATGAACTCTCGGCGAAACAAATCCGCAATATCGAAAAAGAATTGGGACTGCGTATCCTCGACCGTACAAGCCTTATTCTCGACATCTTTGCCATGCGTGCGCAAACGGCTCATGCCAAAGTGCAGGTGGAATTGGCGCAATATCAATATTTGCTGCCGCGACTCACGCGGATGTGGACGCACTTGGAACGCCAACGCGGCGGGGGCGGCGTGGTGATGCGCGGTCCGGGGGAAACGCAGTTGGAAACCGACCGGCGTATCATTCTCGATAAAATCTCCCGGCTGAAAGAACAACTCAAACAAATCGACAAGCAAAAGGCGGTGCAACGCAAAAATCGCGGCAAACTGGTGCGTGTCGCCCTGGTGGGATATACCAATGTGGGCAAATCTACGCTGATGACGCTTCTGAGCAAATCGGAAGTGTTTGCCGAAAACAAGCTTTTCGCCACGCTTGACACGACTGTGCGGAAGGTGACCATCGAAAATCTGCCCTTTTTATTAACCGACACGGTGGGATTTATCCGCAAACTGCCGACGAATCTGATCGAATCGTTCAAATCGACGCTCGACGAGGTGCGCGAAGCCGACATCCTTGTCCATGTAGTAGACATCTCGCATCCGGCATTCGAGGAGCAAATCGAGGTGGTGGAAAAGACGTTATATGAAATCGATAAAACGGAAAAACCGACTATTCTCGCCTTTAATAAAATAGATGCCTTTACGCATTTAGCTAAGGATGAAGACGACCTGACTCCGAAAAAACGGGAGAATGTGTCGCTCGAAGAACTTCAACAAAGTTGGATGAGCCGCGTGAAAGAAAATTGTATTTTCATCTCGGCGAAAGAAAAAACGAATATCGAAGAATTAAAACAGCTTCTCTACGAAAAAGTAAAGGAAATCCATATCACGCGATTCCCTTACAATGATTTTCTCTACCAAACCTATGAGGAATAAATAATTCCGCCGCCCGCATTTATTTTTGGCGGTCTTTATCGCGAAGCCTCTCCAACATTCCTTTTTTGTAAGCTTCGCCTCTATGCTTGAGATATTCAAAATGAACGATATTCCCATCGGCAACGAGGTAAAGAATAAAAAAAACTCTCAGGTCACCGATGCGAATTCTATAAGTATGCTTAAAATTTATCAGCTTTTTACAGTTTGCAATACCTCCTACACTCTCCGCTTTTGCGACATTTTCATACATTTCCCGTATTGAATCGAGCGATTTTCCAGAGAGTCTCTTAACCGCGTTCATGAAAGATTGAGATAATTCGATTTTCATTTTTCACACGCCCAGCCACTTTTCAAACTCCACCTGTTCCTCTTTGCTTGCCATTATTCGCCCCTCCGGTTCGGTCTTACAGAGATGAGCGTAGAGTTCGGCATCCTCGATATCTTCGGCTTCTTCTATCAATAATTTCTCAATATATTTTTTCAAATTCGTTCCCTGCTCCGTTGCTTTGGCCGAAAGCAACCGGTAAGCATCTTCCGGAATATCGATATTTTTCCGCCGTATTCCCTTTTTAGAACTTGTCGTTTTCGTATCCATATTATTTATGTTGATTTTATCTCACAAAGATATAAAACATTCCTCAAACAATCCATACATCGCGAGATTCGCCTACAATCACTCGAGCCTGACTTTCTTCGAATAATACATGATCGCAGCCAGAATGACGAATAAACCCAAACTGCCGGTAAGCAATGCGTAACTTTCCATTTGCAATAAAACAAAGACAAAACCATACAGGAAAATCAGCAATCCCCCCATCCATAAAGCATATTTTCGGCTTTTAAGCAATCTCCATACATGGATCGTGACGAGCGCAGCCGTCATCAACGCGGCAACCAGATAGGCCGAATTGAACCCCCACACTTCCGACATGGAAAGGAGTAAGGCGTAGAATAGCACCAGCGCCAATCCTACCAACAAATACTGAAACGGGTTCACCGGCTTTTTCTGCCATAATTCGATGAAAAATACCGCTGCGAAAGTGAGTAAAATCAGCAATACGGCGTATTTGACACTGCGTACGTTCTGGCGATACTGATCCACGGGACGAACAAACTTCACCCCGAAAGCGGAAGACGCCATTTGCCCGATGGAGACGGCATTGTCGGCCGCCACTACCTGCCCGAAACTCCGATTCAAATCCAATACTTTCCATTTTGCCGAAAAGCCGTCGGCCGTTACCGCTCGTGTTTCCGGCAAGAAACTGCCCCCGAAAGCAGGCGTGCCCCAATCCGAAGCAAATTCCACCGTGGTCGTTTTACCAGCCGGAATCACGAACCAGCCCTGTGATCCCTTCAAAGATAAAGGGATAGAAAATGTAATGGGCTCGCCTGCCGAGGCAGTATCCTGTACCATATCGAGCTTGACATTCAGTCCCGAAGCGAATATTCCCGATGAAATATCCGGCGATAAATCCGGGGTCTCCCTCTCGGGAACATACCCATCCTTGCCCGGAACAACCCCAACAGAAAGATTTTCGACGGGTATTCCCGATTCGGCATCGAGTTTCTTACCGCCTATTTCCATCGATACCCGTTCGTCGATGCCTTTCAGATCGGACAGTCCCAGCACCACACGCGCTTCGTTCCATAAAAGCCTTTCGGAAAAGATGCCCGATTTATCCAGTTCGGAAGTATTAAAGGTTCCCGATAACAGGATATCTGCCCGGTAAACCGAAGCCTCATAAATACCCCTCTTTCGTTTCTCTACCTGCGCCTCACCCTTCACATTCAAAATGTCGGGCAACAACAACAGCGTTTTTCGCACCGGCTCGCGATTTTTATCCGTCAAACGCTCCTCGATATAAGGTATCGCCAGGCAAGGCCCAGCCAACACCTGCTCGGCGCCCCATTTGGACGCGATCTCCGTCACGGCGCCCGATTCGGTTTGCCGGCGTTCACGAATCAGCCCTTCCACCATCCCCAACGGGATCAGCAATAAAAGGGTAAGGATACCAATGATTACCATTTTCAGTGTTACCGAATGGCGTTCGGCAAACCGCGATTTGCCCGCAGGCGTTGAAAGGTAGGAGGATGGCGGGAGAGTTGTATTTTCCTGTGATTGCATATTGGAGTGAATTAATTTTTATAACGAAGATTTAAAAAAGCGATAGGCAAAACTTTTCAAAGCGATGCCTATCGGATTTCTTTTTATGCTTATTGCTTTTTTTGATAAGCATCGCTTTCGGAAAAGATCATTACAATTTTTCGAACTTCACGAGTTTGAGCATTTGTTTGATTTTGAGTCCCGGCGTAAAAATCACGCGCGCACTTTTAATGACACCTGCTTCCACTTTAGCCTTTTCTTCGACGCCGGTGCTCGAAATGCCGGGACGCAGGCTACCCAGGTCACCGAGCCGCACGGCTTTGCCTTCGGCTAATTTATCAACGGCCACATCCACCATGGCATAAAGTACTGCCCGGATATCGGCTCCGCTTACGGTACTGATTTTCTCAATATCTTTTGTTAAATCCTCAATGGTTGTTTCTCCTGAAATATTTGCCGAAGCATAATACTTCTTCTTGGTTCCGCCGCCAACCACACCCGGCTCGCCTCTTAGAATAGGTTTGAACTTGATTGACATCTTATTATAAATTTATAATAACATAACCCACAAATGTACGGAAAACGAGGGACTAAAAAAATATTGCCGGCTAATTAATGTTAAACCGCCAAATTATTTTTAGGTAGGCCTTCCATCCGGATACTTTTTCTCTCTTTCAGGACTTTATGACCACATCGCCCGCGGCTTTAAACCCAATCAGCCACAACATGCCGGAGGCAATGACCAGTATTCCCAATGCGAAGGCCCAGTTCAGGGTCCAATCATGCACAACGCCCATCAACACGGGCGATATCGCAGCCAAAATATATCCGACCGACTGAGACATGCCCGACAATTCCGTCGCCTTCCGGGAGGTGGAAACGCGGAGGGAAATAAAAGAGATCGCCAGGCTCAGATTGGCGCCGCAAGCAAGACCGACTAACGTCACGGCCAGAATGTAATGCCAAAGGGAAGACGAAACAATAAGAAAAATCAATCCCGAAATCAGGATCAATCCATTAATAATGGTCAGCGTTTGTTGCCCTTTACATTTGTAGGCGATAGACGGAATGATTAAGCTGGTGGGCAACCCGGCAATTTGAAACAAAAAAGTCATATTACCGGCCGCCTCCGCCGATAGTCCTTTGGAAATCATAACCGATGGCAGCCAAGCCGTTAATCCGTAAAAAATAAAAGATTGAATGCCCATATACAAAGTAACCCACCAGGCCAACATCGACTTCCAAATAGAAAGCCCCTTATCGTTCACCAGTATGACTTTTTCGGGCTCCGAGGCCGAATGATTGCGCTTAAAGACTTGCGGCAACCAAATGAAAAGAGTGATCAAGGCAAGCGGAATCCATACCGCCAGCGAGTTTCGCCATCCCATGCGCTCGGTAAGTGGAGCGCTGGCTCCAGCGCTAATGCTGGCAAATATATTGAGGGAAAGGGTGTACAACCCTAACATCAGGCCGGTATGCAGGACAAATTCCTTTTTGATAATACTCGGCAACAATACATTCCCGATACCGATGCCGACGCCTAACAGCAAAGTTCCCGCAAACAAGCCCGCAATGCCGGTATAGGAGCGGATGAGTTCCCCGACAAGCAACAAAATCAGGCCGGCAAACATAACCATCCCGTATCCGTACTTTTTACTGAATTGCGCCACAAAGGGCGACACCGCAGCAAACGCCAACAAAGGCAAGGTCGTCAACAAGCCGCCCGTGCCTCCCGAGAGATTAAAATAGTCTTTCAGGATATGAATAATCGGCCCGATTCCCGTAATGGGCGCCCTTAAATTGAAGGCGACAAAGAGAATACCGATGGCCAAAGCAGACGGAAGAAAGCTCCTTTTTATTTGCATAAAGCCTCATTCAGGGCAATCACAGCGTCTTCGTAGGCTTCGCGTTTAATGACAAACTGCATATTGACCTGCATCAATGACTGAGCAAAGCTCTCAATATTAATTCCTTTATCATATAATGCTTTGGACGCTCGGTACAAAAATCCGGGCATGGCGATGTTTGATCCCATGGCGCAAACAAGGGCAGCCGGCAGAACGGTCACTTGGTAAAAGACGTGTTCCAACGCACGAATCAGGTCCTCCGATTTCTTATTATCCCAAACCACCATGGTAATGGAGTTGGCATTCGTCGATTTCAGAATATAACTGACATCGTATTTCTCGAAATACTGCATGATGCGCGCGTCGAACCCAACTTCCCCAACCATCATCGGGTCATGCACTTCGATAGCAAGGACTTTACGCGACCCGGAGACAAATTCCACACGCGGTTCGGGCGAAATGTAATCGCGCGAGATAATGGTTCCGGGATGTTTCGGCTCAAAAGTATTTTTTATACGAATATTGATGCCCGCCAGTTCAAGGGGTTTCGCCGCTTTCGGATGAATCGCCTCCATGCCGATGTCGGCCAACTGATCGGCGATAATATAATTGGTATGCCCCACGGGAATGCTGTTCTTAACTCCCACAATCTTCGGATCCGCGCTCGAAAGATGATACTCTTTATGAATGATGGCCTCATCGGCTTTCACTTCCACCGCTATTTTACTAAACGTAACTTCCGAATAACCGCGGTCGAAAGCCCGCATAATACCCTCGGTACCCTTCGTATAACCGGTCACGACACAGACCACTTTACTAAAATCCACCCCCGAAAATTCTTTATGGATGCGTTGGTCGATGGTAAGGGGCTCATTGTCGTTAAAGCCCGACAAATCGATAAAGCGGGCATTAATGCCATTATTATTGAGTATATTGGTTGAGTTCCATCCGGAGTGCGCTTCCCCGATGGAGGCCAATATCTCTCTTGCCGCCAAATAGATATCGATCACATTCACATAGCCCGAGGCCAATACCTTCGCCAAGCTGTAAAGAATTGTTTTCGACTGGTCCACGCGGAAACGGATAAAATCGCGCGCCTCTTTCAAGTCAAGCCCGATATCGGCAAACCCTTCGTTGATGAGAAGCAGGCGCTGACAAAAAGCATCCAGCGCACTACTGTAGTCTTCACCGTTCAAAAACTTATTGTAAATGCCCGGCTCGCCGGTCTTTTTATGCTCCAACAGCCAGTTTGTGACATTATTATACGCCGAAACCACGAAGATACGGTTATACAACTCATCGCCTTTGCGATCGCCTTGTATAATGTTCTTCAGCACATCCTGAAACTGGGACATCGACGTCCCGCCTATTTTTTCTACCGTGAGCATGTTGTAAATGATGAATGATGAACTATGAATGATGAACTATGAGTTATGAATATTCGGATACTTCTGTACAAGTTGCAAAAATACAGGTTTTTTCCGATGATAACGATACCGAATGATATTTTTTAAGGCTTTATCCTTACAATTCTATTTCCTTTCATCACTACGATCTCCCCTTTATTCCTTCGTTTGAATTCAACCATGCGTTCGTAAGCCTTTTCAACTCCTTTCAAAATTTCATGTGTCTTTACTGATTTATTTTCTTTTGTCATAATAATTTTTTAATTGATTAAATCGCTTCCCGTCAAAGATATTCATTTCTTTTTTACCGGATTTTTTGGCAACCAATACAGGTCTTCCTTCCGAATTATCCAATATAATAACATAATCGACTTTAGACAAATAAATATCGAATAGATTGATAATCCCATTTCTATATCGTCTTTCAATAACATCTTCCGCAATACCGTGACCGCCTTCTTTTACTCTTGTCTTTACGCGTTCTTTTGCCAATTCAGGATTGCTTAACCAAAAGAAAAGCAATACACCTGTATATCCGGCATCTTTAGCTTCTAAAACCGTTTCTTTAAATGTTTTCGTTGCATTCCAGAATATCCGGCAAAATAGTAAAAGACGCTGTGGTTTTCTCTGCCCCGTTACACCCGGCAATTATGTAAAGATATTTTTCTTTCATAAGTGCAAATGTACTATTTTTTCTATTATTGTTTTTATTCAAATTCTTTATCTTACGAAGAATATCGTTGAGGCGGGACTCTCTCTCTGAAAATCTTTTGTCTTTATTGTAAAAAAGTTGTCTGCATTTGCGTATTCGCTTCACTCAAAAAGGATGCAAATGGAACAAATTCGAAAGCATCTTGAGCAGATAGTCCATATCTCTGATAAAGATTGGATTTTTCTTGTATCGAAATTAACCCGAAAAAAGATATAACCGTGAGATTTACTTTTCCTTATGAATTTGCAAGCGGCTACGATTCTTTTCTTGCCAAGACTCCCTCCGCCTATCAAATCGAAGCTCTCTCCGACTCCATATTATGGACCCTAAACGAAGAAAACCTTCAACCGTTTTATAAACACACCGAAGCAGGAAACAAAATGGGAAGAATCCTCAGTGAAAAACTATATATCAATAAATGTAAGCGTCTAACATCCTTATTGACCGAATCGCCTGAGGAGCGATACACCCATTTAATGTCCGAACAACCCCGCTTCATACAACTCATTCCGCTAAAATACATCGCATCGTACATTGGAATTATCCCTCAAGCCCTGAGCAGGATAAGAAGGAGAATTTATTAACCTGGGTTCATTGATTCACTCATCCGCTTTCGTTTCCTTTGTATAAAAAAGATGAGCAAGAAAATACACGGAAATGTAAGATTGCGGAAATTGGCAATAATTATTTTCACCGCATTGCCTTTATTATTTTCCGGTTGCCGGACAAATGACCTTACCCTCGCCTGGAGCACACGCGCGGACTTCTATTATAACTCCGACAAGCGTATTTTACCGACACTCAGGGAGAACAAAATAAAAGCGTTCCATTTAAGCCCCTAAATACAAGCAATATTTAAATCAACTCCGCCACCACCGCTTCGGTGACGGTGATTAAGTCACGGGGAGCGATTTTGAGTTGCACGCCCCGTTGGCCGGCACTGACATAAATATGCGGGAAATCTTCACACAAACGATGGATAAACGACGGATAATGCTTTTTCATGCCGATGGGGGAACACGCTCCACGAATATAGCCGGCGACCGAAAGCAAATCTTTCTGATGGATAAGGGCGCAATTTTTATTGCCCGAAGCCGCGGCCGCCTTTTTCAGGTCGATTTCACTGTCTCCCGGCACGATACACACAAAATATCGGGTCTTATTTCCTTCCAACACAAGCGTTTTAAACACTTGTTCGGGATTTTCACCCAGTTGCGCGGCCACATGCACGGCCGACAAATCGGACTCATCCACTTCATACGGCACTAATTCGTAGTGAATTCCCGCTGTATCCAACAACCGGGCAACATTTGTCTTCAGTTTTTTGCTCATTCTTTTTCCGTTTATTAAACGCCCTGCGATCCGGAGTTTGCCGATGATGCATCACCCACTTCAGACGCTTTCATCGATAATTGGATACGTTTGCGTTCCTTATCGACCGACAACACTTTCACCGTGACATATTGATGTAAGGAAACCTCGTCGGAAGGGTTGGAAACAAACCGGTCTGCCAGTTCCGAGATGTGTACCAATCCGTTTTCCTTGATACCGACATCGACAAAACAACCGAAATTCGTAATATTGGTCACGATGCCCGGCAAAACCATCCCTTCTTTCAGGTCTTCGAGGCTTCGCACATTCGGGTCGAACTCCTGCGTTTGGATTTGAGTACGCGGGTCGCGCCCGGGCTTTTCCAATTCCTGAAGAATATCCGAAAGCGTTTCGAGTCCGACATCCGAGGTTACATAGCGCGAAGGTTCGATCCGTTGAATAAGAGTTTTGTTTCCTATTAACTCCTTTACCGAGTAACCCAAATCTTTCGCCATTTGCTCTACCAATGAATAGCTCTCGGGATGCACGGCCGAATTATCCAACGGATGACCGGCATCGGGAATGCGCAGGAACCCGGCGCATTGCTCGAACGCCTTGTCTCCCAGGCGGGGCACTTTCTTCAATTGCGAACGCGAATCGAAAGGCCCGTTTTGCGTGCGATAATCGACGATATTTTGCGCAAGCGATTCCCCCAATCCGGAAACATACATGAGCAAATGCTTACTGGCCGTATTCACATTTACCCCCACAAGGTTGACACAACTTTCGACCGTCCGGTCAAGCGATTTTTTCAACTTTGACTGGTCGACATCATGCTGATACTGCCCCACCCCGATGGATTTCGGGTCGATCTTCACCAGTTCCGCCAACGGATCGGCCAGACGCCGCCCGATGGAAACCGCCCCGCGCACGGTCACATCGTATTGGGGAAACTCGTCGCGCGCAATTTTCGACGCAGAATAAACCGATGCGCCGTTTTCGCTCACGACAAACACTTTCACCTCTTTGTCATACCGCTGATTCGTCACAAAGTGTTCCGTTTCGCGATTAGCAGTGCCGTTACCGATGGCGATCGCATCGATGCGGTAAGCCGATACCAATTTGACGATCTTTTTAGCCGACTTCGAATACTCGTTTTGCGGCGGATGCGGATAAATCGTCTCATTATGAAGCAACGTGCCCTGCTCATCGAGACAAACCACTTTACATCCGGAGCGATAACCGGGGTCGATCGCCAGGATGCGCTGTTGTCCTAACGGCGGAGCAAGCAGCAATTGGCGAAGATTTTGCACAAATACGGCAATGGCCGCCTCATCGGCCTTCTCTTTCGAGAGGGAGGCAAATTCGGTTTCGATAGAAGGCTTCAGCAACCGTTTATAAGCATCCGTCACCGCTTTTTCCACGAAATCCGATGCTTCGGAGTCATTTTTCACATACCGTTTCACTAAACGAAGGATACACTTTTCATCCTCGGGCGATATCGACACCCGCAAAAATCCTTCCGCTTCGCCACGCCGCATAGCCAGAAGGCGATGGGACGGACAGCGCGACAGCAATGCCGAAAAATCAAAGTAGTCGCTATATTTTTCGCCTTCCGCCTCTTTGCCTTTCACCACCTTCGAGGAGATGGCAGCTTCGCGTTCAAAAATATTTCGGACACTCTGCCTGGCCCAAGCATCTTCATTCACCCATTCGGCGATAATATCGCAAGCGCCTTTGATCGCCTCCTGCTCATCCGGCACCTCGCCCCGCACAAACTGCGCGGCTTTGGAAATGACGGAATCCTGCGGTTGTGTCATCAACCACTTCGCCAATTCCTCCAGTCCTTTTTTCCGGGCTACTTCCGCTCGTGTCTGCCGCTTGGGTTTATAAGGCAAGTAGCTATCTTCGAGAGCAACCGCATCCCAGCAATCCTGTATTTGCTGCTCCAATACGGGCGTGAGCTTACCCTGCTCCGAAATAGACTTCAAGATAAACTCTTTCCGCTTTTCCATCTCGCGGTACTTTTCATTCAACTCGTGAATGCCGGCAATCTGCACTTCGTCCAACCCTCCGGTCGCCTCTTTCCGGTAGCGGCTGATAAAAGGAATCGTAGCGCCTTTGTCGAGGAGCCCGATGGTATTTTCTACACTCTTAACAGATAGGTTTAAGTCTTTTGAAATAATAGAAGCTATGATTGACATATTCTGATTATAAATTGGAAAATTCGAAGATAGGAATTCGATTGCAAAAATACGGAATTATTTCAGAATTCTAAAAACTCTTCCTATCTTTGTACCGGAAGTTGTACATCTTAACGCATAAGGATATGATTATCGTAACCCCCGCAGAATTTAGGGCTAATCAAAAGAAGTTCTTCGATTTGTCAGAAAAACAAATCGTTATCGTCGCCCGCAAAAACGAGAGACCCATCATCGTAAAACCATGGGACGAAGAGGATTATCCCACAAAAGAAGAATTGGAAGCTATACAGGAAGGGCTAAACGACATACGCGAAGGCAGAATTACGTTTATTGATCCGGCAAATGTATGGGAACGTATAGGATAGCCGTTTCAAACCGAGCTAAAAAGGATCTTTTGTATATCCGGAAAAGCGGGCCGAAACCGATCATCCGCAAAATCGAACAAATTTTCCTAGAATTGTCCGAACACCCATATAGCGGTACCGGGCATCCTGAGCCGCTCAGGTATTTAAGCGGTAATATTTGGTCGCGTAGGATAGATAAGAAAAACCGATTACGCTATTTGGTAAGGGACGATGTGGTAATCGTCGTAGTAATCTCGGTGTTGGGACATTATGATGATAAGTAATATAAAGGCATGGCAAAACTGAAAACGGTTTATTTCTGCAGCAATTGCGGGTACGAATCACCGAAATGGATGGGAAAATGCCCTTCCTGCGGCGAATGGGGAACATTTGTGGAGGAACTGGTACAAAAAAACAGCGCGTCGAAACAAGCCGACACCCGCTCGTTCGACTCGGTACAGAGCCAACCTCTCCCGCTAAAGGATATAAAAGCCGATGAAGAGCCGCGCATCGATATGTTGGACGGAGAGCTCAACCGGGTGTTGGGCGGAGGACTGGTACCAGCCTCACTGGTATTGATCGGAGGCGAGCCTGGCATCGGCAAGTCGACGCTCGTACTTCAAACGGTACTGAAACTAAGTCATATCCGAAGCCTGTATGTTTCGGGCGAAGAAAGCGCGCGGCAACTCAAACTGCGTGCCGACCGTATCGGCTTGGAGAACGATCAATGCCTGATTGTGTGTGAAACCAATCTCGACCGTATTTTTACCCATATCCAAAACACCTCTCCGCAATTAGTGATTATCGACTCGATCCAAACGGTGTATAGCGACGCCATGGAATCGTCACCCGGAAGCATCTCGCAGGTACGGGAGTGCGCCGCAACGATTCTCAAATTCGCCAAACAGTCGGGCATACCGGTCATTCTTATCGGACATATTACGAAAGAAGGAAGCATCGCCGGGCCAAAGGTCTTGGAGCATATCGTCGACACGGTTTTGCAGTTCGAAGGCGACCAACACTATATGTACCGGATCTTACGAAGCATCAAAAACCGCTTCGGAAGCACTTCGGAATTGGGTATCTATGAGATGAACCGGTCGGGGCTGCGCGAAGTAACCAACCCTTCGGAGTTACTGCTTACGCAAAATCACGAAGGATTAAGCGGTGTAGCCATTTCGGCCGCTATCGAAGGGGTACGCCCCTTCCTTATAGAGACGCAAGCGCTGGTGAGCACGGCAGCTTACGGCACGCCGCAACGATCGGCCACCGGATTCGATATTCGACGGATGAACATGTTACTGGCCGTATTGGAAAAGCGCGCCGGTTTTAAATTGGGACAGAAAGATGTCTTTTTGAATATTGCCGGTGGATTACGGGTGAATGATCCGGGAATGGATTTATCGGTCATTTGCGCCGTCTTGTCTTCCAGTTTGGATATTTCCATCGATGGAGATACCTGTTTGACGGGCGAAGTGGGACTTTCGGGAGAGATTCGTCCGGTAAACCGCATCGAGCAACGTATTATGGAAGCCGAAAAGTTAGGTTTTTCGCGTATTCTTGTACCGGCAAATAACCTGAAAGGATTCAATGCGAAAGTGCATATAAAAATAGAAGCGGTTCGAAAAGTCGAAGATGCTTTCCGAGCCCTATTTTCATAAAGAGCTATGTCCGTAGGAATAAAAAAACCCCTCGGAAGAGGCTGCTCTTTCAAAAAAAGCATTATCTTTGCACCTGCTTTATGTGTCGGTACCTTGACCGAGTGGCTAGGTAGCGGTCTGCAAAACCGTTTACGGCGGTTCGAATCCGCCAGGTACCTCTCCAGAGACCTCTAAAACTGTTTCTCTTATACAGTTTAGAGGCTTTTTCCTTTTAAAGGAGTCTAAAATCGTTTCCAATAGACTCCATAAGAATAAGGCTGCCTCGAAAAAGAAATACTCGAGACAGCCCCATTCATAAACATCACAAGGAAGACTATTGCACGTCGTCGGAAGTATTTCCGGATGCTTTTTTATCTTTTTTCAACGCTTCGGACACTTTCGTATAGTTCACTTTCCATGAACGAGATACCGAATCGACAAAAGCGGCCGCACTGCTTTTCACCACATCCCACTTGCTGTCGGCAATCGTATCGTATTCATCCAGCTTATCCGACAGATTTTGTTTGATCTCCTTCAAGTTTGCCAATTGTTGATTATACTCGTCTTTGGCATCTTCGGCAATATCGGTGGCTTTGCTTTCCAACTTATCGATATACTCGATCAGTTCATCCAGCACCTTATGGGCATTTTGTTTAAACTCTTGCTTATTCATACTCTTTTATGTTTATAATTTATACCAATGTATAAAATAAACGTATTCATGGGCAATTGGTTCACGCGGAGCCGGAATAAACCGCTTCGGGCTACTGCTTCCAATTTTTAATTCTCTGCACCGCTTCGAGCGTCTTTTCGTGACTGTTGAAAGCGGTCAGACGGAAATATCCTTCGCCTTTCAACCCGAATCCCACACCCGGCGTACCGACAATGTGGCATTCCTGCAACAAGCGGTCGAAAAACGCCCATGAATCAGTCGTGTCGGGACACTTTAACCAGATGTACGGAGCATTTACCCCGCCAAAGACCGTCCAGCCTTTTTCCGCCAATCCTTCCCGGATAATGGCGGCGTTTTGCATATAGTAATCGACCATCGACCGCACTTCTTTCCGGCCTTCGGGAGAATAAACGGCCTCCGCCGCGCGCTGAATGATATACGCCGTGCCATTGAATTTGGTCGATTGACGACGGCGCCACAACGCATTCAACGAGACTTCTTTTTTCGTCGAAGTCACCGTCTTCAATGCCTTGGGCACCACCGTATAACTGCACCGCAAACCGGTAAAGCCGGCATTCTTAGAAAAGGAACGGAACTCGATGGCGCATGACTTGGCGCCTTCGATTTCGAAAATACTATGGGGAATATCGTCTTCGGTAATATACGCTTCGTAAGCGGCATCAAACAAAATCAAGCTTTCGTTTTCGAGGGCATAATCGACCCATTTCTTCAATTGCGCCCGCGTCATGACCGTACCCGAAGGATTATTGGGATAACATAAATAAATCACATCCACCCTTTTCGGGGGAAGCTCGGGCAAGAACTTGTTTTCTTCGCTACAGGTCAGAAACAGAATCTTGGACGAGGTGATGGACGATTGCAAAATGCGCATGATATTGGTATCCAAATACACCGGATATACCGGATCGGTAATGCCGATGACATTTGCGTCGCCGAGGATATCGCCGATATTACCCGTATCACTTTTCGCGCCATCACTTATAAAGATTTCATCCGCAGCGATGTCAAGTCCCCGGTCGATAAAATCATTTTTAGCGATGGTTTCGCGTAAGAACGCATAGCCTTGCTCCGGCCCATAACCATGAAAAGTGCTTTTATCGGCCATTTCGTCCACGGCTTTATGCAGCGCCGCGATGACGGATGGAGGTAAAGGGAGGGTCACGTCGCCGATACCGAGGCGGATGATGTCGGCCTGAGGATGGTTACGGGTAAACCCGTTGACTTTCGATTCGATGGTGCTGAAGAGATAGCTTTCGTTGAGTTTGAGATAATTTTCGTTGATGGAAAACATAACGATTATGAATTATGAATTATAAGTGATGAGTGATGAATGATGTGCGAACACCCTAATCCTGCTAATTTACGAACCTGCTAATTTGCCAATCCGCTAATTTACTAATTTGCTAATTTGCTAATTAAACAAAGCCTTCGAAGACAAAGTGGGCGTCTCCCGACAACCAGACCTCATCGGCGCTGCGATCCCACTCGACCAAAAGGTCGCCGCCCTTCACATGCACAAGGGCTACAGCATCGCATACGTTGTTGAGCACGCCGGCCACCACCGTGGCGCAAGCTCCCGTGCCGCAAGCCAGCGTTTCGCCGCTTCCGCGCTCCCACACGCGCATGCGGAGGTTCTGGCGGTCGAGCACTTGTACAAACTCGACATTGGTGCGCTGCGGGAACAACGGATGATGTTCAATAGCAGGCCCTATTGCGGAAAAATCGAACCGCTCGATGTCGTCCTGAAAAATAACGGCATGCGGATTGCCCATCGACACGCAAGTGATTTCGGCCCGATACCCTTCCACTTCCAGCGGATGGCGGACAACATGCGACTGTGAAAGAGCGACAGGTATTTCATGAGCCGACAACCGCGGCCGTCCCATATTCACGTTCACCCGGACAACCGTATCGGTCACCGGATCGACCTCCAGCAGCAGTCGTTTGATGCCGGACTTGGTACTTAACGCGATCTCTTTTTTACGCGTGAGCCCACGGTCGTACAGATATTTTCCGACACAGCGGGAAGCATTTCCGCACATTTCCGCTTCGCTACCATCGGCGTTGAACATGCGCATGGAAAAGTCTCCTTCGGCAGAAGGCCCGATAAGGACGATGCCGTCGCCGCCGATACCGAAGTGACGATCGCTCACACGGCGGGAAAGCTCGGCGGGCGACTCTATTTTTTCTTCGAACAGGTTGAAATAAATATAATCATTACCTGCTCCTTGCATTTTTACGAATTTCATTTGCTGCGTATGATTGAAAAATGCGTATGAGATTCGAGGAAAAATCCGATACGCATTCTAAGATTATCAATTTCACAAAAATAACGCTATTTTTGCATTCAATTGAATTTATTATTCGCAAAAATACATCTTTTTACCGGTTTTCCGCTATAAAAAGTTGAAAAAATTCACTTATAGCTCATCCATTTTATCATTTCAGCGAAAGTCGGCTTCTTCCCGTACATCAGAATACCCACCCGATAGATTTTTGCCACAACAATGGATATGAGGATAAACGTACCGTATAACAGAACCAGCGAGAGCAACTTTTCCCACAACGGAATACCGAACGGAATGCGCACCATCATGACAATGGGCGAAGTGAACGGTATCAACGAGCACCAGAAAGCCAACGGCCCGTCGGGATTACCGACGCTGTAGAAGCCGGCCAGGAAAGCGAACACGATGATGATGGTCACGGGGGTCATGAACTGCGAGGTATCTTCTTCGCTATCGACTGCCGAAGCGAACATTCCGAAAATGGAAGCATACAGCACATATCCGCCGATAAAAAAGAGCAGGAAAAAGAGGATAACCTCGAACCAATTAATCGACAAAACGGTATCGAGAATTTTCTGCATATCCATGCCGTCCATCTCCATCGCCGAAGCGGAAGCAAGTTCGGGCGAAGAGATAAATAGCGATACGCCGCCAAGCAAAGCGGTGGCCAGTACTCCCCAAATAACGAGTTGGGTAATGCCCACCAATCCTACGCCGATAATCTTACCCACCAACAGGTTAACCGGCTTTACCGACGAAATCATCACTTCTATCACGCGGCTTTTCTTTTCTTCCAGCACGGCCTGCATCACCATGTTGCCGTACATAAGAATAAACATATAAATAAGAATGGTGAAGACCATACCGATGATCGTCGCCACGTCGGTCGACGATTCGGAGACCGTGCCGTCGCCCCCCCACTTCATCGTTTTTAACGGAATGTCGGACCCTTCTTTCACAATGTTCCGCACCTGCGCGACCGTTTCGCCATCGACATTGCCCGAGGCGGAAAGCTCGTCGAGCTTTTGTTGAGTCACTTTTTCGCTGAGCGTGCGTTTAATCATCGATTGCAAATCCTGTGGAATTTGTTTCTCTGACAAGATGGTGGCGGCTTGCGGATACTTATTCAAATCGCGCGTAATATGCAGGACGGCATACACCTCTTTGCCCAGTTTCGACTGATAACTGGCCTTTTCCGACTCGCCGGCCGACTGGAAGATATAGGTATCGGTCGATTTCAACAGCGGCGCATACAGACCGGTATTATCAATGACCACGATACGCTTTTCGCCGCCGTCGTTGAGCGTGGCGAGCCACAGGGGCATCAAGGTGAGCAGCACCATCAGCACCGGCATAAGCAGGGTGAGAATGATAAACGATTTTTTGCGGACGCGGGTAATATATTCTCTTTGTATGACTAAGCCTAATTTGTTCATCGGTCAATTGTTTGTTACGGTTTGAATAAAGATATCGTTCATCGAGGGCAGCACCTCATCATACATCACCACGTCGTAGCGGTCGAAGATGAGCTTGACCAGTTCTTTGGTTTCCATTTCGGGCTGTTTGCGGATACGCACATCGATAAATTCATGATACGGTTCGCACGACAAAAGGGTGCACGCGGGATGTTCGAAATGAAACGATTCGGCGCGCAGGCGGAAATGAAACGTATTGGTAACATGCTGCTTGCGGATATCGAATACGTTGCCTTGCAGCACCACCTGCGCTTTGTTGATGAGGGCGATGTTATCGCAAAGCGTTTCGACCGACTCCATGTTGTGGGTGGAAAGGATGATGGTCTTTCCCTGTTCCCGCAGGCGCAACACCTCGTTTTTAATGATGTCGGCGTTGACGGGGTCGAAGCCGCTGAAGGGTTCGTCGAGAATCAGCAGTCCGGGATTGTGGATGACGGTGGAGATGAACTGCACCTTCTGCTGCATCCCCTTCGAAAGCTCCTCCACCTTGCGGTTGTACCAATCCATGATATCGAAGCGTTTAAACCAGATCATGAGTTGGCGGTGGGCGTCCTGACGCGAAAGGCCGCGCAACTGCGCCAGATACATAGCCTGTTCGCCGACTTTCATTTTTTTGTACAATCCGCGCTCTTCGGGAAGATAACCGATATCGGTTACGTTCGTGTCGGAAGCCGGCCGGCCGTCAATCCATACTTCACCGCTGTCGGGGGCGGTAATGCGGGTAATGATGCGGATAAGGGTTGTTTTCCCCGCCCCGTTGGGGCCCAGCAACCCGAAGATGGTGCCTTTGGGCACTTCGATACTGACTTTGTTCAGCGCCAAATGATTGGCATATTGCTTTACGACGTTGTTGGTTTTTAAATACATGTGTTGCAGTTCGTTTTAAAGGCTCAAAGATAGCTATTTTTATGGAACGGAAAGGACGGAAGAAGACGGAAATTGCGAGGAAGGTCGAAACAATGGCAAAAAATACTCGCTGAATAGTAAAATGACATAAATCAACGGTAGGATATGCCCGATGAATAGTAGGAAACGGCAGGGCAACGGTAGGAAACGGCAAATAAACGGTAGGAAATGATCAATCGACAGCAAGAAATGAGGAATCCTCTGCAAAAAATTATCCAACATCAATATAAAATGATATAATGACTGTAATAAACGATACCGTATCTTTTCTAAATGATAAAAGATCGTCACAAGACGAAAAAAGATCTGCCTAAAAGGATCAATCCACGGGCAAAAAAGATAAATCAACCGGTTAACACGGTTTTAGAACTTCAAAATAATCCGTTCGCCCAATTCTTTGGACAGGATCTTCTTAATTTCCTGCATTTGCTTCAACTCGGCAATCAAAACGAGGGCATCGTCGGGGGACGCCGTTTTCATTTCGTCTTGAATCTTTTTTATTTTTTCGAGAATATACGCATTTTTCAGTTCGGTCGTCGCGCGGGGAACGAGAAAATTGAGGGAGTTTTCTTCCAACAACCGCGAATCTTTCGCATCAATTTCCTCCCCGATCGACTTGGCATGAATCTTACTCAACTGATACCGGTCGCTCATCAGGTCGGAAGCCAACTTATTGACCGCCGGATCGGGGTGCGACAAAAAATACCGTCCCGGAACGAAATGTTCGTCCTCCAATCCTTCGACCGCCTCTTCGAACATCCGCCGGTACAACTCATTCGAAAACGGAATATGATCGCGCTCCAAGTCGTACCGCACAAACTCCGTGACCAACGGCCCTTCTTCCACCAACACGTCCTCTTCGAGAACATGCCGCCCTTCTTTCCGTTTCCGCTTCTCGTATTTACGGTACACCGGCAGTTCGCCATAACGAACCACATAACGAAGAATCTCGTATTCAAACCGGTCATACGGATTTTTAGCGGTAGTCTTGGCAAACGACTCGGCCTTTATCTCGATCGCCGCCCGCGCTTCGTCACGAACAGCACCCGGCGCCGACGCACCTTGTTCCTTCTTCCGACTATAATTGCGAAGGCGGACTTTATTGACTTCCGCTATCAACACGTTTTCACGCAACTCCATCAACTGCGAACAATCCTGAATGTATACCGAACGCGTGATGGCATCGGGAATAAGGGCGATGCTTTCGACGATGTTCGTGATAAGGCCCGCCCGTTTAATAGGGTCGTCGCCGGCTTCTGCAAGCAACAACTGCGTTTTGAAGCGGATAAAATCGGTTTCGTGCGAAGCGATATAGCGATTGAAATCGTCGGCGTTCTGCTTTTTGGCGAACGAATCGGGATCTTCGCCCTCGGGCAGCAACACCACCTTCACGTTCATTCCCTCTTCCAGCAGCAGGTCGATACCCCGCATCGCAGCCTTTATCCCCGCCGTGTCGCCGTCGTAAAGCACGGTAATATTTTCCGAAAAACGCCGTATCTTGCGTATCTGCCCGTGGGTGAGAGCCGTTCCCGACGAAGCCACCACGTTTTCGAGCCCCGCCTGATGCATCGAAATGACATCGGTATAGCCTTCTACCAAAAAGCACTTATCGGCTTTCATAATGGCGCTCTTGGCAAAATAAATACCGTATAGCTCGTTGCTCTTCGAGTAAATTTCGCTTTCGGGCGAATTGACATACTTGCCCGTGTTGGGCACTTTCTTCAGGATACGCCCCCCGAAAGCCACCACCTTACCAGAGAGGGTATGCACGGGGAAGATGACCCGCCCGCGAAAACGGTCGAAGAGGGCGCCGCCGTTTTCCCCGCCCGTCGACAAGCCGGTTTTCAGCAAAAAATCTTTTTGATAACCGGCTTTTTGGGCTTCCTGCGACAACGCATCGCGCTGTTCGAGGCTGTAACCCAGTTGGAATTTATGGATGATGTCGTCCCGGAAACCGCGTTCACGGAAATAACTCAGTCCGATGCTCCGTCCCTCGGGATGTTCGAACAATATTTTCACAAAATAGTCTCGGGCATATTCATTGAGGATAAACATGCTTTCGCGTGCGCTCTGCGCCAGCTTTTCCTCCTCCGTAAACTCTTTTTCCACCACCTCGATGTGGTATTTTTTCGCCAGATATTTCAGCGCTTCGTAATACGAAAGCTGCTCGTGCTTCATAACGAAATTGACCGGCGTGCCTCCCGTGCCGCACACGAAACATTTGCAGATATTTTTGGAAGGAGACACGTAAAACGAGGGATTCCGGTCTTCATGGAAAGGGCACAGCCCCACATAGTTCACACCCCGCTTGCGCAGCGTAACGAAATCGGACACCACGTCGACAATCTGCGCGGCATCCTGAATCTTTTGTATGGTTATTTGGTCGATCATTTTTCGAAGCACGAATATAGTGAATAATCCGCGAAAAAAGTTGTTTCGTATGCAAAAAAAAGACGTACATTTGTAATGCAATTTATGCATTATAGAATCTCAGGAATAATAATTCGGTTTTAATTAAGAGATACTCATGACTAATTAAGTCTTAGTAGTGGATATAGTTTAAAACGGGAATCTTAATTAGTCGATCACAAGAGTGCTAAGTAAAAACCTGTAAGACTATTAACGATAACAAAAATAAAATCTGGTCAGCTTATGAATTTAATCGAACATAAAATCTGGTTGTTGTGTATAGCATTCCTTTTCTTTACTGGTTGTAATAATGATATCATCCAAGAGATCGATGAACCGTTGAGCATAAAATTTGAGGTTTACTACACATTACGTGGAGATACATTACCGGATATCGGAGCAAAAGTTTTTGCTTACTACAATATAAATCAGTCCGATATTTTAGATTATAATATCAATAATGACGGAAGTCTTATCAACACGAACAAAAGTACAAGCATTATTTATCCGGACACGCAAAATAAAATAGAGGAAACCGGTAAATTTACACTTATTCCACCTAAAGGAACAGAGAGTCTTTTAGTCATTATTTGGAGTGATTTTTATAAAGATCGTGATTTGAAATCCCTTTTTACAGAATACGATTTTTATTATCATGGCGCTGATCAATCAGTCAAGTTGTACTTCATGGAGAAGAATCACGGTATTGAATGAAAATAGCCAAGTTATTTCCAAATTAAAAATTAGTTTATTTGTCCAAGTTAATGCTCTTATCATTAGCTTGGGCAACTTTTTTATATACTATCCTACCTCATCGGGGCGAGTTTCCGGGCTCCGAACAATGAAGTTTATTTTTTTGATAAACACTAAATGTAATGTTAACCGGCTAACAGCTAAAATCCGCGAAAAAAGTTGTTTCGTATATAAAAAAAACGATACCTTTGTCGCGGATTACGCTGCAGCGTAATCCGTAGAAATATAAAACGAGAAGCGTTTTAGTTATTGTCCTGTGTGCAGAATCTCACAAATTTAGCTACAGTTTCAGGTAATAGCAGTAACGCTCCGCGCCTTTTTGGCGTGGGGCTGTTGCTTTACGGAGACTGGGGCTTTGTGAGAGCCTTGCACACAGTAAATGCTAACAGTTCCTGCGCCTCTTTTTTTCACTCATACCGGACTTGGGGAACGGCGAGGTAACAACCTAATCGATTGTTTTATGTATGAATAACGATGAAAAAGCATGCCGACAAACCGAACCGGAAACACTCCGTTGAACCGCTGTTTCCCCACACCCGTATCTACCGGATGCACTGCCCTCACTGCGGAGCCGAAGTAGACTACACGCTCGAGATGCAGTATCATAAGAAACTCATTTGCCTGTCGTGCGGCAAAGACGTCCCCAATCCGCTTTACGATCTTTCCGACCCGTATAACATCCGGCGAAGAGCCCGCCGTTATTTCCGTTGGTTTATTATAGGTATGGCCTTGATCGGGCTGCTGGGGCTGGGGCTCAGCTCCATTTATCGCGATTACCCGCCAAAGGTGAAACCATCCATCACAATAAACAGTGACGAATGGCTTTATGACCTCCACGACTACCGGCAAGACATGGACAGTATGCGCCGGCATAAAGAAATGACAAGGTGACAGGAATGACAAAGGGACAAATGGATTATCCCGCATCTTATTTAACGGAAGTTATTTTAATGGCCATTAAAATAACCCGGGAAAAATAATAGCAATTTGAGTAATCCGTATTATTTTTGTAATTCATAAATAAGAATATAGATATGAAATTTTACAACAGGATAAAAGAATTGGAAATATTAGCCCGCACATCGGAGCAATCGAAAAAAAGCGCTTGCTTTACCGTCATGGTTGGACGTCGCCGTGTCGGTAAGACGGCCCTTTTGCTGGAATCCGTAAAAGGACAGAAATATCTGTATCTGTTTGTGTCCCGTAAAAGTGAATCGCTCCTTTGCGAGCAGTTCCAAAAAGATGCGGCAGATGCTTTAGGGATACAAATCTTTGGTACGATTACCCGCTTGAAAGACCTTTTTGAGCAGTTCCTGATTTTTGCTACGCAAGAACATTATACACTTATTATCGATGAATTTCAGGAATTTGACAATGTGAATTCCTCTATATTCAGTGATCTTCAGAATCTTTGGGATCAGTATAAAGACAAGGTCAAAATCAACTTTATCGCTTCCGGCTCCATCTATTCGATGATGATGAAGATTTTTGAGAACAGGAAAGAACCGCTCTTCGGCCGTCTCACCTCAAAAATAACGCTGCAACCTTTCGCTGTCAGCGTAATAAAGGAAATCTTGAACGATTATAATCCTAAATATACTTCGGAAGATCTTCTATGCCTCTATATGCTGACAGGTGGAATTCCCAAATATATCAATCTTCTGATGGAAGCGGGGGCCGTTACAAAGGATAAAATGCTGAATATGGCGACACGCCCCGATTCCCCTTTTATTGCAGAAGGGAAAGAATTGCTCATCTCCGAGTTTGGGAAAGAATATGGAATCTATTTTTCCATCCTACAGTTAATCGCTTCCGGAAAAACGACCCAAAGTGAAATAGATTCCATTATAGGGAAAAATACAGGGGCTTATCTGGTCAATTTAGAGAAGGGATACTCCCTTATTACGAAAAACAAACCGATGTTTTCAAAACCGGAAAGCCGGAAAAACCGCTGGAGCCTGAATGATCATTACCTTCGTTTCTGGTTCCGGTTTATTTTCCCGAACCAGTCATTAATCGAAATGGGAAAATACGAATTGCTCCGTGAGTCCATCGATAAAAGCTATGAGCAGTATAGCGGTTCGGTTCTGGAAAAATATTTCCGGGCGAAGATGGCGGAAGAAGAAAGAATAACCGCCATCGGCAACTATTGGGATAGGAAAGGAGAAAATGAAATTGACCTGATCGCTCTGAATGATTTGGACAAAACGGCTATCGTTGCCGGGATAAAACGGAATCCCAAAAAGATTGACATGACCCTACTCCAAGCAAAGGCCGATTCAATAAAAAAAGAATTGGCAAAATATGACGTGGAATTAAGAGGCTTATCCATGAAGGAAATGTAACTCTATTGAAAAAAGAAGAACGGCATGGTATGGCCACCCCAAAAGATACCGAAAGATATCCGGTAAATACCGGTTTATACAATATTTTAGGTATATCTTTGCCGGACTAACAGAAATAAAATATGAAAATATTAATTGTATTCGCTCATCCGGAGCCGAAAAGTTTTAATGGCGCATTGTATCGCACCGCAGTTGAAACCTTGCAAGAACAAGGGCACGAAGTAAAAACGTCCGATTTATACCAGATGAATTTCAACCCCGTTTCGGACCGAAGTAATTTTACGACCGTCAAAGACCACTCATTCCTGAAGTTAGGAATGGAGGAAATATATGCTACGGAGCATGACGGTTTTGCAGCGGACATTCACACCGAACAGGAAAAACTGGAATGGTGCGACCTGCTCATCTGGCAATTCCCATTGTGGTGGTTTTCCGTCCCGGCTATCCTGAAAGGTTGGACCGACCGTGCGTTCGCAGCGGGAAAAATTTACGGCGCAGGCCGCATTCCCTATGTAAGCGGAAAATTCAAAGGCAAAAAAGCGCTGCTGTCCCTCACCACAGGCAGTTCCGAAAGTTATTATGTGAAAGACGGGGATTACGGAGATATTAACGGGATACTAAAGCCCATACATCGCGGAATTTTGGAATATGTCGGATTTTCCGTCCTGCAACCGCAGTTGAACTATGAAGTTGCCCACCTAACGGATGCGGAAAGAAAGGTACTCTTGCAAAAATGGAGCGAAAGGCTGAAAACGATTTTCGAGGAGGAAGAAATGCAAGTCGGAAAATATTAATGCATATATTCGCAGGCTGAAAGACTGCTTAAAAAGAATACGATAATTTGTAGAATATGAATTTAGAAGAAGTATTGAATTACCGTCGCTCGGTACGGGTTTACGATAGAGAAAAAGACATCGATACGGACAAAGTGAGGCATTGCATCGAATTGGCGACCTTAGCGCCGAATAGTTCGAACATGCAATTATGGGAGTTTTATCACATCACCACACCTGCGCTTATCGAAAAGATGGCGGTAGCCTGTCTTGACCAAAAAGCCGTGTCGACCGCACCGGAGTTAGTCGTTTTTGTAACCCGCCAGGATCTCTATAAAAAACGGGCGAAATCTATTATTGATTTTGAAAGGGGAAACATTCGACGAAACAGTCCCAAGGAGCGTCAGGAAAAACGGATAAAAGACCGGGAACTGTATTATGGAACATTGATGCCGTTTCTGTATGCGCGGTTTTTCGGCATTCTGGGACTTTTCAGGAAATTATTGACCGGTATTGTCGGCCTTTTTCGCCCGATGGTGCGTCAGGTTTCCGAAAGCGATATGCGTGCCGTGGTTCAAAAGACCTGCGGACTTGCGGCTCAAACATTCATGATAGCCATGGCCGATGAAGGTTATGATACCTGTCCCTTGGAAGGGTTCGACAGTAAACGGGTGAAAAAACTCCTTCGCTTACCTCGCGGAGCAGGGATCAATATGGTTATTTCCTGCGGAGTACGAAAAGGCAACGAAGGCATTTGGGGCGAACGGTTCAGAGTTCCGTTTGAAGAAGTCTATCATAAAATATAAGTTGCCGGTTATCAGCCGTCGACCAACATCCTGCATAAAGATCATTGTTTTAGGAACGGCAAGCCGCTGACAAATGATGAAATCTTCTCACACCAATCCCGAAGGGAAAGAGCATATAATACAATTTGCTTTGGAAAATTGGTGGATAACAGACCCACAGGCGTTCCATAACAGCACCAAAGCTACCTTAAACGTTGACTGTTTGGAAGACACAAAAGTTCTTGCCATTTCATTGGAAAACAGAGAAAAGTTATGTAAGGAACTTCAAAAAATGGAATACTTTTTTCTAAAGAAAACAACCGCAGGATATATTGCCTTACAAAAAAGGATTTTATGCCTTATCAGCAGTACGGCTACCGAACGCTATTATAATTTACTGGCCCAATACCCGGGACTTATCCAACGGATACCCAAACAAATGGTAGCTTCTTAATACGGTTGTAGATACTTTGGAACGCATAGCAAACGAAACAGGAACCCGTTTCCAATATTGTCATCGGGGCAAGAAATGAACAGCAACTGATCGAAAACTTGGGCGCAGTCGATTGGTCTTTGTCAAAAGAACATTTGACCGAACTGAATACCCTTACCGCCCAAACGCCTATTTAGCCGCATTGGGTCGGAGAGCGGTAAAATTGCGATAAATTACCAACCGCAGACGGACAGAGCTACAACACGGAACTTTGCTCATCCCGTTATTCCCTCCTCGTTCGAAAACAAGGGGGAGGGGATGGCGGTTTTATCGTATAAAACGACTCCCGATTCGTTGCAGATATTCCTCTATCGAATTATTTGAACGCAAATCAAGAATTTCTTTTGCATCGCCGCCTACAAGATTTCTGAAGGAATCAATCTCGCCTGTGGCCAACTTATACACCGTCTTAACGATATCCTCCATATCCGTATGCGGGCAATGGATATCAGTGGCCTTACTTTCCAAATAAGTGTTTAAACATTCATTTATTTCACCATATACCGAATTTTTTCCCGGCTGAATCATGAATGCATTTGCTCCTAATGAAGAACGGAAACCTCCCGGTTCTACCAAATGAATATCTATATTCTGTGATTTTAACTCGTAATAGACGCCTTCGCTTAAACCTTCCAATGCAAATTTCGACATAGCATAAACAGATGACAACGGAATATCTACACTTAATCCGATTGAAGAACTTATATTAATGATTTTCCTAAACCTGAACTTGTTCCGGTTATGAATACTGTTCTTTTCATTTTTGATGTTTTGTTGAGAAACGATTATTTATTAGCTTCTTAGAGAGATTCGATGAAATCGATATATGCCGGCACGCTTTTTTCTATCCGCTCCTTCGAGGCATTTAATTCAATACCGTAATAAGCATAAAAGAATTTATAATCCGCCCTTACGTACTTAAATGTCAGTTCAAAAGGAGCCGTAAGTTCTTTCAGCGTGTACCTCCACGTACCTTCAGCGGAATATGCCTTTTCATCAATTCCCGCCGATAGGGCCAATGCGACTTTCTTTCCGGCGACTTTATATCCGCTTTTGCTTCCGTAAGCCCAACCATAGGTCAATACTTCATCAAACCATTTTTTCAGTAACGGAGGAGAACTGAACCAGTACAACGGAAATTGAAACACGATTTTATCATGAGATTCAATAAGCTGCTGCTCTCTTTCAATATCTATTTTTCCGTCAGGATAAGACGCATACAAATCGTGTACGGAATACCTTTCGGGATATTTTTGTAATTCTTCTATCCAGCGTTTGTTGATAACCGATTTTTCTAAATTCGGGTGAGTAACGATGACCAAAGTTTTCATTTTACCAATCATTTTATTGCAAAAATACAAATATTACCTGCAATAATGTATATTTGCAACCAATTGTATGGTACCGACAAAAATGTAAGTATGAGTAAAATAAAGGAAACATCGACCCATTACGAAAATAAAAAGAACTTGGGTTCGGAATGCACGGAAATTTATGCTGCAAATCTCATCGGCGGACAGTGGACGTTAGCGATATGTTGTCATTTGGCGAATGGAAAGTTGCGTTTCGGAGAACTTAGAAAACGCATCCCGAATATTACTGAACGCATGCTGACCCTTCAACTGCGGAAAATGGAACAAAATAAATTGGTGAAACGGACGGTATACGCCCAAGTGCCGCCACGGGTGGAATACGAACTTACAGAAAGCGCATTGCAACTGAATCCTATTTTAAAACAGTTGGAAGAATGGGGCAAAAAGCACAGAAAAACAATGGACTGACGAATGCAGGTTTGAACAAAAATATTTGCATATCCCATTATTATATTGTTTTTTTTGTATGTAAAACAGAGAGGTACATAAAAACAAAAATGGCAGGCTTAATTTTTGACGGACAGTTGGACACAAAAAGGAAGTCGCTTAGGGCGCATCTGGAAATCTATTCTTTCATAGAAAACGGAATATATATTGTATATTGTCCTGCCCTTGACCTTTCCGCCTACGGACAAACGGAGGAAGAAGCGAAAAGAACTTTCGAAAAAACATTTGAAATGCACTTTTCCTATTGTCTCAACGAGAATTCTCTGTATGAAGACCTGAAAGCACACGGATGGAATATCAGGGGAAAGAAATCGAAAGATATTAAAGCTCCCGGAATCGATGCAATGATTAAAAACAATCCGGTACTGAGGGATATCCTCTATCATAAAGAATATTCGAAATACAATACGGAAGTTTCCATTCCTGACTTCGCTTGATGTCGACACAGAAATTATCGAATGTAAAGCTATCTGACTACCGTGAATTCCTTTCGAAATTGAGCCTGTGCCCGAATTTATCATCAAAAATGCCCTTCGAAATTTACATCTCACAAAAAAAAGATTTTTTCGATACCCTGTTCAACGATAAATAAATTCTCCGTATAGAACGTGTCGTATCCTAACAACGGCCCTAATTATACAATAACCGACATGAAGCACTTCTTAACCTATAAGGAAAGAAATGCTGAACTATTTTGGGAATGAATGGACTAACGAACGCATAAAAAGCGTATATTTGCAATTCTATCGATATAAAACAGACAATAAAAAGATTAAAACATGGACACAATTAACTGGTCGGATTTATCATTCGGATATATGAAAACCGATTATAACGTCCGGAGTTATTTCCGTGACGGAAAATGGAGCGAACCTCAACTGGAAACATCGGAGTTCCTGAATATCCACATGGCGGCAACTTGCCTGCATTACGGACAAGAAGCTTTCGAAGGACTAAAAGCTTTTAAAGGAAAAGACGGTAAAATACGCATCTTCCGCATGCACGAAAATGCACTGCGCCTGCAATCGTCGTGCCGCGGCATCCTGATGGCCGAACTGCCGGTGGAACGGTTTGAAGAAATGGTGGTATTGGCAGTTGAAAAGAACAAACGTTTTGTTCCTCCTTACGAAAGCGGTGCTTCTTTATATATCCGTCCGCTACTTATCGGCACCAGCGCACAAGTAGGCGTAAAACCTGCTCACGAATATCTCTTCCTGATTTTAGTGACCCCGGTAGGGCCGTATTTCAAAGAAGGATTCAAACCGACCCCGATGGTTATCCTTCGTCAATACGACCGTGCAGCCCCGCTGGGCACCGGCATATACAAAGTAGGCGGCAATTATGCGGCCAGCTTGGTGGCAGGTGAAAAAGCGCACGAAGGCGGCTACTCCGCCGTACTTTATTTGGATGCTAAAGAGAAAAAATATATCGACGAATGCGGTCCGGCCAATTTCTTCGCCATTAAAAACCGGACGTACATTACACCGGAATCGACTTCCATCCTTCCGTCCATCACCAACAAAAGCCTGATGCAACTCGCAGAGGATATGGGACTGAAAGTGGAACGGCGTCATATTCCCGAAGAGGAACTCGCCACGTTTGAAGAAGCGGGCGCCTGCGGCACGGCTGCGGTAATCAGTCCCATCTTGCGGATCGATGATCCCGACGCGGGAAAATCGTATGCCTTCTGTAAAGACGGCAAAGCGGGCCCGATATCGGAACAACTTTATCACAAACTGAGGGCTATTCAATACGGCGATGAGCCGGACACCCACGGATGGGTAACGATTCTTGACTAAAGGTTATAACGAGGATGCCGCTTTGGCGACACCCTCGTCCTTTTTTCTACCATTTCTTATAAGGATGTTGCGATAGGTACGCATTGTAATACCGGATATCACCTGTCACTTCCTTACCCAACCATGAAGGCGGAGTAAACGCTTCATTTTCGTGCGTCAGCTCGACTTCGGCAAAAACGAGTCCTTCGTTATCGCCGTAAAACTCATCGACCTCCAGGGTATGCGCTCCGGCTTTCACCAGATAACGGGTCTTATCGATCACTCCCTGTGCACACAAGCGGAGCATCTCGTCAGCATCCGCCAAAGGAATCTCATACTCCCATTCGTAGCGGGTGAACCGATCCTTTACCGCACCGCTCTTGATGGTCAGGAACCCTTTGTCGTCCCTTACGCGCACACGTACGACATTCTCTTTCGAGACCGACAAATAGCCTTGCTGGATGCGATATTGTTTAAAAGCGAATGATTTATATTCCCCGTTTACGAGAAATTTTCGTTCTATTTCGTAGCCCATACTGTATTTTTTTGATAACGATATCCCTGCGGACGGCACCTATTGACGGCAAATATACGCTTTATGGGGGAAAGTAAAAAAACTATGTTTTTATAACTCTCGTAATCACTACGAATGAAAATAAAAACATAGTTAAGATTTTGGTTGGATAAAAAATCAATGCGCGTAATTCTATCTGTAATTACTTAGTGACAAAGATATCGTTTTAGCATCATTTCAAAGTCGATTAGCTTTGAAAAATCAAAAATGGGGAAATTTTCCACACCTGACCGGAGACTGATGACCGGAGACCGGAGACTGGAGACTGGAGACCGGGGAAAAGACGAAAGAGCGATTCACTTCGCAAATAATTTAAAAAAGCGTATCTTTGTGCCCGAAATAAAATTCTCTCACGTTTTGGATATTGTTCAATTGCAACAATTGATGGATGGCCATCCGAATGTTTCGGCTGCGAGCAAATTACTGAAGGAAGTAATGACTTTATCGGTAAAGGGTTTGCACGGATCATCGCGTGCCTTGTTTGCCGTATCGCTATTCCGCAAACAACCCAATCCATCCCTATTTATTTTCAACGATCTGGAAACGGCCGGATATTTTTATCACGACTTAACCCAAATAACCGGCACGGGGGATATCCTTTTCTTCCCTTCGGCCTATAAACGCGCGGCGAAGTACGGACAAATCGATGCGGCTAACCAAATCCTGCGAACCGAAACGCTCTCCCGCCTGCAAGAAGACGGACGCCCGCTGCTCATTGTCTCTTATCCCGACGCATTGGCCGAAAAGACCGTCTCGCAACAAACGCTGCAAGAAAATACATTAACGGTTTCAACGGGTGAAAAAGTCGATTCGTCATTCGTTGCGGAAGTGCTCGATTCGTATGGCTTCCAATATGTCGATTATGTCTATGAACCGGGCCAATATGCCACACGGGGAAGCATTCTGGATGTGTTTTCTTTCTCAAGCGAACTTCCGTATCGTATCGATTTTTTCGGAGATGAAATCGAAACCATCCGCAGCTTCGATGTGGAGACGCAACTTTCGAAAGAGAAGTTTTCGGAGATACGCATCGTGCCTGAATTCGGTACGGCAAAAGATAAAAATGCCACGCTTTTCGATTTGTTGCCGGAGCAAACCATTATTGCCACGGAAGATATGCGCTGGATCGAAAGCCGCATCGAATCAATCTATCATGATGAATTAAAAATAAATCCTCCAGACGAGGAATTTATAAAGGCGGATTTATTGTCAAAAGAAGAATTCCTATCGGCGATACAGCCTTTCCGGAAACTCCGGTTCGACACTAATTTATTAGATCCGGCGGATGCGGCCCTGCAATTCGAGACCTCTCCCCAACCTCTGTTTCACAAAAACTTCGACCTGCTATCCGAGTCCCTGCAAGAATTCCTGCAAAAGGGCTACACGATATATATCCTGAGCGACAGCGAAAAGCAACATCAACGCCTGCGCGACATCTTCCACGACAGAGGCGATGCTATTCCTTTTACTCCTATTAATAAAACGCTGCACGAAGGCTTCTCGGAAGATTCGATGAAAATATGTTGCTTCACCGATCACCAGATATTCAATCGCTTTCACAAATTCAGCCTGAAATCGGAAAAGGCGCGTTCGGGAAAGATCGCGTTGACGCTCAAAGAAATCAATCAATTGCAACCGGGGGATTATGTAGTGCATCTCGACCACGGCATCGGCAAATTTGCCGGATTGGTACGCATGCGCATCGGCGACAAAATACAGGAAGTCATCAAACTGACGTATCTGAACAACGATGCGGTATTCGTTTCGATTCATTCCTTGCATAAAATATCGAAATACAAAGGGCGCGAAGGAGACAGCCCGCAACTCAGCAAATTGGGGTCCGGCGCATGGGAGCGCACGAAAGAACGGACCAAATCGAAAATAAAAGATATCGCCCGCGACCTTATTAAACTCTATGCACAGCGGCAGCACGAAAAGGGTTACGCCTTTTCGAAAGACACGTATTTGCAAAATGAATTGGAGGCTTCGTTTATTTATGAGGATACCCCCGACCAACTCAAAGCTACGCAAGACGTGAAGAACGATATGGAAAGCGAGCGCCCGATGGATCGCCTGGTATGCGGCGATGTCGGTTTCGGGAAAACCGAAGTCGCTATCAGGGCGGCATTTAAAGCCGCAACCGACGGTAAACAAGTGGCGGTGCTCGTGCCGACAACCACTTTGGCAACGCAACACTATCATACCTTTCACGACCGGCTGTCCGACTTTCCGGTGACCGTAGATTATATTAGCCGTGCGCGCACCTATAAGGAGCAAAAAGCGATTCTAACCGACTTGAAAGAGGGGAAAATCGATATTCTCATCGGCACGCACCGCCTCATAGGCAAAGACGTGCAGTTTCACGATTTGGGATTGCTCATTGTCGACGAAGAGCAAAAGTTCGGCGTATCGACGAAAGAGAAACTCAAGCAACTCAAAACGAATGTCGACACCCTCACGATGACGGCAACGCCTATTCCGCGCACGTTACAGTTTTCGCTGATGGGCTCGCGTGATTTTTCGACCATCACCACGCCTCCTCCCAACCGTTATCCGGTACAGACGGAAGTCCATCCGTTCGATATCGAAATTATTAAAGAAGCGATTCAGTTCGAATTGAACCGCAACGGACAAGTATTCATTATCAACAATCGGATTCAACATATCTACGAGTTGGAAACACTCATCAAAAGAGAAATTCCGGATGTACGCGTTGCGGTAGGACACGGACAAATGGAGCCCAAAAAGCTGGAGTCGGTCATCACCGATTTTGTGCATTACGATTATGATGTCTTGATCGCTACGACCATCATAGAGTCAGGCATCGACATTCCGAACGTCAACACCATCTTGGTTGTGAATGCGCAAAACTTCGGACTAAGCGAGTTGCACCAACTTCGCGGACGCGTAGGGCGCAGCAACCGTAAGGCTTTCTGCTATCTTTTAGCGCCGCCGTTATATACGCTTACCACCGATGCACGGCGACGACTGCAAGCGATCGAAAACTTTTCGGAGTTAGGCAGCGGCATTCACATTGCCATGCAAGACCTCGACATCCGAGGCGCCGGCAATCTGTTGGGCGCTGAACAAAGCGGATTTATCGCCGACCTCGGATATGAAACGTATCAAAAAATCCTTGCCGAGGCGGTACAGGAATTACGCAAAGAAGAGTTTGCCGATCTTTACAGAGAACAACCATCAAATAACGGGGAAGAGTTCTTCACCGAAGAGGTACCGGTGGAAAGCGATCTCGAACTGATGTTTCCGGTCACTTATATCCCGAACGATGCGGAACGGATTGCCATTTATCGCGAACTCGACACGATGGAAACGGAAACACAGATTCTCGACTTCATCCTCAAGTTGGAAGATCGTTTCGGTAAGATTCCGGCACAAGGCAGGGAGTTGATCCGCATTGTGCGGTTGCGGCGTTTGGCCCGATCATTGGGGATAGAAAAGATCATGTTGAAAAACGGGCAAATGACGCTCCAGCTTATCTCCGACGGACAATCGCCTTATTACCGCTCCGGCGCTTTCGACAAACTCCTGTTTTATATCCAAGCGCACGCGAGAGTCTGTCAACTTCGCGAAAAGAATAAAAAACGATCGGTGAGTATTAAAAACGTCTCTTCGGTCGAAACGGCCTGTGCTATTCTCGAAGAAATAAAAGAAATACAAAGTGTGAGCGTTTCCGACAATGTGACGACAAAATAGATTTCTTCTTGTCTCTTTATTCTTATCGACGGGTAAAGCGGATAGCCTTCAGTCCTTTCGCAACAAAAAACATCAACATGAGAACGAAGATAATAAATGCTCCGGAAGGGATATTCAGGAAGTAAGACAGAAACAAGCCCACAACACATCCCACAAAACTAATGCCGACCGATAAATAAATAATTTTGGAATAATTGGATGTGAACAGGTTGGCCGTCATTTGCGGGACGGTAATCAACGACATCAGCAACACAATCCCCACTAAACGGATACTGAGCACGATAGTCACCGAGATAAAAAGCATCATGGCATACTCGATAAGCTGGGTGGCAATCCTGCGGGTTCTGGCAAACTCGGCATCGAACGACACCGACACAATCTGATGATAATGCGTAATAAAAAATACGATCAGAATGATTGAAAGAATCACCAACGAAAATATATCTAGCCGGGTGATTGTCAGTATATTCCCAAACAAAAACTCCGATAAGTTGGGGGCATACCCGGGCGTAAGAAAGGTGAGGATGATACCGACGGCCATTCCGAAAGACCAAAATACGCCTATCGCCGAATCTTCGCGCACGCCCTGCCTTCGCGACAACCATTGTATGCCGAAAGCCGACAAAACCGAAAAGATCATTGCTGAGAAAATAGGATTCAATCCGAAAAACAACCCTACACCCAATCCGCCGAAAGAGGCATGCGTAATTCCTCCGCTTATAAAAACCAATCGCCTGGTCACAATATATGTGCCGATCAGCCCGCAGGCGATGCTGGCGAATAAACTTCCCCACAGAGCATTCTGAAAAAAAGTATAGTGAAACAAGTCCTGAAAATACATCTTTTTATTATGGTTTATCGAAAGCTACACCTCCCTCTAACCGATTCATTTCGTTTGACGGATAATCTTCTTCGCTATTTTTTTATCCGCTAGACCGGTTGGACCGACCTAACGGGGCATTCCGGAACTTGCGCCGGCGAAAGAATCATTCTATCTTTTCGATCCTAAATCCTGCGCTCTTCAAATCGTTCCAGAAATTGGGATAAGACTTGTTGACAACCTTGGGGTCGTTAATAATGATGGAATTATAGCGAATCGCCGCAGGAGCGAAAGACATAGCCATTCGATGATCGTCATAAGTGTCGATGAGCGGATTTACTTCCGGGAAACTTCGTTCCCCGTCCCACTCCATCATTCCTATATCCGTTTCTTTCAACACAAACCCCAGCTTCTTGAGTTCCGTCATTAATGCCAATATACGATCGGTTTCTTTAATGCGCAAACTTTGAATGCCTGAAAAAAGAAAGGGTATATTCAGAAAGCAACATGTCGTGGCAAACGTCTGTACCAAATCGGGTTGATCGACGAAATCGTGGAAGAACTTTTTAGAACGTTCTTTCGTTTTGCGAATGACGATACCCTTGTCGAAGAACTCGGTCGAAACGCCTAAATAGGAAAAAAGCGTTACAACGGCCGAATCACCCTGCCAACTGTCCTTTTCCAACCCGAGAAGGGTTACCTGTGCATCGGGATCGTCGCTGAGCGCCGTCATCGCATACCAATACGAAGCCGCCGACCAGTCCGATTCGACCGTCATCGATACGGGCGTATAATCCTGATGCTTGATGATGATATCGTTGTCTTCCCACTTAGCGGTTATTCCGAATTTTTTCATCATGCTCAAAGTCAATTGCACATAGGGCTTCGAAACAATCTCCTTTTCGATATGTACAATCAACCCGTTTTCCATTAAAGGAGCAATCATAAGTAACGCCGAGATAAACTGCGAACTGATATTTCCCGAAAGATACACTTCGCCCCCCTTCAAACGGCGGCCCTTTATTTTCAACGGCGGATAGCCTTCCTTTTCGAGATATTCAATCTCCGCCCCGAGCGCTGTAAGCGCATCTACTAACGGGTGGATAGGACGTTCGTGCATCCGCTTCGACCCTCTTATAATCCATTCGCCTTCCATACCGGCGAGGAAAGCCGTCAAAAAGCGCATCGCCGTTCCGGCAGCCTTCACATCAAAAATATTGGAGTTGGAGTTGAACGTATCGATAATCACGCGCGTATCTTCGCAATCCGACAGGTTCTTTATAGGAAGAGTACTCAAACTCAATGCATTTATAATCAACGCCCGGTTACTGATGCTTTTGGATGCGGGCAAATGGACGGTTGTTCGTAATGTAGTTGGAGGATATACTTTGTATTGCATGCCTGCGGGTATTTTTTTACAAAAGTAATAAATAATGAGGATGAGTCCTCATCAAAATAGAAAATCTATCTCTTTTTTACTTCTTTTAATGACAACCGTCTTGGCATACCTGTCTATCGGTCGGAATCTACCGGACAAAAATCCATTTATCCTTTTTCGAAAGAGACGGATAAAAGAAATACCCTTCATAATCAAATGCTTTTACATCTTCGGAAGTCGATAATTTATTTTTAATGATAAAACGGCTCATCATGCCGCGCGCCTTCTTCGTATGAACGACAACTTGTTTAAAGCGATCGGCTTCTTGTTGCAAGAAGTTCATTTCGATGATCCGCGTTCCTTCCGGAAGGAGGTCTTTTCTCAACACTTTCGAATACTCGGCGGAAGAGACGTTGATAATAGTCTTATCGTCTTGTTTTAACTTGTCGGCAAGATAATCATTTAACGTTTTCTGCCAGAAATCATAAAGGCTTTTATATCCTTTAGGCGATATGTTACGCTGGAATTCAAGCCGATAAGGCTTAATCCGATCGAAAGGCCGCAGGATGCCGTACAAACCGGAACAGATATTCAGATGCTCTTGGGCGAACACGGCATCGGCAGAAGTAAAATCGTGCGCATTCAACCCCTTATACGCAATACCGTTATAAGCCAATGCTGCCGCCCGGCGAGGCGTACTCGCAAAATCGAAACTTTGAAAATAGCTGTGCACATCATACGCCATATCGTTACTGATTTTCATTTTCACTGCAATATTTTCAGGCGATAACGTACGACACACGTCAACAAGTTGTGCCGTTTTATCTGCAAACAATGGATCGGAAGTCTGTAGGCTGTCTGCCGTGCAATCGAAGTTCATCAACTTGGCAGGAGAGAGAAAAATTTGCATTTAATCTATTTCTTTAAAACAGAAGACCCTAACTCTTCCCTTAGTATAAGGGGAGCACCGCGAAGCGGGGAGGAGTTAGAGGAACGTCCATTCCACTCCGTCTTTCGTATCTTTAATCACAAAACCGAGAGCGGTTAATTCGTCGCGTATTTTGTCGGAAGTCGCCCAATCTTTGCGTTGTTTGGCTTCCAGCCTTATATCCAAAAGGATGTCAATTGCCTTCGAGAAAGCTTCATATTGACCGCCGGCATCTTCCGTTTCATCTTTTATGCCCAATATATCGAAAAGGAAATCATCGAACAGTGAGCGGAGTTCTTGCTTATCCTCTTGAGTGATCTGTTCTTTTTTATCTTTTACCGCATGAATCAACCGTGCCCCTTCAAACAAATGGGCGATAAGAATGGGTGAATTCAAATCGTCGTTCATCGCATCGAAACACTTCTGCCGCAACAACTTTACATCGTACGAAGAGGTTTGTCCGACGGGTAACTTATCGATAAAACCGTTCGCTTCGAGCAGGCGTTTCAATCCTTTTTCGGATGCTTGCAAGGCTTCGTTACCGAAATCAACCGGACTGCGGTAATGCGATTGCAGGATAAAAAAGCGGATAACCATCGGCGAATAGGCCTTCTCTAACATCGGATTCTCGCCTGAAAAGAACTCTTCGAGGTTGATGAAATTTCCCAACGACTTGCCCATCTTCTGGCCGTTAATGGTTATCATATTGTTATGCATCCAATATTTCACGGAAGATTTTCCCTGCGCAGCAGTGTTTTGAGCTATTTCGCATTCATGGTGCGGAAAGATCAAATCCATACCTCCACCATGAATATCGAACTCTTCTCCCAAATATTTTGTGCTCATAGCCGAGCACTCGAGATGCCATCCGGGGAAGCCGCGGCTCCAGGGCGAAGGCCACTTCATAATATGGTCGGGGGACGCTTTTTTCCAGAGAGCAAAGTCAACACTCTTTCGTTTTTCGTGTTGGCCTTCCAACTGGCGCGTATTCTCCAATAGTTCATCGATATTCCTTCCCGACAGGCGTCCGTAATGATACTCCTTATTATATTTTTCCACGTCGAAATAGAGCGAACCCTCACTTTCGTAGGCAAACCCTTTATCGAAAATCTCTTTCGCCAGTTCAATCTGTTCGATAATGTGCCCCGACGCCAACGGCTCAATGGAAGGCGGCAGCGTATTGAGCGCTTCCATGGCTTTATGGTAACGAAGCGTGTAATACTGGGCGATCTCCATCGGTTCCAATTGTTCCAAACGGGCTTTCTTGGCTATTTTATCTTCCCCTTCATCGGCATCATTCTCCAAATGCCCCACATCGGTTATATTCCTAACGTAACGCACTTTATATCCGATAAAACGAAGATACCTGAACAGCAGGTCGAACGTGATAGCCGGGCGGGCATGTCCCAAATGCGGATCGCCATATACCGTAGGTCCGCACACATACAACCCGACATTGGGCGAATGCAGCGGTTCGAACGTTTCTTTCGTACGGCTTAACGTATTATAAATAACCAGAGGTTGCATGATCGTATTGTCCATATTTCTGTTAGGATTTTTAGGAAAGACAAAAGTACAAAAATAACATCTATTTTGTCTTGCATTTCCATTTTTTTGTTACCTTCGCAGCTTCTTTAAATTTATATAATCATACCCGCATTTTATGGAACGTAAAAAGATCATCCTTGCCCTTGCCTTCATTTGTTTGATAGGCGTAACTCATGCACAGAATTTGCAACTGCATTTTGATCCCCGCCATTCGCTATATGGCGACAAAGCTTCTTCAATCAACTATTTAACGGCTACGTTTGAAATGTTTAAGCCGGATGACTGGGGATCGACATTTATGTTTGTCGATATCGACTTCAATTTCAACCAACGTAATCCAGGGTTGGCTTATGCCGAAATCGCCCGCACCTTTCAAATAAGCGACTTCGCCTTAAGGCCGCATTTGGAATACAACGGAGGTTTGGGACTGGTCAGAAACTCCGGATATGGATTTTCGATACCCAGCTCGTATCTGGGCGGTCTTTCGTATTCTTTTCAATTGGAAAACTTCTTTATGAGCACTTATGCCGCTTATAAATTAAATGCTTTCGAAAAGATTAGCCATGATGCGCAGTGGACCGTTACATGGAATGCCAATTTAGCCGACAATAAACTCTCGTTGGCCGGATTTTTCGATCTTTGGTCGGAAAATAAAGACAGAACCGGCGCCACATCGGGTAAAAAGCTGGTGCTCTTAACTGAGCCTCAATTCTGGTATAATGTGACGCCGCATTTTTCTCTCGGTACGGAAGTGGAACTCAGCTACAACTTCGTAAACGCAACAAACGAAAGCCGGTTTTACGCCATCCCGACATTGGCAACGAAATGGAATTTTTAAATAAATAGATCGTTTTTGAAGATGTTAGAAAAAATATTTAAACTTAAGGAACATAAGACGAATGTACGGACCGAAATCGTGGCGGGGATCATTACGTTTCTCACCATGTCGTATATTCTGGTAGTCAATCCCAACATATTAAGCGCTGCGGGGATGGATCGTTCGGCACTCTTTACGGCCACGGCTTTGGCGACTGTTATCGGCACCCTGCTAATGGCTTTCATTCCGAAAATACCGGTTGCACAAGCCCCGGGTATGGGACTGAATAGTTTCTTCGCCTTTTCGGTCGTACTCGGATTGGGATATTCCTGGCAAATGGCGCTCACGGCGGTATTTATCGAAGGAATCATATTTATTCTGCTCACGTTTTTCAATGTCAGGGAGCTTATCGTAAAAAGTATTCCAAAAACTATTAAAGATGCCATTCCGGTAGGTATCGGATTGTTTATCACGCTCATCGGATTGCAAAACGCCGGCATTATCGTAAAGAACGACAACACCATGTTGGCTTTGGGCGATATGGCCAACCCTCATATCTGGGTGGCGCTTCTCGGGCTGATTCTCACGGCGGTGTTATATTATAAAAAGGTACAGGGATCGTTCCTCATCGGAATTGCGGTAGCGACGATATTCGCCGCCATCCTCGGATTGGTACATTTGCCGCAGGGGAGCATCATTTCCCTTCCTCCCGACATCTCGCCTATCTTCCTGCAATTCGATTGGCAACATCTCTTCACCATAGACATGGTGATTGTCGTATTCACCTTCTTGTTCGTCAACTTATTCGACACGATCGGCACCCTGCTGGGGGTTGCTTCCAAAGCCGGGCTGACGGATAAAGACGGCAACTTTCCGCAGATTAAAAAAGCGCTGGTGGCCGATGCTTTTGCCACCACTTTCGGGGCAATATTGGGAACCAGTACCGTTACATCTTATGTCGAAAGCGCCTCAGGCGTAGCGGCAGGAGGCAAGACCGGATTGACCGCTCTTTCGACAGCCGTCATGTTTGCCATTGCTTTATTTTTGGCGCCGCTCTTCTTAATGGTACCGGCATCGGCCACAGCTCCCGCCTTGATTTTGGTAGGACTGTTCATGATATCATCCGTGGTCAGAATCAACTTCGAAGATATGACGGAAGCGCTACCCGCATTTCTCACCATCGCTATGATGCCTTTTGCTTTCAGCATCGCCCAAGGCATCGTGTTCGGAATGCTTTCGTTTGTCCTCTTAAAAGTATTAAGTGGCAAGTTGAGGCACATCTCCATTACGATGTGGGTCATTTTCTTCCTGTTCGTCACCAAATTGATTTTGGACGGAATGCATGTGTTATAAAAATAATCGTTGCACGTTACAAAGTAAATGTGTATTTTTGCACTCTAAAAACTTCAAAATAACACTAACAACCCTGTTTTATGGCAACGACAGCTGATTTCAGAAACGGAATGTGCATCGATTTGGATGGACAATATTATTTCATTATCGAATTTTTACATGTAAAACCCGGTAAAGGCCCGGCTTTTGTAAGAACCAAACTAAAAAACGTAACGACCGGACGTGTTCTCGACAAGACATTCAACTCGGGCGTACGGGTTGATGAAGTTCGCATTGAGCGCCGTCCTTACCAATATCTATATAAGGATGATATGGGCTATAACTTCATGAATACCGAAACCTTCGAACAGATACCCATCCCCGGAGCGCAAATAGAAGGGGTGGAATTCTTAAAAGAAGGCGATATTGTGGAGGTACAAGTGCACGCCGAAAGTGAAACCGTCTTGACGGCCGAAATGCCGACGTATGTCATTTTGGAAATCACTTATACCGAACCGGGACTGAAAGGCGATACGGCGACCAATGCCACGAAGCCGGCTACGGTTGAAACCGGCGCCGAGGTTCGCGTACCGCTATTCATCGAAACCGGTGAAAAAATTAAAATCGATCCGCGTACGGGAAGCTATGTAGAAAGAGCGAAATAAGCATTCATTTTTTTAATATACATCCTACATCCTAAAGGACATCTTTTTTAAGATGTCTTTTTTTATGCTATCTTTGTGGGCAGATATCCGCTAAAATCTGATGGATGATGTCCGATACGTCAAAGATAAGTATCAAACAATGGGCCGAAGAAGACCGTCCGCGTGAAAAGCTTTTATTGAAAGGCGTTGCGGCCTTGTCGGACTCCGAGCTACTTGCCATTCTTATTGGTTCGGGAAGCAGCAAGGAGAGTGCTGTGGATCTTTGCAAAGACATTTTGCGCAAAGCCGACAACGATTTGAACAAGTTGAGCCGTTTCACGATAAGCGACTTGGTAAATAATTTTTCGGGTATCGGGCCAGCCAAAGCCATCACCATTATTGCGGCGATGGAGTTGGGACGCAGAAGAAAAGAGAGCCAGCGGGAGCAGCGCAAAAAGATCCGGTCATCGCACGATGCATACGAAGACCTCTCTCCCATGCTGTGCGATTTGCCATACGAAGCATCGTGGGCTTTATTGCTGGATCATTCCAATCAAGTCATCTCCCCGCTCCTCGTGAGCCGCGGAGGTATATCGGGAACGGTAGTGGATGTCAGGCTTATCCTTCGGGAAGCCTTGAACGATTACGCTTCGGGCATTATTCTGGGGCACAATCACCCTTCGGGAAGTTGCAAGCCCAGCGAGCAGGATATCCGTGTCACAAAGAAACTGAAAGAAGCGGCCGCATTGATGGAGATTTCATTACTCGATCATCTGATTATCGCCGATGCCGTGTATTACAGCTTCGCCGATGAAGGAATATTATAAGAAGGAATAAAAAAGAAAACTATGAACGAAGAATTACAAAAAATACAAGATCAGATCGTCGTGATGCTTCGCACCGTATATGACCCGGAAATCCCGGTGAATATCTTCGATTTGGGCATGATTTACGATGTAGATATCGACGATGAGTTCAACGTGAACATCGAAATGACATTTACTTCTCCCAACTGCCCTGCGGCGGATTTCATCTTGATGGACGTGCAGATGAAACTCGAATCGATCAGCGAAATAAAAAGCGTGAATATCAATCTCACCTTCGAACCGCCTTGGGACAAATCCATGATGAGCGAAGAAGCGCTGTTGGAATTGGGTATGATGTAATAACCGATCCGACAACGACGTGAGAAATAAATACTATTTTCTTTCCGATGCCCACCTGGGCTCTAAAATGCATGCCGATACCCGTGATACGGAACGCAAGCTATGCCGTTGGCTCGACATTGCGAGACAAGACGCAAAGGCTATTTATATATTGGGCGATCTATTCGATTATTGGTACGAATACAAATATGTGGTGCCGAAAGGATTTACACGTATTTTGGGTAAGCTCGCCGACGTTACCGACTCGGGCGTAGAGGTGCATTTTTTCACCGGCAACCACGATATGTGGCTCACCGATTATCTGAGCGAAGAGTGCGGGATGAAGTTGCATTTCGAACCGTTTGTAACCGATTTATACGGCAAGACTTTTTTCATGGCACATGGCGACGGACTCGGAGACACTTCCGGATCTTTCGGCTTTTTACAACGCGTTTTCCACAGTAAATTCCTACGGGTATTATTCTCCGCCGTTCATCCGCGTTGGACCATTCCTTTGGCCCATGCCTGGTCGAACCACAGTCGCGAGAATGGGGGGATGATCGACTTTCTGGGTGAAGAGAAAGAATACTTGATACAATTTGCCCGGCAGCAGTTGCAAAAAACGCCCGACGTAGATTTCTTTGTTTTCGGACACCGCCACCTTATGCTCGATTATCCGCTTCCTCCCCACGCACGGATCATTTTATTGGGAGACTGGATTCGCTTTTTTTCCTATGCCGTATTCGACGGGAACTCCATGCAACTCCTCACCTTCCGGTAAAGCACCGGGAACATTTCATCTGCGTTTATCGGCGAGAAATATCCTATCGGCGAATGCACGCAGATTTCGGATCGTTTGCGCAAGTTCTTCTTTCCAATTAGGATAAGCCGATTCGTCTTTTCCGCGTAAGGAATCCATTTTGCGCAACGTATCCCCCAACTGTTCGGCATTAAGTTGCGCCAGGAACGGATGCATCTTATGGCAAAGCTGTTGCGCCGCCTTAAAATCGCCTTGCCGGATGAATTCTTCTAACTGATCCGTATCGCGGTAGGTAGTTTCGACGAATTTCGAAAGAATTTCCCTGATCGCGTTTTCGTCATTAAAAAGCCCCCATAGCAGAGGGAACTCCATTTCTATCTTTTCCGATACATCCGGCACTTGTCCCGCCGAGAGAATGGAAAGAAGCGCATTCATTTTAATCGGCTTGGTAATGAACCCGTCGAATCCCTCTTTCAAGGCTTTTTGCTCCGTATAATCGTCATAAGCCGTCATCAACCACACCGGGATGGTCGGGTAACCTTTCCGGATCGCATGCAGAATATCGTATCCGGAAATAGTCATCATATTCATATCCGTAAAAACAATATCAAAAGCGACACAGCCTTGCATCACCTTCTTCATCTCATCAAGATGGCTACACAGAGTAACTTCATAGCCTTGGCGCGTTAAAAACTCACGGATCATATTGCCCAAAGCCGCATCATCTTCCACAATAAGGACATGACGATAATGCTTCTTCCCGGACGGAACATCGTCCTTACGGGCGCCGGCGGAAAGAGCCTCAGGGTGCATCGGCTCCACTTCCTGCAAAGGAAGTTCAATCGTTACCGTTGTTCCTTTTTCTTTTTTCGATGCAATACCAATCGTTCCTCCCAGGGAATCCACCAACCCTTTGGTCACATACAGACCAAAGCCGGTTCCTTCCGTTCTCAACGTATTATTTATCCGCGAGAAGGGCTTGAATATCTTATCCCGATCTTTTTGATCGATCCCGATGCCCGTATCGGTGATGACAAAAATAAAGCGTCTTTCCTTTTTCACGTCCAGGGTCACCCCGCCTTTGAGGGTATATTTCACCGCATTCGATAATACATTCGACAGTATTTGTTTGAGAATCGTATAATCGGTTTCGACGAATAACGAATCCGGCAGTTGGCTACGGTAAGCGATGCGTATATTTTTCTCTTCGGTGAACGGACGGAACATATCGACAATTTCGTTCAAAATGTCGTTCAATCGGAACCGGCTATTGACTCGCCGGCCCGTATTTTGTTCGAGGCGTGAGAATTCGAGTAAGTTCGTCAGCAGGCTCAGGATATGCTTCCCTGAATTCTGCGCCGAGCGCAACTGTTTCTTGCGGGCGGGCGACGTCTCCTCCATATTCCACAGTTCCATATAGCCCATCATCGAGCTCAGCGGCGTTTTTATATCGTGTGATACCGAAAGCAACAGTTTATGACGGCTTTCCATGAGCTCTTCAGTCAATTGCTTCTCCCGGGCCAGATCCATCCGCGCACGCTGCCCCTTGTTCAGGTCACTGATAATAAAAAAGATGATCGTCATAATCAACAGCAACGATAAGACTCCGGTAATAATGGAAAATACGAATATGCGTTGCGAAAGCCGTCCGCTGTTTTCGATTCCCTTCTGGGCAGTTTTGAGGGTTTGATTATAGAGCTCGGTGATCAACTGCGAAAGTTGCAGCGAAATGTTTTGCTCCGCCAATACCATATCCCGTACCTGCCTTTCAATGCCTTGAATTTTTGAAGAGTAAGTCTTGGACGCTTCTTGGGTGATATTTTTAAGATCGGAATATACCACCGTATCGACCCGCAACTTCATCAGCGTATCTTTCTCCTGTGAAGCTATTTTCAGGGTCGTATCGCCCGGATGATCCGGGTTAAAGAGGGCCCTTAACCGGCTCCAGAAACCCTTTTTTTCCTGAAGGATAAGCGTGGTGTCCTTCTTGCTGGTTACAATAAGCGAGTCGCGCATCAGGTTGTTGTAATCGTCGATTTTCCGGTCAAGCTCATTTAACGGATTTTGGCCCCTGAACTGCATGGTAAGGCTCCTGACAATCGTATTCTTTTCATCCAACAAATCAAGCATGTTTTCCAACAAAATCTGTTGATCGTTTTGCGATAAGAAATCCCGGATTTGAATCGTTTGGCGATAGATGTCCGCCGAAATCGAATCGTATTGTTGTCGATAAGCGCGGCGCGGGGACCCCAGATAAGCATTAATAATGTGCTGCGCTTCCTGCACCGAAATCATCAGGCGGTTCGTGCGCGAAAGTAATTGATTATATTGCTGTATCTCCTTCTGTTGCTCATCCATATTTCTTTTTAAGGTATACGAATAGATCAATATACCCGCAAAAAAGAGGATGATTACAAAAAATATCAATCCTATTTTTATCCGTATCGTATGCTCAAAAGACGTTGCTGCTGCCATCACCTTTATGATTGAATCATTTTGTACGTCCAAAGATAAATAAAAAGAGGGAAGCAGCAACACAAAAGATACTCTTACCGGGGGCGTCTCCCGGAGCGCGCGCCCTCGGCGAATGACTTATTCCACAACCCGACTGTGGAATGATTCCACAGTTTCCACACCCATTCCACAGTTCCCGGAAAAGAGGCGATTCTTCTCAAATTTATTTATCGGGTTGATTGATTTCGTTTTAAGTACCGATTGACATTCGATGCGTTTTTTTTGTACGGTATTTGGTTATATATCTGCGAAAGCAAGGCTCAACAATGGTTGGTCTTTCGAATAAAAAAGAAATTATTTTATAGTATTCATATTAAAAATTTACGGTTATGAAAAAAGTTATTTTATCTATCACATTGTTCGCAGCGGGGCTGTTCGCAACAAGTACGGCAATTCAGGCAGCCGATGCCATAAACAGTAATTTGGTAGCGATATCGGTACAACAAGATGACGGGTTCACGGATGTGAAATTGGAAGAACTTCCCGAAGCGGTACAAGCGGCGATCAACGCGCTTGCCGGAGAATACGACGTAAAAACGCTGAAGTATCACGCTGAAAAGCAAGTGACCAAAGTAGAAGCGACTAAAAAAGCCGATCAATCGTCCGAAGTATTGTACCTCGATGCAGAAGGAAAGCAAACGACATGGGAAGAAGTTCCTGAACAAGAAGTAAAAGAAGAGGTGCAGGAACCTTCCGCCGAAATGTCTTCTGTAAGTCAGGATGACGGTTTTGCCGATATCACGTTTGAAGAATTGAATGAAAAGGTTCAAGCTGCGGTACGCACGGTATCGGAAACGTACGAACTGAATGCACTTCAATATAACGCAGAAAAGCAACTGACGAAAGTAGTGGCTACCAACAAGGAAGATAAATCGTCAAAGACATTCTACTTCAATAGTGAAGGTGAAGAAACCACTCTTGACAGCGTTCCGGCCGAAACGGAAACGCAACAAGAAATTGAAGATACTCCATTGCACTAATAAACAATCAACAGAGGCTTACACGATCTTGATATAAATAATTAATTGTGGAACTTTTCTAATCTTCAATTTCAACGAGAGGCTATCTGACGTTTCAGATAGCCTCTCTCTTTTATATATAAAAAAAGCCACCTCACTTTTTATTGTGAGACAGCTTTTTTTCAAAATTAGTTTTAGAAATACCTCTACAGGTCGTTCTTTGGCATAAAGTTCCAGTAATCAAGATTTGTGATAATCTCAACCGTCACTTTCCGGTCGCCTTCCCTTACCTGATTCGATTCACCGGTAGGAGCGTACGAGATTTTCTTACCTACACCTCTCGATTTCAAGATATTCGCCGGGACACCTCTATCCTCCAAAGCCTTAATGACCGCTGCGGCACGGCGTTGCGACAAGCCGATATTATATGCGGCACTGCCCCAAGCATCGGTATATCCGGTCACCAGATATTTCTTGTTTGTATTGGCTTTGAGTATATCGGCAATCTTATCCAGTGTTTCGTAACTTATCGGACGGATATCCGACTTATCAAACTCAAAGTAGATATTGTTGAACAGTTCGCAGATTTCGGTAGACGGCGTTTCAATTACTTCCGCCGGCACTTCCACAATTTTTTCAACAATCTTTTCCACGGGCGGCGCCTGCACGATCTTCTCGACATATTGCACTACCGGGGGGCGTTTCTTGGATCTTCCGCCGATGCGCCAAATCAACCGAACCGTCCCTTGCAGGGAATTGGCTACATTTTGATGCGGCATCAACAGATAGTCCCCTTGAAGACCAATCCCGAAATTATCGCTCAACCAACCGTTCACTCCGGCACCAAACGATATGGGAAACATTTCATTCCGATCGGCACCCTCCTTATTGTACAGGTTCTCGAGCACCCACGACATTTCTTCGGGTAGCGTTCCCTCGGTTCCCTGGTATTTCATGCTGAAATTTTTCTTCATATAGCTTACGCCCACACGAAAAAAAGGATCTACATATTTGGAGTCGAAATATTCACCCAAACGCCACTGGAGACCGGGGCCTACCATAAAGAGCGTTTTCAGTTTATCTTCACCGTTCACGTATTGTTCGGTAAATCCTACATTACCCTGCACGTCGAGGTAGAAGTGAGGGCTAAGCTCGCGGGCGATATACAAGTGCGGACCTACCACGCTGTGGCGCAGTTGCAGTCCGAGTTTGTAGTTATCGGTCGATTTCTGGAAGTTGGTAAAATCGATACGGCTAAAACCGAATACCGAACCGCCCACGCCGATCTCCCAGGCTCTCTTTGTCTTTCCTTCCTCGTAAGCGCCTTCCGTAACCGTGTCCTGCGCAAAGGCAGGACCGGTGATACAGAATAAACCTAAAAGAAGGATATATGCTAATTTATTTTTTTTCATATTCCATTTATTACGAATTGATTATTCAAATGCAAATTTTACGGTTTCTTTTTCAGCACCGATGTTGTACGGATCTAAAAGTTGATTTCCAGCTTGGGTTTTAAAGAATCGGAATATGGCGAATCCGTCGTCCAATGCTACCGCCAAATCTTTCGCCGGCATAGTAACCGATTGGGTGAGTTTTCCGTTCGCGTCTACCTGACCTCTGAATTTAGCGCTGTAGCCTGTTCCGTTGTACAATTGGAATTCGACGAATGAGTTAGGGATCGCATTGGTAACCTCTACGTTGAAAGTTATATCGGGGTTAGCGGCATTGGGGTCTTTAGGATCCCAACCCGGACCACCCGGTTGGCCGGGACCTCCCCATCCGGCGGGCTTAGTAAACTTAGCTTTATAATTTTGCTGATTATTTATAGCGAAAGAAGCACTCGCGGCACTCTCCCCACAGTCATTTGATACGGTATAGTTCACGCTATAATTTCCGTTGGCAAAAGTAATAGTATAGTCTCTATAGAATTGAACGGTTTCTGTTTGCCCCGGCTGGAGATTTAGAATGAACGGATAAGCACCATGAGAAGGGCTATTTCTTTTAATATTTTGAGCACCGGCATTACCTGTTCTCCCTGTAAACGTAACGATAATCGGCTCCGTACCGGTATTTTTGAATTCATTTGCAACTATCGCATTCGACCAAGTAGCTGACGTTCCGTTGTTATTCGTAACTTGAAGCGTATTGGTAAATAAGAATGCCCCTTCAACCCTGACGGATTTTTTCACCGTTCCGCGGCCATCCATCTTGGCTTCGACGGTGACATCATACGCGGTGAATTTTCTGGGAATACCAGTCGTTGTATACGTTCCGGCAGGACTTTCCGTTAATTTGATTGGTGTTGCTAATCCGGGATACGTAGCCGTAACCGTCATACCCGGGGTTCCCTGCAAAGTAAGTTGGAGATTGCAGTTATTCCCTGGAATAACTGCAAGTACCGGATTTCCGGTAACCTCAACCGGTGTTAGGGTCGGAATGGTAAATGCATTTGCAATCGTACTACAGATAGGATCCGCCCCTTTGGCTTGAACCGTAGGTTTCTGCTCGGTTGCAGCTCTGTCATAGGTTTTGGTAAACGTTTTTCCTTCATTGGAAACGGCCCAGCCCGAACCTTCAACAATACCGTTCGCACTAGAAATCAATGTTCCGCCGACAAACACCTCCACAGGAGCGGCAGCAAACGTAATCACCACCACGTCTTTCTGTTCTCCTTGTACTTGGGTAACAGTCGTTGCGCTTCCCAGTTTAATGTATTTTAAAGCGGGGATGGTAGCCGTTTTGTTCACAACATTGCCGCCCTCGGTGCATTCAATAGCAAGCGGGATATTTTCGTCGCCGCGTTGGATAGTGAAAGTAATGGGTGTCTGGTCGTTTGTAATGTTTCCACTTAAATCGACCCCTTTTCCGGTTACCTTCACCGAAGTTCCGGCCTTTCCGCCGATACGGAGGGTAGCTGAATAAGTTCCTTTCAATGTTCCGTCGGGATTCAACTCGATACATTTGTCTTCGAATTGCAAACCTACCGTAATTCCGTCGCAATGACAGTCGAATAACTCTTCGATAAACTGTTCGATCGTTTTCCCCTCATTACCCGGAAGAGTCGTCCAGTATTGATGCAATACCGATACATCACCACCTTGTAACCATTTAAGAAATTCTTCCCACGTGTTGCCTCCGGTGTAATCGGAACCGTCTTTATTGGTCATTTCTCCCTTATCGACGGCATCTTTCCATAATTCGTAAGCCGATAAGCCGTCTTCTCCTTTCGGGCCACGGGCCGGTTTTTCAGTATTCAGACCATCAATCCACCAGTTGCCGTCCGTACCGATTTCGGGAATTACTTTCCAAGGCTTATCGGTATCTTTTCCATCGATAAACCAGTTGCCGTTATCGCCCAATACAGGAGTAAATCCGTCCTTACCGTCTTTTCCATCTTTCCCGTCGATCCCTTTTGCAGAGACCGTAGTGGCGGTACCATCAATGATCCAGAAATAATCGGGCCCCGGTCCAATCTCAACCGTCGGAGTCTTTCCGTCCTGTCCTCTCGCAGGAACGCCCGTATCTTTGTCGCCAATCCACCAGTTATCATTTTTGATATAAGGAGTAAGTCCGTCTGCGCCATCTTTTCCTTTTAATGAGTTAAAAAATTCGTCTATTGGCGTATTCGGGTCTTTTCCGTACACTTCTTTCCAAAGATCAAATGCCGATAGGCCCGGATCTCCTTTATCACCTTTTTCTCCCTGAGGTCCTTGTGGGAGCGTCATCTCCAAATTATTTTCACACGCAAATAGCAATGAAAACAAAAAGGCAATACTAAAAATCTTAATCAGATTTATTTTCATAATTAATACAATAAAATTATAAATGATTATACTATTTAAAAATCCCTTATTTATCGATATTTCTTTCATCACATCTACATCAAGAGACAATAATGAAATATCGACACGGCAAAAATAGTCATCCTTTTCTTTACATATGAAAACAAAAGGGAAGTGGGGATTTTTTCTACAGTTATCTTTTAAAACGGTTTCAATTCTTACTAATAACGGTAGAAAAGCATCCTTCGCCTTCAAAAAGAAATTTTCCGAAGGTGAAAGAATTTTAAACAGATTCGTATAATTTTAACTGTACATTAAAGATTCGGGACAATCAGGCCGTCCAGATTTTCCAGGCTTCCAAAGCCTGGCGTTCGAGCATTTCCGCTCCGTTTTTGACCGTCGCTCCCCGGTCTTTTCCTTTTTTCAGGAACAGTGTTTCCGCTGGATTATACACCAGGTCATACAGTAAATGATGTGGGGTAAGATTTTGATACGGAATATCAGGACAGTTATTTACCTGCGGAAATGTTCCTACTGGCGACGCATTTACGATGACTTTATACTCCTCCAATACCCGATCGTTCAAATCGGAATACGTGAGAAGATCCTTTCCGGCCGTCCGTGAAACAGATTGCACCTTCAATCCCAAATCGGCCAACGCGTGCGCCACGGCTTTCGAGGCTCCGCCGGTACCCAATAGGAGGGCTTTGCGGTGGACGGATTTCTCCAAAAGCGGTTCGAGTGATTGTTTAAATCCTACATAATCGGTATTGTAGCCGGTAAGCCGATAGGATTGCGCGCCGGAAGAGGATGCCCTTTCGACTCGAATGACATTGACAGCCCCGATTCGTTGTGCCTCGGGTGAAAGCCCGTCGAGCAACGGCAGTACCCTTTCTTTATAAGGGATGGTGACATTCAGTCCCTTTAAAGACCGGTTTTGTTCTATTACTTCACGCAGTTGAAGGATATCTTCGATCTCGAAATTCCGGTATTCCGCATCGATATTCTCCCTTTCAAACTTCTCGGCAAAGAATCGTGCCGAAAAAGAATGTTTGAGTGGAAATCCGATTAATCCGTAAATATCCTTCGCCATTATTTTTCTGCGATATAAAGCGTACATACCCCACCGGTATATCTCTTGAGGCGGACATTGACAAAACCGTTCTTCTCCAGCGTTTTTACCATGCGGTCGCCTTGCGGGAACGCCTTGATGGAAGCCGGAAGATATTCGTAAGCTTGTTTATCGGTCGACATAAGTCGTCCCATAAACGGGATCAGGTATTTGGAATAGATGCCGTAGAGCTGTTTCATCGGAAAGCGCTCCGGGGTGGTCAGTTCCAGAAAAACAAACCGTCCGCCGGGCTTTAACACCCGCCGGATTTCGGTAAAGCCCGCATCGATATCCTCAAAATTCCGCACTCCGAAAGCGACGGTCGCCGCATCGAAATGATTCTCGGGGAACGTCAGAGCCGTACAATCCTGATTTTCGAAACGAATGACGCCCGACAACCCCAACCGTTCGACCTTTTGCTCTCCGATAGCCATCATCTTGTCGGAGATGTCGATGCCCACAATCGACTGCGGACGAAGGATCTTTTGCGCCAAAATCGCGAAGTCGCCGGTTCCCGTGGCGATATCCAAAATAGATTCGGGATGAAGCGGCTCGAGCTTTTGAATGGCATCCCTGCGCCAGGAGTTATCGATACCCAACGACATGAACCGGTTCAACTTATCGTAGGTAGGCGCAATCTCATCGAACATGTGTTGCACCTGCTTCTTTTTGGATTCGGGAGAGTTGTACGGACGAACGTTTTCGGATTGATACGACATGATAAACGCTTAACGGATGTTTTGTTGCAAATAGCCGACGATGTTCTTTTCGATACGTTGCGTCAAGGCATTGGCATCGGCCCGGACGAATTTTTCGCCGGTGATGATTTCGTATAATTCGATATACCGTTCGGAAACGCTCTTGCAATAAGCTTCGGTCATCTCCGGCACTTGCTGCCCGGCCTGCCCTTGGAATCCGTTTTCGATTAACCATTGGCGCACAAACTCTTTGGAGAGTTGCTTCTGCGGCTCGCCTTTTTCAAAACGCTCCCGATAACCCTCGCTGTAAAAGTAACGGGACGAATCGGGCGTATGAATTTCGTCGATCAGATAAATCTTTCCGTCTTTTTTACCGAACTCATATTTGGTATCGACCAATATCAATCCTTTTTCGGCGGCGATTTCGGTTCCTCGTTGGAATAATGCATAGGTGTACTGTTCCAATTGCTCGTACTCTTCGCGGCTGACAAGGCCTTGCGCAATGATTTCTTCTTTCGAAATATTTTCATCATGCCCATGCTCGGCTTTTGTCGTGGGCGTAATGATGGGCGAGCCGAACTTCTGATTCTCTTTCAATCCTTCGGGCAAGGCAAGTCCGCAAATCGAGCGGGCGCCCTTCTTATAGTCGCGCCATGCACTGCCGGTAATGTAGCCTCGGATCACCATTTCCACTTTATAGGGTTGGCATTTCACTCCCACCGTAACCATCGGGTCGGGTGAAGCCGTTTTCCAATTAGGAACAATATCGGCCGTAGCGTCGAGGAACTTCGAAGCGATTTGGTTCAACACCTGTCCTTTGTAGGGAATACCCTGAGGAAGGATAACATCGAAAGCCGAAATCCGGTCGGTAGCAATCATCACTAACGTGTCGTTGCCAATACTGTAAACGTCGCGTACTTTGCCGTGATATACTGCGGTTTGTCCGGGAAACTGATAATGGGTTTTTGTTAATGTATTGCTCATAATGTTATTTATTTATTTTGTTGTTACATAAAATTGCACAAAGGAGTCTCAGAGTTTCACAGAGACAGTCGCCGGTCTACAGTCTACAGTCACTTTCATACCTCTTACTTCTTACTTCTTACTTCTTACTTCATACCACATACTTCATACTTCATACCTCATACTTCATACTTCATACTTCTTACCTCATACCTCATACCTCATACTTCATACCTCATACCTCATACCTCTTCTCCTTGCTCATCTTTCTCATACGCCTCGACAATACGTTGCACCAATTTATGCCGAACGATATCCTTTTTGCCGAACTCGATGACGCCGATGCCCTTGATCTTTTTGAGCACCCGCATGGCATGGATCAATCCCGACTGTTGCGAACGGGGCAGATCGATTTGCGTAATATCGCCGGTAACAATCATTTTCGCACTCATTCCGAGGCGGGTAAGGAACATTTTTATCTGCGGTTTGGTGGTATTCTGAGCTTCGTCGAGGATGATTACCGCATCATTCAACGTCCGCCCCCGCATAAAGGCCAACGGGGCAATCTGTATGACTTTGTTCTCGATATATTCTTTCAGCTTTAGCGGTGGTATCATATCTTCGAGAGCGTCATACAACGGCTGGAGATACGGATCGATTTTATCCTTCATATCACCCGGAAGGAAGCCCAGCTTTTCGCCGGCTTCGACCGCGGGACGGCTTAGAATGATTTTCCGTACCTGTTTATTTTTCAACGCCCGTACGGCCAAAGCGATGGCGGTATAAGTCTTTCCCGACCCCGCCGGCCCGATGGCAAATACCAGATCGTTTTCGTCGAACGCCTCGACCAGTTTCTTTTGGTTTGCCGTGCGGGCAAGGATGGGTTTTCCGTTCAATCCGTGAATGATGAGATTATTCACGACCGCAATCGCCGGCGCTTTCCCTTTTACGAGCTCCAGAATATGCTCTTCGGTCAGGACATTCATTTCGATACTGAATTGCTCCAACTCGCGGATGGTCTTTTCGAAGTTGTCCAGTTCCTCTTCATCGCCGATGATCTTCATCACATGACCGCGTGCAACAATGCGCAACTTCGGAAACAACGTTTTCAGAAGTTGGATATTGTTGTTATTCACACCATAAAAAACAACCGGATCCACATTTTCGAGAATAATCACCCGTTCAATCATCGGCCGCTTTTTAAGAAGTTGAGCGTATATTGAAACGAACCGCTCTCGCTATTTTCGATAAAATTGATGAAAGCATTATTTACCAACCGGTTTCCGCCGGGTGTAGGGTAATTGCCTGAGAAATACCAGTCGCCGTTGTTATTCGGACACGCCCGGTGCAAGTCGCCGATGCTTTGGTACACTATTTTCACCTCCGTCCCGATATCCTCCGTCGTCAGCATCTGCGCAATCTTGTCGGAGATTTCTTCGTCGGTAAACGGGGCGTAAATTTCTTTTACATAGTTGACAATCTCTTCTTTCTTCTTGTGGCGCTGCGCAATCGACTTCTCATAAACCCGATTGATAACCTGCTGCTGGCCCCGTTCCTGCAACAAGGCAATGGCTGCCCTGAAAGCGATAAACTCACTCATGCGCGACATGTCGATGCCGTAACAGTCGGGGTAGCGTATTTGAGGCGACGAAGAGACGACGATGATCTTTTTGGGTTCGAGGCGGGAAAGAATTTTGATGATGCTTTGCTTCAAAGTCGTTCCCCTGACAATGCTATCGTCGATGATGACCAGATTGTCTTTTTTAGGGCGGAGCGAGCCGTACGTTACATCGTACACGTGCGCCGCCAGATCGTTGCGCGAATTACCTTCGGCGATGAACGTGCGCAGCTTGATATCTTTGATGGCCACCTTCTCCGAGCGCACCCTTTTCGACAGGATTCGCTCTATTTCTTCTTGATTCAACCGATTTCCTTTTTCAAAAAGAAGCGCCGCCTTTTGGCGGTTGAAATGGCTTTCGAGACCTTCCAACATGCCGAAATAAGCGACTTCGGCCGTGTTGGGGATAAACGAGAAGACGGTGTTGTCGAGATCACCGTCGATGGCGCCGAGGATTTTAGGCACCAGCAACTCGCCGAGTTTTTTGCGTTCGGTATAAATATCTTCGTCCGAGCCTCGGGAAAAATAAATGCGCTCGAACGAACAAGGAGTGATCTTGGGCTTCTTTTCGAGGATTTGGGCGGTCGAGACGGTGCCGTTTTTCTTTACGATAAGCGCCTGACCCGGTTCCAACTCATGGACCTCGTCCTTCTTCAAATTGAAAGCGGTTTGGATGACGGGCCGTTCGGAAGCCACCACGGCAATTTCGTCGTCGGCATAATAAAAAGCCGAACGGATACCCCACGGGTCACGCATTGTGAAAGCGTCGCCGGAACCAATAATTCCGCACAGCGCATAACCTCCGTCCCAGCCTTTGGCGGCACGCCGAAGCAGGAAAGGAATATCAAGGCGGTCTTCGATGAGCAGGCTCTTTTCGTGCCCGTCCATATCGGTTTGCTCGAGATGATCGTATTGATATTGCACCTCGCGATCGAGGTAATGCCCTAACGATTCCAACATGACAAACGTATCGGCGAAATCGCGGGGATGCTGCCCTTCGCGCACCAGTTGCTCGAACATTTCATCGACATTGGTCATATTGAAGTTTCCGGCAAGCGCCAAGCTGCGCGAGGCCCAGTTGTTGCGCCTCAATAACGGATGGACGTATTTCAATCCCCGCTTGCCGGTAGTACTGTAGCGCAAGTGCCCGAGCAGCAATTCGGCGGCGAAAGGAACGGACTTCTCCGCAAAGTCCGGGTCATGGAGTTGTTCGGCAGAATAAGGCTTGAAGGCATCATGCACCGCTTCGAAGATTTCGGAGATAGCCCCCGACCCTTCGGCCCTTTCACGGAAGATAAATTCGTTGCCGGGCGCCGCGTTTAATTTTACGGCCGCCAGTCCGGCGCCTTCCTGTCCGCGGTTATGTTGTTTCTCCATCAATAAATACAGTTTATCGAGTCCGTATTGCCACGTACCGTATTTGCGGAAATAATAATCGAGGGGTTTTAGTAAGCGGATCAACGCGATACCGCATTCATGCTTAATGTTATCTGTCATCTTCTGTAATTAAGGTGCAAATTTAATCCTATTTATAGAAAAATCCGCTATGTTCGGGATTAAAAAATAAAAAATGAAGGAGGAGCGAGGAATGAGGAACGAGGAGCGAGGAACGAGAAATGATGAAGGATGAGTGATGACATGGTTATTACTGATATAGCGAACCACATAGATATATTCTCCATCATCTTTATATAGATTGAAGAAAAGATACCATTGGGTACGTTTGCTCTTTCTGAAGACGGAATAATACAAATTCTTTCCGTATGACAGTCTCTACCGGTTCTGATACGGGTACCAGTTTGAAGTGATCATTTTCTCTCGATTTCACGACAACATCTTCTCCCATTTTTGCCATCCTAAAATATTTACGATGCTTATCTCTGAACTCTTTTGAAGTTATTACCACCATACTTTTAACTTTTAAAAGTGTACTATTTAGAGCAAAGGTCTGTTTTTTTCTACCTTGCAAAATAATTCTGTAATTACTATGCAAATTTAATCCTATTTATAGAAAAATCCTCTATATTCGGGATTAAAAATAAAAAATGAAGGATGAACGATGGAGAGTGGATGGGAAGCCGTCTTGTCCCCGCTTTTAATCCTTCATTAGATCGTTATACAATTCATGGAGCCGTTTTCTGAGATGAACCACGGCATAATGCTTGCGGGATAATAAGGTATTGACGGGTACTCCTGTATTCTTCGATATTTCCTTAACCGGAATGCCTTCCAGTTCCGTCAATATAAATACTTGCCGTTGTTCCGCAGGTAATTCGGAAAGCGCATTTTCCAATTCAACCCACACGAGGGAGCGTAAGTACTGCGTTTCGGGCGAAGGGTTGGCTTCTTCCTCACCATCGAATAAGATATCCGAAAAGTCGGATGCTATTTTATCATTTTCTTCATTATCCGTATAAAAGGGCAATCCGGTTTCACGCTTTTTGGAATAATAGTTGACGATTCTATTGCGAGTAACCCGGTAGAGCCATGCCGACATGTGCTCAATGGAGTCAATGGAATCATCGGCCGTTTTGGCCAACTGATAAAAAACATCTTGCAAAATATCTTCAACATCGTACTTGTTTACCCCTCGTCCTCGTATGAATAATTTGAGCCGTTTTTGGTATTTTGTGAATAAGTCGCCTACATTACAACGGCTTGATGTGGGCGGCGCCTTGCTAATCGTCGGTTTTGTTTTCATAAGGAAAACCCCATCTATGGTCATGCCCGGAACGCCACTTTCCGATAAACTCTTTTCGTTCGCCGGGTGTCATTCTCATCCATCGTTGATGAATAGGATTGCCGGAATTTCTCATCATTCCTACTCTTCTTCCAAAAAATATCCGGGAAAGCAATAACAGTCCCAATGCTTGCCAGAAATTCACGGGCGGTAATCCGAAAACAGCCGGCATTAACCAATTCCACAATAGCATAACGGCGAAGCTAAAGCCAGCTATGATGAACGTTGCCGCTATCGTCTTTCCCCAATAAGATTCTCTTCTTTTCATCTTTATTTCATTTACTTATTTAACAATATCGATCTATCAGTTTTATTGCCCCGGTTGGACAAATATTGACACATCTTGCACATCCCATGCAGTTTTCGGGACGATTGATAAAGGTCATTTTTTTGCCCTGAATAACCGCTGTTTCTAATGCGTTATGCGGACAAATCCGGACACATAAGCCACAATTCACACATTTATCTTCTTCAATGTCCGCCACATACTTATTTTTTCTCCAAAACATTTTCGTAAAATTAGAATTATCCTCTTTGAGGAACTATCGTTGTCTATTCACTCAACTTTCGCATGTAAAATTAGAATGTATGCAACTAAATTATCTGATTTGCGAAATTTGAATCTATTAGAATAGACAGATGAGGAAGGAAAAAAAAGCGAGGACACCGGCTTCAAACGGCATCCCCGCTTATGGGATATGCTAATTATTTCTATTTCTTGTCTTCTTTCTTTTTATGTGTCCCGAGGTCGACGATGATGCGGGCGTTTTTGTATTCGGAATAAAAAGGCGTCCCGTCATAGCGTTTCATCAGGTTATCGAGGACGTAAACGATTCCGCGCAAGTCGGCGAGGCACTCGGAGAGCGCTTCTTTGGTCGTTTTCCGTTCCACGACCAGTTCACGCGGTTCGGACAGCGTGGCCTTGTACGCATCGATAAAGGTTTTCGCAGCAGTCACATTTTCAAGGGTTATGTCATAATCGACGAGCTTTTCCTGATGCTTCACCAATAAAGCATAGAGATTGTCCAACAAGTCGGCCAAGTCGCCGTATTTCATTTTATTCATCATCCCCTTGCTTACACTCAACTGACGGTGAAGGAGCATATCATTGGTATCGAGGCCGATCACGCTGGCGGGTTTGACCAGCTTGACGATTTCCGCGATAACCTTCTGGCGGGCGTTAATCTTGTCGGTGGTCGATCCGGTTATATCCGTGGTGACTTCGGTTGAAAGCGTATCTGCCCGTTCGGCGGTCGTATCGAGGTTGGTCACTTCCTGCGTCATGCGTACGTTCTTTTCCCATTCGGATTGGTGGTTGTGTAAAGTGCGACGAGCCACACCAATCATGTTTAAAAAATTTCGATCAACTATTTTCATTTCTTTAGATATTTTATTTATGAATTGTTTTGCGACCGAAAGTTACGAAACTCTTTTTTTATCTACAAAATAAAAAAATCCTCATTTTTAACTAATTTAGCCGTGCCCGGGTATGTTTAGCCCTATTTATGATTACGAGGAGGTTATGGGCTTATTTATTGAACTATTTTAAACTTGTTAAAAGGCTTTTTTCTCACTCCGATGAGAATTTTTTTGAGTTGTTTGATCGATTTCCACCGGAGACAAGTCGATTTCCGCCTCCTCCCAAGAGCATTCCGATCGCAACCAAAAGCATTCCTTTCACGACCAACGGCTTTCCGCCTTTGACAAGTGGTTTTCCGAGCGCATCAAAGAGTTTTCCGCACCCTGAAAACGAATTTCCGCATCCTCCGCACCCATTTCCACTCCCGACAAGCGGATTTCCGGACTCGACGATCGAATTTCCGGACTCGGCGAGTTTGTTTCCGCACCCATCCCATCCATTTCCATAGCCGACAACAGGACTTCCGCACCCACTCATCGTTCCGCATCGGCCGGCAAGTCATTTTCCACGCTCTTTGGGCGTTCCGCATTACGCTATAAGCCCACGGCATAAGCCGGTGACCTCTTTTCCAGACGCTGCGGGGCGTTCGCATCATCCGTAAGGGCATTTTCCGCACCCGATGCGTTTTCCGTAGGACTTCCAATGCCACGGGATGAAGAAGATGGAAGAAGATGGAGGAAAATCGGTCCGCAGACATTATCTTTGCATATCGCGAAAACAATAAATGAAATGATGAATTGGGAACAGTTACTTTCCACGCAACGACTCGGGTTGGAAAAATATCAAGGCGCTCAAAAACAGGAGCGCACCGAATACCAACGGGATTACGACCGGCTGATTTTTTCGTCGCCTTTCCGGCGCATGCAGAACAAAACACAGGTTTTTCCTCTTCCCGGAAGCGTATTTGTACATAACCGGCTGACCCATACCCTCGAAGTATCGAGCGTAGGACGTTCGTTAGGCGAAAGTGTGGGGCGCGAACTCCGGCGCAGGCATCCGGCATCGAAAGCGCACGTCAGTGAAATAGGCGCGATTGTGTCGGCCGCTTGTCTCGCGCACGACATGGGCAACCCGCCCTTCGGACACTCCGGCGAAACCGCCATCTCCACTTTTTTCTCTGAAGGCAAGGGAAAAGTCCTGGAGCAGGATATAAAAGAAAGCGGCGCCCGGTGGTCGGACTTCACCTGCTTCGAAGGCAACGCCAATGCCTTGCGCCTGCTGATGCACCGTTTCCGCGGACGACGCGAAGGCGGCTTCGTCATGACCTACTCCACGCTCGCTTCGATCGTCAAATATCCCTATTCGTCGGAACTAAGCGGGGGAAAGAACAAGTTCGGCTTTTTCGCTTCCGAAGAAACCGATTATAGCCTCATTGCGCACGAGCTGGGCATTCCCCTCCTGAACGAAAATCCCCGCCGGTTCGCCCGCCATCCGCTCGTTTATTTAGTGGAGGCCGCCGACGATATCTGTTATCAGGTGATGGACATAGAAGATGCGCACAAACTGCATTTGATTACGACCGATAAAGCCATCGAGTTGCTGTTGGGCTTTTTCGACGGGGAACGACGCGACCGCCGCACGAAAAACCTTTCCTTGGTGAGCGACATCAATGAACAAATCGCTTATCTGCGGGCGAGTGTGATCGGGATGTTGGTGGACGAATGCGCCCAAATTTTCCTCCGTGAAGAAGAAGCCATTTTGGCGGGAACGTTCCGGGGAACACTCATCAAGCGATTGTCGGAAAAAACGCGCATCGCCTACAACACGTGTTCCGATTTTGCCGTCAAGCACATTTACCGCTCGCGGGATGTGCTCGACGTGGAAATTGCCGGATACCGCATTATCGGTTTTCTGCTCGAAATATTTACCGACGCTATCCTCAACCCCTCGCACGCATACTCGAGGCTTTTGTTGGAACGCATTCCGGAACAATACGAAACCGATGCTCCGGATTTGTACGGCAAAGTGCAATCCGTCCTCGACTATGTGTCGGGCATGACGGATGTCTATGCATTGGATTTATATCGAAAAATTACAGGAATGGGACTCCCGATCACCTGAAAAGGGCCTCGAAAAGGTCGAAAAAAAATATTTATTGTTTTTTATTTAAAACTATTTGGTGTATTTGGATTTCTTTTTTTATATTTGCGACGTGGTTTTTTCATAATAGTATTAGATTTAAGGTTAACAAGTCTGGCAGGGTGTCGCGATGACATTCTGCCATTTTTTTATAACCTCAAGAGTTAAAATCGCCCCTTGGATAACCTTAATCATAGTAATCTTTTTATACGTAAGTCTTGTTCCGACATCAAGCTCTGCAAAATATCATTTATCTTCCGGATATTTTTTCTATTTTTGAAGAAAAATATATAAAAAGGAAAAGAAAATCGATTATACAAATGAATATCTTATATCATTTTAGAGAAGATAATACGTATATGACGCAATGGCAACGGGTTCATATTTTTGACGAACTTTCGCGGCATAACATACATATCTCTATTTTCAACCCCTCTCTCTACGAATCGATCTCACAGGCCAATGAAAAATTAATAGACGTCGCTAAAAAAGGAGTTTTCCGGTATGATGTGTTTATGACCGCTGCCGGCGATACGGAATTTGAGATAGAAACCATCGAGCGAATCAGAGAAATAGGAATACCGACCTTGCTCATTTGCTTTGATAATTTGCAAGCTCCCTATATGCATAAAAAGATCGCTTCGCATTTTGATCTTGTTTGGATCACTTCGAGCGAAACAAAAAAGATGTTTGAACAATGGGGATGTCGAAATATTGTATTTCAACCTTATGCGGCGAATCCATTTATTTTCCGCCCGGTATGGGAGAAGCCCATCCCTACAGTCGGGTTTGTGGGCACTCCTTATGGAAGCCGTAAAATCATACTCTCCCGCTTAATGGACGCACAAATATACTGTGCTGTCTACTCCAATGCTTTCGCGAGTTCAGAATCTGTGGCCCCCCCTGCCCGGTTGAGTTTTAGAAAAAAGTGTATAATGATGAATAAACAGATTCGATTTGATATCGGCAGAAAAGTCTTGATTAGCGGATGGAAAAATAAAATTCTCAACCGCCATGCTAAGATCGAGACTTATTTTTCCGATCATGACTATTTAATAAAAGAAAAATCTGTGCCTTTCGAACAAATGGTCTCGCTTTATTCCAATCACACGCTTTCTTTAAATATCACCGAATTAGCGGACACATTCTTACTAAAAACCCCCGTTTATAAATTGCATTTGCGGACGTTTGAAATTCCTATGTCTGGCGGACTCGCCATTACACCTTATACTCCGGAATTAGCGACATATTTCGAAGACGGAGAAGAAATCGTCTTCTATCGGTCGATGGACGAACTTATTTCCAAAACAAAATTTTATTTGGAAAAAAGAAACGAAAAGATTGTATCCGCCATGAAGAGACAGGCCCGAAAAAGAGCTGAAAACGAACACACCTGGATGAACCGATTCCGGATATTGGATCGACTCGTATAGGTATGCTAAAGAAAAAGGAAAGGGAATAGAACCTCTTTTATGATATTTGCTTTATCTTTGTGCTTGTATGCAATATGAACTTTTTCAGACGGAACGATTTTCATTTT
>ENA-UOOK01000062-UOOK01000062.1-fermentation-metagenome-genome-assembly--contig:-NODE-62-length-113159-cov-11.279999_pt1 | contig 113159 bp, 106 predicted proteins | sample MGYA00245777_ERZ724023 | MGnify/ENA primary metagenome ERZ724023 (study PRJEB28704, sample SAMN03018312) | fermentation metagenome | biome: anthropogenic terrestrial biome; feature: soil... | reverse complement strand
CCGCTCATTTCGTCATCTTGACTTATAGAGCAACATTTCGCACTTTTATTATTGAACTGCTATAGTATACTGAATTGTAGTAACTCCATCTTCAGCTGTTACATTTACTGCCATATCAGTTGCTACTGCAGTAGAATCGTCTGTTATTGCTGTTCCTGCATCATTAACTACTACAAATGTTCCGTTATCTTCTACTTCAATTGCAGCTTTTAATTCTCCTACGTTCTTTCCATTTGCTACAGTAAGTGTATGAGTTTCTGTATTTATACCTGTTACTACATCATGATCTAAAACATTTATTATTGTGCTATTACTTTTTGCATCTTGAGGTTGTATTGTTACATTAACAACTAAAGTAGCTTTTTGATTACCTTTTGTAAATGTTATTGTCACTGGTACTACTGGAGCTTCAGTACCACTTGGTACCTGTGCTTTAAGATAAACTTTTCCATCCTCTTTTACTTCTAAATAAGCATTGTCTTCAACTGCATAGCTTAATTTAACATCAGAATTTATTGTTTTACCAGCTTTCAATTTAGCTACCGTAACATCTGTGCCTGCTTCTACACCATTTGAAATTGTAACTGATGTTTCATATTTAGCTGCTTCGTCATTAACTGCTTTTTGATCTCCAATTGCTACTGTGGGAACTCTTAACAATGGATCAGTTTCTTCTGCTACATTTCCTGCGACATCTTCTATAAATCTTGCATCTTCTTTTACTCCAACTAAGAATGCACTATCCTTAGCTACTTCTGTAAGAGGTATCGAAACAATTATAGTATTATCTTCATTCATAGATGGGTCTTTCTTCACTACTGTAAATGATGGATCATCTTCCAAATCAACTCCTACAACTGTAAGGTCAGAATCCCATTTTGTTACATCAGCGACATACAACTTTTCATCAAATATCAATGGAATTTTTATAGCGTCATTTTTAACTTCTGCTGTACCTATGCTATCCAATGATGGAGAAATTTCATCTTTTATTTTATTAGTTGAACTATTATCTCCATAAACAATCGTTCCAGTACCAAGTTTATTTCCAGCATAATCAAATACTTCACTCTGGTCAATAGTCAAAACATTAGTATTTGGATCAGCATTCAAATCTTTATCTAAAGTTATTGTAACTACATTTTTCTTAATACTAACATCATCTTTATTGCTTATTGTAAATGCATCTTCTTCTGTGGTATCTGGGTCTAATGGTTTTGAAAAAGTTACCTTAATTGTTGTCTTAGATTTAGCTACTACACTACTTATTGCAAGGGTTCCTTCATCAGGTGGTATAACTTCTCCATAATTCTTTAGTCCATTACCTGATGTATCTTTTACTCCCAATCCAGCAACTCCTTTTACTCCCTCTTTGCTGGATTCAAATGTCAATTTTACAATATCTCCATCAGAACTAACTACTTCTATTTCTGAATCATCTATTGCTGACAACAGTTTATTAGTACTATCCGTAAATGCTACTAAATAATTATCCGCATTTGAAACTGTCTCAATATCCATATCTTTATCAAAATATAGATATACTGTATATTCATATTTACCATCTTTGTTCTTACTAGAAGATCGCTTTACTGTAGTTGTAGTAAGACTTGGGTTGTTAATTCCTGCAACTCCTAATGATTCTGAATAATCAATCATGTAATTTGCATATTTATTTCTATCTTTTATTCCCGAAATCTTAATAGTGTAATCTTCATCTTCATCTAATTCTTTTCCAAGAGAAATTTCAAATATTTTATGTGAATCACCTGATTCTTTAACTTTACTTATAGCTTGTTTGTTATCATCTGAATCAGTAATCTTGTAGTTGTTTGGATTTAAAGCACTATCCTTATATGAATCGTCTCCACTTTTATCCGTATTTACAGGTTTACTGAATTTAACTATTATAGTTTTGCTGTCATCTACATCAACGCTTCTAACTACTGGTCTTGAATCATCTATTGAAGGTTTAACAGCTTTTTCAGCATCTGCCATAGTATTTCCTGAATAATCTTTAACTCCTGTTATATACAAAGTAGTTTCATATACCGGTAACGCATCGTCTGCTTCAAAAGTAAATGCATATTTATTTCCTGCTAATCTTTTAACTTCTTCTGGATATACTTTTGTTGAACCGTTCTTCCAGTATACGGTCTTTGTATTAACTGTTGTAGAATCTACGTCTTCACTGAAAGTAAGAACTACTCTTTCAAGAGCTGTTGCAACTGCATCAGATACTTCCGGAGCATCCTTATCTTCTACTACTGTGAATGAATGTTTTGATTCTACTGATTTGAAATCATTGTAATCTTTTAATTGTCCAACTGTTAATTCATGATCTCCAACCGATATAGCTGAATATGTCTTAACAATTATATCTCTTCCTGCTGCTTGAATAGTTCCGGAAACAGTTTTTCCGTCAATCTTGAAGCTTGAAGCTTTTGCTCCATTAATCGGCTCTGACATAACTACTTTTACAGCTTTTGTTCCAAGTCCTACTACTTCTACTACTTCAGGAACAGCATTGTCAAGAGCTGTAAAGTCCTTTGAAACGTCAAGGACAGTTTTGTCATCTTTAACACCGCTAATAGTTAATGTATAATCTTCTTTATTTTCCAATTCATCTTTTACTGTCAATATAACTGTATGGTCTTCTGCTGTGTATACTGCATCTTCTATGTCTTCACCTTCCAGATCATAGTTGTTCAAATCAACTGCTGATTCTTCGTCAACTGATTTGTTTAATACAACCTTAACTTCTTTCAAATTGTCAGCTACGACTTCTTTAACTTCCAATTTTTCTGCTTCCGGTAATGTAAGCTCTAATTTTTCTGCTAAAGTTTTGTCTGAATCTTTAACTTTTGTCTTAAGAGCTTTTAATGATAATTCTGCTAATACTTCTCTTGTTGATGCTACTGTAAGATCTGCTTTAGCGTCATCAATCAATTTAAGCTCTGCTGCTTTAGCTGCTACGTTTTCAAATTCAACTTCGTCAAATCCGTAGCCAAGAGCTCTCAATAAGAAAGCCAAAACTTCTTGCTGTGTTACTGATCTTCCGAAACCAAAAGCTTCTCCACCTTCTGCAACACCATTTGTAAGCTCGTTAGCTTGTGCCCAAGCAATATATGGTACATAGTATGGATCTTCTATGTCCTTAAATGTTGTTTCACCTGTGAATGCTTTTGCTTCGTCTTCTTGCCCTAATAAACGGCTAAGTAAAACTATCATGTCCTGCCTTGAAACTTCCTTTTCCAGCATCAAGTCGCCTTCTGCATTTCCCTTCAAAACTCCGATTTCTTGTAATATTTCACCAGGAGTTTTTTCAGTTTCATCAGCTGCGAAAACGGCTGTGAAGCTTGTTAGCACCATTGCCAGTACCAACAGTAAAGATAGGGTTTTCTTCATTTTTCAAAGACCTCCTTTTAATATATGTTTAATTATTGTAAAATTTATAGATTGCAAAATCTTAATGAGACTTGCATTCTATAGAGTATTATAGCATCATCCCTTTTTCAGGTCAACTATATTGATACTAATGTAATTAAATTGTAATATAAGATTTTTGTTGATCTTATATCTTAACCCTTCATGATATATATTATATATCAGTTAATTTAAAAATACCATTACAATTATGTTACAAGTAAATTACAAGTAAAATACAGGAAATTTTATTTGAATAAAGATATTGCTTTTTCCATCTGTAAATCCTTTGTCGGATCCGTGTTCTTTACTACTATGTCGGGAGTTATTCCCTTTCCGTCGATTGATATTTTGTTCGGGGTTAAATATTCCGCAATAGTAAGTTTGATCCCGTCTCCGTTATCCAAAGGAATTATTTCCTGAACCACTCCTTTGCCGTAAGTAGTAACCCCTACCAGAGTTCCGGCTTTTCTGTCTTTAACCGCACCCGCAAAGATTTCCGATGCGCTGGCAGAGTTCTCATTTATCAGTACGGCCAGCTTATATTTCGGAGTTTTCAAAGACGAAGAATAAGTCCGGATTGTTCCGTCTTTATATTTTATATGAACTATGCTTCCTGCCGGAATAAACTTTTTTAAAACATCTACTACCTGGTCCACCGACCCTCCGGGATTGTTTCTTAAATCGATTATCAAGTTTTTTATGGAGTGCTGGTCAAAATAATTTAATGCCTTATCTACATTTTCTACCGTATAATCATTAAATTGAGAAATATTCAAATAACCTAACGACTTATTTACGGTATCATAAGAAACGGGGTTTACTTTTACTTCGTCTCTTGTGATATTAAAATATAATGTATCCTTTGAATCATTTCTTTTTATCCCCAGCTTAACTTTTGTTCCAATTTTTCCTTTTATTAAATCGGAAACATCCGCCGAAGAATAGGAAGTCACATCTTTTCCGTCAACGGAAACTATTATATCTCCGGCTTTCAATCCCGCCTTATAGGCCGGTCCGTCTTTGATGGGAGAAAATACGGTTACATGGCCGTTATCATCCCCCATATAAATACCTATGCCTACAAAACTCCCGCTTACGTCTTCTATGAGTTTATCGAACTCATCCTTTGTATAATATTCGCTGTAATCGTCGAGATTATAGAAAAGGCCCTTTACTGCCCCCTTCATAAGCTGTTCGTCCGTTACGTCGTGAAGATAGTATTCCTTAATAAATTCCTCTACTTCCTGCAGATACTCAGTGTTATACTGAAAATCAGCCGCTTGTCCAAAGGAAGGTAACTGAATGATGAAAATAAATAGCACCAGTGCAAGTGCCGTAAACCTCCTGAAAAACTTCCTTTGTGTCATAAAAATTCCCCCTTAGGCTTTTAATTGTTGAGTATATTTTCCCTGTAATCATATTTCAAATTGTTTTGAAGATAGTTGATGAAATTAACCAATAGTTCTGCTGCTTCTCCTTTGGTTATTTCTTTGTTGGGGTAAAAATATCCTCCTCTTTCTATTATACCAAGTTCTTTCGCTACATAAATAGAATCTTTTGCCCATAAAGGAATATTTTTATCATCGGTATATCCTGTATAGTAATTTCCAATGGGTGCAAGGCTTTTAAATCCCAGAAGCCTTATGATGATGGTTGTCGCTTCTGCTTTTGTAAGAGCTCTGTTGGGATCAAATCTGCCCTTCCCCACGCCTTCCATTATTCCTCTTTTGGTTACCCCTTCAATATAAGGATAATAGGTGTGAGTTTTCCCCACATCCGTATAAGTGGGAACTTTTACAGCCTGATTTTTCTTTCTTCTTGATGAAGTGGTTTCTTCTTCCCTTTCAGGTTCAACTCCCATGGAGAGGCATATGGCCTTGGCAAATTCTCCCCTGCTCATGGGTGAATCGGGTCCTAATGAAGTACTGTTTAAGGGAAAAGCTCCCATACTGGCAAGAAGAAGAATTGCATCTTCATAAGGATGCCCTTCTACATCTCTCACTTCGGGTATGTTAAGCCTCGTGATAATGGGATTCGTATCAAGGGAGAAGCTGTTTGTCCCTGTATTTCTCCCTTTAGATACGGCGTTATTTTTGATATTGGGAAGATCATAGGAATACTTCAGGACATTCTCCTCCTTTTCGGTGATCCTGTATCCTCCCGAAAAACTTATCTGTTTTACCGGATTTTCCCCGTAGGCATAATCCTTTGTTCTGTTGTAGGAGGTTTCGATTGTTGCGCTTCCTCCCCACTTAATGCCGGCTGCTTCTTTGTTTTCATAATTTACCGTCATATGAACTGTCTGGGTTTCCGTTGCTGACCAAGGGCTGTCGTACCCCACAAGACTTCCCGTGGTTTCCACATTGACTACTTCGTTGCTTTTATCCACCACATATGTCTTCCTTCCCGACCAGTCTCCCGCATAATAGCTGTTCAAAGGAGTATCGGTGGATATACTTCCCTGATTCCACTGGTAGTCTTCATCTTCGACTTCATATCTTTTACCGCCTATCTCTAGTTTTTCGTCATAGGAATCCAATGTTCTCGAAGAAGAAGTCTGGTTTCCGTTTGTATTCAATGTTTCCGTCATTTTAACCTTTCGGGAAAGTTTCGCATCTTTGGCAATATTTTTAAGTTTATATGTATACTGCTCGCTTATCGTATTGTCCTTTTCCTTTGTCTTAACAGTGAGAGTGCCTTCCATGACTATAGGTTCTCCCGTAACAAATATGACTTCCTTATAGGTGTTTTCATTTTGTATTCCCCCTTCGTAGCCCGGAACATTGATGGCAAAGGACTGAAGAGGAATGATGATAATCAGTATTATGGATATAACAGATATAATTTTTTTCATTGTCTTTCCCTTTCTTTAATCTTCTACCAGAAGGACATATACTCCGTCCTGAGAAGTTGATTTGTTTCTGATTATATATACCGTATTTTTTTCGCTGAGCTTGTATAATTCATCATTTTTCAGCGGTTTATCATTGAGAAGAATCAATGTTTTATTCAGGCTTATACTTTCATCCGACGTACTTTCCCATTGATTATTCAGGGTATTGTAATTTTTCATCTTGGTTATCTTAATGGTGTTATTGTCATAATCCACACTCTTTATTTCTCCTATGGAGGAATAATCCAAGGTAACATTTTGTCTGTATTGAGATAATTGGGGAGTGATGTTCATTCCCAACACTTCCTTGCCATAAGGTGATTCCTTAACAACAAAATAAGCGATTTTTCCTTTATAGAAGCTGTTTTTGATTCTGTCTCTCAATGTTTTATCTTCAACATCATTTAAATCTATATATCGGGAAGAAATAAATCCGTCCGTTGGAACGGTAAGCCTCAAATCACTGTCATATATATACGTATCTTCCGTAACGGTGAACCTTTCTCCTTCGGACATTTCCTTCCATCTGTTGTCATCAAGAAGCATATAATCAAGCCTGTAGTTGATATTTCCTATTTTCACCTGATAGTCATATATATCCTCTATCTTTCCTCTGTACACCAATATCTTGGTATCATCAGCCCTGTCGTTCAGTATCCCTGTTCCCTGAACAAATACCAGGGACGTCAATTTATTCCCTGAAGAAAATTCTCCGTAAAGGGACACGTCCTGCCCCTTGTTCATGTTCAAAGGATCTATAAGCCTGTTGTCCTTGATTGCTATGGTTCCCTGGTTGAAATACAGCGAATTGTTATCCACTACCATTCTCCCTGTTCCGTATTCTATGCTTTTTATCTTGTCCGTATATTGGAAGGAAGAGCCTTCTTTTACTAAAAGCTTAGATGCGGTCATCTCCCCGAAGCTCTTTTCAAAGGCAATGTATACTTCCTTTTTCCCCTTTGCTTTTAAGCTTTTGAGAGAAATCTTTTCTCCTTTATAGTAGATTTCATCGTTTTGAATTTTTAATTTCAGGCTGTAGGACGAATTCTTATCCCATTTTCCGTTATTATAAATGCTGACTTCATTTAACTGTATGTCCTTCTTGTTTTCATCTAAGAATTCAATTTTCCCTTTCAGTACTCCTTCTATATGCTTTTCTTCATCTTCTATTGATATCTGAGAAACGTTTGAAGAATATATATCGTCAAAGGTAAGAAGTACCTTATCCCCTTCTTTGATCCTTGACAGCCCTGTTTCTTCTCCTTTTTTATATACCTCGGTGGAAGATGTCAGGGCATATTTTTCTCTTCCCCTTTCTCCTTTGATTTCAATGGACTTGTTGTCTATGGAAAAAACCTCTCCCCGTCTGAACCTGCTTCCGGGAACAATATAACCCTGTCTGTCCGGTTCTATTTGTAAAGATGCATTTATCTTTAATGCCCTGTTTCCCGATAATGACACCTCTACATACTGGCCGAAGTACAAATCCTTAAGGCCCGATTCTTTCCCCTCCGTAAGGATATCCGTGTTTTTATCAATATAAGCCCGGTGGATATTGTTTTGAAAATCCAAGACGGTGACGGAATTGTTTTTTAAGTCTATATATTGAATTGTGCCGGACACGGTAGACACGGCAAAGGCCGTGCTGATACATGTCATTATTAATAGTATAAAAATTACTGTTGATATTAATCTTTTGTTCATAAATATTCAGGCAGATGCCTTCCCTCCCTTCTTTTTATCTGTCGCACAGGAGAATATATTTTCCTTCTTCCTTTATACTCCCGCTTTCCGTATTTTTTACATACTGTCCTGTATTTTTGTCCAGTACTGCCATGTACACATTTCTCGCATTTGAATAGCCGGCAGCATTAAGATTCATATTTATCTTTCCGCTTTTCATCAATGTATTTATCTTTAAGATATCCTTGCCATACTGAAAATCAAAGGATATATCGTAGGATTTGGATGCGGCTTTTTTATTCCTCGGAACATGGGATTCATTTGCCCTTACAATATTTATCCTCACATAGGAGTCCTCGTCTCCCTTATCTTTCTTGCTCACTTCAAGGGTATACATTGCCTTTGGGTTAATCATAAGGTTTAATGTGCCGTCTTTAATGGTAATTTGGGAATCGTTCCTTGCCAGTGATAAAGGTACCGCTATAGTAAATTTATTTAAATTTTTGTATTTAGATAAGGAGAGATCTATCGAACCTACTCCTCCTCTTATTTCATCCGAACCCACAATCCTTAGGAGGCTGCCGTTTGAAATTTCTTCTTTGCCTTTCTCTTCAAGTTCCTTTTTTTCCTTTTCAAGCTGTTCTTCTTTTTCTTTAAGTTTTTCATCCTCATGTAAAGTTAAAGTTTTCACTTTAACCGTTGCAAAATCTATTGCCCCTCCATATTGGTTCAAAGCCCTTACCATGAAGGTATATGATGTATTTACTTTTAATCCCTTGACTAAGAATTCCGCTTCCGTCGTATCTCCCACTAAAGCATATTCCGCATCTCCGTCTTCTTTTCCATATATTTCGTATCGAGTGGCTTTGTTTAAAATATCTTCGTCGGACTTCGACCATATAAGTTTGACTGTGGACTCGTATCCGGGTATGCCTTCCAGTACAAAGGGTTTTAATGGTATAGGCTTTTCATAAGTAAACCTGTCGTAAGGGTCCGAAACTCCGCCGTCCGGGTTTACTATTATCAGGTGAGTATTCTCCAAATCGGCAGCTTCTTGGAATTTCACCTTCAATACCTTGTCCCCCTCAACGGTAACGGAAGCTGCCGGTATTCCGCCTACTACATATACTTCCCTGTTTTTACCTGTGGAATCCACTCCTATGATTCCCTCTCCCGTAACTTCCATTTCTTTTGTCAAATCATCTTTATCTACAATCTTTCCTCCTACGATTACCTTTGCTCCCGGTTGAAACATATTCCCCGTAATGGTGACTTCCGTATCGGTATCGTTGGTAAATATTTTATTTGGACTGACTGTTGATATAGTGGGCTTGCTTATATAAGTAAAGGAAGTATCTCCCGAAGTCAACGATCCGTCAGGATTTTCAACTCTTACAGAGACATTGCCCAGTTTTTCACTTGACGGTGCCGTAACTTCAAGGTGCTGATAATCTATAAATTTTATATTGCCTTCATCTACTTCTTTTTCTCCGAAATATACTTTGATGCTTTCTCCTTCGTATCCTTCCATGGTCTTTCGGAAGTCGTCTCCCGTAATTTCTACTTTCGTACCTCCCGTCGCCGGCCCTTTATCCGGTGTGATCGTGTTTACTACGGGGTTTGTCTCACCTTTAGTAAATTCTATGAATATAGGAGGATTTAAGGTGTCTGAAGAAGCAACTCCGCCGTCTTTGTTCTCCACCACTACCCTGTAAAGCTTCCCTACTTCCGTTTCAGGTACAGCCGGGATGACAAAAGACAATTTAGTGGGAAGAGAATAATCTATATTTCCTTCTCCTATGGTAAGAAGATTGGATACTTTAATAACTGCCCCTTCTCTGAAGTCAGTACCGTAAACGCTGATTATACTTCCCCCGTTATAATTCACTTTCAATATCTTCGCGTTTCCGCCTATTTCTTCTCTGTATTCTTCCACAGGGTTCCTGCTGTCTCTTGTGACATTAGTAATTGCAGGAACACTGTTGGGATTTTTGTATTCAAAAGTTCCGCCGCCTTTGGCTCCGTCAGGATTTACGACAAATACTGGAACCTGACCTACTGTATAGTAGCAAGGTGTAGTAACCGATATCTGAGTTTTGTTTCTGTATTCTCCGTCAGGAGCATAACCCCCTTCTGCCAATAGTCTGTTATCCTTTACTTCTGCTTTTATAAGTTCTTCATGGGGGTAATAAACTCCCTCATCGGTTTTAAAGTTGTTGGTGTTTACAAATATCTTTTCTCCGTTATAGTTGTTGTAGGTAAAGGAATAAACTTTTTTGTTCTCTTCTATTTTCATATCAAGAGTACTGTTTACGGCATCATATTTAACTTCCAATCCGCCGTCCAATTTTACCGTTGCCCGTGATGAACGAATAACTCCGCTGTTTTCGCTTTCTCTCGGAATATTCTCATTTGTTCTGGTTCCGAATACAACTAAGGGCAGTTGTTTTTCTGTTATTTTATCCGGATTGTCCTTTTCAACTAAGGACACCTTTCCTACTTCAAATCCCGAACCGTGAATATCTATTTTCTGTCCTCCGTTTTTTATCCCCACATTGGGAACTATGGCGGAAACGGATATCGCAGATGTCAGGTAATTGAATTGGGCTTTATCTGAAATTCCGGCATCGTTGTTGACTACATATAAATCCGTGGAGCCCGAATTATTCGGAGGAACCACTACCTGCAGATAACCTGAGCTGAACTCAACTAAGTCTGCTTCCTTTGAACCGAAGTATACCTTTGGATACAAAGGATCCGTCAATCTTTCGTAGGAATCATTGTACCTGGATTTTTCCTTATCCGTTGAGGCAGAGATTCTTTCTTCTTTTCCGTCTTCATCTTTTACTATCTTAAAGTTCCTGAAATCGGAACCGAATATTTCTACTATATATCCTCCCGCCGTTGAACCTTCCTTGGGAACTACTTCCGATATCTTAGGATGGCTGGTGGGAACGACGTAAGTATATCCTCTGATGATCTTTTCTACTCCGTTATCATTTACTATCAGAGGGTTTTCATATGATATGCTGAATGTTCCCCCGTCAGGGTTAACCGCTACTATAGGCACCGTAATCCTGTCCGTTCCCTTTTCCTTTATGTTTTCAATCGTAGGGGGAACTTTTAATTTCATCTCTCTTCCGTCGGGAGAAATGGTTATATCTTCGGCAGGCACTCTCTGCCCCCCTATAAATATCTTTGTCTTATCCGAGCCTATATCCGAAAAACCTATATTTTTATCATTAGGATCGGAAGGATCTTTCGACGGACCAATCAAAGTTATGATGTTTCCTCCGGAATCAGGTCCGGTATCAGGTACTACATCGGCTATAACCGGCTTTGTAGCGGATGCGGCAAAATAGTAAAATCCTTTATTTATGGTTTGCTTCTTTGTGTCCGGATTGACTACCGTTACATTATAATAGCCTTCTCCTGTCCAAGGAGAATTTGATAGATTCGGCACTTTAAAGGTAAGGGTATTCGAATCTATAAACCTCACATTATTTCCTACTATTTTCCCGTCTCTGATAAGATAAGGGGTATAGGCCTGAAGCTCTAAACCGTTAAAGGATATTTTCCCGTCTTCTTGTGTGATTACATAATCATTTGCTTTGAATTCTCCTGTATTTTTATTATAAGTGATTTTATAAAGAATTCCCTCTCCTCCTTCTATGGAGAAATCATTCTTTACGTCTTTGCGCAGGGCAAAAAATTTACTGGTGCTTTCGTTATAAAGTATGACGCTGTCGTATCCTTCTCCCAATACTATCTTATTTTCAACGTCATTATATTTAAATATATTTCCTCCGTTGAATGGTGTAAGTTTTATTCTGTTCTGCTCTCCTCTGTTATACTGGTTTATATCTTGATTGTCCATAAGTATTCTTGTCCCGATAAGCCTGTATATCAATCCTTCATCCACTTCGTCTATATTATTGATTGCTACAGTGGGGTCCGGAGCTAAAAAGTTTTCTCCTTTAACCGTAACCAATGTATTCTCCGTGCCGGAAGAAGGATTTATATAGGAAAGCTTCGGTTCAGTATATGTCTGAGTATAGGTAAAGGCGTAGCTTGCCAATCCTCCTTCGGGATTTACTATCTGAAGTAAGGTTTCTCCAGCTCTTGAACCTTTCGGCGCCTTGAACGTAATCGTCTTTGTATCTCCCGAAATGGTTACTCCCGGAACCAGTTTGTTTTCAATATACACTTTTGCACCGGGCCTGAAATTTGAACCTTTGACAACTACATTTTCTCCTCCGTCTATGGAAACAAGGCTGGGGGTAACACTTTCTATAACAGGAAAATTATTTTTGTCTATGAGTTCAAATTTAACTTTATCTTCAAATATCCAATCTGTAACTCCATGCTGGCTGCTCTGCCTGATGGGATTTCTTATATTTACGTTTCTGCTGTCTTTGTTTTCCACCTTAAAGCCTTCAGACCCTGCTTTAAGTTCTATAAGTATTCTGTTTCCTATTTCATTTCCCAATGTTCCGTCAACCAATTTCCCGTTATTCAGCACTTCAAATTTATATGGTTTGTATTCGCTTGCTAATCTGTTATCATTGGGATTTATGATTACCCCTCCGATTGTAACTTTGGGATAATTGATTTTTTCTGTGCCGTCTGCCGGGTCAGTGTATCTCGTAACAAGAAAATTACTTCCTTCAACGGATAAAAGGAGTCTTTCCATTGTATTGTCCAGATAAAATCCTCCGCTGTCTTCTTCAATAGGAATAATGTTAGGCACTACTTCGCTGACTTTTGGCGTCTCCGAAGGAGGATAGTATGTAAATCCGTCTTTGACCGTAACTTCCTGTTCCATTGCAGCATTAAATCCACCCGTTATATTGGTCTGTACTCTTACGATTGCATCTTCAACCTGAGTTTGATCAAGGGTAAATGTCTCCGTTCTTATTTTAAAAGTATTGGGGTCCGAGGAGTTTCCAAGCTCGGCTTTAAATCCTCCCGATTCAAAACCCAGTACCCTTCCTATGTCAACTTCAACCGTTCTTTTCACCGATACGTTATATTCCTTTATCGTTCCCGACTCGTCGGGTATTTCCAGTTTACCCGAACCATAATCGATAACCACCTGTTTGTCTCCCTCGTCTACATCGGCAATAATCGGACCGTTATTATCCGGAGTAAATCCGGGAATATTGTGGTTCACGAAATAATTTCCTTCTATCTGAACCGTAGTAGGTGTCATGGAAGGCGCTCTGTTCGGCTGTATACTGTCTATTGTCGGTTTCTGAGATATGGTGACTACCTGAAATTTTTGGGGCAGAACATACATACTCTCTATGCCGTTTTTCAAGGAATCCTTGTTTGTAAATACTACGTAATAAGGGCCTGAATTTACCTGAGGTACATTGGCCGTTATGGTAGAATCCTTGCTTTCATCCTGAGATTGAGTAATGCTTATATTCTTCATCATATTGTTTTGATTAAAACTTTTTTGGTCGTTTAAATCCTTGATAAAATATATATCATATCCGTCAATGTTGGGGAAATTTTTTCTTGAAAAGGTGACCCTTGAGTTCGGTTCCCCCATGGTCGGAAACATGGATATGCCGTCTATTCCCAGTTCTCCTACTATTCTTACAGCATTTTTGTATATAAACGATGTTTCCAAGACATACGCATTGCTTCCTTCTCCTGCTGTTTCGGATTTTGAAACTACAATATTTCTTATTCCTCTGGGAAACTGCTGCCCCGAAGCAGGTTCCAACTTAACCTGATTGGTACCGACAGATGTTGCTTTGGCTTCTATTCCTCCTACTGTTATTTTATAGTCTCCGCTTATCAATTGCCCAATGTTGTCTTTTCCGTTAAGTATTATGGCCTCGTTTGTCTTAACTATGGGTTTGTCCACATTTAAGATTTCGGGAATACCTGATTCATGTATACCGCTGTATTTGATTTCTTTATCTTTATTTTGAGGCGGATCGCCTTCTGTACCCTGAACCATTACGTCTGTAATATCCCATATAGGTTCAAGTTCCGCCTGAATGATAGTCTGACCTACTATGAGAGTATTCTTTGGAGATTTCCAGCCCTCATCAATTCTTATCTGAACTTTTTTGTTCTGAAAATCTGCCATAGCCGGATCTTCTATTTCTATTCTCTTTTCAGTTCGGCTGAATCCTTCATAAACATTTGTCAATGTTAACTTTTTTTCACCTGCTCCGTAAGATTTTGGAGTATCAAATATAACTCCGTTAAAGAGCATGCACCATAGTATAATATATGTAATTACAGCCTTAATCTTCTTCCTTCTCATCAGCTTCACCTCTCCGTTATTTTATAAGTTATGTAATTTATATCGACAAAATGGCTCAAATATTAACTTTATACTACTTTAATATTATAATACATAAAAAGAATAAAAAAAATAAGGAAGGCGATGTATTTTCCCTCCTTATTATACTATACCATTTTATTTTTCTATTTCTCTTTTAAGTTCCATTATTTCTTCTATTGAAAGTTCCGCTGCTTCTGCTGCTTTCTCCGGACTAAACCCCAACTTCAGCAGATTTTGGGCTATCTTTTTCTTTCCAAGCAATAAGCCTTTTTCTATTCCTTTCTCCATACCTTTCTCCATACCTTTCTCCATACCTTGTTCTGTCGCTTTCCTTTCCGCATATTTAATCCTTGATATTTCATCTAATCTTGCTTTTTCCCTTGCCCATGCTATTTCTCTCATTCTATCGTCTTCACTTATTTTTCCTAAGTTTTCTACTGCGTCTTTCATGATCTCACTCCTTTCCATCAATTCTTTTATTTTCTTTTCGCTTCCTTCTTTGCCTGCTTCCTTTAAAAATTCCGCCCACAATTCTATTCCGCTTAATTCTTTTATTTCCTTTTGTTTTAACTTCGGCAGTTCCAAAAAGTGAATCTGAAGGTCTTCCGCCAGCGGAAAATATTCGTCCTTTTCCAATATCTTAAAACTGCTGTGAAGTTTTTTACTTTCAGGAATGGCATTATAATCCGTTATGTTCACGGATATTGTTTTCTTTAAAGCAGGATCTTTTTATATAAGTCCTGCTTTACTTTAACATCTATTCTTCTTTTTCAATTTTATATTCAAAGGAAGATATGGGGCCTGAACCATACCCGTCTCTCCAACCAAATGCTCTTATTTCCAGATCCCGTGTTACTTCTATAGGGGCTGTGTATAGAGAGCTGCCCGTGTTTGGTTCGCTGCCATCTAATGTATAGAATATACGTGCATCCGATGTGTCCGTATAAAGGTATACCTTCGTGCCTTTTTCTATTTCTCCTTCAGAGGGATTAGCATATACGGGTCCTACGGTTTTGTTGTATATATCAATTTGATCTATAGGGTTCATTTCATTGTCATATACTTCTGTAAATATATTTCTTGCCCATAAGGACATAGTATAGCTGATGGCATTCTCTACTTCGATTTTCATCCTTCCCGATAGTTTCTCTTCATAGCTCTTCCATCCTTTATCCTGAAGGGAAAAATCTCCTTCTGCCACAAGTCTCAAGTTTTCGGAATCCTCCTGATAAATACTGTAGTTTAGATTATATGAATAATCTTTATAGTCAAAACTTCCGTAATTACTGTTTAAATATTCTTCTGTTTCTCTCAATAAGTCTTCCGATATTATTTTCCCGTCTTCTATAGAAAACCTTATAGGCTCTTTATCTTCATCGGAAAATATTATTTTCCCGTTGACGATCAATCCGGATTTCACTTTTGATATTTCGGAATTAAGCCTTTTCAGATAAGCAATCTTATCGGATACCTTCCAAGAGTACATATCATCGGAATTAGGAGTAATTTCCAAATTCACTTCATTCCCATTCATATTCCCATCATAGGAAAATTCAATTTTCTTATATTTTTCAAGGTTTCTTATCAATGCATCTACCAAATAAGATATATCCACTCTGTAATCCTTTTTCAGATTACTCTTGGAAAAATCAAAATCTATATTGTCTTCCGTAGTTTCAAACATAACGTAATTTTTGTAGACGGAAGAAGAATACTCATCATAATAGGGGTTTCTTATAACTCCGTACACATAAGGACTTTCCCGGTAAAGATTATTTATAATTGAATACAAATCCCAAATCCAATTCTCCACATCTCTTCTCTGAAGTTTGTTCCAATTGGAATTTTGATTTTGAGGAAAGGATACTGCCACATAAAGCCATTTTCCCATTGTTTTCTCCACTTTAATTGTAGGAGATATATTACCTAATTTATACATATAGTTATTTAAATAACTCTGAAGTGTTTCCACGGTTGATATATTCTTGTAGGGAATACCCAGCCCTTCTGCTACCCACTTTCTTTCTTCCATTTCCACAAGTTTCATATCAAGGGCAATGTCTCTGCTGTTTCTGAATACAGAAAGCTTATCCAATGAGGAATATATTTTTTTATTTATAAGTACTCCGTTTGAATCTATTTCCAAAGTATTTGCTTCAGGGTTATAGCTTGGAGTTATGTAAAGAAAACCGGCAATAGAAATTATCGGCACATAAACATCATCATTATATATTAAAGGTTCTTTGTCAAATTTCAGATTTCTTCCGTCCAATATTACAGACACATCCCCAAAATAAACGGAAATATTTTTTTCCGTTTTAATTACGGGAAATTTATCTTCCGATATATATTTCTTATCATTTTCAATGCTTTCCAATTCCTTATCTATATTCTTGACTCTTTTCTCTTTATTTTCTATTTCATATCCCTTTATAAAGGATGAAAGTTCTTTTGAATTTTCAGATGTATTTAATTTTCCATTTGAATTCAGGTATACGGTTCGATGATTAGAACTGAAAGTCACCCTCATTTCCAACCCTTTCCCAACTTCTCCTAAGGGTACCCATATTTCTCCTTCATATATAAAAGGTTCTTTGGTAGTTGATATTTTTTTACCTTCCACCGATATCCCCATTCCTGCCAATCCTACATCAATATTATTCGTATATCCTTTTGCTTCCGTTTTCCGAGGAACCATTATAAGGATCATACTAAATAATATTATAAATGCAATAACTCTTTCTTTAACGGTTTTCAAAAAAAGCACCTCCTTGATATTCTACTATTTTTATCGGCACAAAAATATTTTCCCTGAAGGATTTGTTTATACAGATTTGTAACTCATTTGTAACCGAGATGTAACTACTTTTATAATCAAATTATATAAAATAATAGTCAAAAGGGTTATGGGTTTATAAATAAAAAATATAAAAATTTCAATAAGTAAGGAGAGAACAATTTGAAAAAATTGAGTTTATTTATTTTAATAATCACTTGGACGGTTGTTTTTGCTTGATTTTTTACACAAAAAGAACCGTCCCCGCAATTCATTAAGCTTCTACCAACTTTCTGTTTACTATTTCCGTGACTACAAAGCTGGCTACATCTTCCGCATAGCTGCCGGAGCCAAAGCCTGCGTCATAACCTAATTCCTTTGCAAGTTCGTGAGAAATCCTCGGGCCTCCGCATACCAATATTACTTTATCTCTTATTCCCTCGGCTTCAAGAAGCTCTACGAGCTGAGTTAAATTTGGAATGTGAACGTCTTTTTGAGTTACCACCTGAGAAACAAGTATGGCATCGGCATTTGTTTCTATGGCCTTTGCTATAAGGTCTTCGTTGGGAACTTGGCTGCCCATGTTTATTGCTTCTATCCCCTCATATCTTTCCAGTCCAAAATGATGATTGTATCCCTTCATATTCATTATCGCATCTATTCCTACGGTATGAGCATCTGTTCCCGTACATGCCCCTACTATAACGATTTTCCTCTTTATATTGTCCTTAATATATCGTTCCACTTGTTCTTTTGACATCACTTCCACATCTATTTTGGGAACTTCTATCTTTGAATAATCTACCGTATGCTGGCACTTGCCGTATACTACAAAATAGGTATATCCTACGCCCAAATCCGCATGATGAACTACATTGGGTTCATTAACGCCCATCTTTTTTACCAACTGCTTTGCCGCCTCCACGGCTTCATCTCCGTCGGGAACAGGTAATGTAAACCCTAATTGGATCATGCCGTCATCCATCGTATCTCCATAGGGTCTTACTTTTGTCAAATCAACTTTCGCAACTCCCGTCATTTCCTGTCACCTCCAAGCATTAAAGAGATAAAGGGATTGAAATACCCCGAATCTTTTGTTGTCACGCCTTCAAGGCCTTTACCGCCCGTTCTTGATCTCTTGACTCCGCCGAATTTCCCCTGTTCTATTGTGGAGTAAAGCCCCTCTTTTTCTATTTGTTTTAAAAGTTTCTCTGCCTTTGCCAATACCTCTTGCGCTCTGCTCATTATTATACCGTTTTCTTTGAAGGTTATTTCGTCTCCCAGATCCTTGGCATTATTAAATATATATTTAGCATTTTCTATTGCCAAAAATCTGTCGTGAAGATGGGGAGTATGAATGGCTTCCGTCATCATTCCCAAGAGCTGGATACCCTGATGAGTCATTATGGAAATCATATTAAACATTGCATCCTGAACATGTCCTCTGAATATATTTCCCGTCATATATTTCGTAGGAGGCATATATTTTAAAGGCGCATCGGGAAATATCTCCCGTGCCATTTGAGCTTGAGCCAATTCCAAGAGAAAGCCGTCTTTTAAATAAGGATCCATTTCAAAAGCATGACCAAGCCCCATTTGTTCTTCTGGAAGGCCGGCTTTCAGTGCAAACTGTTCATTTATAAGCTGAGATGCCAATACGGTATGAGCCGCTTCTACGGCGTCGTCTGTCGTAAGATAATTATCTTCCCCGGTATTTATGATTACTCCCGAAAATCCGTTGATTACTCTCGAGAAGAACTGATCTACCAAAGTTCTCTGCATATTTATATCTCTAAAAAGTATTCCATACAGAGCATCATTGAGCATCACATCAAGCCTCTCAATAGCCCCCATGGCTGCAATTTCCGGCATACAAAGTCCGGAACAGTAATTACAAAGCCTTATGTATCTTCCTATTTCTTCTCCTACTTCATCTAAGGCTTTTCTCATAAGCTTAAAATTTGCCTGAGTAGCATATGTCCCGCCAAATCCTTCTGTTGTAGGCCCATAAGGCACATAATCAAGAAGGCTTTGTCCCGTAGTTCTGATGACTGCTATAATGTCTGCCCCCTGTTTTGCCGCTGCCTTAGCTTGTATAATATCCTCATATATATTTCCCGTAGCAACTATTACATATATATAAGGCTGAGTTCCTTCTCCCAATTCCTTTAAATATCTTTCTCTTTGTTTCCGATTTTTTCTTATCCTTTCAACTGTTTCTCGTGCTACCAAAAATACGGTATCTCTGATTTTCTCTTCAGATGCCATAGGAATTCTGGTAATATCCAATTCTCCTTTTGAAATCCTTTCCGCAATAGTCTGGGGATTATCACCGGTATTCAGCATAGCATTACCTATCCAATAAGCCGCACCTCTTCTCAACCCTCCTCCTTCTCCAATATTATCCACTATTACATTGGGAAGTGGTTTTTCAATTTCGTCAATCCCGTCTATTCCCATAAGCCTTGCTACAGTTCTTTCTGTAGATACGGTGGTATGAACATCTATAAAGCTCTGGACATCTTCGGCAATATTCCTTGCGGAATTTCTTGCACTATCAATGATTTCAGGATTAAGGTTTAGTTTACTTATCACCGCTATACAACCTCCCTTATAATTCCAATATTTTCTCCGCTTCTTTAATAATATCCTCATCTAATCCCATAAGCCTTGCTATATTTAAAGCATCTCTGGGAACTTCTTTTTTATTTTTCACTTCTATTAATCTATAATCCATATATTTATTTATCAAATCCGTTCCATCATAATTTTCCAAAGTAATTTTTAATTTCTCAAAATCTATATTTGAAAGACCTACTACTTGAAGATGTCCTATATCCTCCATATTTGCTATATTATCGTAGTGAGTAGTAATTAAGGTAATCGAATTTTTATCTTTTAAATAATTTACTACAGCTTTTGATATGGCAAATCCTTCTTCCGGATTCGTTCCTCTCGCCAGTTCGTCTATAAGTATAAGTCCTTTATTTTTTGATTGTTTTACTGCCTCTTTTACCATTTGTATCTCAGAGCCAAAAGTACTCAGACCTCTATCAGTAGACTGCATATCTCCGATAGATGCATTTATAAAGTTATTAAGCCCTATCTCCATCTTTTCGGCAGGGACAAAGAGCCCGTATTGGGCCATTGCGCACAATAATCCTACAAGCTTAAGGCTTACAGTTTTCCCTCCCATATTAGCCCCTGTAATACAGGATACTCCTTCTTTTATGGAAATTGTTACAGGAGTAAATTTTAATTCTCTCTCTCTTAAGTTTTCTTCTACTTTCGGATGTCTTCCCTCTTCGATAAGGATCATGTGTTCATGAAGTATGACAGGTTTTACTCCGTTTATTTTTTCTGCAAAATGGGCTTTCCCTAAGAGGAAATCAAGTTTCCCTATTGATGCCATATTTCTAAAAATTTTCTTTTTATTTGATGCTATTTTTTGAGTCAGCATCTCTATGATTTTATATTCTTCTTCTTCTTCCTTCTCTTTTATAAAGAAAAGTTTTCTGTCAAGAAATACTATTTCTTCCGTAGATTTTACGGAGAATTTAATAGTCAAATATGTTTCGGAAACACGGGACAGATAAGGGTGAGCTTGTAGCTTTTGAACTGTTTCTTCATCATCCCTTTGAACTGTTATCGTTCCGTCGGGACGAAAGTTTAAACCTATATCTTTCTTAATTTTGTCTTTTAGGGTTGATTTTTTTATTTTTATTTCCTTTTCAATACCTTTCTTTTCTTTTCTTATTTTCAAAAGCTCTTCAGAATAAGAATCATAGATGTAAAAAGTAGGAATACCCGTTTTTTCGGGATCCAACAAATATTCCAATTCTTCCATTCTTTCGATTTTTATATCATCCCATGTTTCCACTTCATACTTATTTAAAAAATCATCTAAATCCTTTATCAGCAACACAAAAATTTTTATTTCAAAGAGTTCTATTTCTGTAAGAACGCTGCCTTCCGCTGCTCTTTCCACAGAATTTCTCAAATCTTTAACATGAATAAGTATATTTTTAATCTCATGGTAAAATTTTCTGTGTTTCAGATAACCCAAAATTTTTTCCACTTTCTCCAATTCTTCTTTTAATTCTTCTTCCTGTCCTGAAACATAAGGTCTAATCCGATCTCTGTAAATTTTTCCGTAAGGAGTAAGAACATCTATTCTTTTTAATATATATAAAAAGTCCAAGCTTTCTTCCGTATATTTATCCATAAATTCCATTTTAATCCCCCCTTAAGACCAAATCATATATTGGAATATCTTTTATATATTTTTTCAGTTTATATAAGAATTTTTCCGGATCAAAATAATATCCCTTTGGAGAATAAGGGTTTGCTGTAATTGCCAGAAGGTTAATTTTATACATCACTTCGATTTTAACCCCGTAATGTATAAACCTAAGCCAGTCCTTGGGGGATATAAAAACTTTGGTTCCATCCTTGATTATAATTTTTACGTCTTTATATTTTCTTGTATTTATAAGCATTTCTTCTATTGTATTCTTACTTAGACTTCCTGGGATTACTATATATTCTGTAGATTCTTTTATATTGTCTCCTATTATGTTTCCACTGTTTAAAGCTGTCTTTATATTTACATAGCTTGTATTATAATCTTTATCTATTAAACAAACTTTACCTTCTCTCATAATCTTTTCCGATAAGGCAAAAAGTTTTTCGTCTCTGATTTGCGGAATATTAAAGAGGTTCACCACATGGGCAGTTTCTTCTATTACTCTGTTCATATCTCTATTGAGTACAGCCCCTGTAGAGAGGATAGTCCCCTCCGAAATAAAAGGTGCTGCCGAGGATCTTCTGTCTATTGCCCCGTCTATTATGACAAAATCAGCACCAAAATTTAGCATTATCTGAGAAACTTCTTTTATTTCATTAACTCTCTGAGGACCCGCTATCTGAATATATCCTCTGTCCTTCACACGCCCTATAACTATTGATCCCATGGGAGTTCTGTAATCCGTAACTTTCAAGATCTCCACCTTAGCATCTTCCAAGGGCAAGACTTTTGTGGTAGTAGCCACTATAGTTCCTTCCTCCAAGAATACTCTGGGTTTTTCCGTTTCCGTAACAATGTCCAAGTTTTCCCCATCTCTTCCCGTGGAAGTAACTCCCGCCGTCAATCCTTTTTCAAAAGTCTCAAAGAGAATATGATTCATGGTAACCGTTTTTCCTGTATTTTTTGCCATTCCAACTATCGATATTGTTTTGTATTTATCCTTGATGAGATCTATCAGAGACATGAAAATACCTCTTTTCTACCGCTTTTTATTTTTTACTTTTTCTTAATGCTGCTCTATCCCTTCTTTCCATTTTGGTTGGTTCAAGGGATTTGATTTCTTCTCCCTCAAGTATCCCGGCTACTCCAGAGAGATGTTTACCTTCATGACAAGAAGAAGGCTCTTCAATATATTGAGGTTCCGTATAAGTAGTGATTACTCCCTCATAGTTTCTGAGAACAACCTTTGTAGGACTCATGCTGATTAAATATTGAGGCATAACGGGAATTTTTCCTCCCCCTCCCGGAGCATCGACTACAAAAGTAGGTACTGCATAACCTGAAGTATGACCTCTTAATGATTCCATTATTTCCAGTCCTTTTGATACTTTCGTCCTGAAATGTTCAATGCCCATGGATAAGTCACATTGATAAATATAATAAGGTCTAACTCTTATTTTAACAAGTTCGTGCACTAATTTCATCATAATTTCGGGAGAATCGTTTATTCCCCTTAAAAGTACCGATTGATTTCCGAGAGGTATCCCCCCGTCAGCTAATTTTCTACAGGCTTCCGCCGCTTCGGGAGTAATTTCCTTCGGGTGATTAAAATGAGTATTTAACCATATCGGATGGTACTTCTTAAGCATATTAACCAAATCATCGGTAATCCTCATCGGCATGACTACAGGCGTACGGGTCCCCAGCCTTATTATTTCAACATGAGGAATCTCCCTTAATTTCCTGATAATATATTCAAGCCTGTCGTCCTCCACCAAAAGGCAATCTCCGCCCGAAAGAAGCACGTCTCTTACCTGAGGAGTATCCCTTATATATTCTATGCCCCTATCTATTCTGTCCAAGGGAGCTCCCATATCATGCTGTCCTGCAAATCTTCTTCTGGTACAATGTCTGCAGTACATAGAACATTGATCCGTTATGAGAAACAATACCCTGTCCGGATACCTATGAGTAAGACCCGGCACCGGAGAATCCCCTTCTTCATGAAGAGGGTCTACCATATCGGCTTCACTATAGTGAGTTTCGTAAATAGTGGGAATCGCCTGCTTTCTAACAGGACATCCGGGATCTTCAGGATCCATAAGGGATGCATAATAAGGGGTAATTCCCATTCTGAATTTTTTCAGTACCTGGTTTATATCATCTGCTTCCTGATCTGTGATATTAACAATTTTTTTCAATTCCTCTACAGTAGTAATCCTGTTTCTTACCTGCCAATGCCAATCGTTCCACCGTTCATAAGTTACATTTTTCCATAATTCAATATCCTTATATGACCTCATTTATACAGCCTCCCCCTTTTAAGCGTACAGCTCTTCAAATATTCTTCTAAGTACCGGGCTTTCCCGCATTATCTGAAGAGAAATTTCCGCATGCCCTTTGGTATAACCATTTCCGATTATCATGGTTACATCTTTTCCGACTCCTTCGGCTCCCAAAGCCGCTTTTGTAAAACTTGTTGCCATACTGAAAAAGTATACCACTCCGTCGTCTTTTGCCGATAGTATGCTTGACATCTCGGTATTTGGAATATTAACCACATTTATCACTATATCCGCCATTTTCCCATTTGTGGCTTTTGATACTTTTTCCATTACCTCTATGGCATCCGTTGCGTTTGCTTTAATATATACATCCGCAAGATTTGCCTTTTTAGCCCTTTCTATTGTCTCATCCCGAGAACCTATACATATAACTTTCCCTGTAATTCCCGCTCTTTTCTTTGCTTCATATAAGCAAAGCATCCCTGATTTTCCCGTTCCTCCAAGTACTACCACCGTATCTCCCGGCTTAACAAGTTTTGCCGTTTGAGCAGGCGCTCCTGCTACATCGAGGACTGATAAAACTAAATTTTCAGGCAGGTCTTTACTAATTTTGGCATAAATCCCGCTTTCAAATAAAATCGCTTTCCCCTTGATATCCACTTGATCTATTTCTTTTCTTACATCCAGTATTTCGTCAATTCTCAAAGGGGTTAAAGATAAAGATACCAAAGTTGCTATCTTATCTCCAACTTTAAGGTCTGTTTTATCTTTCAGCGCAGGCCCGATTTCCTCTACAGTTCCTATTAACATACCTCCGGAGCCCGTAACGGGATTTTGATGTTTTCCTCTTTCGGCTACTATGCCTTTCATTATTTTTTTAATTTCTTCCACGTCTCCGTTGGCTTGTTTTTCAATTTGAGTAAAACTTGCAGAATCAATATTCAATGTTTGAACATCAATAAGGATTTCATTATCATATATTTCCATATTGTTGTCAATCTTAAGCGCAGGCTGAGGCAATACTCCTTTTGGTTCCAATACTCTGTGAATACCATAGGGGTTTCCTTTTTTCATAATTTCTTACCTCCTTATAATGTTAAATCAAAAGTTCAGCAGAAATTATTAATGCAAATATTATGCCATTGAATATATGCCATTTCTCCTTATATAAGTGAAAATATATGCCCGTTTTCCGGCATCTGTTTCTTCAAATCATATTTACTTATCTTGTATTGAAGAGTCTGTCGTGGTATTTTAAGGTCCTGAGCTGTATAGGTAATATTCCATTGATTTTTTATCAATGCCTCCGTAATTATACGTTTTTCTGTCTCTTCCAATATCTCCGGAAGGGAATCTTTCTCCGATACCGTATTTTCTTCTCTAAATTTGGGAGGGAGTTTATCCCTGTCAATAAGATCTACATCATAAATGCTCATTATCCCTTCCATTAAATTTTCTAATTCTCTTACATTTCCGGGCCATTTATAATTATAGAATATTTTCATCACGTCTTTCGATACTCCGGCAGTCCGATGATTGAATTTTTTATTAAATTTTTTAATAAAATGATCTGCCAAAATAGGAATATCCTCTTTTCTATCCCTTAAAGGAGGAATCCCGAAGTTTATTACATTCAGCCTATAATATAAATCTCTCCTCAGCTGCTTATTATTAACTGCTTCTTCCGGGGGAACATTAGTTGCCGATATTATCCTTACGTTGATATCTATAACTTTAGTTCCTCCCACTCTCCTTATAGTCCAATCCTGTAATACTCTTAAAAGCTTTGATTGAAGTTCCAGAGGCATAGAGTTTATTTCATCCAAAAATAATGTTCCTCCTTCAGCAAGTTCAAATAACCCGGGTCTGTTTTCAGCTCCCGTAAATCCTCCCTTTAAAGTTCCGAATAATATTCCTTCGAGTAAATTTGCGGGAATAGCGGCACAGTTTTGGGCAATAAAGGGTTTGTATCTTCTCAAGCTACTGTTATGAATAGCTTGAACAAACAACTCCTTTCCCGTCCCCGTATCTCCGTATATGAGTACGGGAGAATCTGTTGCAGCCGCCTTTGAAGCATAGGATTTCAGTTTCGACATTTCTTTGCTTTCTCCTATTATATCTGAAAATGTATACTTCGCCCCTCCCTTTGCCGCGCTTTTATTCTCCTTGCCGTTATTATATAATTCATTTTCCAAATCTACAATTTTTTCAGACATTTTTCTTACATGAGTAATATCCTTGGATATCTCTAATGCCCCCAATATTTTATTTTTTGATTTAATTGGAATGGAGGAATTAATTGTGGTAATATTTTTACCCTTATAATTTAAAAATGTCTGTTCTACATTAAATATGGGTTTCCCTGTTTCCATAACTCTCAGGAGAGTACTGCTGTCATGAGTTAATGAGGGATATATTTCCAAAAGGTGCTTTCCGATAGAACTGCTTTTATCAATTCCATCTATCTTTTGGGCAAATTTATTATAATATATTATTTTTCCGCTTTTATCTATGATGTGAATTCCTTCTTCAAGGTAGTCAAGTATCTTAAAAATATTCTCTTTGAGAAATAAGTCTTCCATTCTATCCCTCCTATATAAATATTTTTCTAATTAGTGCCTAAAATTAGGCATCTGTTGCTAAAAATCAGGCACTGTTTCAGTGCCTATAACATTTCAATATTGATTTTTCGAACTGAAGAAATTTCCTTTTTTAAGAAACTACCTCCTATTCTTATGAATTTCTCGGGATCGTCACTTACGTAGAACTGATATTTCCCATTTTCATATTTGTCCGAAAGAAAATTCATTTCTTTCAACATGTCCTTAACGACTTTCGCCGTTTCATAAGCAGGATTTACAAGGGTTACTTCCTCTCCCATCACCTTATTTATCGTATATCTCAATATAGGATAATGGGTACATCCCATTACTAAAGTATCTATATGATGTTCTTTCAATTCCAGAAGGTATTTTCTTGCTGTCATAAGCGCTACATCCGTATCCTCCCATCCTTCTTCTACCAGTGGAACAAAAAGGGGGCAAGGTATCCCTATAACATCTGCGGAAGGCTGAATCCTTCTAATCTTTTTTTGATAGGATTCGCTGTTTATAGTTCCTATCGTACCTATAACTCCTATTCTTCCGTTTTTCGTTTTAGCTGCTGCTGCTTTGGCGCCCGGTTCTATTACTCCCATCATAGGTATTTCAAATACCTTTTTGGCTTCTTCCAAAGCTAATGCACTTGCCGTATTACAGGCTATAACTATAGCTTTGATATTTTTGCTTAAAAGAAATCTAATACATTGAAAAGTATATTTTATAACTGTTTCTTTAGATCTTGATCCATAGGGAATTCTGGCCGTATCCCCAAAATATATTATATCTTCTCCCGGAAGTTTTTCTATTATCTCTTGTAATACTGTCAGGCCTCCTATTCCTGAATCAAATACTCCAATAGGTCTTGAGTCCATAAATAAAATTCCCCCTTCTATACTATTTTATAAATAAAAGGGGAAATTTACAACTGTTATATTTTAAAATGTAAGAGTTCCGTTTTCATTTTTAATTATCTGGAGTATTTCTTCTTCATCTCCTGTTACTGCATTTATATAAATGATGAAATCCGAGCCTCTATATTTTCCTTTAAACTCATAGCATAAAGGTTCCCTGCTCCCTTTTGGTATTATTGCCAATCTGACGGAATCTATATCATAATCGACTTTGACCTTTTCCCTGGCTTCTGCTTGAGTCAGCTTAGGTTCCGGAATATCCCTTTCCTGATGATTCATTAAATAGGTATTTGCATCATATCCCACTATTTCCCCATTATCCAAGGCTACATTCACTTTTATCAAATCCGAATATATAGTTACGTCATCATTCTTATATGCAAAGTTAAATATTCCCACTCCGTCATATTTTAAGGAATAATTAGGTTCCATATTTTCCATGCCTTTTTCTTTTAAGAAAGCCGCCGCTTTTTGTTCCGCCTGTTTCATGGATATATTAACTTTTGAAACGGCCCTCGGATTCGACATCCACACTACGTTTCCTCCCTTTTGAGATACTCCCATATATATTGCCCTATCTTTCGATGTATTTTCGGGAACGATATTAAAGGTATATGACGGAATTTTAACTAAGGATATATCCTTTCCGTTCTCATAGGTACTTATTTCCTCCACCTTTTTTACTCCTATAAAATCTGTTGCTATTTTCTGGGCTTCTTTTAATGTAACTTTCTTAGTCCCAAGCCCTACAGGCTTTTTCCCAAGATTTTGCTCCGAAAAAGGTCCGTCATATATGAGTTCGGGAGATTTGCCCATTTCCTTTTCCAAGTTTAAAAGCTGTGTATTCAATACACTTTGATTGGCTTCTTCAACTTTACTAAGCTGCGCCGTGGTTGTATTTTCCATTGATTGGGCAATTTTATTCTGGGCTTCCGATAATTCTTTGTTAAAATTTGAGGAACTTCCCTGAAGGTTAAACAATGTTTCTCTTTGTTTGCTTGTCAGTTCCTCTCCCTTTAAATGAGTCTGAATCAAATAATAACTATAGTCTGCAACTTGGCTTAAAAATTTTTCAGTCTTGCCCACATCTGAATGATTTATGGGCATTTGAGATAACTTATCTTGTGCAGAATTGGATTCACTCATTATCTGCGAAAGCATAAGAACATTTTGATTTCTGGAGTTCGACAATAAAGCTTTTGAAAGATCTATCTGAACGTTTTCCACATGCTTTTTCACATCGTAAAATAACCTTTGATATTGATTTGATAAAGATATCTCATATTTATTTTTTAACTTATATTGATTATATCCCCATATCAGAGATACTATCAATGCTATGGAGAGTATTACGGTAGGTATCCATGCTTTTCCTCTTATCTTCATATTTTTTCACCTCCTATAGTCCAAACCAATGTTTTCCGATTTTTAGCATTACCTTCCTTGACCATATCCATTTGCTTGTTGCCGTAGCAGGATTCCAATAATACAAACATCCATAAGTAGGATCCCATCCGTTTAAAGCGTCCCTCGCCGCTTTTATGGAATCATTGTTGGGAGTAAGATTTATTTGTCCGTCGGCTACTGCCGTAAATGCCAGCGGTTGATATATTACTCCGGCTATGGTATTTGGAAATGAAGGGCTTTTAACCCTATTGAGTATTACTGCCCCTACCGCTACTTTTCCTAAATAAGGTTCTCCCCGCGCTTCTCCATGAATTACTCTGGCAAGAAGGTATTCATCTCCTGATCTGCTTACTCCTGCCGTAGATGTGGCATAAGCCGTATTTGTAGTTGTCCCTAAGGATATTCCTATGGCGGTCGCCGTTTGAGGCCCTACCACTCCATCTTCCTTAAGCCCGTTTTTACGTTGAAATTTACGAACTGCTCTATAGGTCCCTGTTCCATATATCCCATCGACTTTTCCGTTGTAATATTTCCACTGCAGAAGTCGCCATTGAACGCTTTTTACATCTTCCCCCGTAGTCCCCCAATAGAGAATTCTTATTCCTTGATAATAATCATATTTAGACGCATCTTTTAGACCGGGCTCTATAAATGTGAATATTGTCAAAAATATTAACAAGAATGTACCAATTATCAAAATTTTTTTTCTCATAAAAATATCCTCCTCTCTGATAATATTTTCTGTAAAAGAAAATATTTTATTCATGAGGAGGATATTGCTATTTTATATTAGCCAGATAATCTTTTGTTTTTTCGAATATTTCGGCAATTTTTGATTTTAAAACCACCGGCTCTTCCTTTTCGGATAAAAGAAGGGCATATTCTTCTTCCGTAAGTACCCCTTTTAGTTCCTTTTCCGTATCTTTAGTAACCCCATGGGTCATATCAATGAAACATAATGGCGGAAACATAACACACCACCAATTCTTTCCTTTCCCTTCTCCTATTACTACCTTTAAAGCTTCATATTCCCCTTGAGGAAATGTAACATCTCCATAGGTTTTAGTAGGAAATGTATCCTGCCCTAAAGATACATCTACAGTATAATCCTTTCCCTCTTTTTTAATTTCTTCTTCTGCTATCGATTTAATATTTTCTAAATTATTATATATTATTTCTCTCGTTTCTTTCTTTGAATGGGAACTTCCGAATTTCTCTCCCATGCTGCTTAGTATTTTATCCCTTATCTTTAATTTCATTTCCTGATCTTCTTTGTAATCGCTGTTGGCTATTACATGAAATCTTATTATTTTTTCTTTGAATCCTTCTTTCAGCTTATTCGTTTCTTTCACATAAGGATAAAATATATAAACGGTCATAAGTATAAATGAAGTAAGTATGAGTATTAATTTTTTGTATTTCATACTATTTCCTCCTTGTATTCTATTAATATTATTATTGACCATTTTTTTGGTTTTATTCCTTCCCTCTGTTTTTATCTGCTTAATCCGGTTCTTCGTATTTCAACTGTCGGATTAACTCTTATTTCTATATTGGGAAATACTTCATCATAATTATCCTTTATTTCTTTCCAAAGGCTTGGTTTGAATTTACTTATCCATTCTCCTATTCCTATTACATCTGCGTTATATTTTTTTTGAAGAAGCTCTATAGTATTTAATGTTTCTCGTTTTATTCTGTCTTCAAGGGATTTTTCAGCTCCCTGTAAAAATTTTTCGTCAAAGGCCTGCAATTCTTTATCTAATTTGTACTGCTGCAGATAACCCTCAATATTAAGATCTATATCTGCAATTATCTTTCCTCCTTCTACATATACTCTTTTGGAAGAAGAAAATATCGTTACCGCATAAGATATGTGAGTGTCATTGTACGTAGCTTCTATAACATCTGAGTTAAAATCCCCATTCATCATTGCTATACATATATTTTCCATTTCACCGATTTTTCCTATCAATTTATAATCCTTAATAATTCCGCCTCCCGAAATTTCTAAATCCTTTTTTTCTATTTTTATCTTAGGAACAAGAGCGGCATCGGATATATCCGTATCTGCCAATACTTGAGAAAGTGTTCGAGCGGTAAATCTTCCTGTAATCTTATCATTTCTGAGGATATCGCTTAAATACGTTCCAACGGCTGATGCAGTCTCCTTTTCCGGAGTTATTTTCAGAATATCTTCTGCTTTCCCTTCAGCAAGGAGGATATTTATTTTTCTGTTTATTCTTTGTTCTCTTCCTAAACCATCTAATATTTCTTTTACCAGTTCTTTTTCCTTAAAGAGTTCTTCTCCTATAACGAGGGTTTTTAAATTTTTAAAGAATAAGGGCTTATCCGTTGATGTTGACAATTTTCTTGTAGCCTCATAGGCCGTACTTGCCGACGTAGTCTCAATAAATCTGTTTTGTTCGGATGACGGATTCTTCCCAAGAGCATTTATATTCGGATATGAATAAGTAACTTTAAATTTTTCACCATTATCTCCTTTATTATTTAAGTCCATCCCTATAACGGATACATAAGATCTGTTGTTTATTTCTTCCATATCCCAACAACCTGAAAGAAGGGCAATGGATATTATTAAAAATAAAATAATTATTCTTTTCATTTTGTTCTCCTGCCTTTAATTTTTGATAATATAAAAAGCAAAATAGGAAATATTATCGTTATAATAAATCCGAGGATATTTGGTATTAACATGTTTTTATAGACTTCATAAAGATTTTGAGGAAACAGGCTTATGAAATACACAATGGGGACAAGAGGTAAAACATATAAACCGTGCTCCTTGGTTTTAAATATATTTGAAAGAACAAGTGTTGAATTATAGGCTGTAGGTCCTATATTCCCGTATATTATCAATACCCACGCCGCCATTATAATTCCATCAATATTTTCCAAAAAAAACCCGGGAAAGTCTACTTCTCTGACCAAGGCAATGGTAGGCCATACTTGACGTTTAAGCTCACTGACTCCGAATGTTGAAATAGTAAGAACAAAAGCAAAAACATATAAAATTGTCACGGAGAGTATAGCCCTCATGCTGTAGTGCATCGCTTCTTTAGGTTCTTCCAGATACGCCAAAGATACAAGAACAAAATCAATTCCAAGGTAACTGAAAAAAGTTTCTCTTACGCCTCCAATAATCGTCTTCAAATTTGTTTGAAAAAGGGGAAAAATGTTGGTAAAATCCAATTGAGGAAATACCGCTATGACTCCAAATATAATGATTATAAATAAAACCGTATACATAAGAAGAGCAATTCTTGCAACAACTTCAATCTTATATCTTCCTATCCACATAGAAGTAACAAGCATAGAAATAATTATTACTTCTATGGGAGTGTTTTCAAGTAAAAATACTTTTATGACTTCGGCAAATACCCTCACTTCAACGGCAAGCACCATCATAAAATATATAATGTATATTACGGCAAATATATAAAATCCAAAATTACCCAAGAGTTCTCTGGCATATTCAAATACGACCTTCCCGGGATGCATTTGAGCAAGAGATACCATTAGATACATCAATAGGGCAGATATCGCTCCTCCCATAACAATTGAAATCCAACCGTCATTATTTGCAATACGGGCTATAGAACTCGGTAGGGAAAGGACTCCCACTCCGACTACTCCCGTTATTATCAATGCTTTAAATTGTGTATTTGATACTCGTTTTTCCATATTTTCACCTATTTTAATCTTGTTCTGTTTTTCGGAAAAGTAAATCTGGGTCTTTTTTTCATATTTTGAAATGGCACTCTGATGATAGTATCACGCAAATCTCCTTTCTCTCTCCCTAACCCCGAATAAGGAGACGTAAATGGGATTCCGAAGCTATCCAATTTTGCCATATGAGTAATCATAACTATTATCCCGAGCATCACTCCGTAAAGCCCAAGTACTGCCGCATATATCATGAACAAAAATCTGAAGAACCTCAGGGCTGTCGCCAATTCGTAACTGGGAATTGCAAAAGAAGATATGGTAGTCACGGATACTATTATAATCATCAGTGGACTGACTATTCCGGCATCTACCGCTGCCTGACCTATTATAAGCCCTCCCACTATTCCTATTGTAGTTCCTATAGGCCCTGAAATTCTTGTTCCGGCTTCTCTTAAAAGTTCTAATGTGATTTCCATTAGAAATGCCTCTATCACCGAAGGAAAAGGAACATTCACCCGGGATGCCGCCACATAATAAGCAAGGCGGGTAGGAAGGAGTCCGGGATGATAGGAAGTTACCGCAATATACAGAGAAGGAGCCAAAACCGCAAGAAATGCCGCAAAATACCTTATTATTCTAACTATGCTGGCAACACTCCATCTCGTATAATAATCTTCCGTCGACTGCATGAGAGTTCCTACGGTAGCCGGTACCAATAAGGCGAAGGGAGAGTTATCAACTATTATGGCAACTCTGCCTTCATAAAGAGATGCCGCAACAGCATCCGGCCTTTCCGTGTTTTCTATTTGGGGGAATGGAGAATAGCAGTGATCCTCAATAAGACTTTCCAGCATGGAACTGTCTATTATTTCATCTACCTTTAAATTGTTAAGCCTTTTGTATGTTTCATTCAATAACCTAGGTTCTACAATATCTTCCATATACATGACTGCCATATCGGTCTTTGATCTTTTTCCTATCTGCATCATTTTTACTTTAAGATTTGTATCTCTAATTCTTCTTCTTATAAGGGCAATATTTGTTTTTAGGGTTTCCGTCATGCCGTCTCTCGGTCCTCTGACTGTTTCTTCCGAAACGGGTTCTCCTATACTTCTTGAAGGCCAGCCCCTTGTGGAAAGATCTATAGCTTTTTCCGAACCGTCTATTAGAAGTACCGTTTCGCCTGATAAAACAGCTTTTATGACTTCTTCCATATTTTGAATAACTTTCATGTCTGAAATTTGAATATTTTCTTTTGAAAGCATATCTATCAACGAATCTATTGATTTATTCCCATTTGACAGAATATCATCTGAAATACGAAGAAGAGGCCTGAGTACAAAAGAACTTAAATCATCCCTATCTATCATTCCATCTACAAATATCAGTTCCATAGAAACAGGTTTATTACTTCCTACCTTTAATTCTCTAAAAATTATATCATCGCACTCATTTAATATTTTCTTTAATTCATCTGAATTCTCTTTTAATGTTTTTTTCAAAGGTATGTTATATTCCATGCTTATCCTCCTATATGCAGTATTATATATATTATTGGATTAGCAATAAGGTATATAAGTCCTATAATCTTTAAAATTTTTGCTTCTTTCATGGATTTATCAGCCTTATATTTTGGGATATCCTTAAAAAGAATAAATAAAGATATCCCAAAAATAGTAAATAAAATATAAATATTATATGCGTTTCTGATTATTCTGTACACAAACAAAATTCCCACCCTTCGCCATTATAATTATATAATTTGCAAAGAATGGGAATATTATTCAAATTGTTCTTGAAAAAAACACGTTTTCTATTTTTCTTTCCAAACTTTTTTTACATTTCATCATTAGTTTTTCATCTTCAAACAGCCCAAACACCGTTGGCCCACTTCCGCTCATTATACTTCCGAGAGCTCCAAACCTAATCATTTCTTCTTTTATTGAAGGAATTATTTTAAGCTCATCCAATTCCGAGTATTCCATAACATTTATCATATTTTTGGCAACAAATTTAAAATCCTTATCTTTTATTCCCTTAATAAACCTGTCTATATCCGGATGAGCGTGGATCTTATCCAAGGGAAGATTTTTATATGCCTTTTCCGTTGAAATAGGAATATTGGGAGTAGCTATGAGAAGGAGCTTTCTTTTAAATGGTTCAATGGATGTAAGTTTTTCTCCTATTCCTTCGGCCAAGCATGTACCGCCTTTGATACAAAAAGGAACATCTGCCCCTATTTTTATTCCTATTTTCATAAGATCTTCTTCCTTAAGATTTAAATCCCACAATATATTTAATCCTTTAATAACCGCCGCGGCATCTGCGCTTCCTCCTGCCAGTCCCGCCGCTACAGGTATTCTTTTATGTATGGTAATATTTACTTCTTTATCTATCCCACTTATTTCCTTCATTTTCTCCCAAGCTTTGTATACTAAATTTGAAGAATCCAGAGGAACTTGAGGATGAGCGCAATCTATTTTCATGCCCGAATTTGTTTCTCTGATTTTAATAGTATCTTTAAGATCTATACTCTGCATAATACTCCGTATTTCATGATAACCATCTTCTCGCTTCCAAAGAACATCCAAGTATAAATTTATTTTCCCGAAAGCTTCCAATACTACTTCATCCATAATTCGTCTCCTTTGTTATAAGATTTTTCAGATAAAATTATATCACATATATTTTTACTCCGGTGAAAATTTAGTAAAATAAATAAGCCCGGGCATGATTTTCCCCGAGGCTTAGATAAATTTCTTAGAATTGCGTATCCACATGTTTTTCAATTATTATTTTTTCTCCCGGCATAAGAATTTGGGGTGATGTGATATTATTTGCTGACATTATTTCTTTCACCGTAGTATGGTATCGCTTAGCTATATCCCACAAAATATCGTCTTTCTGAACTATATATACAGTAATGCTCGGCCTGTTTTTCTTATTTAAAGCTTCTCCCGTTTCTTCCAAATCCACTATTATATCTATTTCTTTTTCTCTGTTCAACATGATTGAATTCTTAACCGCAGCTTCTATATTTAATCCTCCGTCGTTGACTTTATAAGATATTTGTTCTAAAATGCTCTCCACTTCTACGGATATATTCCCTTTTAATTCATCTATATCGTTATAAAACTTGAAGGGAATTTCTTCCTGACTATTTTTTATTTCGCCGGTATTCTCTTCAACGTACAATATATTTAAATTAACAGTTCCTTCCGTTACTACCTTTCCCTCTATATATCTACTGTCTAATATTGAAACACGGCCTTCGATTGTAAGTATATCCCCCAACATATCTATTTCTCTTGTAACGGTCTCTCTGCATATAAGATTCTTGACATTCTCCAGCAGCAAAGTCTTTTCCTTTTTCAAATTGATATTCTGATCCGTAGAGTACATATCAAGTACTATTTCCTTCTCTCTGTTGTCATAAACCTTGCCCAATATTTTAACTTTTGATTCCAGCTCCAGTATTCTTGAAATACCCTCTGAATCTTCTTTTATTTCATATTCCACACTTTCGACTTCCATTTTAATCTGACAGTTTAAATCCTTCTCCGCTCCTTCTATTTCAAGGAAATGATTGAAAGATATTTCTTTTTTTAAGGAATTAATATTTCCTCCGCCATTATAAACAATTAAGCAATCCAATATTCCGGAAATTATAACTCTTCCGTCCACCACTTTAGATTCTTTTTCATATGTATTTAATTCGGCCTTCAATATATCATCTATAGGTGGCATCCCCTCTTCTATCTCAAAGGCTTCTTTAACTATCGTATAAGATTCTTTCATGCCTATTACATCGTTATATTTAATCTTTTCTTTAAGTATTTGAGTATCTTCTCCTCCTCTTATATCCTTTATAACTTCCAATGTGTTGGTTCGCCCTACTTTAGTTTGTATATTTACCAATGACTTCAGTCCCACTTTTCTTTCATCTAATAACTCATATTCTATATATTCCAGCCCTATCTTTACATCAGAAGTCATATTTTCATTTATTCCCTCAAGCTCTACTTCATTTCTAAAGTCTTGAACTGTTTCTAATTTAAATATCCTTGGATTTTCTTCCTTCGACTTATATACTGCTTTAAATTTAACAATACCATTAATAATTACTTTATCCTGAACAATCTTTGAATTTGTTATTTGAGCTTTCCCATCTACCCACAGTATTTTATCTATTTCCGGTTTAGATTGATTCAAATATATTTCCGCTTCAACCATAGTTTGAGTCTCGTCTTTTCCTTTCAATTCATCTACTTTAAGTATGTCCTTTACAAGCTCTACAGCCATATTACCCCTCCTATCGATACCATTTGTATATCTATATCCTATGAGAAGTATATGAGTTAATGTCCAAAAAAAGTACTGTATTTTGACTATAATAAATTTTTTTATTATAGTCAAAATATATTATGAAGTCAATTACAAAATTATTAAGATAAAATTTATTTAAAAAAAAAGAGAAATTTTTGTCACAGATTTTATAAAATTGTCAATTTATAGCTCTAAAGTCCTATTTACTTATATACAAAAAAAAATATATAATAGAAAAGAGACTTCCAAGTGGTCTTTCTTCCCCGTAAAAGCTAACTAAAATAGTTTAGCTTATTTCCCTTTTTAAAATACCGACTTTGACAGTCGGTATTTTTTTTATTATTTTATAATAACTATTGAACCTTCAGGCACATTGTCGTATATATATTTTGCTATCTCTACAGGAAGTCTTATACAGCCATGGCTTGCCGGAGTTCCAAGTTTTTCTGCTTCTTCCTGAATTAATTTCTTATTTTCATCAAAGGGCAAAGAATGAAATAAATAACTATCCTTAAATCCTACCCAATATTTAATACCCTGTTCAAACCTTGGAATATAAGCCCAATCTCCTCTCCTGTCCTTTTCTATTTGAAACACTCCCTTAGGAGTGAAATTATCCCATTCTCCGCTGGAACCAAGGGATGTCTTTTCGATTTTTCCATTTTTATATATCTTTAAAGTTTGATCTTCTTCCGTAAACATCAATACCCATTCTGAAGAATTTTCGTCATATTCAAAAGGCGGTATACTTCTGGAACGTATGTATCTGGTATCGGCAAAGCCAGTTTGTCCATTTTGAAGTTTTATTTTAAACCAGCCAAAAGGCAAAGTTTCTAATAGTTCCACTTTATCATGATCATTTAATTCATATATCACTTCACTGCTTAAATCCTTTTCCTTATAGACTTTGGTAATTCCGTTTCTTTCTATCACATTTAAGGCTTCTCCTTCATAAGACACTTCTTCACCATTTTTATCGTCATTTTTGTCATCTGCTTCTTCTCCTTCTTTTACTTCCATGGAAGCCCCTATACTATTTTTATCACCGAAATCAGCCTTTCGTATAAATTCTCCGATTTTTACCCCTAAAAATATAGTTACCGCTGTTAGAGCTATAAGAAAAAACCCAAATCTTATTCTTCTCTTCCTTTGCCTCTCTCTCCTCATTTTTTCTCTCGTCGTCATAACTACACCTCACAAAATTTTATATTAATAATTATACCATAAGTAAAATTCCATAACAATTTAAAAAATGCTGCCGAAAGTTTTCGGCAGCATTTTTATAACACATAGGAAAATTATGATTTCCTTAATGTGTATTTTCCGTTAAGTGGGTTTCAAAAAAGGCTTCATTAATTTTTAATATCTTAATGGAAGCCTTTTTTATAAATTCTCGCTAATTAACTAATTTAACTAATCATTATTCTTCTCTCTTCTCCATCACATACAGTTATTTCTACCGTTGCTGTTAATATATCTGAATAGGTGTATGATACCCTGCGAGTATTATCATATTGATTGCAAATTTTTACGACAAATATGCTTGGATAAGCACTTTCAATTATTCCTTCTCTCACAGTAGTTTTTTTTCTTCCCTTATTTGCTTTGAGTATTACTTTCTTGCCTATACAATCCTCAACATCTTTACGAATTTTCAACAATCCGTTTTTTTCTAACAACGTAATCACCTACCCTTTGATACTCTCCTATATTTAGGAGGCCGAAGGAGTGCAATGGGACACCCACAAAGTTCATTATATCATAAGTTGTCCAATGTGTCAAATAAAATAAATATTATACTATTGTTTTGTTTTATTGTCAATGTTTAAGAGCATAAAAAATAATATTCATAATATTCTAAAAAACTCTCACATATTACATTAGCCAACTTTTTTATATATTCTTCGTCCATATATCTTTTTTCTTCCTCAATATTTGATAAATATCCTATTTCTATAATCAAGGAACTAACATTAATATATTTCAAAAGATAAAAATTTCCTTCCCTTATATTTTTGTTTACTACAGACAATTTTTTTTCAAGATTATCTAAAAATATAGTGCCCAATTTTTTACTTTCTTCATCTTTTCTGTAATAATATATCTTACATCCTTTTCCTTCGGAATTTGCAGTATAATCCATATGAAAACTAAGAAAAAAATCAGGCTTTATATTATTTGTTATTTCCGCTCTCTTAATAAGAAGAACTTCCTCATCTTTTTCTCTCGTAAGATAAACTTTGGCTCCGTAATTTTCGAGAACTTCTTTAATTTCTTTTGAAATATTCAAAGTTATATCTTTTTCTTTAAATCCCAGGTTTCCCACATGGCCGAAATCTTTCCCTCCATGACCTGGATCTATAACTATTATTTTTCCATAAAGAGGATATTTTATACATGGCAGAGGATATTTATCTATTTTTATCCCTGTATAATAATACTCCAATATATCATTAAACGACTTGCCTTCTTTTGCCATCTGGTTTCCTCCGTACTGACAAAAACCAAGCCCATGCCCCTTCCCTCTTGTAATAAACCTTATGGTCAAAGGGTGAATACTAAATTTATTAGAGTTCAATTTTAATTTCTCTACTATAAAATTGCCTTCATATTTTTCTCCATTCACATCTATACTCAATACTCTTCCATTTTCATCTCTTTCTATTCCTTCTAAAAATCCTTCTATTTGACCTTTATCAGATAAAGCTTCTTTTGAGAAAGTGGTATTAAAAATTTTTTCCAAATCTTCTAAATTAAAATCCTTATAGCTTTCCCAATTAGCAGAATACTTGCAATTTTCGCATAAAACCTTCCTCAGATATACTACATTGGATTTTATTACATTCTCAGAATTTTGGGTACTGCCTCCGCAAGTCTCATGATATTCTGCAAGAATCGGTTTCCCATTAAAAGTCAATGCCAACCCTTCTGTTTCCTTTACTGCAGTTTCGATTTTTTTTATATTCTCATCATACTTATCTTTCCATAGGTCTTTGTAATCTTCTAAATAAGAGAAGGAATAACAATGGCTACTTCTGCAAAAATCAACCCCTTCATGTTTATCACACCCTTTTCCTCCAAGTTTAATAGATTTCCGAATTATATTCGTCCTAAGTATTATAGCCTGAGCTTTTAATGCTTCCACATGAAAATCTATATTAATTTGAGAAGGCAACAATATCTTTACTACTTCCTCAAGGGGTTTATCCACTCTTTCATTGTTTTCTACATCAAAATATCTTACAAAAAAATAGTCCTCCATAATTATCTCCCCCTTTTATACGACTATTAATATATCTTATGAACGGCAAGATTAGTTAGTGAATAATGTATTAAAATAGATTTTTGAAAGGATAATTCTAGAGCAAATACCAAAGAACATATTTAATAAAAAAACGGAGGTTTTATAAAACCTCCGTTTTTTTATTAATAACCACTACTTATTTTAATTATTGTTCCAAGTTTAATTTCAGGAATTTCTATTTCATTAAGATATATTGTCCCCGGAAGAAACTGCTTTTTATTTAATCCAAATGCAAAAGTACAATGCCCAATAGTGCTCAAAGTACTACAGGCAACATTTCCAACATACCCGACAGTATAAATTTGGTCGTCTATTTCTACTTCATCTCCGGCTGAGATTTTCCCAATTAAATCCTTGTTATTATGCATAAAGCATACATCTCTTAATATTTCAGGTGCATCCGTTCCAAACAATATAAGAAGATTATTATTTAGCATTGATTGCGCATCCTTACCTATTTCCACAATTTTAGTATCAAATATTATTTTCTTCAATTTATATCATACCCTCTAAAATAATCCTATACTAAATAATACTCCTATTAAAACAGCAACCGGACCTGTTAAAAATCTTCCAACTAAAATTGCAGGTACCCCACATTCTATCGTCTCAGGTTTAGCTTCTCCTAATCCCATAGCAACCGGAATAAAATCACATCCAACTTGAACATTTATTGCAAAAAGTGCAGGAAGCGCGTATTGTGGGGGAATATTACCCCGACCTATTTCTGTCCCGACTAAAACTCCTATTACTTGGGCAATTACGGCTCCAGGTCCCAGTAACGGAGAAAGTACCGGAATGCCACAGAATAATGATATAAGTATTAATCCCCACAAAGTCGATGCAAGAGGGCTCAAAACTTTAGCTATAGCATTTCCTATTCCGGTCTTTGTAATTATCCCTATCAGGGCAGATACAAAAAACATAAAAGGCAAAACTGTTTTTATAATTACTTCTACTGTTTCCTTACCTGCCTGAAAAAATGTTGAAGTAAAAACTCCCGCTCCTCTGCCAAAAGAAGTTAACGCTTTCTCCCAGCTATTGGATTTTTTTTCAGCTTTATTATCCATTTTATTTCTCCCCTCCTGTTTGTTTTTCCGCTAAACTCACATTTTCCACTCTGACTCCCGAAACATATAATCCTTCCTTTATAAATTTTGCAAAAGGACCTGAAGGCCCTCCCCCATTAATATTTATCGTTAAAATATTTTTACTCGGAAGTATCCCCAATCTACATGTACCTCCGCAGTCAATAACAGCACAGGCTACTTCACCATCTGCTACAGGATGCCTAAACCCGTCAATGGCAGTTCCTCCCGACAGTTCGGCAATCTTCTGAGCTACAGGATGAATTCCTCCTCCCGTTATAGATGATATTTTATCTTTTCCGGGTACAGGCGTAATTAGTAAAGGAGTTCCCCATCCTCCTCTGCCTTTTTCTACTTTAACTGTTTTATAAGTCATAATATTATTCCTCCTTTAACAAAACAAGCAACGTTTTCATTCCATCAAAATACTAATCAACTTGAAGATTATTTTTCTTAGCAAAATACATCCATAACTTATCAGTTAATGACCCTCTTATAAAGGCCAAAACACATCCTGCCAGCAAATATCTTATTGCAAGTCCTCCTATAGGAAGCCCGAGTTTTTGAATCCCCGAAGCTACTCCCAGCCATATAAATAATTCTCCCGGGTCAGTATGAGGAAATAACCCTGTAAAAGGATGTGCCAATGAAAATGTCGAATCTATAAAGGATGCTTTATATTTTTCCGGCATGAACTTTGACATAGAATAACACATCGGATTTGTAAGTACAAACCACGAAATTGCAGGTAATATCAAATGTCTCATAAAAGTATTACTCGAACTGTGCTGTGCGAAACTGTCCAACTTTTCTTCACCGATAAACTTTATTATTGCTTTTACAACTACCATCAAACATGCCAAGGTCGGCAATATACCGGTAATTTGTCCTACTAAAGTTTTACCTCCTGCCTGAAACAGTGAAATAAAATATTCTGCTCCTTTAGATAACGCATTCATATAGTTCCCTCCTTGAATTAATATATTTAATAAATAATAATTTCACTTCATTTCTTTATATTTAAAAACTATACTTTATAAATAACTATTATCGGTTTAAATATTATCTTTGGTAAATACCTGCTTACAAGCAGGCATTTACCTTATTCGATGATTCGAATATGTCAAAATAATGTTCCAAGCAATTTTTGATTGCATCTTCTCCGGCAAGTAACGCATCAGCATAATTTACATTATTATTATTGATTACTGAATTAAACTCAGCCTTTGCCGCTTTCATCAGATCAGTACAAATATTTATTTTAGAAATCCCCAGTTTTACTGTTTTTTTAAGAGCTTCATCTCCCGTTCCGGAACCTCCATGAAGAACTAATGGGACTTTTACTGCATCTGCTATTTCCTTTAATCTTTCAAAATCCAATTTGGGTTTTCCCTTATATTCACCATGAGCTGTTCCAATAGCTACAGCTAAACTATCTACTCCTGTTAGTTCAACAAATTCTTTGGCCTGTTTTGGATTTGTAAACTTATCTTTTAATTCTCCATCTATTTTTTCATAATCCTCTCCCATGCCTACATGTCCTAATTCGGCTTCAACAGTCACATCACAAGCATGAGCAACCTTTACCACTTCGGAAACCCTTCTTACATTCTCTTCATACTTTTCACCGGATGCATCTATCATTACAGAAGTAAAACCATTCCTTATAGCACCAATCACTGCTTCATAAGAATTTCCATGATCTAAATGCAGGGCTATCGGAACAGAAAACGTATTTTCATAGTATCTAATTAAACTATAAACTTCAGCTAAAGATATATATTTAAAATGAGCTTCTGCAAGGCCGATTATTACAGGAGAGGATTTCTCCTCACTTGCTCTTAAAATAGCTCTCAAGCTATTTAAATCCCATGCGTTGGCTTGTACAACTCCATATTTTTTCCTTCTTGCATCTAAAAGCATTTCCTTTGTATTTACAAGCATTTTAACACTCCTTAGTTTCAATTTTTTTCTCTTCTATATAATTTTTTATATTTTCTATTGCCATAATTACAGCTTTATATTTTGAAGTCGTACTGTCCGGCTTATAATTGTAGATATTCTTACCAATTATCTCATCATAATTCTTAAACCTATTGAAAACCGACACTCCGCCTAATATTTTTCCTTGAACAATTTCTCCGCTTTTTTTAGCCACAAGGAATACTATATACCCCTTTGACAGTATTCCCTTTTTATTTCCCATTCCGAAAAAATATCCTTTATCATAATTCTTACAAATATCTTGGTAGTTCCTTTTAATATTCTTCATTTGATAATAAGTAAAAATTCCTTGTATTATCCAGAATAACCCTAAAGCTGAAAATAAAACTATGAAAGAAAAATCATTCATAATTTAACCTTCCTTCAAAATTTTCTCCGCTGTAATGCTGTCCGTTATAATTACATTTATTAATTTTCCTTTAAGAGCAGCCCGAATTGATTTAATCTTCTTCTCCCCATAAGCTATTCCTACTCTCAATGGTATATTTAATATTTCACCTATTTTTAACCCTATACACCTGTCATCAAACTCAGTTGATATTATATCTCCCGATTCATTATAGTAGTGAAATGCAATTTCTCCCACTATCCCCAGACTAAGAAGTTTTTTCTGCTCTTCTTTTGTTATCAATCCTGAAAATAATGGTGATGATTTTTCATCTACCGAACCAATTCCTACAATAGCGACATCTGCTTTTTTAGCCATATTTAAAATGTCACTTATTTGCTTCTCTGATTCTAATACCCCTTTGACAGTCTTATTTTCAACTATCATCGGTGCAGATAAATTATAACTGGCTGAATTCAAAATTTTCCCCAACCTTTCAACCAACTCATTGGAATAATTAAGCTGAGCATCAATATTTAAAGTCATTTTAGGAGATCCCAAGAGAGGAATAATTTTAACCCCCTTAAAGATTCTTTTTACCCCAGGCATTAAAGCAGCAATATTATCTACTGTTTTTCTCAGAGTTGTACCCCAGGACATAGATATGTACATATCGTCATCAATTATCCTGAGTAAATATTCTGCCGCCGCCCGAGGAACAACCATGTCGGAAAATTCCGTACTGGTAGCATTCAATATAATAGCTTCTTCTAAGTGGAACTTTCCTTCAAATTTCTCTTCCAATTCAATACAGTTATTCACCGGATAGTTAATATGAATGCTTACATATCCTTGTTTTTTAGCTTTACTAATCAGTCTCGATACGGTTGACCTGGATATATGAAATTTTTTAGCTATAACTTCCTGAGAAAGTTCCTTATTATAATACATATCCAGCACTCTAAGCATCAATCTTTCTTGATTTATATCTATCACTTTATCACCTCATAACAATTATTTATGCACAAATTTTCTTATAAGAAATTATGCGTATAATATAATTGTATAATATACTGAGGTGGTTTGTAAATATATATTTTATGACATCTTTATTGCTATTTTAAGTCCTTCTCCTCTTCTTACCATTTTAATCCCGTCTACAAGTTTATCAATTGGAAGTATTGTAGTTATCAGCCTATCTGCATTTATAACCTTTGAATTTATCAACTTAAGTGCTGTGATATGCTGAGTTATAGTTGAACCAAAGGATCCGTACAATGATATCTCTTTATAATGAATAATATTTGTATCTATAGGATTTATAGATTTACCTTTAGGAAGACCAGCAAAAAAAAGAGCTTTTCCCCCCTTTTTTATAACACTCAATACCTGACTCTGAACAGATGGAACTGAACACGCTGCGATACCTACATCCACCCCCTGACCTTTAGTTATTTCATTAACTTCTTCATATAGATCTGTTTTGCTGGTATCTATTACAAAATCAGTACCCAATTCATGAGCTAAATTTAATCTGTTCTCCTCGATATCTGCTAATATTACACGGGTTGCTCCTTGGGCTTTTGAAAGAAGCGCGTGCATTGTACCGATAGGTCCGGCACCTACGATTAATACATCATCTCCTAATTTTATATTTAAATTCTTATGCCCGTTTATTACACAGGAAAGAGGTTCTGCTATGCACGAAAATTTTAAATCCTGATCTTTCTCAAGCTTTATTACATTTCCATGTTCCACTGCCTTTCCGGGGACGGCCATGTATTCTGCAAATCCTCCGTCAAGCCCGTAGCCGATAACGTCTGCTGAATTGCACATATTGCTATTTCCTCTTAAACATTCAAAACATTTTCCGCAGGCAATTTGAGGAACTACTACAACCTTGTCCCCTACTTTATATCCTTGCACATTTTTTCCTATTGAATCAATTACTCCAGAAATTTCGTGGCCTGTTATTCTCGGTGGAATTACATTATCTTGCCCATTAAAATATATTCTTACATCAGTTCCACATATAGCACAATAGCTGACTTTTATTAAAATACCGTCATCATCTATTTTAGGAATTTCTCTTTCTTCGATTCTTATATCTTCTATACCGTGAAAAACCGCTGCTTTCATTTGTTAACTCAACTCCCTTGCACAAAATTTCACTTAAGAAATATTTCTTAAGCTTATTATACTACTTATAAAACAAAATGCAATACGTTTTTTAATTATTTGTTAAAAAATGAGCAGCAGAATATAGTTATATCTTTCAAAAGCATTTAATAAGATGAAAGTGGTCATTTTCCATAAATAAAAAGCACCTGAGATTTATTTTTAGCTTAAATCTCAGGTGCTTATTTTGTCCAATTTTTTATTCTACTGTATTTTCCAATATATATAATTCTCCCTTAGACGCATCTAACCGCGCTTTGACTCCAAAGGGTATTGTGATTTTAGGTTTGCAGTGACCTGATTTCAAATTTTTTATGACAGGTTTTTTTAAAGGCTTAATGATATCTTCAAATATTTGTTCAAGAGTAAGGCTGTTTGAATATTCATGGGATTTAGGAGTACAATTATTCCAATCTCCGAGAATAAGCCCTGCGGCATCCGAAAATTTCCCTGAAAGTTTCAACTGAGTAAGCATTTTGTCTATACTATAAGGTTCCTCATTTACGTCTTCAAGAAAAAGTATCTTTCCCTTTGTATTTATTTCATAAGGTGTCCCTAAGGTTGCCGTTATAAGGGACAAATTACCTCCTGTTATCTCTCCTTCACATACACCCATACTAAAGGTTTCTATCTTTTCATCCCCTGGGTTTTTGATTTTCTTTTCGGGATTCTTTTCGGATATAAAGTTAAAAAGACTTTTTCTCGAAAAATTGCTGAAATTTTCTATCATATCTGATGAAACCATAGGCCCATGAAAGGTGACAAGTCCGCATATCTGATTAAATACTATATGAAGAACGGTGATATCGCTATATCCCACAAATATCTTAGGATTGTTCCTGATTTTATCATATTCTATCATATCCAATATCCTTGAAGCCCCATATCCCCCTCTCATGCATATTATTGCATCTATCTCATCATCCGAAAACATATTATTTATATCTTCTGCTCTTATTTCATCCCGGCCTGATAAATAGCCATAATGCTCATATACACTTTTCCCCATTTTTACTTTAAAGCCCATTTTCATAAGTACATCATGAGCTTTTTCAACATTTTCCCTTGAAGTAGGTCCGGAAGGTGATATAACCCCTATAGTATCTCCAACTTTCAATGCTTTTGGTTTTATCATGATAATCTCTCCGCTTCAAATTTATTTTAAATGGTTAACTATATTTTCTCCTATATTCATATATATTCTTTCTACTTCTTTATATTTCAAAATAGGCAGCTTGCCTTTATCGCTTCCCTCTCTTATCTCTTTAAGCAAAGGAACTTCTCCCAACAAATCAACTCCTAATTCTTTGCTCAAATTCAGCCCTTCTCCTTTACCGAATATATAATGCTTTTCACCGCATTTATCACATACAAAATAAGACATATTTTCAATTACTCCCAATATCTTTGTATTGGTTCTTTGAGCCATATACCCCAGTCTTCTGGCAACATCCTTTGCCGTAATCTGAGGAGTAGTAACTATAATAAATTTTGAATCGTTAACTTGCTGCATAATGCTTAAAGGAATATCTCCCGTTCCGGGTGGAAGATCCAATAACAAAAAATCCAGTTTCCCCCAACTTACTTCATTTAAAAATTGAGTAAATATTCCTGCAAGAATTGGTCCTCGCCATATAAGAGGCTTTTCATCATCTACCAAATTTCCCATACTTATTATTTTTATCCCAAACTTTTCTATCGGAATTATTATATTTTCTCCTATTACTTTAGGTCTTTGATCCTTAATACCCATTATCTGAGGAATACTATAACCTAATATATCCGCATCAAGAACCCCTACTTTAAATCCAAGTCTGCTTAATGCTATAGAAATATTAGCCGTAATCGTAGATTTTCCAACTCCGCCTTTTCCGCTTCCTATTGCAAGAATAACAGTATTTTTAAAATCATTTATAGTTTTTTTATTGTCGGAAAACAATTTTTTCTTTTCTTCATTGGTCATCTCTACAAACTTTACAGTCACATTTTTTGCTCCGTCCAACTTCATCAATTCATCAACTACGTCGTTCTCTATTTTATTTTTCATGGGACATCCCATTACAGTCAGAGAAAGTACCACATTAATATTTCCTTGTTCCTCCGTTACTTCTTTTATCATATTTAATTCCGCTAAATTTCTGTTAAGTTCCGGATCATTGACTTTTGCTAATGCTTTGTATATTTCATTTTTATCCAACAATAATTCCTCCTTTATTCTGTTGTTAAATTTTACTATTAAAATATTCCTGAGTTATTCCTAATTGTTTTTTAAGTATCTCTCGCCAAAGATGATATTTTATTTCTCCCGAACCTTTTGAAATCTTTACCCTTCTGATGGTTCCATCCTTTTCTACTTTTCGATAGAAGTAATGGTCAGTATTTTTATATAATTCCCATCCATCTCTATCGCAAAATCTTTTTAATTCTTTCCAACTTGGCATACAAAACTCTCTCTTATCTCTTCGTCATTATCGGTTAGGAGAACTTTCAATATAGATTTCATCTGGTTTCTTCTATTTATATCACTTGACCAAAACTCTATATCTTTATAATATTCCAAGGCATATTCTCTAAAATCTTTTATCAAAGAATTTATTGCAGTAGTCTCATCCTTTTCATTTACTACCAAGTCAAATCCATTGAGTGATAAAGTAACAGAATTGTCTTTTTCTATATATTTATCCACGGTAAAAGTAACATCTTTAACCAATTCTTTAGCCATTTCTATACTGATACCCATAAAACAGTCTCTGGAACGTTTCACAAATATAGGCTTAGTCCTAACAATTTCATCAATATATTTTCCAAAATTTTTTCTCATATCTGTAGCATTTATAGATAACATTAAAAACACCTCTCTTTCACCCCCATTATATCATAATTTTTATTTAATGTACATTATGTATTTTATGTATGCTTTTTATTTTTATACAAAGAATCAAAGATTATAATAAAAAATTTCCCATTTTTTATAAGCAATAGGAATACCAAAAAGCTATATGAAAAAATTAACGAGATATCCAAAAACAATAAAATACAGGAAAGCAGATAATCTGCTTTCCTGTATTTCATCTACATTGCTCTTCCTGGGATTATTACATCTAATATGCCTATAACTAAGGCTCCTATGATAGCTCCCCATATTGATATATTAAATCCGGGTACTATAAATTTTGTAGCATATAAAATAATTGCTGCCACTATAAACCCTGTGATTCCTCTTCCAAAAGGTGATGCGTCTATTCCCGCTACCTTTTGTATCAACCAGTCGAGAAGAGCTATTACAACTGCTGCCAATAAAAGACTCCACAATCCGTTTATAGTAAATCCGGGAGTCAAAAACGCTGCTATTGCTACTACTACTGCTGTAACAAGTATCCTTAAAAGCACTTCCCCCACACTTGTTCTACCGCCTGTATTATTTTTATCCCTGCTTTTTTCATTTTCCCTGTTTCTGTTATTATCATTATTTTCCATATTTTCACCTCCTGTTATAAGAATGTCCATTATTATTTTTTTTATTCTTTATGATTAATATTTTTTAATTTTAATTATTTTTTATAATTTTTAGGGTTTATGAAATGATATATATATAGTACAATGGGTATATAAAAGATGATATTATTATCTAAAAAAATTAGAGGAGGAAATATAAATTGGCAATAACAAAGGATATGCTTATTAGTGAAATAATCAGAGAGTATCCCGAATCTATTGAAATCCTTATAAAAAATGGAATGGGTTGTATTGGATGCCCTGCCAGCCAGATGGAATCTTTAGAAGAAGCCGCAATGGTTCATGGAATGGATTTGGAAAAATTATTAGAAGCTTTGAATAATTAAATATAGCTTTTAAAAGGCTCTTTCTTTATATAATATATAAAGAAAAAGCCTTTTATTTTATAACCCATAGGGAAATCCTGTTTTCATTAATTTATATTTCCCATCAAATGGGCTTCAAAAAAGGCTTCCTTAATTTATCAATATTTTGATGGAAGCCTTTTTTGCTAAACTTTTCAATTGATAACAGTATTTACTGTTTTTGTTTGTTTAATGATAAAAGATCATCTAATCTCTGCTTGTCAAATCCGACTACTTCTTCTCCATCTACCAATATAACTGGAACTCCCATATGTCCCATTGCCATAAGTTCCTTTCTTGCAGCCGGGTCCGTTTGTACATTTTTTTCCGTATACTCTATTCCATTATCCGAAAGATATTCTTTTGCAGCTACACAATGAGGGCAAGTACTTGTTGAATATACTACAACATTTGACATTTAAATTCCTCCTTATTAAAAACCTATTATATATATACCTCATTCCATTATAAATATAACAAGTTTTTTTAATCCTTTTATTGGTTCGTTAATTTTTTCTTTAAAAACTTATAGGACCTCTGCTCTAAAGTATTGCATGACTAAAAGACTATATGATATAATTTAAATTATATTTATTACAAATCTAATGTAAGGGAAGCTGGATTAAATGGTAAAAAATTATATGGAAATTTTGGTATGTGAAATATTAAATGAAATTAAAGAAGGTTACCCCTTCCTTAAAAATATTAATTATTCAAATGATGTCAAATCCATAGCACTTAATAACCTGCCCCCAATGTATTTTTTATCAAATATAAGCGAAGGAGAAAAAAAAGCTTTTATTTTAGATAGGCAAAAACGAATAGCTGTTTTGTCTGAAATTATAAGTGCCATTAATATAGTAACAAAGAATTTATAGTTTTTCTCTTCTTTATTGATGCTTAACATGATCCAGGCCTTGATTAAAAAGCTGTAGAACATGATCATCGTCTAAAGAATAAATCATCATTCTCCCTTCCTTTTTATATTTTATCAATCTTAAATTCCTGAGAATTCTTAATTGATGAGATATTGCCGACTGACTCATATCTAAAGCCCGAGCTATATCATACACACATAATGGGCTCTGAGAAAGAGCGTAGATAATATTAAGTCTCGTCGGATCTGACAAGGCTTTAAAAGTTTCCGAAAGCAGTTTTATTTTCTTTTCTTCAATCATATTCTCTTTAACCCTTTTAAGATTTCTCTCGTCGAAACAGACTGCACAACTTGAACCATTTTCTTCAGTTTTTCCTTTATTTATATATTGCAAGATTATAAATTTCCTCCTTTCCTATTCCTTAATATAATTATATCATATACTGTTTAATTAGAAGGAACCATTGGATTAAGAAGACGAATTACATGCCCTGTCATAGGGTCAATATATATTAACCAATATCCTATGGCATTTTCTCCCTCAAACCACGTGTTAAACCCCGTAACACCTCTTAATGGATGCTCTTCTGCAGAGAATTCTCCGGGAATCCCATATATATAATATTTAACTTCTCCACTTTCTTTATACATTCCAAAGATATAATGTCCGTATTTTTTCATCATACTTTTACAATTGGGGGTATCACCCATAAAATCATATTCATTTCCCATATTAAATATATAATTATAAAAAGGAAGAAAACCTCTGTGCATGTCAGGATCTCCACTTTCTATTCTCCACCATTCATATCCTTTAAGATCAAGTTTAAATGGTTTTATATTAGGAAAAAATCTGAGGATACTCAATAAATAGTTTGTCATCTGAGATTTATAATTGACTCTCTTTATGTATTCCATATCTTGCTGTCTCTCTTTGTATTTCATTTCCTGTTCTTCAAAAGTATCATCAGATGATTCTTGGTTTTCCGAATCTGCCACCATATTTTCTACATCTTGTATCTTTTCTTCTTCTACTATTTCCTGTTCCTCGTGAAGCCCCTGAAGAGGTTGCTCCGGCTCTGAGATATTTTCCTGATTTTCAGGTATATGAGATATTTCCGGTACTTTATCCTCTTTTTCAATAGGCTCTTTAACAATTTCCTCCTGAGGAAATGCTTTTTCATGGGAAGAATTTCTTATATATTGATTTATTATACCATCATCTTTAACAATATATCCTGTAAGCAAAATATTTTCTCCTCTTTTAAGAATTATTCCGCTATATTTTTCTATTGATATTTTTTCTTCTCCCATACTATTCAAGTTAAATGTAAGTTTTGCGGCTCCTTTACCTCTTTCATCAGTCATTATCCTCCCCAATAGGGGTGATACTATTTTCTGATTGCCTCTTCCTATTAAAAATATTTTATAATCTTCTTCCGTCTCGCAGTTTTCAATATTTAGCTCTAATTCTCCCTTTATCCCTTTTACCATAATTTTGCCAAAACCTTTAGGCTTAATATTTAAAAACATACAATGATCATCTTTAAGTATAAAAAATTTTCTCATATAAGATGTCCCCATATATCTCCCTCCCTTTTTGTTACTATTATTAATATATGTTAAATAGGAGGAAAAAGTGAACTAATCTTTGCAAAATCTTCTGCAGTTAAATTTTCCGCTCTTTTTTGGGGATCTATATTGCATAAAGTTAGTATTTCCTTTATTTTTTCCTTTGAAATATTTAATTCCTTGGAAGATAAAGAATTTTGGATAGTTTTTCTCCTTTGATTGAATGCTGACCGTACTACTTTGAAAAATATTTCTTTATTTTCGACCTTCATTTTTTGGTTTTTCAAATTTAACCTTATAACGGAAGAATCGACTTTGGGTTTGGGAAGAAATACGGAGCGGGGAACATTAAGAATTATTTCAGGGTCGGTATAATATTGAACAAATATGGATAATGCACCGTAATCTTTTGAATTAGGTTTAGCAATCATTCTTCTTGCCACTTCTTTTTGAATCATTACTATTATTCCTTGGATGTTTAATTCTTCTTCGAGCAACCTTCCAATAATGGGAGTAGTTATATAGTAGGGAAGATTTGCCACTATTTTTATGCTTTCTCCCTTAAATTCTTTATGAAAAAGCTCTTTAAGATCTATTTTTAATATATCTCCATGAATTATTTCCACATTCTTTCTCTCTCGGAGTGTTTCTTTTAATATGGGAAGAAGACCTTCGTCTAATTCTATTCCTACAACATATTTTGCCTTTATACTCAGTTCTTCCGTTAGCGTTCCGATTCCCGGCCCTATTTCAAGAATAAAATCCTTTTCAGTTATCCCTCCTTTTTCTACGATGCTTCTTACAATATTCCCATCTATCAGAAAATTTTGCCCAAGGCTTTTCGATAGTTTGAAATTATGTTTTTCTAAGATATCTCTCACCATTTTGGGAGAGTAAAGTCTTCTATCTTCCATTCCATTTCTCCATTTCCTTTAATCCATCTATAAATTCTTCTTTGGATATACCATAATTATTTAGCCTGTTTAAAAACTGCTTAGAATTTCCGTATCCTATACCCAAGATTTCCCCCAAGATTTCTCTTCTTCTTTTAGAATTATTGCTGCCTGTTAATCCAAAATTTATCATGTCATCATGAGTAAATTTTTCGATTCTTTTTACAGAAGCAGGCCTTGCTTTTTTTAAAGCTTCTATTATATCTTCCTTATCTGCATTTTCTACTCCGATATCACCTTTTTTCAATGCTTTTCTTCTCGGGAGAAAAGCATGCTTGCAATTTTTTAAATCCTTTGAGATATTCCTTCGTATTCTTTCTCCTTCAAAATCAGGATCCGTAAGAATAATCACACCTCTTCGCTCCGATATTTTTTTTAATCTGTTTATAAGTTCTTTAGAATATCCATAGCCTCCTGTAGCTATGACTTCCGCATCTACGGCGTTTTTTACCGCCCGAATATCATCTTTGCCTTCTACCACTATTATTTCCTTAATCAATTATATCCTCCATATCTATTCTTTGATTTTAAAAAGATTTTTCGCGTTTTCCGCTGTTTTTTCCGCCAACTCTTCAAAGCTTATTCCCCTTATCTCTGCAATAGTGCGCGCTACATATTTTACATATGAGGGTTCATTTCTTTTCCCTCTGTTAGGTTCGGGAGTTAAATAAGGAGAATCGGTCTCAATAAGCATCTTGTCTAAAGGAATATCCTGAGCCACCTTTTTTGAAACTTTAGAGTTCTTGAATGTTACTGGTCCCCCAAAGGAAATGTAGAAACCTAATTTTATATATTCCCTTGCCATTTCTTCGCTTCCGGAGTAACAATGAAGAACCCCCCTAAGCCTGTTATCCTTTTCCTGATTAATTATATCAAAAGTATCCTGAGAAGCATCTCTTGAATGAACAATGATAGGAAGGTCTGCTTCTTTAGCAAGTCTTATCTGTTCCAAGAACCATTTTTTTTGGATGTCCCTCGGAGAATTATCATAAAAATAGTCAAGACCGATTTCTCCTATGGCAACAACTTTTTCTCTTGCAGAAAGACTTCTCAATGCTTCTATTGTTTCCTCGCTCATTGCCTTTGCCTCATGGGGGTGTACCCCCACAGCGGCATAAATATTTTCATATTCCTCCGATAGCCTTACTGCTTTAATGCTGGAAGAAAGATCCGACCCGGGATTTACAACTAAAGATATTCCATTTTCCTTTAAGGAACTAATAATATTTTCCCGGTCGGGATCAAACCGTTCATCGTCTAAATGAGCATGACTGTCTATTAACATTTTCTACCTCCTATTCTACCTTTGCCCCCGAATCAATACCGGACAAGGTAGTAATTACGGAAAGTTTTTTTTCATCTGCAGCAGACAATATCATTCCCTGAGATTCTTCCCCTCTTAGCTTTATAGGTTTCAGATTAGCGACTACAACTACATTTTTCCCTACTAATTCTTCAGGAGAATAATATTTTGCTATTCCCGATACTATCTGTCTTATTTCTTCTCCTAATTGGATTTTAAATACTAAAAGTTTATCTGCTCTGGGATGTTTTTTTACTTCAAGAACTTTTCCGATTCTTAAATCTATTTTATCAAAATCATCAATATCTATATAGCTTTTCTTAAGTTTTTCTTTTGGTTTTTTTCCTAAAGATCTTTTCTCTCTTCTTTCTTCCATAAGCTTCTCGTTTTCTTTGTTTAATCTTAGCAGTTCCTTTTCAATATCCAATCTGGGGAACAATACATCTCCTCTATGGACTTTCTGGCCGGAAGGAATTAATCCCCATGTTTTACTTTCTTCCCAAGAATGGTCTTTAGTCTCATATCCTAATCTTGAAAATATCTCATCAGAAGTTTTTTCCATGAAAGGTCTTATTAGCACAGAAATAATTCTTAAAGACTCCAATAGATTATAAAGAACCGTATCCAGCCTTTCTTTTTTCCCTTCCTTTTCCAAAATCCAAGGACATGTTTCGTCTACATACTTATTGGCTCTCCTAATCAGTTTCCATATTTCTTCCAATGCATCGCTGAAATTCAAAGCGTCCATATACTTTTCAACTTGTTTTGGAATTTCCAAAGCCAAGGATTTTAAATCTTTATCATATTCCCCTTCTTCGGATGGTTCAGGTACTAATCCTTCACTATATTTTTCTATCATTGTAACGGTTCTGCTGACCAGGTTTCCTAAATCATTTGCTAAATCCGAATTAAGCCTTTGCAAAAATTTCTCTCTTGAAAAAGAACCGTCTTGCCCAAATGAGAATTCTCGTAAAAGAAAATATTTAAAGGAATCCAATCCGTATAATTTAATCATAGGCTCCGGATATATGACATTTCCCTTTGACTTAGACATCTTATCATTTTCAAGAAGTATCCATCCATGGCCAAATACCTTTTTAGGTATCTCAATATCTAAAGCCATCAATACGGCAGGCCATATGATAGTATGAAATCTGACTATTTCTTTACCTATCAAATGGACATCGCAAGGCCAATACTTTTTAAATCTTTCATCATTTTCACTTCCGTATCCTAATGCAGTTATATAGCATAAAAGAGCATCTATCCATACATATACTACATGCTTCGGATCAAAGGGAACTTTAATCCCCCAATCAAAGGCTGTTCTTGAAACACAAAGGTCCTCTAATCCTTCATTCAAAAAGTTGTTTATCATTTCATGCCTTCTGGAATCAGGTTGTATAAAATTCGGGTTTTCATTAAATAATTTTATTATTCTGTCCTTATATTTTGATAGTCTGAAGAAATATGCCTCTTCTCTCTCAAAATGGACTTCTCTGCCACAATCGGGACATTTTCCGTCAACTAATTGGCTTTCACTCCAAAACGATTCACAGGGAGTACAATAAAGTCCTTCATAATATGATTTATAAATATCTCCCTTTTCATAGAGCTTCTGAAATATTTTCTGAACGGCTTTTTCATGATATTCGTCTGTAGTTCTGATAAATATATCATAGGAAATATCCAGCATATTCCAAAGTTTCTTTATATCTTCAACAATTCCGTCTACATATTCCTTGGGAGTTTCCCCGGATTCTAATGCTTTTTGTTGAATTTTTTGTCCATGTTCATCCGTTCCCGTTACTAATAAAACATCATATCCCATAAGTTTCTTATACCTTTTTAATGTATCTGCTGCTACTGTAGTATAAGCATGCCCTATATGAAGATTGTCACTGGGATAAAAAATAGGTGTAGTTAAATAATAAGTCTTCAATTTAATCCCTCCAAATTATATTTTCCAAATAAAAAAGTCTTCCCCTCTGTTATAGAGATGAAGACTTATTTTTCATGTTACCACTCTAATTTGTTTAAACTTCGCAGTTCAAACCTCATTAAGTTACAAATAATAACCTTATGTGTTAACGTACATAACTCCGTTACGGCTTCACTTTCATGTTTAGCCGTAAAACTCCGGGGCCATATTCAGCTTAACTTCCAATACCGGTTTTCACCAAACCCGGCTCTCTAAAGTTTTCTTTTAAGCTTACTCTTCCCTTCATTATTTGTCACATATAATGATTTATTTAAATAATATATAGGAAAAAGCTATTTTTGTCAAGGGGCGAATTATAAATTCTTTATAAATGCAAGAATATTCAATCTATTTTGTTGTTCCAACCCACTAAAATCCAAAATGTAATAATATTAAATATTATGGCAATACTAACCTATTGATAGAGCTATTGTATTTACATAAGTTTACACTTTTTTATTATAAAATTTGACAAACATATAATTTTGAAATAAAATACTATACAGTCAAAATTGAAGGAGGAAAAAATATGAAAATTTTTTGGAATAAAAATAACAAATACCTAAAAATTTTGACCTTATTATCATTAGCAGCTGTATTAATTCTGGGGATTTATCAAGCGGAGCAAAAAGAGGTTATTATTTCTATAGACAATAAAACAAGAAAAGTAAATACGTTTCAGTCTACTGTGGGAGAATTATTGAAAAGCGAAAAAATATCTCTTCCCGAAGGTTCCAAAATAAATTTAAAACCTAATTATAAGATTGATAGAGACACAACTATCGTCATTAAGACGCCTAAAACTTATGTTATAAATATGGGAGGGAAAACAGCCGAAGTTCAATCTGTAAATAATAGAGTGGAAGATATACTTAAAGATTTAAATTATAAATTGGGGGAACTTGATTACACATATCCTGCATTAGGAGAAAAAATAGAACCTATGGAAGAAATTAAAATCGTAAGAGTAGAAGAAAAGATTAACACAGTTAAAAAAGAATTACCCTTTGAGAGTATCATAAAACATACGGATAAATTAGAAAAGGGAACTACAAAGGTAGTACAAGAGGGAACAAACGGATTAAAAGAAATAACTGTAAAATCAACATTTAAGGATGGAAAATTATCTTCTCAAGATACAATATCAGAGAGTATTGTTTCTCAGCCAATTCCCAGAATTGTGGAAAAAGGTTCCAAGGATTACTTTGTGTCTTCCCGTGGTGCCATAAGGTATACTCATTCTTTTGTAGCCGTTGCCACGGCTTATGATTTATCTTATGAAAGTACAGGTAAAAATCCCGGGGACAATAGTTACGGCTTAACCGCCTTGGGTACTAAAGCACGGCCTGGGGTAGTTTCCGTTGATCCAAGCATTATTCCTTTAGGTTCTAAACTGTATATAGAAAGTTTAGACCATACTCAGGATTATGGATTTGCTGTAGCTGAAGATACAGGAAGCGCTATAAAGGGAAGCAGAGTAGATCTGTTTTTTTCTTCTGCTGATGATTGCAAAGATTTTGGCAGAAGGAAGGTAAGGGTATATGTTTTAAAAAAATAGGAGCTCAGAGCTCCTATTTTTTTAATTTAGTTAAAATTTATCATTATCTAAAAAAAATTCCGGCAATCAATATTGATGAGAATATGGAAACAGCATAAGAAATAAGAGCAGCTTTTAAGGTATATCTGTAGTCTTTTACTCCTATTGAGCCAAAATAAACCGATATGGTATAAAAAATAGTTTCCGTAGAGCCCATCATTATTGACGCAACTCTTCCTTGAAAAGAATCGGGCCCCCAGTGTTCCAACACGTCTTTAACCGCTCCCAAAGCTCCGCTTCCGGATATGGGACGGATTATTATAAGCGGAAGTATTCCTTCGGGTATTTTTAAGATCTTATTCACCGGTTCAAATAAAGTTTGCATCATATTCATTGCTCCGGAGGCCCTAAATATCCCTACCGCTATAAATATCGCTATAAGATAGGGCATGATTTTTATGGAAGTCTTTAGTCCTTCTTTTGCTCCTTCTATAAAAAGAGAATATATATCTTCTCCCTTAAGCCAACCATATAATAATATTGTCCCTACAATAAACGGTATGATGATTACGGATATGGCATTTAACATCTGTATTTTACCTCCAATAACTTAACGGTTATTATTCCCACTATTAAAGAAACAGATGTTGCCAAAAAAGCAGGGGCTATTATTTCCATGGGATTTTTAGATCCCAAATCCATTCTCATCTTGATGACAGTCAACGGAACTAATTGAACTGATGACATGTTTATCACGAGAAACATACACATAGCATTAGAAGCTCTTTTTTTATTCTGATTAAGACTATTCAATTCCTTCATTGCTTTCAGCCCAAAGGCTGTTGCTCCGTTTCCTATTCCAAACATATTGGAAATCAAATTCATTATTATCCATCTTTGAGCAGGATGATTGTCGGGAACTCCGGGGAAAAGCATTTTAATGGGTATTTTGAACAGTCTTGAAATCTTTTTCAATATTCCTGATTTTTCGGCTATGTTCATTACCCCAAGCCAAAAAGACATAATTCCGATAAGATTTATAGAAAATAGTACTCCTGCCTCGGCTTCTTTTAAGATTGCATTATTTATTTCCTGAAGATTTCCTGAAAACAGAGAATAAATTATTCCTAAAAATATAAGCAAAAACCATATGGTATTTATCATTAAAAAACTCTCCTTTTGTTTAAATATATGAGGAGAGTCTTTTTTATAGAACATCACTATCTATATACGTCATAAAACGGAGTGGATTCTTTTTTTAACCTTCCCGACTGTACTAATTTTTCCAGCCTTTCCTTAAAAACTTCCACCGTATATGTTATTCCCGTTTCTTTTTCTATATCTTGAATTATATATATAATATCAGGCTCATTTATGGGAATACTGTTCTTAATAATATCATAAAATTTTTCTTCATCATCTGATTTGTTTCTTACCAGTTCATCAAAGGGGTTCTCTATATGGGGACTTGTAGTATCCGATGCTCTTACTCTTACAAATACCGTTCTGCCCATTACGGCAGAAGAAATAAATACATCTCCCGATTTTAAATATGGAAGCCTTCTTGATTCTTCTTCCGTGATATCCGTTTCTTCTTTTATTGTCTGAATATCCGATGCTCTTACGGTTCTGAATATAAATTTAGTGTTTAATTGAGCAGTAATGGTTTCATCAAGGAGGGTAGGCCTCTGGGTAGCCAAAATTAAAAAGGTTCCGTATTTTCTTCCTTCCTGGGATATCTCTCTAAGTATGGACTTAGAAGGGCTTTCATATCCCTTCGGGGCAAAATTGTGGGCTTCGTCCGTAACTATGATAAAAGGCGGAAAATAATCTTCTGCTATTCCTTTATACTGGGCATCTTTATATTCCCTTCTCTTATGATAAAGATTGTTCAAAAGATAGGTAGAAAATACCTGAAGAATTCTTGTACTTCCCTGAATTACCACAAGTTTACCCATTTTAAGGTTTTCTTCCACCTCTCTTATATCCTTGCTGAATATCCCTTCATTATTGAGCCTATTGAGTCTCCACATTATTCCTTTTACTGAACTGTAAGGACATATTTTATCATAATTTAAAAATATTTCTTTTCTTCTTTCCCATCCTTTCCTTTCTTGAGCTGTAGTGGCAGCGTTTATTTTGTTGATTATTTTATCTAAGGAGCCTTCTTCCTGAGCATCCATAAGCATTTTCAATCTTTCATGAAAGCTCAAATAGGAGTCTCTCGTTTTAAATAGGATATCTACCACATTATTCATGGAATCAGACATTCTACCCGAAGATTCCAGCAAATTTTTCAAATCCTGATTGGAAAGCTCTTCAAATTTCACTCCTATATGATATCCTACTTGAAAACACTTAAATTTCTCCGAGAAATCCTTTCTTAAATCCTTCGGAATATATTCTCCTTCCTGAGAAAAATCCATCTCGAAATGAGGATCTAAAACAATGGTCGGAATGCTCAATTTCATAAGTTCTTCAAGAATAACCCTGAGTCCAAATGATTTTCCCGAGCCTGAACCGCCAAACACACCTATATGAGGATATTGATGCATACTTCTTAAATTAAATATAAAAGGGATGCCTTTCTGTTCATTAAGTTCATTATTTTCAAAGGTATATAGAATATCTTTGAATTCATCATCCATATCTTTTACCATTTGATCCGTATTTTTTATTTCTCCCAATATCAGCCCTTCTTCCAGAGAAGATTTAATCATTAAATCCTTTACTTCGGAAAATTCCGGAATTCGTACATCCGACCCGGTTTCCACAGGATAAGAAGCTTCGTTTACCAATCTGATTTTGGCTATGTAAATAGTATCTTCATCAATATCATAGCCTATTGCTCGTAAGGACTCTAAGACATGATTGTCTGCCAAATCTCCGTTTATATTTAAAGGAATGTAGCGGTTATAAGTCTGAGCCTCCACTACTTCTCCCAAAAGGTCTCCCTGATATGAGTCCTGTATTATTAGAAATTCATTCATTCTGAAATTTCTGGACCTTGAGCCTATATATATTTCCTGACACGTAGTTACTCCCACAACCTTCATATCTTTCCCTCCTATAACCATCTTTTATCTCTTTCGGAAATAAAAAGTTTCTCCAATATTTCTCTGTCCAAAGCGGTTTCCAGTATTCCTCTCATCATTTTATCTGAAATCTTTACTTCTTTATCCACAATATCAAGCCACAGGGGAACACCCCTGCTGTTTTCTGCCGTAAGTGAAACAACAAGCCTCCCCATATCGATTATACAATCCCTTTGGCTTTCCAATATATCCAATCCGATAGCCGTAGGTGAAAAGGAACTTCTGATGAATGCCGAAGAAAGCCCTGCCTCATTTTTATTTCCTACATTTGTTTCTATTAAAATCATATCCTTATATTCCAATAGTCCGTAGAGCATCTCCCTATCTCCAAATATTTCGTAATCTTTGAGAATTTTGTTTTTAATCATGGAGTTTCCTATAATTGAGGTTTCTATTTCTTTTATCACGCCTATAAGTATTATTTTTCTTTTTTCACATTCATCTTTTAATTTTATCCATTCATTGTTACATTCAATATTGTACCTTATCAAGGAACCATCCATCATCACAACGGAAGGATTAAATTTATTAATGCCTTCAAGAGCCGCATCCACTTCTATTTTCGATAATTTATAATTAAGAATTTTTTCTTCCGAATTTGTCTTTACCTCATTTTCATTTAAAATATTTTTCTCTTCCTCATTGTACAAAGGAGTATAAAAATCTCCCTTATATACTGAGGAATCTTGTCCTTTAGTACATTTAGCAAGGCCCTGATATAATTCCACAAAATGAGGAGAAGCACTCCCTATCCTGTTTTTTGAGCCATCAACTCCTATTATTCCTCCCTTTTCATAATATTTTTTAAGTTCCTCCAAAGGTAAACTTTCCAGTTTAATTATTTCCCCGATATTTTCTTCAATATATGAAATAATTTCATTCTTGCTCATCTGAAAAACCTTGTTGTATTTGGTTTTTAATTTTTCATTTAGTTCTTTTGTCCTATCTTTGAGTTCCTTACTAACTTTATACATGTTTTCCCCTTTCCGTTCCATTTAAACTTTACAACTTTATATCCTCAAAATTTTTTCATAATTCACTCAGAAAAATGTTGACTTAATTTGGCATATATGATACTATTTAACTTGTAGAATAAAGTCGATATAAATTAAATAAATGGGAGGAATGAAATATGAAATCAACTGGAATTGTAAGAAAAGTGGATGAGCTTGGAAGAGTGGTTATACCTATTGAATTAAGAAGGACACTGGATATTGCCGAGAAAGACGCATTGGAAATTTATGTTGAAGGAGAGCAAATTATACTTAAGAAATATGCCCCAGCATGTATTTTCTGTGGACAAGCTAAAGATGTTCAAGTTTTTAAAGGTAAAAATATATGCCCTGCTTGCTTGGAAGAATTAAGAAAGAAATAATTCCATTTGCCCCTTCTTACAGAAGGGGTTATTTATCCTCTATATTTATTCCTTCTTTATATATTTGGTTTCTTGGCAATTTTCTCTCCTTGGCTACCTTTTTAACTGCTTCTTTTTTAGAAAGTCCTTCTCTCATGTACTGTTTAATATGTTCCTTTACAGGTAAATCATCAAAATTTTTTTCCTCTTCTTTTTTCCCTTCAAGAATTATGACAAGCTCTCCCTTTACTCCTTCCTCCTTGAATTTTTTAATTCCTTCCGATACTTTTCCTCTAAAAGTTTCTTCATGAATCTTTGTAAGTTCTCTTGATACTGATATTTTCCTATCTCCCAGTACCTGAATTATATCCTCCATCAGATCTAAAAATCTATGAGGAGCCTCATAAAGAATTATGGTCCTATTTTCGTCTCTAATCCTGTTTAGATCTTTAATTCTGCCTTTTTTTGATGAAGAAAGAAACCCTTCAAATACAAATTTGTCCGTAGGAAATCCTGAGAGAACCAATGCCAGAATAAAAGCACTTGCTCCGGGAAGGGCTACTATTTGTATTTCCTTTTCTATTGCAAGTTTAATAAGATCTTCTCCCGGGTCTTGTATACAGGGCATTCCCGCATCAGAAACCAAAGCTACCCTTTTTCCTTCAATTATCTCTTTAATTACTTTTTCTCCTCTTTCCCTTTTGTTGTGCTCGTGATAACTGATGAGGGGTTTCTTTATATTATAGTAATTTAGTAATTTTAATGTATGTCTGGTATCCTCCGCAGCAATTAGGTCTGCCTCTTTAAGAATATTTAATGTCCTTAAAGTTATATCTTCCAGGTTGCCGATAGGAGTAGGACATATATACAGAGTACCTTTATCCATCATTTTTCTCCTTATTCATACGATAAATTTTATATATTTCATCAGTATAACTTCCGTCTTCGTTATAAACATATATAGGATCATCAAACCTTACTTCGGGATTTCCTCTTTTCACGCCTTTTATCAATACCATATTAGGTTTTTTCCCAATTTTGGGATAAACTAAACATATGGATTTAGGTTCTAATTTATACTTTCTGAGATTCCATATTATATCTGCTATTCTGTATGGTCTGTGAATCATGTAAAATTCCCCTTTATCCTTTAAAAGGAATTCTGCGGATTTCACTATGTCTTCTAAGGTAGCACATATTTCATGGCGGGAAATACTGAAATTATCGTCGGAATTTATAATTCCCCCTCCATTAACCATATAGGGCGGGTTTGAAGTCACTACATCAAAACTTTCTTTTTTAAAAAAATCAGAAACATTCCTTAAATCCATATTAATTATTTTAACTTTATCTTGTAGTTTATTCAATATAATGCTTCTTTCCGCCATTTCTGCCATATCCTTTTGAATCTCCAATCCATATATCTTATCCGCTTCAAATCTTCCCACAAGCAAAAGAGGAATAATTCCCGTTCCGGTTCCCAGATCCACAACTTTTGAACCTCTTTTTATATTACAGTAATTAGCAAGAAGAACTGCATCTGTTCCATAAGAAAATTTTTTTATATTCTGTATTATTTTATAACAACTTCCCGGTACTGTATCCAATCTTTCATCAGAATTCAAAGTTATGCCCATAGATTTTCTCTCCCATTATCAAAAAAGGCCCTATTAGGGGGCCTTTTAAAGATCATTATTCTGGTTTTGGTGCATCTACCGGACATACATTTGCACAAGATCCACACTCAATACATTTATCTGGATCAATAACGTATTTATCATCTCCGGCACTTATTGCTTCAACTGGGCATTCAGCTGCGCAGCTGCCACAGGCTATACATGCATCACCTATTACATATGCCATTTACATTCACCCCCTAAAATACTTATCTTAACAACTAAAGTTATTTTACCATTTATTCAGAAAGATTTAAAGGGGAATTATTATTTATTATTCATTCTTTACGTTTTTCTATTTCTTCTCTCATGGGGCAGTTCATATTTCTTTCACAGCCTTTGCAATCTATGTTTCTTTCACAGCCTGTATTATTACAAAAATTTTCTATATTCTCTAATTCCTGATTTTCTTCCACAGGGACAACATAATCCGGATCCCTTTCTTCCGTTACTTCCAATTCGGAAACCTTATAATTGACTAACCCTTCAGTACCGTCGCTTAATTTTACTTTTACCTTCACAGCTTCCAATATGATATAAGTGTCTACTACTGTTCCTCTTCCCAAAGGCGTAATAACTATAGTGCCTACAGAAGGAATTTTTTTGAGGAGCTCTTCATAGACTTCATATTCATATTTTAAACAACACATAAGTCTTCCGCAGATACCTGAAATTTTTGAAGGATTAAGGGATAAATTCTGTTCTTTTGCCATCTTAATGGAAACAGGCTCAAACTCCCCTAAAAAGGCGGCACAACATATAGGCTTCCCGCAGGGACCAAGTCCCCCTATCATCTTTGCTTCATCTCTTACTCCTATTTGCCTTAACTCAATACGCGTTCTGAATATACTTGCCAAATCCTTTACCAGTTCTCTGAAATCTATTCTGCCGTCTGCGGTAAAATAAAATATGACCTTATTATTATCAAACGTGTATTCCACATCTATAAGTTTCATATCTAATTTGTGTTCTGCAATTTTTTTCAAACATATATCAAAGGCTTCTTTAGCTTTTGCTTTATTCAGCCTATGAGTTTCATAATCTTCCTCCGTTGCGATTCTTAAAACTTTCTTAAGGGGCGGAACTATCTCATCTTCCGTGACTTGTTTCATTCCTACCACCACGTATCCAAATTCTATTCCCCTTGATGTTTCAACTATAACACAATCGTCTTTTTCTATATTCAATCCGTCCGGATCAAAATAATATATCTTTCCTGCTTTTTTAAATCTAATTCCTACAACGGTTACCATCTCATCCCTCCTGTATGTTTAAGAGCATTGTTTCTATCGAAAGTTGGTAATTAGCTTTTCTATCTACATTATTTTTTGTATATTGTACATTATCTATTATATCATTGATTTTATCTATATCTAAAAAAGTTTGATCAGAAATCAATTTTAATTTGTCTTTATTTATTATCAGGTCTTTTTTCTTCAGCTCTTTATACAGGTATATATCTCGGAACCAATATAATATTATATTAAATATTTCTTCTTTCTTTTTTTCGTTTTTTATAAAAAATTCCATTGAAGTAAATGGTTTTAAACTGTTTCCCTCTACTATATCCGTAATAATTTTTATGGTTTCTTCTCTCAATTCAACGAATTCATCAGATGAAGCAATGCTTATCGCTTTTTCCACACTGCCTTTGGAATATGAAGATATAAATTCCGCTTCTTCCTTGCTCTTTTTATACTTACTTATTAAAAATTTTTCCAATTCGTCTTTTCTCACAGGGAAAAATTTAATTATCTCACATCTTGACAATATTGTAGGAAGAAGTCCCATGTTCTGTCCGATAATGAGAAAAAATATAGCATAGTCAGGAGGTTCCTCCAAGGTTTTTAAAAAGCAGTTTTGAGCTTCTCTGGTCATCTTCTGGCTGTCATCTATTACATAAATTTTTCTGCTGCTCTCAAAGGGTTTAAAATTTATATCACTTATAACATCTTCAATCTGTTCTTTCCTTATTATATCTCTATCCGGCTGAATTAAAAAAAAATCCGGATGATTTCCTGTTTCAAATTTAACGCATGAACTGCATCGATTGCATGGCTCTTCTCCCTTTTCTTTACATAAAAGAGCCTTTGAAAAAGCCAAGGCAGTCATCTTTTTCCCTATTCCGTCGGCTCCCTGAAAAAGATAACTGTGGCTGAGTTTATTATTTTTAAAAGCTCTTTTAAGATTTTCAATTATTCTTTCCTGACCTATTATATCCTGAAAATTCATATAATTCCCCCAACTACATCTTCCTAAATTTATCAACATTCATTATAAATATATTTGTTCCTCCTTGTTCGTCTTTCCTGTTTTCTTTGTTTTTAGTTTCTTTTCTGCATACAGATTTAATTATATCCACTATTTCTTCTACCTTTTCATCTTCCGCCCCTACAAGAAGAGTAGTATTTCCTGACTTTAAAAATCCCCCTGTTGAAGATAACTTTGTAGCTTGATATCTATTTTTGATTAACTCTTTTATCAGTCTATTTTCATCTTCATTATGAATAATGACTATTATCAGCTTCATATTATCTCCCCCTTTATTTACACTCTTATATACTGTTCTACATCTACAACAAATACCGTAGCTCCTCCTATTTTTACCTGCATAGGATATGGAATATAGCTTTCTCCCGGCATAGACATCGTCAATAAAGAAGTGGTAATTTCTCTGGTCTTACAACTGTATTCGATAACTTTCAATACTTCTTGTGTCTTCTCGTTTTCTACTCCAATCAGAAGCGTGGTATTTCCCGATTTTAAAAATCCTCCCGTTGAAGACAACTTTGTAACCCTAAAATTTTTTTCAGTTAATTCATCTATAAGAGTAACAACATCCTGATCCTGAACTATGGCAATTATTAACTTCACTTTGTAATTCCCCCTCCTTTAAGAATATTTTTCATGCTCTCCTTGACTTCATAAAAAACTTCCTCCAATGTACTTGTAGCATCTATCACTTTAACATTTTTAGGGTATATCTTTAAAAGTTTCAGATACCCTTCATAAACCTTTTGGTGAAAGTTTTCTCCTTCTTTTTCCAGCCTATCCCCTCCATGTCTTATGGTTTTTCTTTTAAGAGAATACCTGGGATTTACATTGAAAAATAAAATTAAATCCGGCTCTATTCCCATTGTTGCAAAATCATTTATCTTTTTCACTTCATCTATTCCTAAATCTCTTCCAATTCCCTGATATGCAAGACTGGATAAAACAAACCTTTCACAAATAACTACCTTTCCTTCCTTTAATGCTGGAAGTATCTTCTCCGAAACATGCTGACTTCTGGCTGCCGCATAAAGAAGAGCTTCTGTTTGAGGAGACATTGAGTTGTTTTTTTTATCCAATATAATTTTTCTTATATCTTCTCCTATATTGGTTCCTCCTGGTTCTCTGGTTGTTATAAATTCTACATTTTTTTCTTTAAGCCATGTTGACAATAGTTTGATAACCGTACTCTTACCCGAACCATCAGGTCCTTCCAAAGTTATGAATAATCCCCTCATATTAAGTCTTCCTTTCTATTTAATTGTTCGTATCTTTTCTATATTATAATCTAATAACCCGATTATTTCCACTGAATTTTCTTTTAAAAATCTAATTTTTTCGTAGATTTCCGGTGTTATCTCTTCCCCAGGACATATCAAGGGGACACCCGGGGGATACGGTACTACAAATTCTCCTGAAATTTTTCCCACTGCATCTTTTAATTTACATTCCTCTTTATTCCCATAAAAGGCTTCCCAGGGACTAAGAATTTGATTAACAGGTGGGAAATCTACAGATAAGGTCGGAATATTCTTGTCAATTTTTTTTATATTTGTCAATGCAGATATTAATTTTTCAAAATCCTCCCTATCATTCATTAACGTAGTTAAAATCAGTCCATAATAATAATCAGCCATTTCCAATTGTATATTATATTTTTTGTTCAGTACTCTTTGGAGCTCCGTTCCCTTCATTCCGTTAATTCTTAAAATAATCTTTGTCTTATCAAAATCCCATATCGTATCATCTTCAGCATCCCCTTCGAAAACAAATACATTATTCATATGTCGTATCCTATTTAAAGTATAGTCAATATTTTCAAAAAGAGAGTTCAGTTTTTCCTCTCCCTTTGTCTCCATATATTCTCTTGCTATATCCAAAGAAGCCATAAATATATAAGAAGGACTTGTGGTTTGATACAAGGAGGACATGGTTTTTAATTTATCTATATTTACCCTGTCTGTTCCTACATGAATCATGGAAGTTTGAGTAAAACTTGGAAGAGTCTTATGAGTACTTTGAACTACAATATCCGCTCCCGCCTCCAAAGATGATATGGGAAGATGGGGAGAAAAAACGAAATGACTTCCATGGGCTTCATCCACTATCAAGATCTTGTTATATTTATGGACTATTCTTGAAATCTCTTCAACGTTTGAACATATCCCATAATAAGTAGGGTATGTGACAACTACTGCCTTTATATCGGAATCCTTACTTAATATTAATTCTATATCTTCCGGATTTATTCCTGTTATTAAGTTATATTTTTTATTATAATGAGGATAAATATATTCGGGAATAAGTCTGTTAAGTATTATTCCATTATATACGGATTTATGGCAGTTCCTTTGAATCAAAATCTTATCCCCAGGATCGGTCGCTGCTGCTAATGCTATATATATTCCTCCCGTAGTTCCGTTCACGGAAAAGAAAGTTTCTTTAGAATGGAATGCTTTTGCCGATAGTCTCTGACTTTCCTCTATTATACCGGTAGGATTATGCAGGTTATCCATTCCTTCAATTTCGGTTACATCTATATATGGAATATATTTTCCCCAATCTATGAGAGTATTTTTCCCTTTATGTCCGGGCATATGAAAAGATACTCCTTTTTTATCCATATATTCTGTCAGTGCATTAAATATGGGAGTATTCATAAGACATCTCCTTCTTTATACATTACCTAAATAAACATATTTTAGGTACTTATCTGCTTGTTCTTTCAGCTCCGTCAATATATCCAAAGATGTAGGGGGATTGTTCATCTTATATGCGGGGAAATACCTTGTAATATGAAGAGGAATATTCTTATCAATCTGAGAAATCCAATAAGCCATACTCCCAATTTTTTCAGGAGAATCATTTTCTCCTTCAACAATAAGAGTAGTTATTTCCACATGAGACTTTTCTGCGGACATTTTAATTGTTTCAAGTATCGGTCCTATATTCCCTCCGCATAGTTCTCTATAGTATTCGTCATCGTAGGATTTCAGGTCTATATTTAATGCATCTATAAACGGAAGAAGTTCTTTCAAGGGTTCTTGCTCAATATACCCGTTAGTTACCAATACGTTCTTTAACCCTATTTCCCTTATCTTCTTTGCTATATGGAAAACATATTCGTACCATATTGTAGGCTCATTATAAGTATAGACAATTCCTATGGAATTTTCTCCTGCAAGAGCCAAAATATCCTTATCCGGAATTTCTATCGTAGGGGGAAGCTGTTGAGAAATCTGCCAGTTCTGACAAAATCGACATTTTAAATTGCATCCGAAGCTTCCTATGGAAAATATCCTTGTATTGGGATAAAAATTGCGTAATGGTTTCTTTTCAATAGGATCATAGGCATAGGACGATATTTTCCCATAATTTATTGTATTTAAAATCCCGTTTTTATTTTTCCTGACTCCGCATATCCCCGAATATCCGTCTTTTATTGTACATCGGTGAGGGCACAAAAAACATTTAACTCTGCCGTTATTCATTTTTTCATAATACATGGCTTCCTTAAAATCACGCATATATTTCATCTCCCACAACAAACTTCTTTCTACCTCTAACAATCTTAATTTTTCATCCCCTAAAAATGCCTTACTACTTGGAATCTCTCAAGAGTACAGCCTTTGATATCTTTTATGCCGGCTTTTTGCATAGCAATATTAACTTGATCTTCCGGAGTATCCACTCCTTCAATATCGGGCAGCAGCAATCCCATTTTAAACCCTTTGGATACTATTACTCCGTATTCTTTTATATCCAGTTCATCAATCGATTTTATAATCTCTGCTTTCCCGAGAACATCTACCGAATATACAATATCCTTTAATTCATCTTTACGAACAGGATTAAATCTGGGATCTTTTGTTCCCGCACTTACAGCATTCCTTATTATTTCTCCCGCTATTGAACTTTCTTCCGGATCTATGGTCCCTATGCATCCTCTGAGAAGATTATCCTTTTTAATCGTTACAAATACTCCTGCTCTTTCATTCAATAATTCTTTTGAAAGATCCTTCGGAATTTTCATGGTCTCTCCCGTTGATACGTAATATTCCAAACTCTGCCTTGCAAGTTTTACATAAGAGTCTTCCTTTGCTCTTATATCTTCAATTCTATCCTGTTGTTTTTTCAATATCTTTTCATATGTGGAGCCTTCGCCTTTCTCCCCTTCCACGGACCCTTTCATAGTACAGTATCCCACTCCGAAAGGCCCTTCATAGGATACAACTTCTGTCTTTAATTTTAAACCGTCCAAAAATCCTGACAGAACAATTAAACTTCTTAATGCACATTCTCCCGCTTTTTCTCCGAAATTTAAATCATAGGAAGCAATATCTTCAAAATTACCTTCTTTCAAAAATTCAACTATTTCTCTGTCAAATATCTTCCCTTCAGGGGCATAGTTATATGGTCCTTCGTCGGAAAGCCTGTGAGATAGATCCCCACTTGCTATAAACACTATATCTTCATTGGATTCCAATACTGCTTCTTTAATAAGAATTCCGAATTTATATAATTTTAAAGGAGAAATAAGCCCATATGTTATATGGACCAGCTTATAGTCCGAATATTTTTTATTAACAAAGTATAACGGGATTAATGTACCATGGTCAATATTTGGATCTACGTTATAAAGGGATCCAAACCTTTCATCTATTTTAGCCGTGGGTATTCCTTCCTTTTGAGCTTTTCCCACTATTTTGTCAACTAAATCCAGATTATTTTCAAAGTTAAATTCCAGATTATTATTTCCGAATTTTTTCAGATCCCCTTTAAGGTTCTTTTCTGTTGAAATAGAAACTGCGTTAGAAAACATGGGACCGTGAGGTGTTATTATAATAATAGTCTGAGGTTTTTTCTTTTCAATATCCTCCGACAGCTTCTCGACCCCCGTTATGGTTTGTTGAGCTTTAAGTCTCTCCTCTCCTCCTATTTCTTCAATAACAACGGGAGGATGAGGAAACAAATAAAATCCTAATATTCTACCCATTTTGTCCACTCCCTTTTAAATTTCTTTTTTAAAAAAATAAGCACCTAAAAAGGTACTTATTTCATTTTCATATATAAGTCGTTTCTCTGCAACCCATGAAATTTTTTAATATTGGTTTTTTTCTTATCTCTTTGAGAATAATAGTCCTTTATTAAATCTGTAAGAATATAGAATTCAAAAATAAATACAGGTATTATCACTAGTATAAGAAGTATAATCTTAGTCATCAATACCAACTCCCACCACAGGTATTTTGATATCCAACATTTTATTAAATTATACAACATTATACCAAGAATTAACACCTTTTTCTACATATTTTTTTATTCTTTTTCGTCCTCCGCTGTTTCTTCCGGAGTTTCTTCAGTAGTTTCTGCAGGTTCTTCTTCAGTATATCTTGAAGGTTCTACCAAAATGGCTACTGCATCATTTTCATTTTTAAGTATTGTAATCTTCTCGTTTCCAAAAATATTTAAATTCTTAACTAAAAGAGGAGTTTTGAAATCAATATTCGATACGTCTCCTTCTATTACTTCAGGAATATCTCCAGGAAGACATTCAATTTCTATTTCATCCAATTGTTGAACTACCATAGAAGGTTGAATTTTTATATTATCTTTCCCAATTAAATTTATAGGTATGTTCATCTTGATCTTCTCTGTCATAACTAATTTCTGAAAATCCACATGAACAACTTTATTATTTATAACATCACTTTGAATTTCCTTAATTATAACCGGAACTGTTTCGCCGTCAAGGTCTAAGTTGAGCATAGAAGAACGCCCAAATTTTCTTAAAGTTTTATAAAACTCATTTTCTTTTATTTTCACATGGTAAGTATTCTGGTCTTTTCCATATATAACTCCTGGAATATATTCAGCTTTTCTAATTTTATTGACTTTATTTTTTCCTATTTCTTCTCTGGTTTCGACTTTCAATTTTTCGGTTACCATATATATAGTTCCTCCTATCCTTGGTTTTTTATTTACTAATAATGTTATATCAAAAAAATCATGTAAATGCAAATAATAAAATATGACTTCCCCATGAGTAATAAAAAAGGCTTCTATTGAGACCTTATAAATTAAGGAAGCCTTTTTTGAAACCCATTTCAGGTCAAATATAAATTAAGATAAATGGGATTTTCCATGGATTATAAAATATATTGAAGGATTATTAACAGTATAACTCCCGGAATTCCCAGAAATCCCGTCAATATTGCCGTCAAAGGATTTATGGTTATATTTATCCCTATAAATCCTCCTATTAAGTTTACAATCAAAAGAAGTATTCCACCCAGTACTCCATTTATAACAAGTCTGATTATCATTTTTATAGGTATTACAAGAAGCATACCTATAAGATAAAGAAGAATCAGCCCAATTCCGTAAGCAAGTATTACCCCAAAATCAATTCCCATAATATTATCCTCCCTACTATATATTAATATTATTATATAATAAAAAAGACTTTTATATGAAATAGAAATTAAGGAAGTCTTTTTTGAAACCCATTTAACGGGAAATCTATATTAAGGAAATCTTAATTTCCCTATGGGTTATAAAAAAGGCTTTTATATGAAGTAGAATTTTAAGGAAGCTTTTTTTGAAACCCACTTTACGGAAAATTTATATTGAGGAAGAACATGATTTACCTATGGGCTATAACGGATGATTTTCTTTTATCTTTTTTAAAAAATAGAAATATTTTATCTTGGAAGCTTCTATTTCGTATATAGCGTGATCTATCAAGTCCGGGTCCGTGACATCATTAAAATGAGATTCCTTGTCTTTCCATTCCCTATGAGCTGCTTTTAAATCTTCAATAAGTTCCTTTTTTTCATATTCTGCCGTATATTTTTCTTCAATAGGTTTAAAAGATAATACATTTGCCAACTTAATTATTCTTTTTCCTCTTTCTTTATAATCCATAATATCCCCCCGTTCCTTTATTAGTAATTATTAACAAAAGATCAAGGGGATATACATGGATAAAAAGGTCTGTTCTACGAATATATTGACTCTTTATTTACAGTCATTATCGCTTCCGATAGTACTTCCGACAAAGTGGGGTGAGCATGAATTGTATGAGAAAATTCACTGCATTTCATTTTCTTATATACCGCGATCATTCCTTCGTGAATTAAATCAGAGGCATGGGCTCCCATAATATGAACTCCGAGGATTGTATCGTCTTCCGAATCGGCTATTATCTTTATCAATCCTTCTTCTTCTCCCATAGCGAGAGCTTTGCCGTTCCCCCCGAACATAAATTTACTCGTTTTGTATTTTATCCCTTTGTCCTTAGCCTCTTTTTCTGTAATGCCCACAGAAGAAATCTCGGGGAAGACAAAAATACAACTTGGAATAGGAGGCAAAATTAAAGTGTCTTCATTTCCCATTATTCTTTCTGCCACCTGTATACCCTGATATGAACCTGAATGAGCAAGCATTGATATGCCGTTTACATCTCCCACGGCATATATTCCGGGAATATTGGTCATATATCTTTCATCCACTTTTATCCCTTTTTTATCAAAATTTATTCCCATTTCTTCAATATTTAATCTCCGAAGATTCGGTGTCCTCCCTGCTGCCAAAAGTACGTCTTCCGATTTAAATATTACTTCGCCGTCTTTATTTTCTCCGGTTATTATAAACTCTTTTTCATCTTTTTCAATTTTATTTATTTTAACCGACGTATGAATGTGAATCCCTCTTTTTTTGGCAAGTATTTTATATCTCTTAATTAAATCTTCATCTACTTGTTGTAATATTGCAGGCATAAATTCCGCAACCGTTACTTCCGAACCCATTTCATTAAATATATTGGCAAATTCCATTCCTATAACTCCGCCGCCTATTATAAATAAGCTTTTGCTAACCTTGTTAAAATCCAGTAAAGTTTTATTGTTGAAAATCTGAGGATTATTGCTCCCCTCTATGGGTAATCGGGCAGAGGTTGACCCTGTTGCTATTACTATATTTTTAGTCCGAATATTTCTTATTTCCCCATTATTTAATATAACTTCAACCGTATTTTTATCTTGTATTTTCCCTATCCCATAAAGTACTTCAACTTTATTTTTCTTCAATAATTGTAAAATGCCATTTCTGAGCTTATCTATCACATTATTTTTTCTTTCCTGAATTTTTTCTATATCTATGGAATATCCGTCCACATGTATCCCAAAATTCTCTATATTCTTTAAGGTTTTTAAAATCTCTGCATTTCTGTATAACACTTTTGTGGGAATACATCCCTCATTAAGGCATGTACCTCCAAGATTATTCTTTTCTATAAGCAGGGAAGTCCCCCCCATTTGAGCTGTTCTTATAGCTGCAGCATATCCTGCAGGTCCTCCTCCTATTACCACAACATCTTTTTCCATAATATTCATCACCTCCCAGTTTATATCCCTTTAACAATTGGCCTTCTTGCGGCTTTGACTTCATCAACTCTCTTAATTATCGTATTGTAAGGCGCATTTTTCAGGATCTCAGGATCTTTTTCAGCCTCATTGGCAATCTCAATCATGGCATCAATGAATTCATCTAACGTTTCCTTGCTTTCGGTCTCTGTCGGTTCAATCATTATACTCTCCTTAACAATAAGAGGAAAATATATGGTTGGAGGATGGTAACCGTAGTCTAACAATCTTTTGGCCACATCTAATGTAGTAACTCCGTTTCCATTTTTAAGTCCTCCCAAAACGAACTCATGCTTGCATAGATGATCAAAAGGAATATTATAATATCCTTTCAGTTTCGATTTTATATAATTGGAATTCAATACAGCCATTTTGCTTGCTTGTTTGAGACCTTCTCCTCCCATTGAAAGAATATAAGCATATGCCCTGACCATAACTCCAAAGTTGCCATAGAAGCACTTTACTTTTCCTATCGATTCCGGTCTGTTATAGTCCAAACGATATTTATTATTCTTTTTTTCTATTATCGGCACAGGAAGAAATTTAACCAAATCCTTTTTTACTCCTACAGGACCGCTCCCCGGTCCACCTCCGCCATGAGGGGTTGAAAAGGTCTTGTGAAGATTAAAATGAACTACGTCAAATCCCATATCTCCCGGTCTTGCCATACCCATCACAGCATTCATATTTGCTCCGTCATAATACAGAAGGCCTCCTGATTCATGAATCAGACGGGATATTTCTAATATATCATCTTCAAATAGGCCTAAGGTATTGGGATTAGTAAGCATAAGTCCTGCCGTTTCATCATTAATAACCTCTTTCAGCTTTGCTATATCTATTCTCCCTTCGGAATTTGATTCCACTTGTATTACATTAAATCCTACGGTTGCGGCGGATGCCGGATTAGTTCCATGAGCAGAATCGGGGATTATTATATTCCTTCTTTTGTAATCATTCCTATATTCATGGTATGATTTTATAATCATGAGTCCTGTAACTTCTCCGTGAGCGCCGGCAGCAGGCTGAAGTGTAACTTCTTCCATTCCCCCTATTTCGGCAAGTTTCTTCGATAAATCATACATAAGCTCCAAAGCTCCCTGAACCTTCTCCTCATTTTCATAGGGATGAATATTTGTAAATCCCGAAAGAGCTGCAACTTCTTCATTTACCTTAGGATTATATTTCATTGTACAAGAACCGAGAGGATAAAATCCCGTATCCACTCCATAGTTTTTATTTCCTAATTGGGTATAATGTCTGACTATATCTACTTCACTTACTTCCGGCAGATTAATTTCATTTTTGCTTAACAAATTCTCCGGAATTATATCATCTGCTTTTAGATGGGGAACATCATTTTCTGGAAGAGAATACCCTTTTCTGCCTTTCCTTGAAATTTCAAATATAAGTTTATTGTATTCCTTCATTTTACTTTATTCCCTCCAATGCATCAGCAAGAATATCTATTTCATCTTTTGTTCTCTTTTCCGTTACACATAAAAGAACGGAATTTTTATATTCAGGATATTCCCTTTCCAATTCATATCCTCCTATAATATTTTTCTTCAAAAGTTCTTCGTTTATTTTTGTTCCGTCATATTTACTCTTTAGGCAGAACTCCATGAAAAATGGTTTGTCGAACAGCAACTGAAATTTTCCCGTGTCAATTATCTTTTTTAAGGCATAATGAGATTTACTTATACACTGCAGAGCTACTTCTCTTAAGCCCTCCTTGCCCATTGCAGTCATATACACTGTTGCAGCTAAGGCATTTAATTGTTCGTTGGAGCATATATTTGAACTTGCCTTTTCTCTTCTTATATGCTGCTCCCTTGCCTGAAGAGTTAAGACAAAAGCTCTCTTTCCGTCTTTGTCTTCCGTCTGCCCTACAATTCTTCCCGGAAGTTTCCTCATGAATTTTGATTTTGTTGCCATAAATCCCAAATGAGGGCCTCCAAAATTCAGACTGTTTCCCAAACTTTGTCCATCCCCTATAGCAATATCCGCTCCCCATTCCCCAGGGGTTTTAAGAATTCCCAAAGATATGGGATCAACGCTCATAATCATTAATCCCTTGTTTCTATGAATTATATTTTCGATTTCGGAAAAATCTTCTATTATTCCGAAGAAATTAGGATTTTGAACTATAATTCCTGCTGTATTCTCATTTATAATTTTTTGGAGCTTTTCAATATCCGTAACTCCGTCTTTTAGGTCCGCTTCCACAACTTCAATTTGTCTGAATTTCATATAAGTCTTAAGTACTTTACGTACTTCGGGATGAACCGATTTGGAAACAACCACAGACTTCCTTCTTGTAATTTCGCAAGCCATAAATCCAGCTTCCTGAGCGGCCGTACCTACATCATACATTGAAGCATTGGCTGCGTCCATTCCGGTCAGGCTGCATATCATGCTCTGATATTCAAATACAGATTGAAGAGTTCCCTGACTTATTTCTGCCTGGTAAGGCGTATAGGCAGTATAAAATTCCGGCTTTGAAATTACATATTTCACTACTGACGGAATATAGTGATCATAAGCTCCCGCTCCAAGAAAACATACCATATCTTCGGTACTGATATTTTTTTTGGAAAGAGCTTTTAAACGATTTAAAACTTCCATTTCAGACATGGGAGAATTTATGTTGAGTCTTCTCTTTAATTTCACTTCTTCCGGTATATCGTCAAAAAGATCATCGACAGAGGATAACCCTATAGAATCTAACATAATTTTTTCATCTTCCGGGGTATTTGGTATATAGGGATACATCAATTAATCCTCCTTTTTGCAATGAATTTCATATTCCTCGGAATTCATTAAATCATTCAATTGGGATTCATCTTTAATTTCAATTAATACAAGCCAATTTTCATAGGGATCTTGATTTATAAGAGCGGGATCATCGGATAAAGCTTCATTTATATTTAATATTTTCCCACTTATGGGAATATAAATATCGGAAGCTGCCTTTACCGACTCCACTGCGCTGAAATTATCTCCAGCCTCAAATTCCTGACCTATTTCGGGCAGATCTACAAAGACTATGTCTCCAAGGGCATGCTGCGCATAATCTGTAATCCCGATGTACGCTTCATTGCCTTGAACCTTCACCCATTCATGATCTTTCGTATAAAGCAAATCTTTCAATACTTTCATTTTTCATTCCTCCCGATAATTTTTTGTATAAAATTTTCTGCTGATTACTGCTGCTTTTATAGGTTTATTCCTTATCATTACATCTATTTCCGTATTTAAATCAGTATAATCGATATCTATCATTGCAAGACCTATGCTTTTCTTTAAAGTAGGAGAAAAATATCCGGTCGTTACAAACCCTATATTTTTGTTGTTCTTTTTAACTTCATATCCCTTTCTGGGTATTCCTCTTCCTGTCATTTTAAATCCCACTATTTTTCTTTTAACTCCATCTTTTTTCTGCCTTAGCAGGGCATCTTTTCCTACAAAATCTCCTTTATTAGTTTTTACAAAAAAGCCGTATCCTGCCTCAATAGGGCTTATATCTTCGGAAAGCTCATTGCCGTAAAGAGGAAGATTTGCTTCAAATCTCAAAGTATCTCTCGCGCCGAGACCTGCCGGAAGAATACCATATTCTTTTCCCGCCTCAACTGTGCTTTTCCAAACAGAAATTATACTTTCATTGTCGGAGTATATTTCGAATCCGTCTTCACCTGTATAGCCGGTTCTTGAAATCATACACTTATTACCGTCTATATATGCACCCCTTTTAAATTTGAAGAATTTGAGTTCATTAAGATCAAAGTCAGCAATTTTCTGAAGCACGTCTTGGGCTTTAGGCCCCTGAACGGCAACTTGAGCTATCCCAGCCGAAATATTGCAAATATTAACATAAAAATGTTCCTTATTGCTGATCAGCCATTGAAAATCCTTGTCAATATTTCCCGCATTTACGACAAGCATGAAATAATCTTCCTCAAACTTATATACAAGAAGGTCATCAACCACTCCGCCATGAGGATTGCACATAAAGGTATATATGACATCATTATTCTGAAGCTTGGAAATATCATTTGTAACAATGTACTGAAAATAATTAAAGGCATCTTGCCCCTTTACAGTAATTTCCCCCATATGAGAAACATCAAAAATTCCTGCATCATTTCTTACTTTTTCATGTTCCTGGATTATTCCTTTATATTGCAAAGGAAGATTCCATCCCGCAAAATCAACCATTTCTCCATTAAGGTTCAGATGGCATTCATATAATGGGGTCTTCTTTAAATTTTCCAAATACATTCACCTCCAAATTTTAATAATAAAAAACAAAAAAATACAGAGATATAATGACACTACAATATAGGTGTCATTATATCTCTGTATTTTTACCTGAGAGTTGCAGCATCGTAAATGATGCACTTGCTCCTACGGTGATTTCCATCTTTCCAGAGATCCATCGGATAACAATCCCTTTGCCTGAAAGCTTCTATAGTCATTCGACAAAATCACTATATTTCTTCTTCGGCCATTCCAAATGAATATCTCTCATTATCCTCATCTGAACATATTTAATTATCCAAACCCATATTAGCACCTACTCAAAAATATTTCAACTAATTTTTTAAGAATTTTAATCTTTATTTTCACTTAATGGAATTTCTACATAAAAAGAAACTCCCTCTTCTTCGTTTTCCGCCCAGATTCTGGAATCATGAAGAGTCACTATACGGTAAACAATTGCAAGCCCCAATCCGAATTGCCCTTTGTATCCCTTGTTGAATTTATCAAAGAGTCTTTCCATGATCTTATCTTCAATGGGAGCTCCGTCGTTCCACATTTTCAGCAATGCTTTCTCCTTATCATCTTCTATCGATTTAGTCAAGAAAATAGATATCTTTGTATCAGAATATCTGATTTGATTATCCAACAAATTTTCTAATACCACAATCCACTGTTCTATATCCCCTTTTATCTTTATAGGTTCCAATTTTACAAACCAATCCAATTCATTTCTACGCCACCTGAGCCTTTCTACAACTTCTCTTATCAATTCGTCTAATGCAAATATCTCTTTAGAAGTATTGTGCAAAGATAGATAATCCAATTTGGTCAAATAAAGGAGATTTCCTATTCTCTTTTCCAATCGTTCCGATTCGTTGTCAATAACCTGAAGAGTACAATCCAAATTTCCTTTTGGATATATGCCATCTCTTATGGCTTGGGAATAGCTTCTGATAACCATGACAGGAGTCTTTAATTCATGAGATACATGTTGTAAAAATGACTGCTGGGATTCATCCTGCTTAAGAAGTTGATTTCTTAACTGTTCTATGGAGTCTCCCAGTTCCCCTATTTCATCCTTTCGGTCAAGCTGAAACGACTCATCCCACTCATGATTTGCTAATTTTTTGACTCTTCTTTCCAATGCCACTAAGGGTTTGGACAAATATCTTGACAGAAAAATAGCTGGGATCCAACTTAAAAGAAGAATAAAAGTCATAACTACAACTAATCTTCTGAATAAGGTATGAACTAAATCATCTCTATAGGAGTCCCACATATAAGATACAAGGTACACATCATGGTCCCATATCTTGCCCCTTGAGATTACATAAAACATTTTTCTGTTGTTGATTTGTCCGCTGTATCTTTGGCTGCTGGCGTTTTGCGTTTCTATCTTTTCTCTTACTTCACTTAGAAAGTCTATAGAAATTGTGGGGGAAGTAATAAATATAGTATTATTGCCATATATCATAAAATGATTTACTGTTCGAATATTTTCTATTTGTTTTTTTTCAGAAAAACTGTCGGAACTAAAATCATCTTCGGAATAATCTCTGTCAATTCTATTAATTAATAAATCCTGAGCACTTTCTATAGTTTCATAAATTTCTTTAGTAAAAAAATCTCTTAAAGTCAACGGTAAAACAAAGACCAATAGTATTGATATACATAATGTAATCAAAGCAAATACCATCCAAATCTGTATTGATAAAGGATAATTTTTCATGAGTCCATCACCCTATATCCATATCCGTATATAGTTTCTACGTTTAAAAGAGGAAGCTTCTTCCTGAGTCTTCTTATTAAATCATCCACAGCTCTATCCGTTCCAAAATAATTTTCTCCCCAAACATAATTGAGTACCTGTTCTCTTGAAAGGGCTCTGTCTTTATTCTTAGCGAAAAATACCAAAAGATCAAATTCCTTTGAGGTTAATTCAATAACTTCATCGTTTAATTTTACTGTTCTACTGGACTCATCTATACTGTAAGGAGAAATATTCAAGTTTCTGCTGCCGCTTCCATATACTCTTTCTAGAAGATTCCGGGTACGAATAACCAATTCCCGGGGGAGAAAAGGTTTAGGCAAATAATCGTCACTTCCCAATTCCAAACCGACAACCCTATCTATATCCGCATCTCTTGCAGATATAAATATAACAGGAATATTTAAAGAAGCCTCCCTGATTTCCTGAAGAAGATGATATCCGTCTATATCCGGAAGCATGATATCCAATATCCATAAATCCGGCGGATTTGAAATAGCTTTTTGAGCGTCTTTACCAGTTAAGAAAGGACTTACTTCCCATCCTTCTTTTTTTAAATAAGTAGTTAAGACCAAATTTAAATTGCTGTCATCTTCTACTAAATATATTTTAAAAGACATATAAATCAATCTCCCTATGTTCAAAATTATATAATATTAAATATATTATAGCAAAAAGGTATGGAATTTCACCATACCTTTTTTGGGGTTTAACTAAAATAATATCAGAGGGGGAAAGGAGGTATTCTATTTAATTTGTATATTTTCTATTTTGAATCCGACGGAATGATCTTTTCCATTTGTTCTTTAAATTCTTCCTTGGTTATTTTTCCATTTTTTAGCTTTTCTCGTAATTCTTTAATCTCGGTTTTTACTTCTTCTGGTAATTCTTTCCCATTTTTAATTCTCATTTTGAATTTGAAGCCTTCCGGCATTATCTTTTCCATTTGTTTTTCAAATTCTTCTTCTGTTATCTCACCTTTTTTTAACTTTTCCCGTAATTCTTTAACTTGGGTCTTTACTTCTTCCGGTAATTCTTTTCTCTCTTTGAATTCAAATCCTTCCGGCAATATTTCTTTCAATTTTTCTTTAAATTCTTCTTCTGTTATCTCGCCACTCTTTAATTTTTCTCGTAATTCTTTAATTTGTGCCTTCGTTTCTGCCGGCAAGTCTTCTTTAATATCTGATCTTATCTTCTTAGAATCTTCTTCTTGTGTATTTTGTTCAATCTTGGTGTTAGAATATTCTTCCGTATCTGCGAATACTAATGTAGACATAGAAAGAACCAATGCAACAGTAATAATCGAAATTTTTTTCAACAATTTAATTAAGAACACTCCTTTCTTTATACATTTTTGAATACCTCCTTGTTTATAGTATCTGAAAAAAATATGTAATTATTATCAAGACTTTGTGGGAAATCTTGAAAAAATTTTTTTATAAAAAAATTCACTTTTACCATATTTCTTCGATATTTGTTTTTTACTATATATGTATAGAATACGAAAAATGAATAAGGAGGTAATTTAAATGGATGAGAACAAACCGGATATCATCTATTATTCTCAGGATAATAGTAAAAAACCAAAAAAGAAAAATTTTCTTTCCTACTTTATTGTAGCTATAGTTGCAGCTATTATTGGAGGAATCGTAACATCATATATAGCCCCAAATTATTTATATGGAAAAATACTTCCCGTACCTGCCATTTATACGCAGGGAAAAAACGGAACAAATACAGCACAAAAAATAAATATAACTCCAAATAGTAATGTCAGCAGCGTAACGGCCGTCGCAGAAAAAACAATAAGTTCTGTCGTAGGAATTACAACAGTAGAAATACAAAATGATATGTTTTGGCAGAGAGAAGTGGAAGGTGTCGGTTCAGGAATCATAGTAGACAGCAACGGTTATATTCTTACCAATTCTCATGTAATCGGAGACGGAAATGCTAAAAAAATAACCGTTTTGTTTGAAGACGGCACCAAAAAATCGGGCAAGGTATTATGGTACGATACTGCTTTGGACTTAGCAATAGTTAAAGTAGATGCCACAGGATTAAATGCCGCAGAGCTTGGAGATTCCAACAACCTTGAAATAGGACAATTAGCTGTTGCAATAGGAAATCCATTAGGTTTGGATTTTCAGAGAAGCGTTACGTCAGGTATAATCAGCGGTCTTCATAGAACAATTCAGGTAGATGAATATAACGTAATTGAAGATCTGATACAGACAGATGCGGCGATTAACTCTGGAAACAGCGGAGGTCCTCTGTTAAATGAAAAAGGGCAGGTAATAGGTATAAATACTGCAAAGATTCAAACAGCAGAGGGATTGGGATTTTCCATACCAATTAATGTGGCAAAACCTATAATCGAACAAGTAATAAAAGATGGATCCTATAAAATTGTCTACATGGGAATAACCGGAGTGGAAGTAGAAAAATATGAAGCTCAGTTAGGAGTAAATTTAAATGTAGACAAGGGTGTAATAATTTTAGAAATAGATCCCAGTTCTCCTGCAAAAAAAGCAGGGCTTGAAAACGGAGACGTGTTAACAAAAATCGACAATCAGGAAGTAGAAAATATGAGTCAGCTGAAAAAAATACTTTATAAATACAATAAAGGCGACAAGGCAAGTTTAAATATTATAAGAAATGGGAAAAGTATGAATGTAGATATAGTTTTCACCGTTTTAAAATAGAATATCTCAAAAAAATAAAGGCAGATTAAATTCTGCCTTTATTTTTTTGAGCTGTAAGCATATGCTAGCCCTTATTCAAAAGCATTTATATACATTTGTTTTATTTCACTTATTAGAGGATATCTCGGATTGGAGCCCGTACATTGGTCATCGAAAGCTCTTTCCGACATTTCATCCAAAGTGCTGTAAAAATTCTCTTTGGATATCCCAAATTCACAGATAAATTTAGGAATCCCTATTTTTTTCTTTAATTCGTCTATTGCTTTAATTAAAAGTTCTACTTTTTCTTCTTCAGTATTTCCTCCCAATTTTAAATAATCCGATATCTGAGCATACTTAGACTTAGCATGTGGATATTTATACTGAGGAAATGATGCCTGTTTTCTTGGAGCATCTGAACTATTAAATTTTATTGTCTCATTTATCAGCAGTGCATTGGCAATACCGTGAGGTACATGATGCATTGAACCTAATTTGTGAGCCATAGAATGACATACACCTAAGAAAGCATTGGCAAAGGCCATTCCTGCAATAGTTGATGCATGAGCCATTTTTTCCCTCGCTTCCACATTAGAGGGCCCTTCATTATAAACAATGGGAAGATACTTAAATATCAAATCAATAGCCTGCAAACATAATCCATCGGTATATTCCGTAGATAAAACAGAAACATAGGCTTCAATAGCATGAGTTAATGCATCTATTCCCGAAGCCGCCGTCAAACCTCTCGGCATATTCATCATGAGTTTTGTATCTATTACTGCCATGTCCGGAGTTAATTCATAGTCTGCAAGAGGATATTTTATGTCTGTTTTTTCATCAGTTATTACCGCAAAAGGAGTTACTTCCGATCCTGTTCCGGAAGATGTGGGTATTGCCACCATAGTTGCCTTTTCTCCCATGTGGGGAAACTTATATACTCTCTTCCTTATATCCATAAATCTCATGGCCAGGTCTTCAAATTCTGCTTCCGGATGTTCATACAGAACCCACATAATCTTTGCCGCATCCATGGGAGAACCGCCTCCCAATGCTATTATCACATCCGGTTTAAAATCTCTCATTCTTTCAGCACCTTTTTTTGCTGTTTCCAATGTAGGATCAGGGTTAACATCATAAAATATGTCATAACTGATTCCGCATTCCTCCAAAGTTTTTGTAATCTCAGAGGTATATCCAAGGTTATAAATAACTTTATCAGTAACAATAAATGCTCTTTTTTTATTCATGTCCTTTAATTCTTTTAATGCTACGGGAAGGCAGCCATATTTAAAATAAATTTTTTCCGGAACTTTGAACCAAAGCATATTCTCTCTCCTTTCTGCAACAGTCTTAATATTAAGCAGGTGTTTTACACCAACATTTTCAGATACGGAATTTCCTCCCCAAGATCCACATCCTAAGGTCAATGAAGGGGTAAGTTTGAAATTATATATATCTCCTATGGCTCCGAGGGCAGAAGGCATATTAACTATGACTCTCCCCGTTTTCATCAGCAGCCCGAATTTTTCTATCCTATCCTTGGACTTTATGGGATCTGTATATAATGAAGAAGTATGTCCGAATCCTCCGTGTTCCACCAGTATTTCAGCCTTTGATACAGCATCTTCAAAATCTTCAGCCCTATACATTGCCAATACAGGGGAAAGTTTCTCATGAGCAAATGGTTCTTCTATTCCTACAGATTCTACTTCTCCTATAAGTACTTTGGTCTCTTCAGGTACTGTTATCCCTGCCATATTGGCAATCTTATATGCCGACTGTCCAACTATATCTGCATTTACTTGTCCGTTTTTTAAGATTATATTTCTTGCCTTATCAATTTCTTCCTTATTTAATATATAAGCTCCTCTTCTTTTAAATTCTTCTCTAACTTCATCATATATTTTATCGACTATTATTACAGATTGTTCCGATGCACATACAACGCCGTTATCAAAAGTTTTTGACATAAGAATTGAGCTCACAGCCATTTTAATGTCAGCAGTTTCGTCAATAACCGCAGGAGCATTCCCAGGTCCCACTCCAATTGCAGGTTTTCCTGATGAATAAGCAGCTTTAACCATTGCAGGTCCTCCCGTTGCAAGAACAAAATCAGCTTCCTTCATTAATAACTGGGAAAGTTCAATAGAAGGTCCATCTATCCAACCTATAATTCCTTCAGGCGCTCCCGCCTTAACTGCTGCATCAAGAACTAACTTAGCCGCAGCTATAGTAGATTTTTTAGCTCTCGGATGGGGAGAAAAAATTATTCCGTTTCGAGTTTTTAGGGCAATCAGTGCTTTAAATATCGTTGTTGAAGTAGGATTAGTTGTAGGTATTATAGCTGCAATGACCCCAAGAGGTTCTGCTATTTTCGCAGTACCGAAAAATTTATCTTCCTCTATTATCCCACAGGTTTTTTCGTTTTTGTAAATATTATAAATATATTCCGAAGCATAGTGGTTTTTAATAACCTTATCTTCAACTACCCCCATTCCTGTTTCTTCTACAGCCATCTTTGCCAATTCAATTCTTTTATTATTGGCAGCTATGGAAGCTTTAAAAAATATTTCATCCACCTGTTCCTGAGTAAAACGCGAAAATTGTTTTTGAGCTTTTTTCACTTCTTTTAATTTTTGTAATAATTCTTCCTTATTTTTAACTTCCATCTCATTCACCTCAACAATAAATTTTAGTATTAGATTGTTAAATAACAAACTATAAATTGGAAAAAACATATCCATGTATGGACCAAATAAGTCCCATATGCTATAAGATAATCTTTCCAGACTACATCTGAATACCTGATATTAAAGAATAAGTTTTTTTCAAAATATCTTCTAATACTTAAGGTTATTTTCTAAAAAAATAATAAACATAATCCTTCTTAACCATAATACTTTGATAAATAATAAACTATCTCTTATTGTTAATTATATCACAATATTTATATTTGTAAACAAAAATATTTATATTTTTATAAAAAAAACTTCTATTAAAAATTAATAAGAAGAAGACCTTTTTGGAAATTCGCTTATGGTGAAATTATATTAAGGAAAAAATAGGATTTGCTGGTGTATTATATTACAAATCCTCCGTTAGGGCTTATTACCTGGCCTGTTATAAAATCCGCTTTATCGGATGCCAAAAACAAAGCACATTCTGCAATATCATCAGCCGTTCCCAGTCTCATAAGGGGTGTATCATATTTTAATTCTTCCAAATCCTTATCATTTAATCCTTTTAACATATCGGTCTGTATTACTCCCGGAGCTATGGAATTAACCTGAATATTAGAAGGGCCGAGTTCTTTAGCCAATGCTTTTGTAAATCCTATAATTCCTGCCTTTACTGTGGAATAGTGAACCTCACATGATCCTCCTACCATTCCCCATATGGAAGAAATATTAATGATCTTTCCTTTTTTCTCGGATATCATATATTTAGCCACACTTTGAGTACAATTAAAAACTCCGGTTAAATTGATATCAATCATCCTCTTCCAATCATCCTGAGTAATATCTGTAAAAAGTATAGATTGAGCAACACCTGCATTATTAATGAGTAAATCTATGTTTCTGAATCTTTTTATACAAAATTCAACCATGGAATCCACCTGTTTTCTATCCGAAACATCAGCTCTGTAAGCATAAGCTATTATTCCTTTTGAATTCAATTGCTGGCACAGTTCTTCCGCTTCTTTTTTAGAATTATTATAATTTATTAACAAGTTATATCCGTTTTCAGCAAAAGCTTTCGCCATCTGTCTTCCGATTCCTTTAGATGCTCCTGTTATAATAGCTGTTTTATTCACAATTATTCCCCTTTCTATAAATAGAAAATGTTCAAATACATAATATTATTTAATTTCTATAATGTCAAAGAAAAAAATAGGAAAAGAGTTCCGTGGATGACCTCTTTTCCTAAATAAGAACAGCACAAAAGAACCGTCCCCTTGTGTTAATCCAATATTATATCCTTCAATTTTCTTTTTGGAACATGGTGAACTTGATTTTCGTCCCTCCAATATTTAACATCATTAGGCTCCCTCAGCTCCTCGAGAACAACCTTTTCCTTCGGCTTTCCTAAAGCAATCACAAGCAATACTTCATATTCCTCAGGTATACGGAGATCTTTTCTCAATCCTTGTTTATCTGCCGAACCAAACATACAGCCTCCAAGCCCTCTTTCAGCTGCTCCCAAAAGTATGCTCTGACAAGCAATTCCATGATCCCAAAGTTGATTATTACTGATTTTATTATCCCTCAGCATTATAATATATGCCGAAGGTCTTTCCCCTTCTTCCGGCCCTTCCCAATCTTTAAAATATGCCGCCCATTTTAAATGGGAAAATACGATTTTATTCTTATCATCGTCACAGGAAATAATATACTTTAAAGACTGGAGGTTTCCTCCTGAAGATGATAATCTGGCCAAATCGATTAGTTCTTCAATAGTTTTTCTTTCAATTTTTTCATCCTGATAAAATCTCCTATAAGAACGATTTTTTAATATCAAATCACGAATCATTTTTAACCCTCCCCTTTAATTTTATTCAAATTCATTTTAACTATAGTATGTCATACCTAACAACATTCTTCAATAAATAATATAAAAATTAAAGCAGTAAGCTTTTCCACATAAAACCTACTGCTCTTATTGCAATATTATTAAGAAACAGAAAATTAATTTATAATTTACTGTAAACTTCTCCTCGAGATGCAATTTGAATAATATTTATGATTAAATTTTTTTCATCTTTGCTAAATATAATTCTATATTTACCAACTCTCAATCTGTAATCTTCCATATTCCCATGCAATTTTTTAACATCTCCAAATGGAAGCTGATTTATAGATTTAATTATCCTTAACTGTGTATTTTTATCTAATTTTTTTAGATACTTGAGACAATTTTTCTCATATTTAATATTATATCTCATTTTTATTAACCTTTAATTCTTTTAAAATGTCATCTTGATCGATAAATTCACCTTTTAATTTAATCTTCTCTAACTGAAGACGTTCTTCTTCAGTTATATATTCATGCTCCTGTTCGTTTATTTCATTCCATTTATCCTGAGTCTCTTTAAATTTTAGAAATTCAGCCATGTCAATAATGGTTTTAATATTCTCCGGCCTCAATTCGTCTTTTAATATTTGTTCAATTTTTTTTTCAAGGGTCATGCCTTTTTCCCTCCCTTTTTAGTAATATTTTTCTAAAAAATATTACTAAAAAAATTATTCATAATTTATATATATTATAGCACAAAATATTTCATTTAAACTATCGGAATTCTATCCTTTCTGAAAAGAAGATATACTTTTAAAATTTACACTATAATATTTAACTACTATAAATAGTTTATTTCAGTATTTCCTTTATTACTCTTTCAAAATTTTTATGGGTAATCTTCTCTATCTGTTCTTGACCATATCCCCTATCTGATAATATCTTAATCAGTTGGGGTATCTTTGATGCATCTTCGATTCCCTTTGCCATTGTAGTTTCACTTTCTTGAAAACTATTGGTGGTATCTCCAGATAAGAAGTCACAAAAATCAAATCCGAATCCGACATAATCTATTCCTACCAAATTTACTATATAATCTATATGATCTGCCAATCTTTCTACCGTCGGATTTTTTTTATCTATAAAGTCCGGCCATGAATTCATTCCTATAACTCCATTACGTTCCGCAATAGCTTTTATCTGGTCATCTTTTAAGTTTCTTTTGGATTGGCATAAATTATAAACATTAGAATGAGAAGCGATAAAAGGTTTTCGTGTATGATTACATATATCCCAAAAAGTTTTCTCATTTCCATGGGATACATCAATTATCATTCCCAGTTCCTCCATCTTATGAAGTGCTTTAATTCCCAATTGGGTTATGCCCCTTTCAGGATTTCCGTTGCTTCCGGTAGCAAACTCATTTTCTTCATTCCAAGTAAGCATCCCGTGTCTTATTCCAAATTCATATAACATTGTTATTAAACTTGTATTTCCTCTAAGCCCGCTCATTCCTTCTATTCCAAGAATTATCGCAAATTTTCCTTGGTCTTGTATCCTCTTCATATCTTCATAATTATGGGCGATCTCTGCATAATCCTTCATATCTTTAATTTCCTCGGACAGTGCTCCTAAAATCTCCAGCATTCTCCAAGCGGGATTTTCGTCCGTATAAGGAGGATCTACCCAAACTACAAATATGCTTCCGTTCACTTCCCCTTTTTTTAATCTTTCAAGATGATGATTTCTAAAAACATTTTTTTCACCATTAAGCCTTTTAATAGCTACATCTGTTAGAATATCCGAATGTCCGTCAAATACCATAATATTACCTCCTAATTTTAATATTATATATTTAATATCAAAAATTTTTAAATCAGTTATATACTATTAATTTTTAATAATATCAAATTATATTATAATATAACTTAATTGTAATACTAAGCAGCAGTCCATCACTTTAAAACTTTTGTTGTTTTAAGTGACATTACTTCAGTAATATTATATAATAATTGTATAAATTATGCGACAAGTAAAGCAATATTGCGGAAAAGAATAGAGAATGACGAAAAAGGATGTGAAATAAATAGATGAAATTTGTATTATCTCCGGATTCTTTTAAAGAAAGCATGAGTGCTAAGGAAGTTGCCGAATCCATGGAACGAGGATTAAAGGTTGTTTTCCCTCAGGCCCAGTATATAAAAATCCCAATGGCTGACGGAGGAGAAGGCACAGTTGAATCTTTAGTTGAAGCAACATCGGGAAAAATTTATAATGTATCAGTTACGGATCCATTAGGAAATCCTGTTGTTGCAAACTTTGGAATCCTTGGAGACAAAAAGACAGCTGTAATAGAGATGGCATCAGCCAGCGGTATCCAATTGGTTCCCCAAGATAAAAGAAATCCATCTGTAACCACTACTTACGGTACCGGCGAATTAATTAAAGCCGCCCTTGAGAAAGGCGCAAATCATCTGATAATCGGAATCGGAGGAAGCGGAACTAATGACGGAGGCGCCGGAATGCTTCAGGCTCTCGGCGTAAGGTTTCTGACGAAAAATAATGAGGAAATTCCAAGAGGCGGGAAAAATTTGAATTTAATTCACAAAATTGATATAAGCAATTTAGATTCCAGATTATCAAAGGTCAAAGTAGAAGTTGCCTGCGATGTAACCAATCCTTTAACAGGAAAAGAAGGGGCTTCCTATATATTCGGTCCCCAAAAGGGGGCAACTGAAGAAATGGTGAAAGAATTGGATAATAATTTAAAACATTATGCTAAAGTGATAAGAGAACAAATCGGAAAGGATGTTGAAAATATTTCCGGAGCAGGGGCAGCAGGAGGATTAGGAGCAGGCCTTTTAGCTTTTCTCGATACAAAATTGGTCAGGGGAGTAGATCTCATTATTCATTACACCAATTTGGAATCTCATATAAAAGATGCAGATTTTGTATTTACGGGAGAAGGCAGCATAGATTCTCAGACTCTCTTTGGGAAAACCCCTTTTGGAGTAGCTTCCGTGGCAAAGAAATACAATGTTCCCGTCATAGTCCTTGCGGGCAGAATCGGAAAGGGATATGAAAAACTGTATGATCACGGCATAACGGCAATATTTAATATACTCTCCAAAGTCACCACATTAGAACATGCTCTTAAAGACGGTTCTCAAAATGTTGAAACAACAAGCCAAAACATCGGCAGGCTAATAAAGGCATCTCAAGATATCTAAAAAAAGAAGTATTAAGATACTTCTTTTTTATTGATAAGATTTATTTTATATTTGTGTCGTTATATCCCAGCAATTTCCTTATCTCATCCTGTTTCCCAAACAGTACACAACCTCCCTCATGCTCTTCATTCATCAATCCTTGGGTGTTCAGCTTTTGAAAAAGGGGAGATTGAAGTGCTTCTAACAAGGAACAATCTTTTAAATTCATATCAGAATAAGGAGAAAAAGGACAAGGTTCTGCTCTGCCTGCAGTATTTATATGGAAGAATCCCCTGCCTGCGGCCAAGCATCCTCCCATGTATTTTTCATCTCCCGGAAATGATAAGTAGATGATATCTTCGTACTGTTTTCTTAAAATATCCTGCCGTTCTTCTAAGATCTTTCTTCCTCCTTCGGTCAAAACAAGATTTTCAGTTGAAGGTTCAGCCGGAACATATTCAATATAAAATACAACGCCGCATCCTTCTTTATATAATGTGTCGATAAATTCCTTACTCGTTACAACATCCAAATTTTCCATAGTGACGGTAATAGAAGTACCATAAAATATTCCCCGAGTATTCATTTGCTTCATTTTCCCGACCAATGACGTATATACTCCTTCTCCCCGCCTTTTATCCGTTTCAATAAGGCCGCCTTCCATGCTGAAGACCGGAACAAGATTTCTATTCTTGTCAAATAAATCAATATACGATTCATCCATAATAGTTCCATTCGTGAATATAGGAAAAATAACATCGGGAAATTCAGCTGCTGTTTCTATAATACATCTGGACAAAAGGGGTTCTCCTCCTGCAAGAAGAATAAACGAGATCCCGAGCTGATTGGCTTCCTGAAAAATTCGTTTCCATTGATCACAAGTCAGCTTCTCTTGTTGAGGGTAAGTACTGCAGGATTGATTTGCCCTTGCATAACACCCCTTACAAAACATATTACATTGTGTCGTAATACTTGCAATCAGAAAAGACGGAATATGTGTACCTTGTGATTCCAACTGATTACGTTTTTTTACGGCATCTTTCTGCGCAATCATATATCTTAAGAGAAAAGCACTTTCACGAGGATTTTTTAAAGACGACTTTAATGCCTTCCGAACAATTCGTTCAATTCCACCATTCATATATTCCATCAAATTCATACTCATTTCCTCCAAAATTAAGTTATATGAGAACTTCATCAATAAGCAGTAATACTTCTCCCCTCATATCACCTGTTTAACCGGCGATATGCTCCCACAGCTTAACCTATTTACCTTAACTTAAAGTGAAGATAAAAAACATTAAAATCAATATATCCAATATACATCTCTAATTTTAGAGGTATACGGATTTCTTGTCAATAAAAAAACAATAAATATAAAAAAACTTTTATTGTTTATTATTATATGAATAATTTTCTATTGACTTATCTTTTTTTTACTGATATTATGTCATTGTAAGACAATTTTATATAATGTACGTTCATATAAATCTCACAATATGGCTGAGAAGTCTCTACCAAGTGACCGTAAATTACTTGACTATGAATGAAAATGCACTTAGGATTCCGAAGGTGCTTATTTGTATTGCTTATGTAATGCCTTCAGGATAAAACCCAGGGGGTAGGTTTCACTTGTAGTGATCTTACTCTGCCTGGGTTTATTATTTTTTAGGAGGTATAATTGTGAATAGTCCGGTAAGAAGAATATTTGTAGAAAAGAAAAGAAAGTTCAACATAGAAGCAGAACGGCTATATAATGATTTAAAACAAAATTTATCCATAAAAGGATTGGAAGAAGTAAGAATTTTAAACAGATATGATATCCAGGAAATTTCCGATGATGCATACCTAAAATCATTAAAAACCATATTCTCTGAACCAAATGTGGATACGGTATATGAAGAAAAAATAGAAACAAAAGATGAATGGAAAATATTTGGGATAGAATATCTGCCCGGTCAATACGACCAGAGAGCGGATTCTGCCGTCCAATGCATCGAAATACTGACGGAAAAAGAAAAACCGATTATAAATACGGCAAAAATAATAATTCTTAAGGGAAATATTACAAATGAAGAATTTAAAAAGATTAAACATTATTGTATAAATCCTGTAGACCGCAGAGAAGCAGAATTAACCAAACCTGATAATCTGGAAAATGAAATAATTTCTCCCGACAATGTAATAACATTAGACGGGTTCATCGAAAAATCCCCCAAAGAGTTGGAAGAATTTAAAAATACTTTGGGTCTTGCCATGAGCATCGAGGATATTAAGTTCTGCCAGGAATATTTTAAGCTCACGGAAAAGAGAAATCCCACTATAACTGAAATAAAAGTCATAGATACTTATTGGTCGGATCACTGCAGGCATACCACCTTCCAGACAAAAATAAATTCCGTAAATTTCGATAAGGGCTTTTATTGTGATTCTATCAAAAAAGCATATGAAGAATATCTCAGTACAAGGGAATATGTTTACGGCAACAGTAAAAAAAATGTCTGTCTGATGGATATTGCAGTTATCGGAATGAAAGAACTTAAAAAAAGAGGATTGTTAAATGATTTGGACGATTCCGACGAAATAAACGCCTGCAGTATAAATGTAGATGTGGATGTAGACGGTAAAATAGAAAAATGGCTTGTAATGTTTAAAAACGAAACTCACAATCATCCTACCGAAATAGAACCTTTCGGCGGCGCTGCAACATGTTTGGGAGGAGCTATAAGAGACCCCCTATCAGGGAGAGCCTATGTATATCAGGCAATGAGAGTTACAGGAAGCGGAGATCCGAGAAAAAGTATAGAAGACACTCTTCCCGGAAAACTTCCCCAAAGAAAAATAACTACGGAAGCCGCCAGAGGATACAGCTCCTACGGAAATCAAATCGGCATAGCTACAGGTCATGTATCTGAAATATACAACGAAGGATATGTAGCAAAGAGAATGGAAATAGGAGCGGTAATAGCAGCTGTCAAAAAAGAAAATGTAATAAGAAAAAAGCCAAAAACAGGAGATCTAATCATCTTAATAGGAGGAAGAACAGGGAGAGACGGTTGCGGCGGAGCTACCGGTTCGTCTAAATCCCATACGGACAAATCCATATTGACCTGCGGCTCAGAGGTACAAAAAGGAAATGCTCCAACAGAAAGGAAACTGTTAAGATTATTCAGAAATCCTCAATTCAGTAAAATAGTAAAAAGGTGTAATGACTTTGGAGCCGGAGGAGTTTCGGTGGCTGTAGGGGAACTGACTGACAGTATAGAAATCAATTTGGATAATGTATTGAAGAAATATGAAGGTCTTGACGGAACCGAACTTGCCATATCCGAATCTCAAGAAAGAATGGCAGTAGTAATAAACAAAGAAGATTTAGAATTGATGAAAAAATATGTGGAAGAAGAAAATCTCGAAGCAACAATAGTAGGAAAAGTAACGGACGACAACAGATTAAAGATGATGTGGAAAAACAAAAAAATATTGGATATAGACAGAAAATTTTTAGATACCAACGGCGCTCAGCAAAACACTGATGTCTATGTGGAAGAACCCGATTCTGAAAATTATTTTAATACAATCCCCGAATGTTTAAATAAAAATTCTTTAAAAACTGCTTTTATAGATAATTTAAAAAGCATCAATGTAGCAAGCCAAAAGGGATTAGTCGAAAGATTCGACTCCACCATAGGTGCCGGTACTATATTGATGCCTTTCGGAGGAAAATATCAGCTCACCCCTTCTTTGGGAATGACGGCTAAAATTCCCGTTCTAAGAGGATATACAGATACATGTACCCTCATGGCTTACGGATTCGATTCCGAACTTTCCACTTGGAGTCCATTCCATGGCGGAATGTATGCGGTAGTTGATTCAGTCGCAAAAATTGTGGCAATGGGAGGAAATCACAAAAATATAAAACTTACCTTTCAGGAATACTTTGAAAAATTAACTGATGATAAAAAATGGGGAAAGCCTCTGTCTGCTCTATTGGGAGCTTACGAAGCACAGAAAAATCTTAAAGTTGCAGCCATAGGAGGAAAGGACAGCATGTCGGGAAGTTTCAACGATTTAAATGTTCCTCCTACCTTAGTGAGCTTTGCCGTATGTGTAGGCAATGCGAAAAACATAATATCGCCGGAGTTTAAAAAAGTCGGAAGTCAAATTGTTATAATCAAATCTCCGCGAAAAGAAAATCAGTTGCCGGACTTTGAAACACTCAATAAAAATTTTTCGGCAATACATGAATTGATTATAAATAAAAAAATACTCTCGGCTTATACCATAGGGATCGGCGGAATAGCTGCATCAATAAGCAAAATGGCCTTCGGAAACAAGATAGGGATGGTATTTACCCGTGAAATGACAAGAAAAAAATTATTTTCTCCCGACTACGGCTCAATAATCTTGGAAATAGATGAAAAAGAAAATTTAAATGAACTATTGGGAAATTTAAAATATGAAATAATCGGACGTACAAATAAAAATTCGGTAATAAATATAAATAGCACCAAGATAGACTTGGAATGTGCCATAAAAAAATGGGAAGAACCTTTAAACAATGTATTTCCCATAAGAAGAAGCATAAATGATAGTGCTGAAAATATCAGCTATGAAAGGGAGAATACATTTAAGGCAAAATTTTCAACATCAAAGCCAAAAGTTTTCATCCCCGTATTCCCCGGAACAAATTGTGAATACGATATGAAAAGAGCTTTTGAAAAGGCGGGAGGCGATGTTGACATCTTCGTATTCAAAAATTTAGCTCCTCAGGATATAAAGGACTCTATAAAATCAATGGCAGAAAAGATCAAAAACAGCCAAATTATAGCTCTGCCTGGAGGATTCAGTGCAGGAGACGAGCCTGACGGTTCCGGAAAATTTATAGCAACTGTATTCAAAAATCCATATATAGCAGAAGAAGTAACTAATTTCTTAAATAATAGAGATGGCCTCATATTGGGAATATGTAACGGATTTCAGGCCCTTATAAAGTTAGGCCTCCTTCCTTACGGGGAAATAAGAGAAATGGATGAGGAATCTCCTACATTGACCTTTAACAAAATCGGAAGGCATATATCCCGTATGGTTCAAACAAAAGTGGTTTCCAATCTTTCTCCTTGGTTCAGCAATGTAAAAGTAGGAGATATATTTACCATTCCTATATCCCATGGAGAAGGACGATTGATCTCAAACGAAAAAATATTTAAAGAAATGACAAAAAATGGGCAAATAGCTACTCAGTACGTTGACTTCTACGGAAACGCCAATTATGACGGCAGCTTCAATCCCAACGGGTCTTTCCAATGTATAGAAGGAATAACCAGCCCTGATGGGAGAATATTAGGCAAGATGGGACATTCGGAAAGAATAGGAAAGCATCTATATAAAAACATCGCCGGCAAATCGGATCAAAGATTGTTTGAGGCCGGAATCAGCTATTTTAAATAAGGGAGGAAGTATTATGAAAGTCGCAATAATTATGGGAAGTGATTCTGATCTTCCCGTAGTGGAAAGAAGTTTTAGAATTTTAAAGGAATTCGGAGTCGGCACGGAAGTAAGAGTTATATCGGCTCACAGAACTCCGGATGAAGCAGTTGAATTCGGAAAAAATGCAGAAAAAAACGGCTTTGATGTAATAATAGCGGCTGCAGGAAAGGCTGCCCATCTTGGAGGAATAATAGCGGCAGTAAGTATTGTACCGGTTATCGGATTGCCGATAAAATCATCGACTTTGGACGGACTGGATTCTCTGTTATCTACGGTTCAAATGCCTAAAGGTATTCCCGTGGCTACCGTGGCAATAGACGGAGCGGAAAATGCTGCTCTCTTAGCAATTCAAATATTATCCGTAAAGGATGAAAATTTAAAAATAAAACTTAGAGAATACAGAAAAAAAATGGCGGAAGAAATCAACGAAAAAGATAAAGAAATTCAACAAAAATTAATTTAATGGAGGTAGTCGGGATGGAAAAACTTGAAATGTTATATGAAGGTAAAGCTAAAAAGGTATTTAAAACCGATGATGATAAAAAGTATATTGTAGAATATAAAGACGATGCTACTGCTTTCAACGGAGTAAAAAAAGGAACCATAGTAGGAAAAGGAGTAATAAACAATAAAATGTCGGCTCAATTATTTACACTCCTTGAAAAAGAAAATATCCCCACTCATTTTGAAAGACTTTTAAGCGACCGGGAAATGCTCGTGAAGGCCGTAAAAATACTTCCTTTGGAGGTTATAGTAAGAAACGTTGCGGCAGGTTCTCTGTCAAAAAGGCTCGGACTTAAGGAAGGGACCGAATTAAAAAGTACCGTTCTTGAATTCAGCTACAAAAACGACGAACTCGGAGATCCCCTTGTTAATGATTATCACATAAAAGCCATGGAACTTGCAACGGATGAACAGTTGAATATAATAAAAGATTACGCTTTTAAAATTAACGATATATTGATTAAATTTTTCAGAGAAAAAAAGATGAAGTTAATTGATTTTAAATTGGAATTCGGATTATATGACGGAAAAGTAATTCTTGCAGACGAAATATCTCCCGATACATGCAGACTTTGGGATGTTGAGACTAATGAAAAATTAGACAAAGACAGGTTCAGAAGAGATCTGGGAAATGTGGAGGAAGCCTATGAGGAAGTATTATCCAGGTTATCTAAATAGAAGCAGCAGTCAGGAGGAACATAAAATGGGTTTCGATTTGATGGATGAAGATAAGTTAAAAGAAGAATGCGGAGTTATGGGAGTATATTCAAAAGTGCAAAATGTTTCCCATATGATCTATTACGGTCTTTATGCCCTTCAGCACAGAGGTCAGGAAAGTGCCGGAATTGCCGTAAGCAAAGATAGTAAAATAGACTGCTATAAAGATATGGGCCTTGTATCTCAGGTATTCAGCGATAAAAATAAATTGGAAAGATTAGAGGGAAATATAGGGGTAGGTCATGTAAGATATTCTACAACAGGAGAAAGTTTAGCGGTAAATGCTCAGCCTCTGATTGTCAAATGTAAAAACGGAGAAATGGCACTGGTTCACAACGGTAATATAGTAAATGCCGGAAGTATACGAAAGATCCTTGAATCAGAAGGAGTGTCTTTTCAAACCACAAACGACAGTGAAGTCATGGCTAATATGATAGCAAGGTATTATAAAGATGATATAGAAAAAGCCATAAAGGGAGTAATGGAAATAGTAAAAGGTTCTTACGCCCTTATAATAATGACGGAAGATAAACTCATAGGTGTAAGAGACAATCAGGGTATAAGGCCTCTCTGCCTTGGAAAAACAGATGACGGATACGTTCTCTCTTCGGAAAGCTGCGGGTTGGATGCTATAGGAGCGGAACTTGTAAGGGATATTGAACCCGGAGAAATAGTCATAATAGATAAAAACGGCATAAGAAGTATATTCAACGATAAATGGAACAGAAAAAAATTATGCATATTTGAAATTATCTATTTTGCCAGACCTGACAGTATAATAGACGGTATAAACGTTTATTCCGCAAGAAAAGAAGCCGGAAAAATACTTTCAAGTGAATATCCGGTAGACGCCGATGTGGTAATCTCCGTTCCGGACTCCGGTACTCCCGCTGCCATAGGATATGCGGAAGAATCAGGCATACCCTACAGCATAGGCTTAATAAAAAACAGATATATAGGAAGAACATTTATAAGTCCAAATCAAAAGGCAAGAGAAAAAGGAGTAGAAATAAAATTAAATGTTATAAAAGAAAATATTGAAGGAAAAAGGGTAGTTCTTGTAGATGATTCAATCGTAAGAGGGACAACGAGTAAAAGAATCGTAAATATGCTTAAAAAAGCAGGAGCTAAAGAAGTTCACTTAAGAGTAAGCTCTCCGTCGGTATCATACCCTTGTTATTTCGGCATTGATACTCCTTACAGAAAATATCTGATAGGTGCAAATAAGACCTCTGATGAAATATGTGAAATGATTAATGCGGACAGTTTAGGATTTCTATCTCAAGAAGGTCTTATTAAATCCACGGGGAAAAGCGACCAGTTCTGTTCTGCCTGCTTCAACGGAGATTATCCTATGGAAATACCAAGAGAGGGGTTGGAATTAGATGAATAATAAAGGACTGACTTATAAGGATTCGGGAGTAAATATAAATGCGGGATATGAAGCAGTTAAACGCATGAAAGCCCACGTACACAGCACATTTACGGAAGGAGTTTTGTCGGACATAGGCGGATTCAGCGGAATGTTTGCATTAAATAAAAATGAATTTGAAGAACCTGTATTGTTATCAGGCACCGACGGTGTGGGAACCAAACTGATGATTGCTTTCATGATGGATAAGCATGATACAATTGGACAGGATTGTGTGGCCATGTGTGTAAACGATATATTGTGTCAAGGAGCAAGGCCGCTATTTTTCTTGGATTATGTAGCCTCAGGAATATTAAATCCCGAAAAAATAGAAAAAATAGTATCAGGTATTTCCACCGGATGCATAAAGGCAAAATGTGCTCTTATAGGAGGAGAAACAGCGGAAATGCCCGGATTGTACAAAGAAGACGAATATGATTTGGCAGGATTTGCCGTAGGAATAGCGGACAAGAAAAAAATCATAACGGGAGAAAAAATTAAGAAAGGTGATGTTCTTATAGGCCTTCCCTCCAGCGGATTGCACAGTAACGGATTTTCTTTGGTAAGGAAGCTGTTCTTTGATATTAAAAAATATAAAATTGATCAATATATAGAGGATTTGGGTACCACCTTGGGAGAAGAACTCCTGAAGCCCACAAGAATATATTATGACCCTTTAACGGAACTGAATGATAAATTCGATATAAAGGGAATCAGCCATATAACCGGAGGAGGATTCTATGAAAATATACCGAGAATGTTCCCTGAAGGATTGACAGGCTTTATAGACAGAAACCATGTCAGTATCCCTCCTATCTTTCAACTCATCCAAGAACTTGGAAATATCGATATCGATGAGATGTATTCCACATTCAACATGGGAATAGGAATAGTAATGGCAGTTGACGAAAAAGACGCTGACAATATAATAAAATTTTTAAAATGTAAAAATGAAGAGGCCTATATAATAGGAAGCGTTATTGAAGGAAACGGGGGTCTGTCAATATGTCGCCGGTAAGTATGGGAGTACTCATATCCGGTAACGGAACGAATCTCCAGTCGTTAATCGACCATATAAATGCCGGAAACATAAACGCAAAAATCAAAGTAGTCATATCCAACAGAAAAAATGCTTACGGGCTTATAAGGGCTAAAAATAACGGAATAGATACCGCTTATATCGACAAAAAAATCTTTAAAGATGAAGAAGAATTCAACAGGGCGATTATGTATGAGCTTAAAAAAAGAGATGTGGACCTTGTTGTATTGGCAGGATATTTAAAAATTTTGAGCAGCAAATTTATTAATGAATACAAAAATAAGATAATAAATATCCATCCTTCTTTAATCCCAAGTTTCTGCGGAAAGGGCTACTATGGAGAAAAGGTCCATAAGGCTGTGTTGGATTACGGAGCAAAAGTTACAGGAGCTACTGTCCATTTTGTAAACGAAGAAGCAGATGCCGGCCCTATAATACTTCAAAGGCCGGTGATGATAGATGAAAGTGATACCGTAGGTTCTCTTCAAAATAAAGTATTAAAAATAGAACATACACTTCTTCCGGAAGCAGTAAAATTATATTGTGAAGGCAGAATAACCATAGACGGAAGAAAAGTATCGATAAAGGAGTGAAAATATGAAAAGGGCATTGATAAGTGTTTATGATAAGAAAGGAATAATAGAATTTGCTAAAAAGCTTTCCCATATGGGATGGGAGATTATTTCTACGGGAGGAACATCAAGGATTCTTTCCGATTCAGGACTAAAAGTCACTGATGTCTCAGATGTTACAGGCTTTCCTGAATGTTTTAACGGAAGGGTAAAAACTCTTCATCCTAAAATACATGGTGGTATCTTAGCATTAAGGGATGATGAAAACCATTTAAAGACTATGAAAGAATTGGACATAAAGCCTATAGATATGGTGGTGAATAATTTATATCCTTTTAAAGAAACCATTCTAAAGACAGAATCGACTCATGAAAATATAATAGAAAATATTGATATAGGCGGACCTTCCATGTTAAGAGCTGCTGCAAAAAATTATAAATTCGTAACGGTAATAGTAGATCCGAAGGATTATAATACAATAATAGATGAGCTTGAAAATAAAGGCGAAGTATCATATAAAACAAGAGAATATCTTGCCGCCAAAGTCTTTCAGCATACAAGTAACTATGATGCATTGATTTCTCACTATTTTAATGAAAAAACGAATATTAAATTCCCAGATACTATAACTCTAACCTTTGAAAAAAAACAGGATTTGAGATACGGAGAAAATCCTCATCAAGAGGCTGCATTTTATACTGAAGAACTGGAAACCACAGGTACACTTTCGGAAGCAGTTAAACTTCATGGGAAAGAATTATCCTACAATAATATCGGTGATGGAAACGGAGCATTGGAAATCCTTAAGGAATTTACCCTTCCAACCGTTGTAGCCGTAAAACATGCCAATCCATGCGGAGTAGGAAGCGGAAAAAATATAGCCGAAGCATTTAAAAAAGCCTACGAATCGGATAAACAGTCTATATTTGGAGGAATAATAGCCGCAAATGATGAAATAGATGTTGATACCGCAAAGATGATAAAAGATATTTTTATAGAAGTTGTTATAGCACCTTCTTATTCTGAATCTGCTTTGGAAATTTTAGAAGCTAAGAAAAATATCAGATTATTAAGATTGCCTCATATAAACTATAACAAATATTCAACTTATGATATGAAAAAAATATTGGGAGGAGTTCTCCTTCAAGACAGAAATCAGGGAAAAATGTATGAGGATTTAAAAATAGTTACTCAAAGAAAACCTTCCGATGAAGAATTGAAGGATTTATTGTTTGCATGGAAGGTAGTCAAAAATACCAAATCAAATGCCATAGTATTGGCTAAAAATCAAGGAACCGTAGCTGTAGGCCCCGGACAGGTCAGCAGAATATGGGCATTGGAAAACGCCATAAAGCAAGGTGAAGAAAGTGTTCGCGGAAGTGTAATGGCATCGGATGCCTTTTTCCCTTTTTCCGACTGTATTGAAGCAGCCGCAAAAGCCGGAATCACTGCAGTTATTCAGCCAGGCGGTTCAGTAAGGGATAAGGATTCAATAGATATGGCTGATAAGTATAAAATAGCAATGCTATTTACAGGCATGAGACATTTCAAACATTAAGATAGATGGAGGTAAAAACATGAAAGTTCTTGTTATAGGCGGAGGCGGAAGAGAACATGCCATCGTTTGGAAATTATCTCAAAGTCCCAATGTATCAAAAATATTTTGTGCTCCCGGAAATGAAGGTATCGCTCAACTTGCCCAATGCGTCAATATAAATCCCAATGACATTGATACTCTTTTATCCTTTGCAATCCAAGAAAAAATAGATCTGACGGTTGTCGGTCCGGAAGTACCTTTAGTATTGGGAATAACAGATAAATTTACTGAAAATGGTATGAAGATATTTGGTCCGAATAAAAAAGGTGCAATGCTCGAAGGAAGTAAAAAATATGCCAAAAAATTTATGGAAAAATATCAAATACCTACAGCAAGATATTCCACATACAATCAAGCAGAAGATGCAATAAATGGATTAAGTCAATTTGCCTTTCCTTTAGTAATAAAAGCCGACGGTCTGGCGGCAGGAAAAGGTGTCATTATATGCGAAAATATTGATGATGCTAAAAAAGCAATTGAAGATATCCTCAAAAATAAAAAATTCGGCGATTCGGGAAATGAAATTATAATTGAGGAATATCTTAAAGGAACTGAAGCATCTCTTATGTGCTTGGTTGATAACAAAAAGATTATACCTTTAGAGAGTGCCAAGGATTATAAGAAAGCATTGGACAATGACAAGGGCCTTAATACCGGAGGAATGGGTTCTATTTCCCCCAATAAAATATTAAACGAAGAGTTAATGAATAAAATAAAAACCGAGATATTAGACAGGATACTAATAGGTCTTCACGAAGAAAAAATTTATTATAAAGGAATATTATATGTGGGCCTTATGATTACATCGGATGATGTAAAAGTTTTAGAATTTAATGTGAGATTTGGGGACCCGGAAACGGAGGTTCTTCTCCCCCGATTGGAAAGTGATCTGTTCAGTATATTTTTAAAGACTATAGACGGAACCATCTCGGAAGAGGATTTAAAATGGACAGATAAAGTATGCATCTGTACTGTTCTGACTTCAGGCGGATATCCCGAATTCTACGAAAAGGGAAACGCCATATACGGACTGGATTCATTGGATAAGGACATATTGGTATTCCATGCGGGAACGAAAAAAACCGATAAAATAGTTACAAACGGAGGAAGAGTCCTCACTGTAGGCACTCTTGCAGGCAATTTCAATGAAGGACGGAATAAAGTATATAAAAATATAGACAAAATACATTTTGAAAACATGGCTTACAGAAAAGATATAGGAAAAGAACAGAGAAACTAATTAGTTTCTCTGTTTCCCTTATTTTCATCCTCTCAATTTAAATACGATAATCCCAATTATCATAATCAAAACTCCCAATAGCTTTGTAAAATCAAATTCTATCCGAGATGCTCCAAAAAGTCCGAAGGCATCAATAGCTGTTGCCACTATCAATTGAGCTATGAGCATCACCGAAGTCGAAAAAGCAGCTCCCAATAGGATTATTCCTACCATAGAACTGTATACTATAATTACTCCAAACATTCCGCCTATTAAGTACAGCTTTTTTACCTCACCTATCTTGCCTAAATTCCCGTCGCCAAAGACAGCCATAAGTATAATTCCGAAAATAAGTCCCACAGCATGAACAATTACGGTCGTTTCCCACAACCCTATTTTGTCACTTACGCGATTGTTAAATACTACCTGAAGGCTTACCAATATCCCCGTAAGGAGAGAAAATAAAATTCCTACCATTTCCACACCACTTTCATTTAATATTGTCCAATTTTTTACCGCATTTAGGACAGAATGAAAATTCTTTATCTATTTTAGCTCCGCAATAAGGACAATATAATATTTTCGATTTATTATCCACCCATTTTCCCATGGGATCTTCTTCTTCGGAAGAATCGGTTATATCGAATTCCGAAAATCGATTTTTTCCCGTAGCATTTTTGAAATGATAAACAGCTTGAATAATTCCCATTATTATAAACAATACTCCAAACATAGGAAATAAAATTGATTCGGTCATACTAAAAGCTATAGCAGTCCAAAATATTCCAAATATCACCGCAAATATGGACCCTATAAAGGACATCCCGGAAGGTCCACGGCCCGGCTTAACGCTTTTCATAATTTTACACCTCATTTAACTATAGAGTTAGTTCATATTATATTATAACTGTAAACAATATTCAATTATAAAAAAGGGTTCTTGTATTCTATTCATAATTCTAAAATTTATTATATAAAAACTTCAATATAAAAATTCTGAATAATATGATAAAATATATATAAAGAAATAACAATATGAATGGAGGATGATGTATTTGAAGATGTTAAACCCAATGCTTGATTTTGTCTTTAAGGCTTTATTCGGGAAAGAAGACAATATAAGCAAAAAATTATTGATATCCCTGTTAAATGACATATTCGTCAGTGCGGGAGAGGACAGAATAACGAGCATAACATATTTGAATCCATTCAACTATAGGGACTTTATGGATGATAAATTGTCTATATTGGACATAAAGGCAAAAACGGAAAAAGAAGAATTAATAAATGTAGAGGTGCAGGTCAAAAATGATTATAACTACAGAAAAAGGATATTATATTATTGGTCAAAAATTTATGGGGAAACAATAAAGAAATCGGAAGATTATTCTGCTTTAAAGAAAACAATATCCGTGAATATAACGGATTATAATGCCATTCCTGAAAGTAAAAAACTTCACAGCAGTTTTAAGATATTGGAAAAGGACGAATATTTTCCGCTGGCGGAAGACCTTCAGATTCACTTTTTGGAACTGCCGAAGTTAAAACAAAAGGAAATAAAAGAATTAAGCGGAATAGAATTGTGGGCGGAATTTTTAAAGGAAGCAGGCAAAGAAGGAAGCGAAAAGAAAATAAAAGAATTGATGGAAAGGAGTGATATTATGAAGGACGCAGTAGAAAATTTAGGGAAAATAAGTGAAGACGATAGAATGAGAGAAATAGCATGGGCAAGAGAGAAAGCAAGGTTGGACGAAATATCAAGAATTAAATATGCGGAAAGGAAAGCAACGGAACAAGGCATGAAACAAGGCATGAAACAAGGCATGAAACAAGGCATGAAACAAAAAGAAACAGAAATAGCAAAAAAACTGCTAAAAATGAATATTCCCTTAAAACAGATAATGGAAGCAACTGGTTTAAATGAGGAACAAATAAAAGAATTAGAAGAATAAGTAGTGTAAAATAATCTGTGCTTTTGTGAAAATAAATGCTCTTCTTTCTATAATCTATTGGTTGTTATTTATAACAATTATAGCTAAAGAAGAGCATTATTTTATTATACTGTTTACACAAATTTTCTTGCAGGCTCTTTTTCATACTCCATATAATAAAATTCATCTTTACCATTGAAAGTATTTTTTATATACTTATCTTTAATACGAAACCCTACGGTCTGGTAGCATTTAACTGCTCTTTTGTTGAAAATCCTAACTTCAAGGGCTATCGGATTATCCGGAAATCTTTTTTTACATTCTTCAATCAATAAGTTCATAATGTCCTTTCCGTATCCTTTTCCGCACCAGGATGGCTTTAATCCAACGCCGATAAATGTCTTTCCCCTATCTTCAATTATCCTTCCGTAAGCAATCAGCTCTCCATCAAGCAATATGGATAAAAATTCTTTTTCTCTTTTATCTCTTAAAGATAAGTCCCAACCGTTTTTAACTACAGTACCCCAATCCGAAAAATTATAAACGGAATAATCTCCTTCATATTTCCAATCACAAATCTCCTTAGCATAGTTCTCCGTCAGTATTCCCAAAACATAATTTTTCATTAAAGCCGCCTCCCATCTTTTTTTACTGCAACAATAAGCCCGTCTCCAATAGGCAAGAAAGTACTGTCAAGTTTTAAACAGTTAACGACTAATTCATTAAACTGTTCGATTGGTTCAATCAAACAATGCCATCTTTCATCCAAGTCCAATACGGGGAAAAGAGTATCTTCAGCTATTAAAAGTCCTCCTGTCTTTAGAATCCTTAGGCAATCATCAAATAATAATGGATATAGCCTCTTATCTACATCCTGAAATATCAAATCGAATTTTTCTTCCATATCGGGGATTATCTTTTCTGCATTTCCGATTTTCAATTCAATAAAATCTTCCACACCTGCACTAATAAAATTTAGTTTAGCTTGAGCCGCGACTTTTTCATCATATTCAATGGTAGTTATTTTCCCTCCGTATTCTTTCACTATTTGAGCCATTGATGTAGTTGAATATCCTATGCTCGTCCCTATTTCCAAGATGTTCTCCGGTTTCGTAATCTTAATTATCAATTTCAGAAATCTTGCGACATCATCATCAATAACGGGTACAAAATCCTTTAATTGGGTTTTATTGATAAATTCCCTTTTAGTCAGTTCTGTACTTTTCTTGTATATATCGTTAATGTATAAATTAATCTTATTGAAATCCATAATAATATTCTCCTTTATACAATTTTATTCAATGCCATTCATCTGCTCTATAAGATTTTCTAAACAGCTGAGCAAATTATTTATATCTTTGTCTTCCATTTTAGATATCGAATTAAATAAGAATTTGCTGTTTGCTTCCTTATCTATTGAATCAATTAAATTCCTTCCCTCTTCAGTTAAAACAATTCTGCTTATTCTTCTATCCTCACTATCCTTTATTCTCTTTACAAGCCCCCTATTTTCAAGCCTTGTTATCTTTTCCGACATTGTATTTTGTGAATTATTGATATTTTTTGCTATCTCTCCGACAGTAGGCCCTTTAAGCTCGTCATCAACGTCCAGCATAAGTTCATCCAATTCTATTAATAGATGGTACTGCCCTAAGCTCAATCCGTATTTATAGGCCAATTTATGATATTTCTCATGCATAAGAGTATCGATTTTATTTTTATATCGAATTATTTTTTGTATCTTTTCTTCTTTATCCATATTGACCTCCTTAAATATATCTTATATAGATATAATCGTTATACGATATATTATATTACTTATTGTTATAATGTCAAGGATGCAAAAAATAATATATCCCTACTTTTTTAAGGTAGGGATATATTATTTTTTAATATTATTTTTTAATATTATTTTTTATTTCCTCTATGCAATCCTCAAGGGCATATTCCCATTTTCTCAGCGTAGTGTTGTAAGTCATTTTATATGCAATACTTTCAAACATGGTATTTTTAGGCCTTCTTACAGCCTTTTCACTTTGTAACACAGGTATAATATTTTGTGTATTCAACCCCAATAATTCAGCACATTTTTTATAAAATTCATATCTTGATGCTTTGCCTTCATTGGCTATATGATATACTCCGTAGAATTCTGTATCAGCCATATCCAAAAGAGCTTTTGCCGCATCTGTCGTATAAGTCGGCGAACACATTTGATCGGTTGTATATTCCAATGTTTGTCCATTCAATATTTTATTTCGCATAATATAAATATAATTATTCTCCCTATGCCCCGATGCGCCAAAAAGTAGCGGTACTCTTACAATAAAATGTTTTTTATTATAACACCTTACTTCCTCTTCTGCCATAAGCTTACTATAACCATACACATTTACCGGATTTCTTTTATCGTATTCATTATAAGGAGTATTTTTTTCTCCATCAAAAACCGAATCACTGCTTATATATATAAGTTTTGCACCGCATCTCGAAGCTGCCAGCGCCACATTTTTAGTCCCCAAAGAATTTATCGCAATTGTCTTAGTCGGATTTTTTTCAGCTTCATCCACCATCCTAAATCCTGCACTGTGAATAACTAAATCGGGTTCTGCTTTTTCAATATAAGAAAACACTTCTTGGGCATTGGTAATATCTAATTCCTTTTTCCCCATTACCGCAATAACTTCATGCTTTTCGGCAAATACCCTTGTTATGTCCTCTCCGAAAAGTCCTGTTGCTCCCGTTATTAAAACCTTCATAATATCTCTCCTTCTATAAGCACTGCTCTGCACGGTGCCCCTTCGGCACCTTTTATATTTAGAGGAAAGGCATATAAATAATAAAATCCTTCATCTATATCATATAAATTGATTCCCTCTAAAGCAATCTTACCTGCACCTAATATCTTCTTGTGAACATATTTCTCTTTAGCACCGCTTCTGTCAATAGAAAAACTGTCTATTCCGATTAAATCCACATTTGTATCAGCTAAATAATCGGCGGCATCTTCAGAAAAATAGCTGAGAGATGCATCTTTGTTTTTATTGTTCAGATCCTTTGAATAAGGGGTTTTAAACAACAGCTTATCACATTTTATCCCTTTGGTTTTAATATCTTCTGCTTTTATTTCTTTTTCATTTATTTCTATAACTTGTACTTTTCCGCAAAATTTTTCCAAAGGTATTTCATCAATTCTTTTTCCTTCTTTAATATAGTGATATGGCGAATCTAAATGGGTACCCAAATGCATTTGCATAGAAATCGATGATAATGACATATTATCACCTTTCGAATAATCCCTTTCGAAAGTATGAATCACATCTCTCAAAGAATAATATTTCATCATGTTTTTTTCTATTTTTACCGATATATCATGTATTTTCATCTATATAGCCTCCATATTGAAAAATAGGCCTATATTTTTATTTATAGGCCTCGTATAATTAGTTTATAGCACGTTTAACTTAATCAGTTCTTTCTTGATAGCCTCTTTTTCTTTCTCTCCTGCAGGAATAAACGGTGCACGGGGATAAGCTTTAATTATTCCCCTAATCTCTAACATGGCATATATAGCCAGTTGTGTGGATCCCGCCAAATACATAATATCTCTCATCTTATTAATCTTAAACTGTGTATTCCTGCATTTATCAAACTCTCCGTTTATGCCTTCTTGGTACATCTGAACGTTTATTTCCGGAAATGCGTTAGCTAACCCGGGTATAAAGGCTTTGGTCCCTAAAGCGCAAGCCGAAAGCCACATTGCCTCGGTACCTAAAACTATATCAAAACCATCGGGCCCTAAAATTCTATGATATTGTGCATGGGTCATAATATCAAAAGTAGCATCTTTAATGCCGTGAACGCCTATATCTCTAAGTCTTTTTATAAGATTTAAGGACATGGGATAACCTTGAAACTGCGGATTGTTATATACATACACCGGTGTACCCTTTGAAGCTTTTATAATATCATCAAAGAAATATAAAATGCTATCGTCATTATACTTATAGTAATACGGACCGACCGCAGCTACAGCATCGACTCCTATACTGTTTGCATGAGATGCAAGCTCAGCCGAACTTCTGTTGGAAGTTGTTCCTACTTGTACAACAACCTGAACTTTATTGCCTGCTGTTTTCTTTGTAATCTCTGCTACTTCCTTTCTTTCTTCCAAAGTCATAAGAGCTCCCGCTCCATAAGAGCCGTTAATAAACAACCCCTGAACATTATCCGACAGAAAGCTTACTAATTTTTCTAAGGATTCCTTGTCCAAATCACCATTTTCCTTAAAAGGAGTTACCATAGGCGGAATACATCCCTTCATTTTATACATAATAATCATCCTCCCTATTTTACAGTATTTTTTTGCTATTTATTATTTGTTTCAGTTTTTCTATGATATCATCATTGACTTCAATTCCATTACGAAGTCTATCTTTTCTTCTATTTGCCTCAATTTCTCCCGGCATGTATATCTCATTAAATCCTACTGCCAATTTGCTTCCTTTAATTATCGATACAAATTCCTTGATTCTTTCCTTATACATTTTTTCTCCCATTAAAGGCTCTATGGGTATACCCATCAGAAACATTCCGACATTCTGTTGTTTACTTATATCTGAGTGCAGTGAAAATACATTTTTAGAAAATCCTCCGCCGGTAATAACTCCTGCCAATATCTCTACAAGAATAGATAATGCATAACCTTTATGACCTCCAAAGGGAAGCAATGTTCCATTTAAAGCTTCATTTGCATCTGTAGTAGCTTTGCCGTCTTTATCTAAGGCATATCCTTCGGGAATACTTATCCCTTTCATCGCATACTCATATATTTTCCCTTTGGCAATGGAAGTCGTAGCCATATCTATAACTATAGATTCCTTATCCCACGGTAATGCCACAGAAAAGGGATTAGTTCCTAAAACTTTCTCTGCCCCTCCAAATGCTGCGACATTTGGATTTGTATTGGTACACATAAAAGCTATAGAGTATTCTTTAGAAATATTTTCAGTATAATACGCCAGCATACCGCAATGGTTAGTATTTTTAACTCCTACCACTGATACTCTGTTTTTTTTAACTTCTTCAATAACCAGTTCCATAGCTTTTTTAGCCGCAAGCTGACCGCAGCATCCATTACCGTCAATTATATGGATATTGTCCCCACCAGTTGAAACAGTTGGTTCTGCCTTACCCTGAATTCCTCCTTCTAAGATTCTTTCTACATATACCGGTATCATCTGTAATCCATGTGAAGATATGCCTCTCAGCTCAGCTTGGCATGTTGTTTCAGCTACTGCTTCCGCAGCAGCTTTGCTAGTACCAACGGCTCTCAATGATTCTTTAACAATACTATATATTTCCTCTGAACTTAACGTTGCCATTTGCCGCCTCCCCAAAATTTCTCTTTATTGTCTTTCTCATAAATATTATTTGTAAAGCTGTTTTTTAAACTCGATTACCGATTTTGCAGAGTACTTACTCATTTTATTTATAGCATCATAGGTATAAGCTCCTATATGGGGTGTACAAATTAAATTGTTTAATTTAAGAAGAGGGCTGTCCTTATCAGGAGGTTCTTCTGCAAAAGTATCTATAGCTGCTCCGGCTAATTTACCGGACTGCAAAAATTTATATAACGCGGCTTCATCTACAAGCCCTCCTCTTGCAGCGTTTACTAAAAATACACCGTCTTTCATAAGACTAAACCTGCGTTCGTCTATAAGATTTTCTGTATCCTTCATAAGAGGTAAATGTAAAGTTATAAAGTCTGATTCCCTACATAAATCATCCAAGCTGACATATCTTCCGTTATGACTATCTATAAATTTATTGTCCTGATAAAGGTCATATGCTAATATATTCATGTGATATCCATACAAAAGTTCAATAACTTTCTTTCCTATAGCACCGGTTCCTACAACTCCTAAGGTTCTGCCGGACAATTCCGTTCCTTTTTTCCTGTTCCAAATTCCCTTCTTAATTTCATCAGTGGATTGAGTTATATTTCTGGCTAATGCAGTCATCATTGAAACCGCTAATTCTGCCACGGCTAAACTATTGGACCCTTTAGCTGCAGTAACCTTTATATCATTTTTCTTTGCAGCTTCCAAATCAATATTATCTAAACCTACTCCATGTTTTGATATGATTTTTAAATTTTTTGCCGCATCAATGACTTTCTCGGATATTATGTCCGCTCCAACAATTACAGCATCGTAATCGCCTATAACGTCAATCAAATCATTTTCTTTTAAAATTGTATTACTTTTTATTAAATTGTACGATATTCCTGCATTTTCTAATTCTGTAAACACCTCTTTCTCACAGCTACCAAAAGAATGAGATGTTATCAACAGTTTAAAATTCTTCATTAAGATTTCTCCTTTTATCTACAACATAAAAATATTTTATTAATTTACTAATTTAACACTTCAATGTCTTCTTCTCAAAGTCTTCAATATACTTATACAATTCCTCGCATGATTGACTTTTAATTATATTATTAACCACGTCATCATCACAAAGCATCATTGATAACTGTTTCATAGTTTCAAGATGACTTACATTGTCAACTGCCGAAAGACCTATTACCAAGTATACAGGATCATTTTTTTTGTTACCGAAGCAAACAGGTTCTTTTAAAGTTACTATAGAAAATCCTGTTTTTAATGCTCCGTCCTCCGGCCTTGCATGGGGCATAGCAACTTTTGGTATCAAAACTATATAAGCATTTAATTCTTCTGAAAGCTCTATCATACTCTCAATATAATTTTCTTTTATATAGCCGTCTTTTAACAGCAGTTTACCTGCTACCTTTATAGCTTCGTCCTTATTCTTGCAGGCAACATTCACTGCAATCCTATTTAAGCTGATCATATCTGTTAGCAATTGTTCTCCTCCATATCCTTATAAATTAATTTTTTTATTATCTTATATCTGATATAAGACAATAATCATTTCTCTAAATTTTTTAATAACTTATATTTCATCTTAATTATATATTCAGTTCAATAAGCAAGTAAACTTGATTTCGTTTCACTATAAATGTTGCAAAACAGGCATATATTTTCCTTATGTGTTAAAATAATTATTGCAGGGCAACAGATATAAAGCATCGGGTAATATATTAAATATCAAGAAAAGAAAAATAATAAATAATTTACTTGATAAAATTCAAGAGACTTGTATATATTTTTTACAAGTCTCTTATATTGCTTAAGTCAATTATTTAGCTATTAATTTTGCAATAAATTCAAATATTGTTCCTATAACTCCATAATCCGTATAATCAGGTAACAGCCCCGTCGTAGTACACCATCCTGACATCGGGTAAGCAACAGCCCAAAGGAATGTTATTACGAAACCTACTATTATATTTGATAATATTGCTCCTCTTCTACCTCCATATGCGTCACCAAAAACTCCAAGGACAGAGCCCATCCAGAAGTTTGTCCAAACCGAAGGTATAACAACAACCGGAGCTTTAAGGTAAACAAGTACTAACGTTCCTAATATTCCACCAATTAGGTTAGCTATAAATCCAACAAATACTGCATTGGGTGAAAATTGAAATATCGTCGGATAATCAAGTCCGGGAATAGCTCCCGGTACAACTTTAGTAGCTATACCTCTGAATGCCGGAACAATCTCTGCAAGCATCATTCTTACACCATAAAGCACAATGCTAAGTCCTACTGAAAATTTAATTCCTAATGTAACCAAGTATAATATCCAGTTTGTACTACCGGCACTCTTAGCAATGACATCTTTTCCAACTAAAATACCGAATAAAACCCATAAAATTGCTCCTAAAACTGCAATACCAACCACATTATCCCTTAACCATTCAAGTTTTTCAGGAACCTTTATATCATCACAACGAT
>ENA-UOOK01000061-UOOK01000061.1-fermentation-metagenome-genome-assembly--contig:-NODE-61-length-113696-cov-12.388698_pt1 | contig 113696 bp, 125 predicted proteins | sample MGYA00245777_ERZ724023 | MGnify/ENA primary metagenome ERZ724023 (study PRJEB28704, sample SAMN03018312) | fermentation metagenome | biome: anthropogenic terrestrial biome; feature: soil... | reverse complement strand
GCGCGATATTAAGCCCAAATAAACCGAGAACTTTCACCCTAAATCAGACACCCTGTTATGTAATCAAATATGATGGTAGTGAAGAATATGGCTAAAGCAATTGCAGCAACACCAACTTTAACCGGAAAGGATGTAGATCGTTTCGTTGGAAATCTGGACAAACCAACAACATCCAAAAAAAAGAAATTCCTGAAAGAATCCCTTAAAATTTACAGAACTATTAAATCTAATAGCGAACGCTAAGCAACCCACATTTCAAGATCTGTGTACATAGCCAGATGTTTATCTTCACATTCTGCTAATTCTACAAAAAAGTTCTTTTTATAAAACTTTTATATCCCCCTGTATGCATCTACCGAAATAAAACGTACACCAACCTCTTCACCTAATTTCGAAGCTAAACCCATCACATACATGATTATGGTACTGCCCACATGTCTGCCCTTATAATCTTCATGAACAGCTAATCTACCGATCTTAATAGCAGGAAAATCAGGATAATTAACCCCTAATCTCTTTTTATCCTTTCTATTAATTTTTACCGAATCCGCAGAAACTGTGAAAAAAGCTATGATTTCTTCTTCATACTTGCAAACGTAGGTTTGATTCAATCGATCATCCCTTTGAGGTAATGCATCAAACTGGATGAACTCATCTAAATCATCATCACTACATCTAAATCCTGTAAGATCATGATTTGAGGATAATTTTACAATAATTAAATCACCATAAGGTATGTCTTGTTTTGACATAAAATAGTATTTAAAATCATCAACTATTTAATACATTTGAAACACATTAACCTTAGATTTGCTTGATTCAGAGGCTGTTTTTTTAGCTATTATTAAAAAACAATTTTGCAAGATAATCTGGTGTTGATAATGAGATGATAAATTGGAAATATTGTATTATAGGGGCAGTTTTGGTTGTGGTACTTGGAATGTTTTTTAAAATGTTTGAATATGGTATTTTTATAGGTATTTTTATTCCAGGGGTAATAGTGGGATATCTTGTAAACAACGGATATAGAAATGGAGCTAAAAATGGAGTTATCACAGGGATTATTGGTGGATTTATACTGGGAATTTTGGTCTTTGTTACAATTGATTTTAATCTACCACCATTTCCTGCCGTAATAGGATATATTTTGGTGTATGCGCTACTCGAGGCAGCTATGTCATCAATTATAGATGCTGTAGGCGGAATCACTGGTGCCCTAATAAGGGATAAAATATAACATAATTATACCATTTAATTCTAACAAAAGAATATACGGATATTGTTTTCAAAACAATCTAATTTATTTAAATCTAAAATAAGGCCGTTGAAAAGTTTAAAACTTTAGGATGTGAATTTTCTGATAGGAATAAGCGCTGATTTTGATCCAGTTCACTTGGGACATGTTGATCTCATCCAAAAAGCCAGAGAAGTTGCTGATGAAAAAAATACAGGAGTAGTGATTTACCTTAATAAAGGTTACAGCGCCAATCACGCCCCATTTTTCACTAACTTCGAGGCAAGGAGCAGGATGGCCCTTGAAGCTGGGGCTGACAGGATAGTGCCCATTGAAAACCTACACCACAGACTCACCATGGCCTACACAGTTCCCATAAGGATTGCTTTGATGATCCAGGATGGAGTCACAGATTATGTGGATGCAGCTGAAGTAGACCCTGCTCGAATTAAAAAATACGCTGCTAGTTTCATTAAACGTGGTATTTTCAGTGGTATTCCCCGTAACTTACCCAATCGGAATGTGATCCGATGGTACGCAGTGAACGAGTTTCTTGACCTGCGGTTCAAACGAAAGATGAAATTTCATTTCATACCAGAAGGTAAAGTGAATGGAGAGAAAATATCAGGTAGGCAAATCCGTCAAGAGATTCTGGAAAACAATTTGAAGATACCTCACAATGTGAAAAAAGTTTTACCTGATTCAACAACTAATATTTTAGAAGATGAGATAAAAAAAGGAAACATGCCCGGTAAAAGGAATCTTGAAGTTGTACTTGACCGTTTGAACACCAGACCACGCCATAAACTCCTGAAAACTGCTCATTTAAATGCTTCTGCTGTGGAACATATCATTCAGGGACGGTGGTATCAGGCTGAGAATCAAGTATGGGCTTCGCTGCGTCAGGCTGGTTACGGTCCAGTGTTGAGTCGGTTGGCCCTTAGCTGTGTGGAGGAAGATGTTACGCGTGGAGAACTATATGAACTTATTATTGACTATGAAAAGCAGGGTATCATCCCTCCTGATCAGACCATGGGCCAAGTTATTGAAAGGGCCTGGTATGTTGCTTCCATGGTGGAAAAAGGATTCACCAGTTCTGAAGCCCATGAAAAATTCCGCAAAGGATCCAGAATAAAAGATAAACCACAATATTCCTTTGATGCTGGGATTCATCTTCGAAGTTTTGAACTTGAATCATTAAAAAAGGGAATGGACGCTCATCTTTATGTGGATAAGAGAGGTGTGTTGGCTTGTGAGCTAAAGCCATCTGGTCGTAAAGTGAAAAGTCCCCTAAAATTATCGGGTAAGATGGCCACCTATCTAAGATTATTAGTTGATTCTCAGATAATTCCACTTCGAGGGGAACTTGTAAAGAAAAAGAGAGGTTGGAGAATCAAATTAAGGGTAGGGTTATGAAGTTTACTGATAATCATGAACCATTTTAGTTAGATATAAAATTTGATGAAATAATAACGTAACTCCGCATTAATGCTCTGGAACCTCATCATGGTGAGCATCATGGTGTTCCACCACTGGACAAGCCCAGTTAGGACAGAAGGTCATCACCAGTTTACCCTGATCAGTGACTATATAAAAACGCCAGCAATTGTTTTCGTAAGCTTTAAAGGAGCAACTCGTCACTTTTCTTCCTTCAAGCTTTGCTATTTGTTCCTGGCATTCTTTGACATGTTCTTTATCTGGCATGGGGACCAAATCCATTTAAAATCGATAATAAATTGGTTCCATATGTCACTGCTGATATCAATCCTTAGATATATAATATATTTAACATAAATCCTATATAATTATTACTATTAAAAAATAGCTGATTTTTCCCCTAAAATCTATCATTCGCGAGTTTCCGGAACACATCCCTATAATCATCTGGTTTTTCTGATATTTGCCCTATTTTATCGTGAAGTAGATGGAAGAACTCACTAGTAGCCTGAGTAACCAGGGGATCTTCATATTTTGATAGAAATTTTGATACTTCCTCCATTTCCTGAGCACGTCTATGACTATGGACTGTGCTACTTTTAATACGAGAAACTGAGGAGTCTTTAAAATTAGATCCTTCTGTTTGACTGAGATAACGCCATAAAATTTCATCCATCCCCATCTGGAAAGCAGCGTAAAAAGATTCAAAAAGAAGGGCGGAAACACCTTTCGTATAAGCGCTGCGAAGCATCTTCAAACCAGATGCTTGGCCCAATTTCGAACCTATAACTTCAATATTCATACCATAATTGTTTAATTCAGCAAAAATTTCAGCACGCGGACCTGAAGCTATTATGGGTGTTTTTAATCCATTTTTTATACTCCCCATGATGGCAGCATCTACAGTATTGCCATCGGCAATATGAGTTGAAGCTTCATTTATTGTGGCGGGAGATACATTATTTAAATCCACATATATTCCTTTAACATTTTTAGCTACATTTTTGGCTACATTTACTGCTTCGGCAGGGATGACAGTTGATAATAACATATCACAGGATTTTGCAAGTTCTGAATAAGTTGAACATAAACCAACACCAGCTGATTTTGCCAACTCTACTGATTTATTACTTCGTCCAGCTGTACATGTTAAAACTTCAAGTTCATGGTCCATTAACCCCTCAGATAATGTTTGCGCCACTTCTCCAAATCCTAAAAAACCCAATTTCATCATATCATCCCATTTGATATATTTATTTAAATAATGCTTTATAAAAGACCCATTAACATATACAAACCTGCAAAGGCTATTATTACTCCAGATACTATTCTAATCCAATCTGAATATTCTATTATAAAATCTAAACGGATTTTTGACATTAAAAAAGCCATTATAAATATTGTTAAGGAAAATCCTCCGGCGAAAATGATCATGTTAACGACACTAAAACCTATATCTCCGGTTGATGCACTATAAGTTGCTATTGCAACCACGTAGGGACCGAAACATGGTGACCAGGCCAGGCAAGTTAAAAATCCCATTAAAAATGATCCTAAAATGCCTTTACGAGAGTCTGATGTGCTGAAGATGCTGGTTTTTGATATGTTGAAAATGTTTTTGGTTGCTATGAAAAGGATTCCAATTACCACCAGTATCAGCGCAGCGGTGATTCGGAAATATAAGAGATGATAATTTATTGCCGCCGTGAATATTGCGGTAAGGATAGTTACAATGGCAAAAAAGATGAAAAATCCTAAATTAAAAGATATTATCTCCAAAGTTGTTCTTTTGAGTATAGAAAAACCCACAATAACTGGTATCAGCGGTAGAACACAGGGAGATATGATTGATGCTATCCCCGCTAAAAAGGACAGTACGTAACTTGTTTCCATTTTATCCCCTGAAATATGTCAAAAAACATTTTAATGTACTAAAAAATGAATTATCCCACAAATATTATCTAAATCTGATTTAATAGTTGTTCTGGACTTTGATATCCGATGATTCGGTTTATTTCCTGGCCATTGGAATCTAAGATTATTATGGTGGGAAGACTGTAAGCCTGATATTTTTGACTTAACTGGGGATTTGCATCCACATCCAGTTTTAGTAATACATAATTTTGCGTTAATTTTTCTTGAACTTCTGAAGATGCATAGGTCACTTCATCCATCTGTGTGCAATATGCGCACCATTCTGCATAGAAGTACACAAATATCTTTTTATTGGTATTTTTTGCTTCTTGAACGGCATGATTATAGTCATTATCCCATTTAATAGACGATTTTATGTCTTTATTTGTTTCATCACCATTTAAACTCGAAACAATTACGGCCACAATTAGTAATCCTATAAAAAATAATATTAAGCTGATGGAATATTTATTCATACCCTATTATTGACCTTATGATTTAATATATTTACTAAATATATTTCAACCCCAGAATATAAGGAAAAATTGGAAAAAATAAGTTAATTTAGTTTAATTTTAAAACAACGTTATCTCCTACTTCAGCTCCTATGTCTCGTGCTATTGGTTTGCATTTGGCATTAAATAAGCAGAAAACTGGCTGGTCTCCTAGGTCTATCTCACCAAGACCTTCGTAGTTTCCCAGACCCTTGGCAATGACTAGATCCGCTTCGTGGAATTCCTGTTTGAAATCATCAGAAAGGTCATGATAGATTACCCCAATGGAATCAGTTCCAGTGGTTGTTAATCTTGCTACTTCATCAAGACCAACATCTAATGCTTCCTTTAAACAAGCATCGTTGAGAATGGGATACTTTTTAAGAGCTACAGTTATTTCAACATTGTATTCATCTAACTTTTTAATTAATAACTTATCAAATACTATTTCACCCACATTATCAGCTAGATAAAGAACGTTTTTAGCCTTTTTTAGTTCAGCTCCCAGTTGAAGTGTGTGGTCAATGGCCAAATCTTTTTCTATAGTAGACATGACCAGTTCTTCAATGTCAGTTTCTAATCCTAAAGCCCCGAAATCAAGAATATTACCTGCAATCGCTGCTTTAAGATAATTTTTAAGGGATTTATCCATTTCCAATAATTTTTCTACTCTGGGTAGAAATTGAATGGCGATTTGGTCTGATTTTTCTCGAAGATCATGGTATGGATCGGGGTTTTTAGTTTCACGTTTGATCGTACGGTGTATCTCCGTGCCAATCTGGTTAGATACTGCTCCACGTTTGAATTTCTGGCAGAGAATTTGGTTAGTTATTTCAGTTACTTTCATTTTAAGATCGTCATCATCAGTCGCCAGATCAAGTGCTTCTCTGGCCTGTCTGAGGAAACATGATGCGCATTCATAGTGTACTTTCATTATTTCACCTTTAAATTATTAAATAATTGAGATTAAAGGTTAATAGGGGCAGGGGAAAGGCAGAGAATAAAAATTATCATTATTAACACGGCTATTATTTTTCGCTTGCGATCTAGAGAACTAATATTATCTTGAGCACCAGGATGTCCTTTTCCAATAAAGAAAATGAAAAGCATGAGTAATGCCATGAAATACCAGCCTAATATGCTAGTTATCACTACCCCCACAATTGAAACTATTTTGTGAAAATTTGGACCAAAAAGTGACCTAACTATGTGCCCCCCATCTAGATAAGCTACTGGCATCAAATTTAACATGGTGACAATTATCCCCACCCAACCAGCGAAGGCTACAGGATGGAGAAGTAGTATCTGATCTCCAGTTGCAGTTGGAGCTGTCAGAAATGTGAGTAATTCCATTATAGGAGGCGGTAGGAAAAGCATGGAAGTATCAGTATTTGCACCTAATGTTGATAAGTTCAGACCAATCAAGATTATTGGGATAGCAACTAGGAAGCCAGCCAAAGGACCACTGTATCCCAAATCAAATAATGCTTTCCGATTAGGTATGGGAGATTTAACGTTTATTAAAGCCCCAAAAGTCCCGATTATAGTTGGTGCTGGAATAAAATAAGGCAAAGTAGCATTAACTCCATGTTTACGTGCAGCTAAATAGTGAGCCGTCTCATGAGCCCCTATTATTCCAAGTAAAGAGGCAGAAAATGCAATAGCTTGCCATATATCCCCTTTTCCAAGAACATATCCTGCAAACAGAGTAGTACATATGGTTGCCATGAAAAGAATAATGTTAAAAATAATCCGGGATTCACCTTTTTCCGGCTTTTTAGCTATGTTTATTTTGTAATTATAACCTTCTGGATTAATAAAAGGAATAAAACCATTTTTATCCAGTTCACGTGCCAATTCTTGGAAACTTTCCGGACGATAATTTCCCACTATAAAATAGGATTCTTTTCCTTCTCCACCTTTATGGAATCCAATTAAGGGAAAATGATTAGAAATTGATTGTTCAATTAGAGTAAAATCATCCACTGATACACACCCTGGATTGATTTATCCACCATAAATTACTTTAATTACTTCTATGATATCTCCATCTTCTATTAATTCTTCTTCAATGATGATTGACTGATTTTTCTTAACTACAACCGTTTCTACAGGTATTTCCATCATTTGAAGCAAATTTTTAACTGTTTTCCCTTCATCAACCTCTACTTGTTTTTCATCTTCTCCAATGATGAGTGTTATTTGCATATCCTTCAAATCCTGATTTAGTTAAATGAATGGTTGTACCTAACAATGTGATCATACCATAATCTCATTGAAATAATTAATCTATCATTGTAGTATTTAAATAAATCATCCTCACTGATTCCATGACAATCGAAAACTGCATGCTTTGCATATTTTACCAGCGGCAGGCTCATCGCATTCCTGGCAAACTCCCATAGAACCTTTTTGTGAGAATTTTTCTTTTAGTACTGGTTTAATTTTATCAAAACCCCTTAAAGTAGAGTACATTATGGTAGGGTGTTCTTTACTGATTTCTTTGAGAAAAACCCCTACCTTTGCACGGAAAGAATCTCCAGCATAAGGACAACCAGCTAGATGAACTGGTAAACCACATGCCAATACATAGGTGGCAATTTCTTTCTCAGGAATTTCCCTAAGTGGCTTGATTTTAACAGTGAACCCTTCATACTTGGATTCTGAGCGGATTCCAATGCGGGTGAGGTTGTGGATGTTTCCCTCCAAGTAATTCATGAGAATGGATTGGGTTTCATCATCCAAATTGTGTCCAGTGGCAATTTTTGTAGCACCTTCTTCTTTGGCAACTTTATTAAGGATCCATCGCCTGAAAACACCACAATAAGTGCAAGCATTCCTATCATTCGAATCAGACATTATTTCATCCAGTGAACGGCCCACATATTCTTTAAAAGATACAATTCGATGTTCAATACCCAGTGTTTCAGCGTTTTGAGCGGCAATTCGCACTCCCTCCTCCCTATAGCCACTGATTCCTTCATCAATGGTTACAGCCACCAAATCTATGATTCGCCTATTTCGGAGATTGTTTAATATGTGAAGAACCATTACACTGTCTTTACCACCAGATAAGGCAACGAGAACTTTATCACCCTTTTCAATAAGTTTTTGTCTGCGAATATCTTTTAAAACCTTTTCCTGAATTGATTCCACGAAACATTCCTGGCAAAGTATCTGCCCTGACTGCTTCCTCCGGACGATGGTGTTAGTGTTACCACATTTATGGCATTTTTCCATTAATTCTTACTCCTTCCATTAATCAAAGATGCCTCCCCCCCCAAACTGAGGGGGTTTATTTCAATATAATTTAAAGATTAAAAATAATTTTCCTTATTTTTTTTCGTCATTTTATTTGTGACAATTTTCATTGCGATGTATTGTTTAGTACTCCATGAACTTCTGGAAAATTGGAAAATCCTGAACGTAATTTTTACCAAGTTTAAGAGAATCTTCAGCTTTTTGAAGTTCTTGACCTAGATAAGCAGCATGTTCAACCCTTGAAACTAGTTCTCTTTTAATTATTTCATGGTAAACTTCCTTGGCAGTCTGACCATAAATGCCAATGGTGGGCTGCATTTTTTGGTAGTGAACAGCCATGATTTGCCCATCTACTATTTTTATCCTAAAACTACCTGCAGGGTCCTGGGTAAAATTATAATTGTCTATTCCTTCAACTTCTGGAACATCGATTTCTTCCTGAATTTCTTCTCCTTGTCGTTTGTCCTTAAATACCAGGAGATTTATTCCCAGATCTTTAGGTATGGATCCTTTCATTTTGGCCAGAAACATCATTTTTGAAGAAATTGAGAGTTCTTTAACACTTCCTCGAGTTTTACCACTTTCTTCTGGGGTGAAAAGAATGCTTGCCCCGAGTTCCATTGATACCCCTGCAAGAAGGGCGTTGACGCCCACTGAATCAACATCTAGAAGTTCAGTTACATTTCCAATTCCGAAAAAAATGGGACAAATATCTGATTTAACTTCTTCTTTAAACTTTTGACAGGCAATTATTGAATCTACCATGCTTCGACTGTTAATAGGATCCAATATAGGGTCTGCAATAACTTTTATTCCATTACACTTATTTTTTAAATCAATTAGGGAATTGACCCGTTCTTCAATACTTTGCGGAACCCATCCCCTTTTGTAATCAGTTGGTAAAATTACTGCAGGAGTTTTATTATCCTTAAGCAGTGGTAAAACATCCTGATAGTTTCCATGGTCCATGCTTAAGACCATGTCAACACCAGCATCTATTGCTACTTTGATTTCTTCTGATTGAAGAGTGTCTATGCTCACCGGGACATCTAGTTTCTCTTTAAGAAGTTTAACCATGGGTGGTATTTTTGATGCCATGTTTTCGCCAGCGATCATTCCAATATCCACCATATTAGCACCTGATTTAACGAAATATTCAGCTCGTTTTAAGAGTTTTTCATGAGTTAAAACGGGAGCATTAGCTATTTCAGCTAGCACGCGCATTGGAAAATCTTCACCCACAGGCAAATCAGCTATTAAAATATTTCCAGGTTTTTTTAGGAGTTTTTTCCGGTTTTTATTATCCTCTTCGAAATCAGAAATAAATTTAAAAGCCCTTCTTCTTTGTTCTTCTTCTATAAGTTTATCAGCAGATTTTTTAGTGGATAAATCCAGCTGTTCAACCATTTCCAATACAATATCCAAATAAGCAGCATCAGTAGATCCTTTATAAGTGGGTATTCCTATCTCTTTGGTAACAGGAGAAACATCTTTACGTATAAGTCCAGGGGTAATGATCATGTCCACAGATTTTAATTCCTTCTCTGGTAAAGTTCGCAATTCCTGAATAATTTTTTTGGGGGTTAAAAAAGCAGCAATGGGTGTGTTAACCACATGCACTAGGATGTCATGATTAGTTTTTAATGAAACATCATGCACAATGGGGCTTGCAAGTTCACCAGTTATAATCAGTATTTTCATTAGAATAATCCCACTCATTTTTTTTAGGAAACGCATTCCATACTTTCATATTATTTAAAGAGTATATAAAGATAAAAAATTTTTATTATCAAAAAAAATAGGGTTGGACAACAAAAAATGGGAGGATTATAAAAGAGAAAATAAGTTGATTGAACCTGTTTAAGGCCTTGTTATATAAAATATATGAGAAATGTCTAATTTTTATTCATAAATACACTTTAAGATGATTAAAAAGTCTTAAAAATAGATTATACAACTTTATTTATTTTAAAAAATAATCTCACCAACATGTATATATAATATGTATATTTATAATGATTAACTATGAGGAATGGAGGTAAATTATGATCGAAATTCGCTTTCATGGACGCGGTGGGCAAGGAGCAGTTACTGCCGCAGAAATACTTGCAAAAGCAGCATTTGAAGACGGAAAATACTGTCAAGCATTCCCATTTTTCGGTGCTGAGCGAAAAGGAGCACCAGTCATGGCTTTTACCAGAATTCATGATAAACCCATAAGAAGAAGATATCAAGTTTATAATCCAGATCATGTTCTTGTATTAGACGAAACACTCCTTGAAGCCGTTGATGTATTATCTGGCCTTAAAACAGGAGGAAAAGTGATTGTAAATACTAAAAATGATTTAAAATTAGATGGTGCCGAAGTACACACCATCGATGCCACCGGAATTGCACTGGATGTGTTGGGGGTGCCCATCGTCAACACAGTGATGTTGGGATCCTTCGCCAAGGTAATTGGTGGAGTATCTTTAGATTCAATAATAAAAATTATAAAAGAAACTTTCCCCGGTAAGATCGGAGAGAAAAATGCTGAAACAGCTAAAATTGCCTTTGAAAAGGTGAAATCATAGTTATAAAGGTGATTTAATGGTAACTATTGGAGCATGTGTCAAAGAACCTGGTAGCTCACGAAACAACAAAACCGGGAGCTGGAGAACATTTAAACCAATTTTGGACAAGGAAAAATGTATTGACTGTGAAAATTGTATTCTTTTCTGTCCTGAAGGATGCATTAACAAAGATTATGACATAGATTATGATTACTGTAAAGGCTGCGGCATATGTGCTGAAGAATGCCCAGTCGAAGCAATAAAAATGGAGAGAGGATAAAATGGTTAAAAAGGTTTTTACTTCCAACCGAGCCGTTGCAGAAGCTGTTAAACTGGCAAAACCACAAGTAATTCCTGTTTATCCCATAACTCCCCAAACAACTATATCTGAATATTTAGCCCAGTTCGTGGCAGATGGTGATCTTAAATCTGAATATATTCGGGTAGAATCAGAACACAGCGCTATAAGTGCCGCATTAGGTGCTTCTGGAGCTGGAGTTAGAGTTTTCACCGCAACTTCGTCCCAGGGTTTGGCCTTGATGCACGAAATTCTCTTTGCTGCAGCAGGTATGAGGAGCCCCATTGTTCTGGTGGATGCCAACCGAGCTCTATCTGCACCACTAAGCATATGGAACGATCAACAGGATACCATATCTGAACGCGACTCAGGATGGCTACAAATATATGCAGAAAACGCCCAAGAAGCGTTGGACGCTGTTTTGATAGCATACCGGGTTGCTGAAGATCGTGACGTTCTTTTACCTTGCATGGTTTGTATCGATGGATATTTCCTAACACACACTGTAGAACCATTGGAAGTGCCCAGTCCAGAAGAGGTTGATCAATACTTACCTCCCTACAAACCTTATGCCTTCCTTGACACCGAAAACCCCATGTCCATCGGTACTTTCACAGACCCTGATTATTACATGGAAGCTCGTTACGCTATAGAAGGGGCCATGGAAAAATCAAAAGAAGTCATGGTCCAAGCTAATCAGGAGTTTGCAAAAATATTTGGCAGAAAATATGATCTTGTTGAAAAATACAAGTGTGATGATGCTGAAATTATAATTGTAGCCATGGGATCTGTTTGTGGTACTATAAAAGATGTTATAGATAGTCTTAGAGACGAAGGAGAAAAAATTGGACTATTAAAAATTAGAGTATTCCGTCCATTTCCCAGAGAAGAGATTAAACAAGTTCTGGAAAATGGTTCTAAAGTGGCGGTTATTGATAAAAACATCTCCTTTGGAATGGGAGGGGTTCTTTACAATAATATAAAAGCCAAAACCAATGCCGAAGCATACGGATTCATCGCCGGACTGGGCGGGCGAGACATAACCACAGAATATGTCAGGGAGATTGTGGAAAAAACTAAAAATCCCACCCGTGAGATTGAATGGATTGGGCTAAAAACGGAGGAGGTTTAAATGAATATCAGCGAAAAAGAATTCTTAGCACCAGGACACCGAGCATGTGCCGGTTGTGGAGCCACAGTGGGCGTTAGATTAGCCCTGAAGGCACTGGGCAAGAACACAGTAGCTGTTTCTGCCACTGGCTGTCTTGAAGTTATAACCACCCCCTACCCAGAAACAGCGTGGAATATCCCATGGATACACGTAGCTTTTGAAAACGCTGCTGCAGTAGCATCAGGAGTAGAAAGAGCACTTAAAAGCCAAGGTAAAGATGCCCAAGTAGTTGCCTTTGCTGGAGATGGCGGAACTGCAGATATTGGACTGCAAGCCCTATCTGGAGCAATGGAACGAGGTCATAATCTGATTTACATTTGTTATGATAACGAAGCTTACATGAACACCGGAGTGCAGAGAAGTGGAGCAACTCCTTACGGTGCTTCCACAACTACTAGCCCACATGGTAAAGAAAGTTTTGGAGAAGATAAACCTAAAAAGAATATTCCCATGATAATGGCAGCCCATGGTGTGCCTTATGTGGCGACAGCAAGTATATCATTCCCAGAAGACTTCATGAAGAAAGTCCAAAAAGCCAAAGAAACTGATGGACCAGCCTACATACACTTGCACCAGCCATGTACCACTGGTTGGGGCTATGATCCTTCTAAAACCATTGAATTAGGACGTTTAGCAGTTGAAACTGGTTCATGGATACTATATGAAATTGAAGATGGAGATTTCCGTGTTACCTATCGCCCAATGGAACGTAAAATGGTTGATGAATATTTATTGGCTCAAAAACGTTTTAAACATCTTACCCAAGAAGAAAGAAACCGTATCCAGAAAAATGTAGATGCTCTCTGCACTGAACTTAAAATATAGGAGGCTTAGCCTTGGAAAAAATTATAATCCAACCAGATCTTTGTGATGGATGCCTTGATTGTCAAGATGCATGTAGCCAGCTCTACGGTACTTCCAGGATCTTGGTAAGAGAAGTGGAGGGATCATTCTATCCAATCATCTGCCAACAATGTGAGGATGCGCCTTGTGAACTAATCTGCCCTACTGAAGCCATCAGCAAGGAAGGGATTGAAAAGGACAAATGTATTGGCTGTGGATTGTGTATGATGGTGTGTCCTTTTGGTGCAGTGTTGATCCATGAACGTAAAGCTAATAAATGCCATCAGTGCCCTGATCTTGATACACCTGCATGTATAAAAGCTTGTTCCAAAAGAGCCATAGCTAAAGTGGATACAGATAAGTTACAAGCCGAACGTCAGCTTAAACACATTGCAAAAATTACTGGCCTCAGTAATAAAAAGAGGAAAAGTTCTGATCTAGTTAAAATAATAACCGCCAACACTAGAGCCAAAAAATCACTGGAAAAGGAGGCCGAATAAATGAAAGAACTCATTTCAAGGCCAGAACTTTGTGATGAGTGCGGCAAATGTGAGCGCATATGCCCCAAAAATGCTATTCGAGTGGTTCAAGGAGTACCAGTATTTTGTTTGCACTGTGCTGAAGACCGAGCCCCCTGTATGATAGTATGTCCTGAAGGAGCCATCGAAAAAGTTGAAGGGGCAGTAGTAATCAATGAAGAAGCTTGCATTGGATGTGGACTTTGCAGGGATGCTTGTCCAATAGGAGCCATACAACTGGATGAGTGTGGAGTAGCCAAAAAATGTGACCTGTGTGTTGAACTTGATGAGCCATTATGTGTTTCTGTATGTCCCAAAGAAGCTCTGAAGGTGAGTTTTGAAGATATTTTAACCGATAAAAGGGACAAAATAGCCAAAGAACTGGAAAAAGTTAAGATGATCATGAAATACTGATCTGATCATCTTTTTTATATTATTTAATTCATTTTTTTTAAATTCGAATCTGATTACTATTCTACGAAAATAAATTTTATCATAACGTTATATTCACTGAAGATTTAAATAACTGAATTTTTATAAACTGATTCTATGATTAGACAAAAGATGGTGGAAAAGGAAGTACATCGCTTGTTTAAAGAGGCAGTTATAAAACTTCCTGATGATATTAAAAGAGCCCTTAAAAATGCATACAACGTAGAAGAAGATGAAACCGCTCTTCTTAATCTCAAAGCCATTTTAGATAATATAGATGTTGCTGAGAATAAGGGAATCCCCCTTTGTCAGGATACTGGACTTCCCATAATTTTTGTTAAATATGGGAAAGTGGAAGTAGAAAACAATAATGAAGGTATTGTTAACGGTATTCTCAATGGGGTGAAAAGGGGAACCGAAGAAATTCCACTCCGCCCTAATGTGGTTGACCCTTTAACTCGTCGCAACACTGGAAATAACATTGGGAGATTCATCCCACAAATTGATGTAGAACTGGTTAACACTGATTCTCTGGAGATAACTGTTTTCCCTAAAGGTTTTGGTTCTGAAAACAATAATGCACTTAAAATGGCTCTTCCAGGGGAAGGTGAAGCAGGTATTAAAGATTTTGTACTGGATACTGTATTATCTGCTGGTGGTAAACCATGCCCTCCGATTGTGGTAGGTGTTGGAATTGGCGGATCATCAGACATGGCACTGAAACTAGCCAAAAAAGCACTGCTTCGCCAGGTAGGTGTTAATCACTCTGAAAAAAGGATTTCAAATTTGGAAAAGGAAATTTTGGAAGTGGTTAACTCCACTGGTATCGGCCCAATGGGCATGGGTGGGAAAACAACTGCACTTGACGTTAAAATAGAGTACGCAGATACTCATACCGCTGGACTTCCCATTGGAGTTTGTATCCAGTGTTGGGCTGCTAGAAGAGCTACTGGTGTCCTAAAACCTCAATAATTTAGTTGTTAACCGTTTGAAAAGAGAATGTTTAAAAATGTTGTTGTTTTTAAGATGTGGCTATTTAAAAGGTGTTTTAAAAAACTGATTGTTACTAAAAAAAAACTTAAAATAAATTGAATATTTAAAAAAAAATGGTGAATTAGGGATTTATTTCCCTAAAATCTTTCCATTGGTATGATCCCTTTTTTCACAGGTTATCATAAAGATGGTTCTGTCTCCAATATTTTCAGCACGATCGGCAATTCTTTCCAGAAAACGTGCCAGGAATAAGAGATAAATCAAGTATGATATTGACTCCTTATCCTGGAACATGCTTTTAGTAATGGCTTTAAGGGCATGATCAAAAAGATCATCCACTTTATCATCATCCCTGTGAAGTTCTCGGGCCACATTCATATTTTTCGCTAAAAAAGCTGCCAGACTCTTACTCACCATTCCATCCACAATATCAGCCATACGTTGCAAGTCAAACATTGGCCTTTCAGGGAGTTCTTCATCTTTTACATGACGTGCAACCTCGGCAATGTTTGCAGCCAAACCTGTGATCCGTTTTAAGTGAGCTGAAACTTTAATACTCGCTTCGATGAATCTTAAATCTCCGGCAACTGGTTGTTCAGCAGCAATGATGCTCATGGCATCATGTTCTATTTGATAGCCCATCCCATGGACCTTTTTGTTAATTTCGAGAACATTCTTTACTAGTTCTGCATCATAATCAATGAAAGTGCTGAAAGCTTCTCTGTACGCTTTAAGGGTAGCTTGACCCATTTTATCCACTTTATTCTTTAATTCATCCAGTTTTTTTTGGAACCGAATCCTGGGATATCTTCTGTCCATTTTTTTCCCTCTATTATTTTTGTAAATTTAATCATTTTAAAAAAAAATCTATCCAAACCTGCCAGTGATGTAATCTTCAGTTCTTTTATCCTCGGGTTCAATAAAAATTCTATTAGTAAGGCCACTTTCTACAATCTCTCCATTGAGAAAGAAAGCAGTATGTTTAGATACACGTGTTGCTTGCTGCATGTTATGAGTTACAATGATTATAGTGAAGTCATTCTTTAACTTGTGGATAAGATCCTCTATTTTGGTTGTGGATATTGGATCAAGAGCTGAACATGGTTCATCCATTAAAATAACTTCAGGTTCCACAGCAATAGTACGTGCTATGCATAGTCGTTGCTGTTGACCTCCAGAAAGTCCCATAGCAGATTTTTCCAGTATATTTTCCACCTCATCCCATAATGCTGCTGATTTCAGGCTTTCTTCAACCTTTTGATCCAGTATATCCTCATCGTTGATTCCATGTACTCTCAAACCATATGCAACATTGTCAAATATGGATTTAGGAAAAGGATTAGGCTTTTGGAATACCATGCCTACTTTTTTCCTCAAGTCTACCACATCAACTTTAGGATTGTATATATCGCCACCATCAAGTAGCACATTCCCCTCCAACTTGAAAGTGCTTATCAAGTCGTTCATCCGGTTTAAAGTTCGGATGAATGTGGATTTTCCACAACCTGAAGGCCCTATTAGGGAAGTAACTGCATTTTTGGGGATTTTTAAGCTAACATCTTTTAGGATGTGTAATTCATCAAAGTAAACATTCAAATTTTCTACTTCTATTCTGTATTCCATTCATTATCGCCCCATCATCTTCTTACGATAATTGTCAACCACTGTGTTGGTCACCACGGTAATAATTAAAATCATTATAATTAGCACAGCTGCAGTTCCCCATGCATTTTCCATGGATAAACCTTCGGTGGCTAAAATGTAGAGATGCAAAGGTAATGGTCTTGCTGCATCCATCAGGGATGTTGGCATCATCAAAGCTGCACCAACTGTGTATAATACTGCTGCAGCCTCTGCAATGGCTCTCCCCATACCTAAAATTACTCCAGTAGTTATGCCTGGAAGTGCAGCAGGTAGAACTACTTTGTAAATAGTTTGCCATTTAGTAGCACCCAAGGCAAGGCTTCCTTCAGCATAAGATTTGTTAATTGATTCTATTGACACTTCAGAAGCTGAAAGTATGGTGGGTAATGCCATTAAAGCCAAAGTCAGCCCTCCAGATAATATACTCCATCCCATTTTTAGGTAAATTACAAAGAACGCCAATCCGAATAGGCCAAATATAATAGAAGGTATTGATGCCAGTGTTTCTGATCCGAAACGGATTAGTTTTACCAAGGTGTTTTCTCCGGCATATTCTGATAAGTAAACCGCAGCCCCCACACCCAGTGGTGTGGCTACTAAAACTGCTATGAGAGTTACATATATGCTGGACATGATGAAAGGGAAAATTCCACCTGATTTTCCTGAATCTACCGGATTTCCCAGAAGAAATTCCAGATTCACCACTGGCATGCCTTTAAAAAGTACGTACCCTATTATGATCAGTAAAATGACAAGAGTGATAATTCCGGAAGCCCAGAATACTACTGTCATTATTTTCTGAGCAATTCTTGGAGGTATGAATCTATGCAATAGTGTTTCCCTCCTTTTTTAGGCAACATTTAAGTTTATTATTTTCTTTATCTTTCTGTTTAATTACAAAAAATTGTTTAGGGGGATGAAAGAATTTTTTCATAAGTAACCGCCTCCGATGGTCACCTTTTTCTTGTAATGGAAGTAATTGGCGATGACCAGTAGCACTATAATCATGATGATCAAGACGATTCCGGTGGCAAACAGGGCGTTGTAATGGATTCCAGTCGCATATCCCATTTCAATGGCTATATTAGAGGTTAAAACACGAACTGGGTCGAATATTGAGTTTGGTATCTGAACAACATTACCTGCAACCATGATTATGGCTAGGGTTTCGCCGATGGCCCTTCCCATACCCAGAATGATGGAGGTAATTACACCGGGAATTGCTGCCGGGAATATGACGTTTTTTATAGTCTGCCAGTGGGTTGCCCCCAATGCCAAAGAGGCTTCTTTGTATTCTTGAGGGATGGATCTTAGAGCATCTTCAGATACACTTACAATTATGGGTAAGATCATGACAGTTAGAATAATTGATGCTGTGAACATGCTGAAACCTGTTCCTCCGAACTGTGATCTCATGAAGGGCACCAGCAAGACTAATCCAAAAAATCCATAAACTACTGAAGGAATACCTGAAAGAGTTTGAATTGTGGGGTTGAGTATTTTACGCATGTTAGCTGGTGCTATTTCTGCTAAAAATATGGCACATAGTACTCCCAAAGGGACTGCCATTAACAGGGAAAGGGCGGTTATTCCAATGGATCCTATGATCATTGGAAATATGCCGTATTTTCCTTTGGTTGGGGCCCAATCCATACCAAATAAGAAGTTGAAGAATCCTGCACTTTCTAATGCGGGAAATCCCTCCCTAAATATGAAGATGATTATGAGGGCGATGATTATTATGGATGAGATGGCTGTTAACAATAGCCCTTTTTCTATGAAATACTCTTCATCCCATTTAGACATGATGTGAACTCCTCTATTTTCATGAGTTAATTATTGATGCTTTTCCAGTGTATTATAATGAAATTATGCCTAGTTTGTATATACTGGTTAGCTTTAATTTTCTTTTAATTTTTCATTATTTTTATTGGGAATGGATTATGATTTTATGGGAACAATTTTTTCGTCTTTAACAATTTCCTGTCCTTCAGGACTTAAACACCATTCTATAAACTTTTTAACTTCTCCTTCAGGTTTTCCATTGGTTACGAACAAAAATGGTCTTTGGAGCACATATGAATTGTCGGTTATTGTTTCCAGAGAGGGGGTAACTCCATCAATTTTTAATGCCCTGACGTCTGGCGTCATATGGGCCAGAGAAATGTATCCAATTGCATTTGGGTCCTGTTTGACGGCTAATTTTATTGATTCTGTGGATGTTTGAACAACAGCATCAGATTTCACCTCTGTTTCATCCATTACCAGATCTTCGAAGGCTTTCCTTGTTCCAGAACCATCTTCTCTAACTACCAGATTTATTTTGGCATCAGGGCCTCCAACTTCTTTCCAGTTGGTGATATTACCTGAGAATATGTCTCTAAGTTGACTCGTGGTTAGGTCATATACGGGATTATTAACATTCACTACCACTAAAATACCTTCCATCCCGATTGTATAGTTGGTTAAGCCCGGATTTTCGGATTGGTCTAATGATTTTGAACTTATACCTATTGCGATTATGTTTTGAGAAACGCTCCTAATTCCCAGTCCAGTTCCTCCCCCCATCACATCAATTCGTACATTAGAGTGTTGTTTCATGTATTTTTCTGCAAGTTTTTCTGCCACTGGTTGCACTGATGTTGAACCTGCTATCTCAATCCGGTCATAATTATTTCCAGTTCCAACGGTTAATACAGTGATGATAATTATGAGTACAATCAGTAAACCGATCCAATATTTCAAGTCCATTAAATCACCCTTAATAGTGATACCCCTTCAATAAGTGATACCATTAGAAAGATAATTCTAATTAACACTATTTATAATTATAGAGTGATTAATGGTCTATTGATCTTTAGCATTTGAAAACGTGTTAAACCCCCATTCTATTCTTGTAAACCATTTTAACCAGGAAATAAAATGGATATCTAGAAATGAAACCTTTATATCCCTATTTTTTTGGCTGAAATTAACTCATTTTTCCAGTTGAAACTAATTTTTAAGGACTTCCACAATCATGACCTTTAGTACACTAAACCAGTCCAAGTACACTTTCAAGATATAAGAACTGCATTAGATTACTTCCAAGTTTGCGATGCAAATTAACAAACAATGAATTCCTGCAAAAACGTTCATAAGTATAGTAGTTATGGATTTGTGATGTTAAAATTCGCCAAAAAATAGATATTTTCAAATATATCCCTGATCTGTTCTGAAAAGATCACGATACTTGAAAATGAAAGAAGTAGTTTGATGATGGTCATTATCCATGACTCATCGCCATCTTGGAGGTGATGTATGATATTAGGCAGTTCATTGAACTTATTCTACCTAATGCCTGAGATTAATTTAAGCTCAGAACATGTTGTTAAAAAGGCATCCATTGACTGATTCACCACTTTACGTGAAGCAATGTGCATGGATTTAAAGGTTTTCATTACTCTGTCCAAGTGCCCATCCCCCACCCGGGAAAATTCAAAGCCAACAAAATAAGAGTTTATGAATGGGATAGTTTCCACAGATGATATGATCATTACTGCATATGAAGAGATACTATCTAATTTAAAAGATAATCCATTTTAGGGCCTCATCATGCATTTGCATTATTTTCAATGCACTTTAAGAAAGTTGTTTAGCCTGAAAATTATTTTGTCATTGATGTTTAGACATAAATATTGATTAATCAATTTTTCCTTCTTATTTATCAGATTCAACTTCAACACTATTATTTTGATCTTTTGAACGTTTAAAAGACATTGAATCCTGAATAATGGATACAATAACATACATAAGAACAGCAATGAGCATTATGGAAATTATTTCATTGAACTGTTGGAATAGGGGTAAGTAAAAGTTTACGAATGAACATTGAAAATCAACAAATCCTATCATTAATTTCACCAGACCCACTGCCAACACCATAGGACCATACTTAGCCGATATCCTGTCAGGTTCAAGGATGGGATAAAAACCCATAATCAAGAGCCCAACACCGATAGTCCGGAAAAGGTTCCATCCAGTTGCAATTTCCAGAGATTGGAATATAGCATCAAAAGTATGGTAAAATGAGGAGAATAAATACAGAATTTCAATGCCAAGGATTATGATAAGTGGAAAAACGTAGAATACACTACTTTCAACTTTCCGTGTTCTTAAAATATCCACATTATCTATGGGTTTCTGGAAAAAATGTGTCATCAACTGGTAGAGCATTGATCCGATTATTGCCCCTATTACTGTCCCGGCTATTCCTAATTGAGATGTTGTGTAAGCAACAATCCCGGAAATAATACCAGCCATGACTATATCTAAACTTTTTGACATCTTATATCACTTGAATGAGAATTAACAATATGGATTTGAACTTACCATATTTTATCATCAAACATTTCTATTAAATTTATAACCTTAAAAAAATATCTGAAAACATAATTAATAACCAAATATTGAAACTTTGTTCATATAGTTTCGTAGTTTAAACTCAAAATTAATGGTGGAAGTAACCATTTTAGCCATAAAAATCAGCATTTTTTTTCTTAACTAGGTTTTAGATCATTCAATTGAGTCAAAACCAATTTACCTTGGTTGATATTTGGTTCAAATTAATATAAACCAACAACATGATTATCCAACTGGAATTTAAATATTGTTTAGAACATCCCCCAAAAATTTTTTCCCAAAAAAGGAATATTAAAATTTGAATTATCCTTTTTCGCAAATAACTAGCCAATTTCTGTTTAAAAAAAAATGTGAAAGTGACATCCTTTCAAAAAGCCTTAGGGGGGATTCGAACCCCCGGCCTATACCTTACCAAGGTATCGCTCTACCGGCTGAGCCACTAAGGCGCTTAATTTTGTCTAAACAATATTTTAAATATTTAATAGAGTGCAGGGGAAGGGATTCGAACCCTCGAAGGCCTACGCCAGAGGATCTTAAGTCCTCCCCCTTTGGCCGCTCGGGCACCCCTGCATACACCCAAGTGGGCGAACTTCATATATTAAGTTAACGGTCACCACTAATCAATCACCCCTAATGTGCAATTGAAATAATGTAAAAACCATTAACCCAATATATCATTAGGATAAAATTTTATTAATATAACCCCAATTATACTACTAATAAAAAAAAGACGTTGTATCATGAGCGTAATCATAATTGGTGTTTAGAATGATAATCTTTGCAGAACAATGTGGCTATTGCGGAGCATGTGTATCAGTGTGTCCACAAAATATTCTGGAACTAGCTGATATGAAGATCACTGCCCATGATGGGTGTGAAAAATGTGATTTTTGTCGGGTAGTTTGCCCTTTAGGGGCGATAAAAAGAGGTTAATAGATGAAATATGATGTTGTGGTTGTGGGGGGACGTATTGGAGGGTCAAGTGCGTCTTTATTTGCCTCTAAAAATGGCGCAGATGTTCTGATGATTGAAAAAAATCAGGAAATAGGAACTCCAGTGCAATGCGCTGAGGCTACAAGCTCCAGAACATTCAAAACACTGGAAATTGAACCTTCACCTCATTATATACGTTCTGAAATTAAGGGAGCTGATATTTATGCTCCTGATGGTACGCGTGGTCATTTGGAAGGAGGATATGCAGAAGGTTTTATTTTAGAGAGGAAAATATTTGACAAAGATTTAGCAATAGAGGCAGCCAATGTTGGTGCAGAAATAATGGTTAAAACCCGGGTAAAAAGCCTTATAAAAAAAGAGGGTGAGGTTTGTGGGGTGGTTGCCAAACACATGGGGAGTACTGTTAAAATCAAGTCGGATCTGGTCATTGTTGCAGACGGAGTAGAATCTCAAGTGGCCCAGATGGCTGGGTTGAACACCAAACAAACTCCAAAAACTCTGTGTTCATGTGCACAGTATGAAATGGTGGGTTTGAAGATGGACCCTCATTATCTAAAATTTTATTTTGGCCAAAATATAGCTCCCAAAGGTTATGCTTGGATTTTCCCCAAGGGTGAAAATGTGGCTAATGTAGGAGTTGGGATCAGGAGTAACAAAAAAACTGCATATCATTTCTTGAAGAAATTTGCATCCTCCCTGGATGCCACTCCAGTTGAACTAAATATTGGAGGGGTTCCAGTTTCAGGACCTGCTGAAAAAACATACACCAATGGACTTATGGTAGTTGGAGATGCTGCTGGACAAGTAGAACCATTCACTGGTGGAGGCATCCATATTACAGCTCATTGTGGTCGAATTGCTGGTGAAGTAGCAGCTGAAGCTATTGATGAGGGAAATTATTCTGCTAATTTTTTGAAAAAATATGAAAAACGCTGGAAAAATGAAATAGGAAAAGATCTTAAAGATTCATTAAAATACCGTAAAATATTAGACCAACTGAGCGATGACGAAATTAATATGTTGGCTAAATTTCTTAAAACACAAGATTTGAAATCAATATCAAAGATGTCCATTTTGAGTTTTATAAAAGAATACCCCCAATTTTTAAAACTCTTAAAGGAGATACTATAGTCAATTAAAGGTATAATTATAAACTAGACCATACGAGATATTATATAGGGCGGCCTTAAATTTTCGGAGAGTATTATGGTTTATAGTGAAGTGGATGTTGAATATCTAGAAGAAACACGAGATGTGGATGGGCTTGTAAGACTCCTTAAGGATCAAGACTATCTCAATAGGAAGGAAGCAGTCCGAGCTCTAATAAAAGTAGGAGATGAAAGGGCTGTAGATGCGCTTATTGATGCTTTAAGATATAAAAGTTGGCATTCTGATTATATAATTTTAAGTGATGTTAGAGGGTATTCTGCAGAAGCTTTAGGCAAAATTAGAGATGAACGAGCAATTGAATACTTAATTGAATCCATACAAGAAGATCCTAATGAAGAAGTGCGTTTAAAAGCAACACGGGCTCTGGGAGAAATAGGTAGTCCTGAAGCAGCAGACGCGTTAATCATGGCTTTGGGAGATGAAAATGGGGGTGTGAGAAAAACAGCTGCACAAGCTTTAGGTATGATTGGTGACCTTCGAGCAGTTCCATATCTAATTGAAACTATCGAAGATGGTGATTGGCAAGTTCGTAAGTTTGCAGCCGTTGCTTTGGGAAAGATGAATGATGAACAAGCTATTCCTATTCTTCTTGAGGCAATGGATGATGAAGATGCTGATGTTCGTTGGAAGGCCATGCTTGCTTTGGCAAAGTTCGGTGAAAGTGCAGTTAAACCCCTCATAAAAACTTTCAAAACTGAAAATTGGAGTGTAAGAGCCAGAACTGCCGAAGTTATCGGGAAAATTGGAGGAGAAAAAGCCTTAAATGCGTTAATAGGCCTGTTAATAGGGCATACAAGAGATAAAAATCGTCATGTAAGAGCAAAAGCTGCAGAAGCCCTGGGCCGAATTGGAGATGAAAGAGCACTTGAAGCGCTTCGACATGCTCAAAAAGACGAATTTATATTTGTAAAGGATAAAGCTGAAATAGCAATTCATAAAATCCTTAGAAAACATGAAAAAACTCGTATATTGAATTTCGACAATGGTGAAGTGTCTTTTGATTATTCGGACAACTGGGAGATCATCAATACTTCTGATGCTAAAAAGGTTGTTAGGGGCTTATATGAAAACAATTCCATTACTTTATCACTTAATCGAAATACGAATGCGTCTGAAGTGTCATCACACGAATTTGCAGAGATGTTGAAAGATGTGTTCAGAGTACAAGGCAGCGAAGTAATTGATGAAAATTATTATGAAAAATATGGAATGGGAATTTACGAAATTTATGGTGAGAATAATAATGTTGCCCCCACCAGTATTCTAATTATATCCTTTAAAAAGAGCAATTTACTGTACTACATGTGGTTTGTAGGGGATCCAGCTATTTTTGAAGATGCCAGTGAAGATATAAAAATTATGGTGGATAGTTTCTATATTTACGATTAATTATTCATCAATAAGTAATGTGGGTGAATTGGGAAATTGATTAAAGAAAAATCTTCATCAGATGTTATTGGTGTGTCAATTTATCAAGGAGATGGCCTTTTTTTTGCAGTTGGGGTTAATCCTTCTAGTGAAAAAATTATAAGAATTTTTCTTCCAACAGCCAGCAGGGAAAAACTCTATGAACAGATTTTTCGTGAATTTGGTGATTTTGAATTAACTGATAAATATCTTCCCCTGGTTAAAGATATTTTTAAAATTTACAATGGCCAAAAAGTCAATATAGACCAAGATATTCTGGAATTATCTGTTAACAAAACAGAACCCTTGAATGGGCCTGTTCCTAATGAATTTGATTTAAAAGTGTTACAAATGGTTTTAAAAATCCCAAAAGGCGAAGTTAGAACATATAAAGAAGTTGCAGAATCCTTGAACAGTAAAGCTTGGAGAGCAGTGGGCAGTGCAATGGCACGAAATCCATTCCCACTAATAATACCATGCCACAGAGTTGTTAAATCGAATTTAACGTTGGGTAACTATGGTGGCGGGGTAGAAATGAAAAAAAAATTGTTAAAAAATGAGGGTGTGAAGATCAAGGGTTTTCACGTGACCAAAAGATGACCCTCCTCAACTAGTATCATCCCCAATTAAAAAAAAAAAATGTATGAAATAAATATTAAATAAATTTTTTTAAAATACCCCACTAAATTTTCGAATGATACGTTTTCATGGCTTCGTTAAGAACTTCTGTGTAATTAAGGTCTTTTTTAAGTTCTTCAAGATCTTCAACAGAGAAAATCTTAAGTACATTATCTTTGCAAGCCTCAACACATGCTGGTAATATCTGGTCTTCAGCATCAAGACATAATGTACATTTTTGTACTGTCTTTTTTTCCTCGTCAATAACCAGCATTCCCACGGGACAGGCGATCATGCACAGACGACATAATATGCAGATATCCTCGTCCACTATTAATGTGCCATCTTCTTCCTGGATGGCACCTGTGGGACATATACGTGCACATGGGGCCTTATCAGGATGGCATTGGAGACAAAAAATAGGTACAGTGCTTGTTTTCTTAGTCCTAGCCACTCCGTGTACTTGTTTACATGCATTGATGCAGTCTTCACATTCACTACACCGTTGTGGGTCAATTACCATAAGAGTTTTCATGTTATCACTTTTACACTTTATTTAAAAATAATGGGGGGTGAAATTCTTTATGATTTCTCTTTTAGATCATCAAGGAACCCAGGCACTGCTGATGAGTCCCTTGGACCAACCAGAACTTCCCATCCACTTTCATCTTCGATTTCCCCACTTACTGGTGCAGATAATCCTGGAATTATAAGTTTACGTGTTTTAACCTTATTTTCTATGCCTGTTTCTTTAATAAGGTCAGCAACAGCCTCTGCATTAAGTTGGCCTCCTGCCAGTGACACGTCCACGGCTCTGCCTTCAGTGTCAAGTACCAGGAGATAGGCGTTTACTTTCCCTTTTACGTCTCCCTCAACAGTGTAGAAAGTCAAAGCAAAGTTGGTGGTCATTAGAACAGGAGAATTTTCATCCAAATCACCAAATTCATAAAGACCTGGATCTACTGCTTGTGGCTTCCTAGGATCTGTGTATATACCTTGTCTCAGGGTAAGGACAGGTATTAGTTCCCAGATGTCAGTTCCATGGAATACTAGTACATCAGCATATTTGTTCATTAGGATGGCAGCAATAGTTGCTTCTTTTATTCCTCCTTTGATCTCATCCTTCTCATATAACCAGGTGAGTGCAGGGATACCCAATAATGGGAATCGGAAGTCCTCATCTCGTTCTTCAACTGCCAGTCGGCGAATCATGACGAAATTATCTAAACTGTCCCCTACTCCTTCATCCACATAGGTACCTGGATCCAGCACGATGTCCTCAATTCCGTTTTCCCTTAGATTGTGGCTGATTTGTTTCATTTTTTCCAAGTCATTGGGAGCAAATATACATATAGGGCAGTTATATTCCAAGGCCAGGGCAGTCATTTCTTCTATGTTATTTTCATTTACTGCGTATATGAGGGGTCTTTCATCACCCACATTTTCCAAAGCTGCTTTCATGGATTCAGGATCAAAAGAACAGAGAATTAGTGGTAATTTAGTTTTTTTGAGCTTGGCTGCTGCTTCAGCAAATTTTACAGCATCATTTGACGTGTTTCGCAATGCTATGGCATCTAAGGTCAGTATTTCACCAATTCTTTCAAATTCAGTTTCTTCGATTGTTTTAACCCTTTCAGTGAATTCTGCGTCGCTTAAATTGTCCGAGATGTCAATTACTAAGGCTGTAGGGTTGTAGTAGGTTAACTCATAACGATATAGTACTTCATCCCCACCTATGGTTATTGTTTTATCACCAGTTCCAATGGTGATCTCTCGTACTGCTGGTGCGAGCAGTGCCTCCAACTTGTTGAATGATTCTTCAGATAGTTCGGTGCATAATTCCAGTTGGACTTCTTTTTCTGAAAGTTTAGTGGCAAAAGCCATACAGGATGCCTCTCCACAGGCAGCTACATCACAGTCTTCACAGTTAGTTTGGGGAAGCAATCGGTAAATATCCATTGCAGTGACTTGCATACTCATAACCTCCTTATTCAAGCTCCGTTATCCAGTTAGATATGTCTGGCACGTCAGTTGTAAGGTATTCTTTGGTGAATGTCGAACCTATTTCGCTTAGAAGTTGCACAGATAATGGGTGTAACATCATGAAGATGTCCACTCCACAGAGCATCATGGTAAGTCCGGTGAAGATCTCCCAGATTGGTCCACGGTAGTCGGTGGGCCCCCATGCATCATTTTTCATCCAAGCTTCTCTGGATCCCCATGCATTGGTGGTTCCCGAACTCATTGGCATCTGCAAGTCCTTATCACCCTTCAGTGCCGCTAACCTTGTTCTGGTGATGACATCAATTGAAAATTCAATACCATACCCTAAAGCACAAGTAGTTGGATCCATGACAATGTCATTTTGAGTTAATCCTTCTTTCATAAGATATTTGTTAAGTGTTTTCTGCATGTTAATGTCAGTTATGGCCCAACTCAAAACAGCATGATTATAGTCTACAGCTGCTTTGGCAACACGTTTGTAATCCAAGTCAAGGTTAGCTGAAGCCAATAAACAACGTTCTCCTTCTGCAGCCATTGCAGCTGCTTCAAGAATAATTGGATCCTTCTGAGGATCTCCAGATCCTCCCACAACAAGAGGAACATCCACAGCTTGCAATACTTCTTCAATATCTTCGGCTGCTTGCCTCGGTGTTTTATCCATGACCTTTGGTCCAGTTCCAATTAGGTGTATGGTAACCATGTTTGCTCCGAAGTCCTTCACTGCCTTTTTAGCCCAGTCCCCAGGATGTTCCATAACATCAGAAAAGTGTTCCCTTATTGGACGGGGCAATCCAGGCATTGGAATGTCAAAAACATCAAAAGTTACCACAGGTTCATGGGGTTGTGATTCTTCAAATCGGTATAATGTTTGTTGGCCACCAAGATATACTGGTTTTCTGGTACCGGCTCCCAGTTGTACCTCGGCAACCTTGCCAGGATAATCTTTAATTGGTGGAGCAAATTCAATAGTTTCCATCATTTTCATGGACTTCTGGACAGCGGCTTGCTTAGTTACCACTTGTTGGGCTACCCTCTGCATTGCCGGCATAAGTTGCAGTTCTAATTCCTCAAAATCCATTCTAAATTCATTGATCTCTATATAGTCCGTTTTTTCCAGTAGTTTAAGAAGTTGCGACATTTTATCCATATACCCACGTCCTTAATTACTTTTGATGCGAGATAATATCCCAGATACTGCCTTTACAGTATTAGATTCAATAGGAAGTTCCACCAACGGTCTTCCTTCAATATCAAACTTGGTTACTTCCTCATCCTCATAGATTATTCCCACTATTTCCAAGCCAGTTTCCTTAGCTTTTCGTAGGATTTCATCTTTATTTCCAGTGTTTACCCTGTTTAAAACTAAATACAATTCTTTAAAATTGATGTCAAGATCATCAGCCAGTTTTCCAATTCTCTGAGCAGTGAGCATTCCCCTTTTAGATTTATCAGTAACCACTAACATTACATCCACATTTTGAGTGGTTCGACGGCTTAAATGTTCCAGCCCAGCCTCAGTGTCAATGATGATCACATCGTAATTGGATGATAAATTTTCGATTATTCTACGGAGCATGTTATTCACTGCGCAATAACATCCACTACCTTCAGGCCTTCCCATTGCTAGAAGGTCAAAGTTAGGAGTTTCAATGATTGATTCCATTATTTTATAATCAAGGATATCCCACTTATTCATTCCGGCAGGTATTCTTCCTTTGGCAGTGTCTTCTTTTAATTCCTCCCTCACATCACCTACTGTCTTTTGCACATCTATTCCCAAAGATTCAGGTAGGTTACTATCAGGATCAGCATCTATCGCCAGAATATCCTGCTTTGTGTCTGATAAGGATTTGATGAGGAGGGATGAGATCAGGGTTTTCCCAGTTCCGCCTTTACCACTTACTGCAATTATCACGTTTTAAGCCCCGTTATCTTCAGAAAAAATAGAATCATTTTTTCTTTATGATCACCTTTTCGGCGTATACTTTAGCATTTTTGAAGATGATTTTAACTCCTCCTGAAGATGGAACTGTTAATTCAGGAGCATATGCAACAGGAGCCATTGGCACCCCTTCCATTTCACTAAATTCTTCAGGAGTTTCCTCTTCAACTGTGACTTCTTCTTCAGGAACTTCTGACGAGGTAGTCTTGATTCTTTCTAAAATGGGATGTCCTTTTTCTTCTAGGAAAGTTCTGATCTCTTTGATTGTGGAACCATCCTCCTCAGTAGAGATTTTGTCCCGGACATCTTCCGGTATGTAATCAGCTAAAGAGTCTTTAATCTCTTTTGGGAGCCAGACAATCCGTTCAAACCCACCATCTGCTTGCAAAAACTTGGGAGAACGCATGTATTCCAAACTGAGACCAGTGAATCCTTCCACTTGTTTACCCCCAGAACATTGCCCGGCCATTGCAGAGAATGGTATTCCTAGAGGTGTTTCTCCACGGAAATCACGGTCAACTATACCTATACCATCAAGTTCAGGGATGTAAAAGGCAACTGCTTCAAAACAACCACAAGAAGTGTGAGGATATTCAAACACACTGTGTAAAAAGACTCTTTCAACTGTTCCCTGAGATTTTTCGGTTACTACGGAGTTAACATTTGTATACTCCCCTTTAACATCATCAAGAAGGTCACCTTTTTCAACTTCAAATATAGGACCTTCAGGATCCATTTTAGCAGCTGCTCTGCAGTCAAACCAATTAATAGCACCACATAATGCAGTTCTGTCTGGTGTTACTACACATACGTGGGTGGGTGCAAATGATTGGCACATGACACAGCCGTAGAACACATCCACATCCTCATCAGAAAGTTCACGAGCTCTTGAATCCCTTTTTTGGTATTCTTCCTGGGCTTTCAGAACAAATTCTTCAACTTTTGCTGGTTCTGTTAAGATACTAATAGCTATAGATTCAATCAATGGAAATTCTTCCTTGAAGAGTATTGCAAGGGTTTTACCCAAATGTTCCAGTTTAAAACCTGCTTCAAGGGCTTCGTTACTAACTCGGCACCAAATTGCATCTCTCTGGTTGAGGTGCATAAATCCTTTGACGTAGTTACTGATTTCATGGGTCCGTCGTTCAATTACTCCTTCCAGTTCCTTTTCCAAGTGTTCACCTTGGATTTCAATCAGAACACCAAAAGGATGAACATCTCCTTGATTCATAGCATCTAATTCCGGCCCTATAACCTCAATTTTGCCATCTTCAACATTTTCCTCAACTTGTACCAGTTCTGCACCCATAGATTTTGGTCCTGCAAGTTCCACAAACATGTTGGCTGATCTGATACGTTCACCCTCGTACATGGGGCTTACATCAACAGGTATATCTTCAAACATCCGATTCCTCCTTTAAACCGCCTTTATCTGCTTTTCTGATATTTAAGTTAAAATCTCTATTATATTTACACACAAATCTTTGTTTACAATCAACAATACGCATCATGTCTTAGACAAATAATGATTCTTCATGAACTTAATTCCCAAGTTCATCCACTTGTACCCATCTTTTTAAGATATTTAAACCATTCTTCATCTTTCATATTAGGGAATGAAGCATCGGCGTTAGAATGGAAAAATTTGCAGATAGTTAAAGTTTTTAAGTGAGGTGCATAATGTTTGAGGGATGAAAGCCCTTGTGAACCTATGTAATATATACATCCTAAGAAAATAACCAGATCATGCTGACCTTCACCATTTACACCTTTCCATTCAGGGTCATTTAATAGATTAACTATCTCAACAACCCCATATGATGTTGGGTTAAGCCCTTTATCTTTAAATGGTTTGTATGCGTCTGCTGTGGTAACTACAGGTAGGTTCCATTTTTCTGCTATATTGCTGGCAAAACTAAGAAGAGGTTCCTCTTTAACTAAAGGTCCTAAAATAAGAAGAGGCCTTTTAGATTTTTTGATCATGAGTTCAGCTGTTTCTGGAGTTACCAGTAACGCCTGTTTAGGACCTGCAATAACTGTGGGTTGATATGGTATAATTCTTTCATTTGACATTTAATCATCCCCTATTCCCATTAAGGAGGGTTCTTGAGGTATTTCTCTAGGTTCCCATCCTACGTTATCCAATATTTCCTTGACATCTTTCTTGTAGGTTATTGGAATATCTTTTTCGTTTCGAACGAAAAGGTGAATATCTGGAGGCAATTCACCATAATACTTTTTATAAAGGTCAATGTAATGATTCAATTTTATCTGACGCCCTTTACCCGTGTCAGTTGGCCTTATACAAAGTTTAGCAGTCATTACAGTGGCTTCTGCCATGTTTTCTGCTGCGTAGATCAGATGTTCTGGTGCAGGTTCACCATCCATAATTTTGCCAGTCCTCATATCCTTAATTTTCCAGTTTTCTTTTTTATCAGCCCTTCCCAAATATAATCGACGATATTTGGATCCATGAGGCCCTACAACTGCCGGTATTCCCCACCGGTTTACACCAGTAGCAATAGCTGCTGCTTTTTGACTGTACGCACCCCATGCAACACCACATGCACCAACCCTGTTTAATATATAATCTGCTATTTCCTCAAAATTTCCTTCCAATGGTTTTTTGGCGAATATATTGGCAATTTTTATACAAGCCCCAGATATATGGGCGTTCGAAACACATGACCCTATATTGAGTAATCCTCTGGATTCAAAATCCCCACTGTATCTTTCGTATAATGTTTTTCCTTCTTCATCCGTGTATTCACCAATGGACATGGCTCCACATCCTGTGGCAACCACTATATAGTTACGTTCTAAAAATTCTTTTGCCATTTCAGCAACTTCTTTACCACCATCAGGATAATTTGAACAACCTACTATAGCAATAACCCCCGGAATATCACCTAAAACTAGTGGTGCTCCTACACGTCTTATTTCCACATCTTGCACTGGACCTCTTCCTGCGCGAATGTTGAATTTTTCAGTTTTAGCTAGTCTTTCCCCTGCCTTGGCCAGCATAGACATAAGAGGAAGTTCTCTTTCACATTCTTGTTCACATCTGCCACAGGAGTAACATACATCGTTAAGGTAAAGCTTTTCAAATCCAGAAAAATCACCTTTTCCAGCCGCTACGACTGCTTCCATCATTGGCTTATCATTAGGACAAACCCGGTTACACCAAGCACATTCAGTGCATTCAAGAGCCATATTTTGAACTTCATCTAGTTCAGGTAATAATTTAAGTTTTTTTCGCTCAGGAGCTAAAATTTTAGCTACTTTGACTGATACTTCTCCAACTTTGTCAGAATCAAGTATCAAAGCTCCCTCAATCTCTTTATTTAATAGTTTAGACACAATTAAATCGGGATCTTTATCAGTCATATCTGGCAGTCCCAAACACATCTTGTCAGTAGTGGCAATAACTGCTGTGTTTTTCTTTTGAGCTTCTTCCAGAACATCAGTACGGATACACTGCTCGTCAACTATAATTACATCTGCCACGCCACTGCGAATGAATTTCAGCTGTCTTGAGAGAGGACCGACTACTTTAGCTCGATCATTGTATCTGGAGATGTCTATTGCAGCACAACAAATACCACATACCTCCAAATCCTCTTCTTGTCCAGTTTCATCCAAATAATCCATTATATTGGAACCGGGCAGAACGTTGTGTCCAATACATAACACCACTGGTTTTTCAGAGTCAATAGTGCCCACACCCATCTCCACTAAAGGAGCGTCACCATCCCCTTTAGGCATGTTTAAGGCTACAATCTGAGCCATATCACCAACTTCACGGGCCAGATCATCCATGACGCCAGAATGAAGAGCTTTCGATTCAAAATCTAGATAACTTCCTTCTTGTCCAGTATGGCACGCGGACAAGAGATGAGATAATTGTTGCTCAACGTAACTCATAGTTTCTTCTAAATCACTTAGCTTTTGAGGTTTTTTACCAATTATTGTCCGTATTAGGGGAGCTTCGATATCTATATTTAATCCCAAATCAATAGGGAAATCTTCACCTAATTCTTCAATTAGATGGTGGATCAAATGCCTAGAATGACCTGCATGAGCTGCAGTCCCTATATTACATGCTAAAAGAACTATACGGGCTTGTTGGGCTTTAGAATCAATCCCACAAGCCCCTTTCTTGTCAAGAAGGTCACATTTTCCGAATGTGCATAGGCAGCACATGTCACAGAAAGGTGCGTAAAATGGTTCATACCTACTAAGTAGTTTCATATCCCACGATCTTAGATCAGTGACATGAGGTTTGGGAGTGGGTCCCATTGGAGTATCCGATTCAGGAGTATCTCCTTTCGTCTCAACAATATCCCCAATGGAGATTTTTATGTCCTTAGATTTCCAAAAATCATCTTTGAACTTTTTTGCTTTAGAATTTTGTTCTGGTGCCACAACTATCACCGAATTATTAATGATTTATAATGATATTTTCAGTTTGACTAATTACAATATATATATTTTGTGCATACCTTGCTGATTTTAAAAATTATGTAATAATAATTCTAAAATTCTTCATAAAAAAGTCCATAAAATGAAATAACACAACTTAATCGGATAATGAGCATTATTTAGAATAAAAATACAAGTTATAACTACCAGTAACCTTTAAAAAAAATAGAAATGTAAAAAAGATTTAAACCTTGGGCTCTAATCTTTTTATCATAAATGCCATAAATGCCACTATCGCAGGGAACAAGAACAAATACATTATTAATAACAATACTGGGGGGAGAAGTGCACCCATAACTGTAGTAGCCGCAATTAACATAACCATAAAGATAACTGGACCCAGTATAGCTACAAACATGTAGATCATTGTGAAAGAATTTAACTTCTGGGCGTAATCTTTAATTTTCATTCGCATTTCATAGGCAGTATCATCAGCAATTACGCTTAACGTTTTGGCCAGATCTCCGCCACTGCTGAGGGTTCTGGTAATCTGATGTATAGCTCGTGTTAAACCTTCAGAATCAACCCTTTCACTCATATCTACCAAAGCTTTCTCAGTAGTTTCCCCATATTTTATTTCTTCCAAGGCTCTAGCAAATTCTTCAGATAAGGGACCGTAACCAGAAGTAGCCACCGAGCGCATACTATCATGCAAACCTACCCCAGCCCTTAATTCAGTGGCCATTTGACGCAATGCATAAGGTATTTCTTTTGAAGCGGATGTAGAACGACCACCCGTCTTGATTTTTGGTAGATAAACAATGAACATGGTCATCAAAAGAATAAGAATACCGAAAACAAGACCGATTTCAACACCGAATCCCAACAACACGACAACAGTGAAAATAACTACAAATCCAAGTACTCCCATGACCATGATCAGCCGCGGTTCCAATCCCGGTTTTTCTTCTTCCTTAAGGAGTTCCTCTAGGGAAGCTTTACGAACAGCAGCCTTTGCAGATTCATCCTCATCTGTTTTTTCTTTTCGGTCGTATTTCTGGTCAATAAGTTCACGGAAAATTTCTATTTCATCCTTTTCCATTCCCATCTTTTTAATGACTTTGCGAGACTTTTGATCCGTAGAAACAGATTTAGCATCTTTTAATGCAGCCAAATCAGGTTTTTTAATTTCCCTTTCTTTTTTTCGGGAAGGAATAGTTATTTTAGGTTTTTCAATTTTTTTAATCTTATTTACCGGTACTTGAACTCCTTCACTTACTTTTTGAATTCCTTCACCAACCTTCTCGCTGGAATTTACGGTTAAATTACCAATATGATTGAAGATCTTCTTAATACCGCCAAAGACCATTTGTATCACCAAATTTATACATAAATATTGTGATTATTATCTATTTTTAATGTATGTTGTTCTCTATTTTTTCCCTATTAAATATAATATACTACTATTTTTCAGTGTCTTCCTATCTAATCTTTTCTATATCTTTAGTGAATCCTCATACAGTACCACTGACTTCTTAAAGAATTCTTTCCAGCATCTCATCAGGATCTCTATAGTAACTGTTGATACATCGCCCTACTTCATCAATGGAACGAATATTATTATCTGCAAGGAACTCCAAAACCAGTCTTCTTTTCTCAATTTCCTCTTCAAGCTCAGTTACGTTAATTCCACGCATATCTGCAATTTCACGAAGGGTTTTACTAGATATACCCACATATTCTACTTTATCCGTAGCATTATTCCACTCGAATACACGGTTAAGCTGTACATTACCTTCTTCCATCCCTACAACTTCAGCAACTTCAGTTATTCGACGGATAGATCCACCTTCAGCACGGTACATCCTGTTTTGCATTATAATGAAGTCTAATGCTGGGATCATTATGTTTGGTACATTCATGGGAGAATTTACCAAACGTGTAATAGTTTCTCGGGCAGTGTTAGAGTGAAGTGTTCCCATTCCAGAGTGTCCTGTGTTCAGGGCTGTAAATAGGGTTATGGCTTCTGCTCCACGAACTTCACCTACAATCACTCTGTCAGGCCTTTGACGTAGTGAATTTTTTACCAATGTATCCATGGTGAGTTCCCCTTTTCCTTCAATGTTAGGTGGTCTTGTTTCCATACGTAGAACGTGAGAGTGAGGCAGTTGAAGTTCTAAAGTATCTTCAATGGTTATAATTCGCTCTTTAGGGGGTACAAATGCTCCAATTGTATTCATGGTGGTAGTTTTACCGGAACCAGTACCACCAGCAATGATGGCGTTACAGGGTTTTACACCAAGACCATCGATACAAACCCACATAAAACTAGCTAAATGAGATGACATTGTTTTAAAGTTTATCAAATCCACTATAGTGAGAGGATCTTTTCTGAATTTCCTAATAGTGAGCGTGGGCCCATCAGCAGAAACAGGAGGTAACGTAGCATTTACCCTGGAACCATCCTTCAGACGAGCATCCAATATAGGAGTTTGCTGATCTATACGGCGGTTCACTTGCCGGGCGATTACATCGATTATAGCCCGGACATCATCATCAGTATCAAAGACAACATTAGTGACCATCATCCCAATTTTACGATGATAAACAAATACATTGCTTCCAGTACCAATAACCATTATTTCTTCTAAATCATCATCCTTAATCATGGGATCTAATTTCCCATAACCCAACATGACCTGCGAAATTTGAGTAGCCAGTCTTTCAACATCACGAACCCCTCTTCCTCTGAGGAATTGTTTTACTTCCCCAATAAATTGGTCCCCATCAATGTTAAATTCTTCACCTTGAGAAACTGCTACTTCCACCAGTTTTTCCCGGACTTCATTGAAAATCAGGGTTTCTTTCTCTGTAAAATGAGGAACACTCACATTATAACTGGGTACTAGTCCTTCCTCAATTATCTCTGCTTGGAAAGTTTTTGATGTTTTTTTAACCTTTTTTTTAGCTTTAGGACGGCTGGAACGTTTTGGTTCAGTCAATAAGTTATCTAAGCTAAACTTTTCATCATCATCTTCTTCTGGAATAATTGGTTCATCTTCTTCTGGAGGTGAAGGGTGATCTTCTTCAACTACTTCTTCTTCAACAAAACCCTCATCTGCACCCTCATCTTCAGAACCAAATTCTCCCAAAAGGTCCTTGAGTATTTCCTTACGTTTGTCTTTCATTTTCTCACAAACAATATCAATCTCTTAATAATCTTAATGTTATTTATGTGTCATAACAAATATTTAAGCATATGGACCTAAAGTGCAGATGCAACCAAGATTGTATAACACCACCAGATGAAATATTAGAAAAAATAGATTCAAGATACTATCCCTGTAAAAACTGCCCTGAATTGAGATTAAAGAAGTTTAAACCATTAGTTGAACAATTAAATTCAAACCAGAGAATCGATAAAAATTGGGGAAAATGTAATTGTGGGCGTAGACACCTTGACTTGGTTGTGGCCCATATCCTAACCCTTATGCAAGAAGAAGGTATTAAGGATGAAAAAACCACACTTAGAGAAACTTGTGTTCCACTCATTACCCCTGCATATCCACTTAATACTGTTCCATACCTTCCTGAAAACAGTTTAATTATTTTATCTTCTGAAATTAACACCAAGATTGCAAAAAAAATATTAAATGAAGTTCCTGAAGTTAAAGGTGTTCTTAAAGGGGAAATAAAAGATACTGTTGGAATAAAAGACTCCCAATCAAACCCTAAAGTATATGAACTTCTTGCTGGTTGTGATATGCGTTCTGATGTTGTTCAAACTCCTTATGGCCCCATATTCATCTACAAATATCAGGGAGAGATCCATGTAGAATTTCCTAAACCATTATCACCAAAAATCTCACAGTTAAAAAGAGTCATGGAAAAATATGAAGATCCTAAAATTCTAGATTGCACATGCGGTCCAGGAACCCTGGGAATAACTGCCCTTAAAGGAAAGGCTAAAAAAGTGGTTTTTAATGACATATGGTATCCTGCTGCTTTCATTACCTCTCTTAATCTAGAAGTTAATGGATTTCCTGTGAAATTGACAAATCATAAAGAGAATTTAGTGGCCACAGGAAAATATTGGGATGTTTACTGTTTAGATGTTAAGGAATTAGGATCTGTACTAAATGAAAAATTTGATATTTGTCTGGTGGATACCTTTCCTGGAGTCGATACTAACTACTTTGAAACATCTATCAGTGATATTTGTGGAGAAATAGTGATAATATGAAGATATTATCGATTAAAACCAAATATCTTGTTTTAATAATTTAACTTCTTAAATCACTGCCACTTTATTTAACCAAATCCAGTGTAAACCACAATGGCTGGCACAATGAGAACACCCATTAAGTGAGATTTATTTATATCCAGATAATGAGGTAGCAGTCCCATTGCGATTGCTGTTATGTAAATCAATAGAATAAAAATCAAATTTGAACCTTCCATAAATCCAAAAAAAACAACTAAAAAACTCATAAAACAAATAACAGACAAAGTTATCTTTTCATAGTTTAATTTTTGCATTGAATTACTAAACCAGTCCCCTAATTTTATACAAAGCACCAATGAAATAGATACTGCTGTAATTGCAGAAGAAATCATTATTAACAGATGATTAAAATCCAATCCTTGCAATAGCTGGTTGATGTATACTGCTATCCCACTACGAGGATTGCCTATTATGTATATGGCTATAAGTGAAAAAAGAGCATCCGATGCATTGACACCACTCATAGCCACTAAAAATCCCTCTCTTTCACTTCCAGTATCTGAAGCACCACTCAACTCTTGGGCCAGAAGGCTCCCCTGGGCAGGTCCCATTCCGGGTAAAAATCCCAAGATACTGCCAGCAATCCCCCCTGCAAATATGCTCCGAAAGATACCTCTATCCAGTTCAAAGTGGTAATGCTCATTTTGTTTGGGCATTACCGATTTTTCCGAAAGACTGTATAAAAGAGTGCTCACGCCAAAAAGGCCTGAAAAAATACATAATAAAGATACACTTGCAGATAAAGGTGAATTAAGAGCAGTCCATCCCATTATTCCAGATAAAAGAAAAATGACCGAAGACCAGATTAAAGATTTAAAATCTCGACTTAGACGATGAATCATGTAAACAACAGTGGCAGACAAAATAATCCAAATAAATGGTTTCATAAAACCATAGAGTACTGGTAATCCCACCATGAAAATGGGTAACAGGAGAATAGTCACCATCATAGCACCAAAACCCCCAATTGAAACTAGTCTTATGGCTTCTTTTCCTCGGCCCTGGAGTACGAGATAATGCCCGGGCATTACTGATAGAACAGTTCCCTCCTCAGGAACCCCCAAAAACATAGAGGGTATAAATTCCAGTAAAGCGTGGGAAATAGACATTGAAAGTAAGAATACTGCCAAAACTTCAGGGGAATATGAATGTAAAAGAAACGGTGATGCAGAAAAAATAAATGCTCCTACTGTGTTTACATGAATTCCTGGAATCAAACCAGTTACTACACCACAAATAACCCCTATTAAACAAGCCAATAGAATACCGAACAATGAAATCATACCCCTCAATTTAATATTAATAATATATAAAAAAGTATTAATAAATCTATCTTAAACTCATTACCCCCTTCAACTAAAATAAAAATAATTTCAGGAATGAACCCACAAAACTAGTAAAAATAAAAATTAACTAAAAAAAATGCCTTGAACAAAATACGAATAAACTAAAAAGATTATAAATAGAAAATAAATTAAAAAAAGGAAAATAATTGGTTTTCGCTTATTACATCAAACGGCGAATGTCAACTACTTCCACACTGGCAACATCATCAATCTGGGCGAAAATTTCTTCTATCTTCTCAGTCCCACCCTCAGCATCATCAACTACCACTATTACATTAAGGGATACCAAGCCAAAAGCTATAGGTTCTTCCTCAATTTTGTGTAGTTCAGCTCCTTCAGGTATTGATTTTTCAACATTTTCTTTAACCAGGGCCATATCTACTTCCGGACTTTCAGGCATTAACTTGATAGTTGCAACAACTTCTCCCATCCCTAATTCCTCCATTTTATGTTATTTTAATAACTTTTCATCCCTAATTCAACGTTATTAAGCTAATAAAGCAAGTATGATCTCCCTAAATAAATTTAGATTATTTATAATTTTCGAATTATGAATTATAAAATTAGAATTTTTAGGGAAAATAAAGCTTTAATAACTTATGGGCCTTTAAATCCACATTTACACTCATAAATGTGGCCGAATGTTCGGCATTTCTGGCACCTGTACAATATTTCTTCGCATTCTGGACATTCAAACTTTACATAAGTTTCAACAGGTGATAATTCTTGTTTACATGATGTACATTCAATTTTTTTCATCTAATATCCTCCAATAAACGTGCTTATAGAGCTTTGACCATCTAATATGGATAGAACCCTTTCGGGATGTTTTCCATTTACAACATATGAGCTAGTTTTATATTCAAGTAAAAGCTCCGCAAAGCTCTCATCTAATGATGTTTCACCAAAATCTAGAAGTTTTTTTGCACTTATTTCCTTGATTAATTGTGCGCCATCTTTCGATGGATTATGGGTGTATATACCATCTACATCAGTGGCTATTAATAGTTTCGCATTCAACAGTTGTGATATATATAGTGAAATAGAATCAGAAGTCACCCCCCAAGAGTGTTCAAGAGGATCCAGTTCCTCCAGCAGCATGGAAGGGAGTAAAACAGGTAATTTACCTGATTTGGACACTTTATTAACTTCTTCTAATGACTTAACCGCCTCCATATTATTAACCTTATCTGCCATGAGAATTCCCAGTATATCCATACACAAGATAGCTGAATTGTGTCCGGCAGTGGGGGAAAAATTTATTTTTTTGTGATAAACGCGGATTTGGTTAGCCAACTTACCACCACCACATATTATTAAAACATTGCGTCCAACCAGTCTCTGGGCCAATTTCATGGCAAATTCCGGGAATAGACTCCCACCTATTTTCACCACCCATTTCATGCTAATCATCCATTAACATCTAGATTACAACAATATTAATTAATAGCAAATTTTATTTAAGTAGCTTGAGATCCTGAGTTATTTTATCTATTCTTTCATCTTTATCTGGACCTATTCCCAGACAAGTTATGGTTGATGGGGGTAGTTCTGTATGGCCAGCATCTTTCACTAAGAAATTGGGGATGTCAGCAGCTTTGACCAGTTCATATACTTCAAAAAGTTCTTCTTGATTTTTAACTTGAACAACGACTTTTTTACCGCCTTTTAACTCCCATTCTCTTATAATTCTGTCATCAGCCTTTTTATAAGCTCCAATACTTGCATGGCATGCCTGAGCTGCTAACTTACCTTTACCCATTTTAAGGTCTGCTCTCATAACAATAACTTGTTTCATCTTTTTCCTCCCAAAAAAACATGATCGTAGATTTGATTATTTGGGGACTGAACAATTAAATTCATTATAATATTAGATATCATCATTAAGATTGAATTAATTATTGATTTTAGTTAAAACTAGAATTTATTAATACCCTATTTTTAAACTGAATCCTTTGAGAAAAAATGTTTGTTTAATAATTTTTTCTGAGTCTTTTACCAACCCTCTCCGAATCAACGGAATAAAGTTCCATTCCCGGAATAACTACTCTTACAACTGGAATATTGATTTCTGGCCTGGTAAGATCAGAGTATATAACTTGATCAAACCCACATTGTGCCAGAAGTTTAAGTGAAGTTTCTATATCTTCTTTAAATGATTTTTTCGCCCTATTTTTAATATCAGAAAGGGGAACAACACATTTTGATTCTCCGAACCAGTGTTTGTTAATTCTTTTCATACGTTGGTAGCCTGCTTTGCGCATAAAAACTGCTCTGGTCGTGTCCTCACGTGTTCCATGAATCTGGGTTGCCCTGCTCTGAGCTACCTCAGTCAAGGCCCTGATGGCTGCAACTTCCGGATCAAGATGAGTTCCCACTCCCAATGTTAGAAGAGCAGGATCTTTTAGAACAGTGTCATCCGAGACAGCAGCCATAGTAGATATTTTAACATCCGCAGTGAGATCTACTAGCTTAATATCCACACCCGCATTCTGAAATTTTGCCAAAACATCCCTAATTAATGAATTATCTGTGTTTTCACAATCAACTTCCTTTTTTGGTTGACGTAGTGCTTCAAAAATGCTCCATGCATCCCTTTCCACCACTTCTGTTATCCCATGGAACACTGCTTCTTCTATGACATTACCTGAGGCCAGTCCATTGGTATTCGATTTGAAAAGAAATTGATCTTTATCTGGATAGTAAGGATGGTAAACCGCATTAGATGGTAGTAAACACTCCTCATCATTGGCAGCATTAATCGCTTTAACCCAACTTATGCCCTGATTCTCAATATCATAACTGTTGACAGGTAATATTAATGATCTTGGATCTATAGCGCCTTCAATCTTTTCAAAAGGACCTGAAACTATTTTTTCATTATCAGTTAGCTGTTGTTCAGCAGAATATCTTTCAAAGGCCTCCATCATTGCAGATGCCTTTGCTTGGGGTTTGGTGGCACCTTTTCCAGCATAAATACTGACGGCACCCTCTGCAGCCCCTGGTCTGATGGCTGAATAGACAGGTATTCCAATTCGATCCAGATGGGTAATTTCAGTTATTCTGGTAACTCCTGCAACTTTAAGTTTACCTTCCACCTTTTCGATGGTTTCTTCAGGATTACGACACCGGTGGGTGCCTCCAAAATATTTTACAGGTATGTCTTGAAACATCAAATCACGATTTAAATGTAAAATTGTTACAATTTATTAAGTTTTTATCTAGAACCATTGATATATGCTGTTCATGGCATAAGCGGTTAGTAAGAAAGCAATTCCCATCGTTACCAACCATATACCCATGTTCCAGTTTAATACCTTTTTTCCATCTAATCCCCATACTGGGAGTAAGTTTATAACAGCTAAAAAGCTGTTAATGAAAAATCCCATGAAAAACAGTAGTAATAAGTAAGAAGGTACATTAAATTGCATTAACAAGAGGAAAATTAGTGCCAATGATATACTGGTAATGGGACCTGCAATTGATACAATCCCATTTTCTTTCTTAGATAACTCCCCATATACATAAACAGCCCCAGGGGCCGCGAAGACAACACCAACAGCAACTGCAAATATTATTGCAAAAACTAATTTATCCGGCCACATCTTATATTCTGCAGAGTAACCGTATTTTATAGCAACAAATTTGTGGGCTAATTCGTGCAAAATGAAACCTAACCCTACCGCTACAAGAGTGATTGGGTAATAACTGATGAATAAGGAAAGAGTGTCAGGTGCGCCTCTGCTAAAAATATATGCAAAAAGACCTGAAATGATTAACAATGAGATGATTAAATCTCTGATCTCATGAGATGTGAAGTGTACCATAGTATATTAAAGAACTTCTACTCACTTATAAATAATTTTCCTCAAGAATAATCAAGGATATCCTGAATCTCATAGATTTTGTGATATTGAATGTTTAACCCGTCTTTAAATTAAAAAATGATACCCATTTGTTTGATTTTCTTCGTTTAGTTCAAGAAAAAATTATTTTTAACTGTTTTACTGAAAAAGAATTTAAACTCAATAAAAATAATTAATTTAATTAAAGAGATGATGAGATAGATTTATAAGGAATCCGTGATTTCCATGAAAATCGAAGAAATAATAGAAAAAATGCGTCAGTCTGGATTGGAATCATTATTTGTCCTCAAACCAGAAAACATTGCATATGTTACTGGTTTTAAACCTTCTAGCGCCTCAGTATTAATCATAACAGATGAACCATTACTTTTTTCCACGAAATTAGACATGGAAACAGCTAAAACCCAATCTTGTGTGCCGGTAGAAGAATTTAAATCTATCAAAAAACTTAAGAAGAAATTCAAGGAAAATTTAAAGGGTAATATGGGTATAGAAAATTCCATGACGATTAAAACATATAAAGAAATGTGTGAAGACTTTAAAACAATACCTAATGAGATTATTGAAAGATTGAGGATGTCTAAATCAAAAAGTGAGATCAAGAATATTAAAGGAGCTATTAAAATTGCAGAGGATTCCTTTATAAAGGCCGATCCATCGCAGTTTTCAGGTAGTGAGGATGAATTAGCTGCAAAACTGGAGTATAACATGCGCAAAGCAGGCTCTGTGCAAACACCTTTCGAAACAATAGTAGCCTCCGGACCTAGATCAAGCCTTCCCCATGCATCTTCATCATCACAAAAGTTGGAAACCCCCTTAATAATAGATTGGGGTGCTTTATACCAGAATTACGCTTCAGATATCACCCGTAGCATAATTAAAAATAAAAAAGAGGAAGAAATACTTTCTATACTCTTAGATGCTCAAAAAGAAGCAATAAAACTTATTAAACCAGGAATAAAAGCAGCCCATGTGGATAATGTGGTTAGGGGTGTTATTGAAGAATATGGTTATGGAGAGTATTTCATACATTCTACCGGACATGGGGTGGGATTAGAAGTTCATGAAAAACCATCATTATCTGCGAAAAGTGATGAAAAATTAGAAAAAGGGATGGTGGTAACAGTTGAACCAGGAATATATTTGGAAGGGAAAATTGGTCTAAGAGTTGAGGATATGGTCCTAATAAAAAACAGGGCAAAAATTTTAACTAACTTACCAAGAAAATCTTTCTTTAACAATGCATAGAAGATTAAATATTTTCAAGTAGTTCCAGAACAACATAAAAATCATATATTATACTGTCATTGTAATTGTAAGAGATGGAATTAGGTAAAATAATATATACTTCTTTTATAATATTATAAAGACAATTATAAATATACTAATAAAACCATATAATTTATCATTATAATCTTAAGGTGAAAAAATGGCTCTCATACCCTCTGCACTGTCACCAATATCCAATAGTATTGATAGTATTTTTCCAGATAAATGGATGATTCGATTACAAGAAACCCTTATTCGTTCTGGGATGTACGTTAAAGCATCTGATCTTATAACCCTGCTTATAGGCGTGGGAATTCTTACTGGGGGATTTCTCACAGTAGCATTTCTAGCGTTGGGTCAAAATCCCATAACAGCTTTCATTCTTGGTTTAGTTGCACCAACTGGATTTATATTTGCTTATTTATTTTTTATGATGGAACGCAGGATTGATTCCATTGAACAGAATACTCCTGACTTTTTAAGACAAATATCATCATTATTACGTTCTGGAATAGGTGTTGAAACAGCCATGGAAGATATCTCCAAACACGGAGAAGGTCCATTAACTGATGAACTAAAAAGAGCAGTGATTGAGATTAAAATTGGAAGTACATTTGAAGACGCTCTTTTAGGGATGAGTGAACGCCTTAAATCAAAAACATTGGACAGGACCTTCAGAATGATCATAGAAGGTAGAAGAGTTGGAGGTAGTCTTGCAGATGTTGTTGAAACAGTGGCTGAAGATCTAAGAGCTGTTCTAGCATTGCAGAGAGAAAGAAAAGCCAATGTCATGATGTCAGTGATGTTCCTTTTAATTGCTGCTGTAATCGCCGCTCCATTTGCATTAGGGATGATAATGGCATATTCTACCTTCATTGAATCTGCCGGAAAGGCCAACCCACTTGCAGGTGCTGCTGAGACAGGTGCCTTTGGATATATAGTTATCCACTCAATAATTGCCGGCATTTTAATGGGAATAGTTTTATATGGGAGCCCAAGAAAAGGAGTCAAATTCGCATTATTGCTGGTTCCAGCAGCTACTGGAATATTTTGGTTAATGGGAATAATTGCACCAATGATTCTCGGAACTTAATTAATGACATTTTATATGGGAGTGATAAATATGGGAATAATAGAAGACGAAGCAGCCCAGACAGCTGCCGAATTTGTATTGATATTTGGGGGAATATTGGTAATAGTAATAATTGCACTTATTGTATACAGAAATTACATTAATGATATGGGTGAGGAATTAGTCAATGGTAGTGAAGTGCAAACCGTTGAAAAAGAACTCCAAAAGATAGATTCAACCTTTACATAAAATTAGAAATTTGGAAAATCTAAAAAGCGATACACCAATTTTTCCCAAAAAATTCGTTAACTGAATGAAAAAAAGCAATTCACTAACTACATTAATTTTTATTTTTTTTTCTATTTTTAGGATGATACCATGAAAATGTTCATTAACGGGAAATTAATTGATAAAAAAGAGCATATCGCAGTTATAAACCCTTTCAATAATGAAATTGTGGATCATGTGCCCCTGGGAGATAATTCTGACGCCAAAAATGCTATCGATGCTGCATTTAAAGCAAAAAAAACAATGAGGGACATGTCCTCCCGTAAGTTGTCTCGGATACTTTACGATATTTATCAGGAATTGAAGGAAAAGTCTAAGGAAATATCAGAACTAATATGTCTTGAAACAGGCAAACCAATTCGAGATTCCAAAATAGAAATGGATAGATCCCTACAAACCATACTTATGGCAGCAGAAGAATCAAAACGGATTTATGGAGAAACTATCCCAATGGATGCCGCCATAGCTGGTAAAAATGTTTTTGGCTTTACTATAAAGATCCCTTTAGGCGTAGTTGCGGCAATAACTCCTTTTAACTACCCTGTCAATTTGGCTATTCATAAATTGGCACCTGCACTGGCAGCTAAAAATACTGTGGTTTTTAAACCATCATCTAAAGCCCCTTTATCTGCTCTGAAAATGGCAGAGATCATGGGGAGGCATCTTCCTGACGGAGCAGTGAACTCAGTAACTGGTAATTCTAATGTTCTGGGACAAGAAATCATTACCAACCCCCTGATAAATAAAATATCTTTCACTGGAAGTGTTTCCACTGGCCTTTCCATTGCCCAAAAGGCGGGAATGAAAAAATTGACATTAGAATTAGGGGGAAACGATCCTTTAATAGTTTTAGACGATGCAAATCTGGATGCTGCTGTATCAGCAGCAGTTAATGGTTCTTATCTCAACGCCGGACAAGTTTGTATCGCTGTGAAACGTATCATACTTCATGAAAAAATTGCCGACCAGTTTGCAGAACAACTTGTTTCCCTAACAAAAAAACTGAAAATGGGAGATCCGATGGACTCTGAAACAGATATTGGGCCATTAATTAGTGAAAAATCGGCTATCATGGTGGAAAAAGTGGTTGATGATGCTATAAAAAATGGAGCTCAACTTCTTTGTGGCGGTAAACGAAAAGGTGCATTTTATGAACCCACTGTTATTGATAACGTTCATCAAGAAATGGAGTTGGTCCAAAATGAAACTTTTGGTCCAATATCTCCTATTATTAGGGTTAAAGATTTAGATGAAGCTATTAGAGTTTCTAACAATACCCCCTATGGATTACAAGCTGGTGTTTTTACAAGAAGTATTGAACAAGCCAAAAAAGCAGTTCAGGGGATTGAAGCTGGTTCTGTACTGATAAATAAACAACCCACATTCCGAACAGATAATATGCCTTTCGGAGGATTTAAACTGAGTGGGATTGGAAAAGAAGGAGTCAAATATGCTGTTGAAGATATGACTCGTTGCAAACTTGTAGTTATTGGATAAAATTATTATTTATCCTTTAAAAATGCTTCAACAATATTTCGTACTTCATTTAAAGCAATAAGAGGAATACCTTTAGGTATTTCCCCAATATCTCCTTTTAAATCTTTCAAAACTCCTTGACCATCTCCTAAAAACATACCTTCACTGGTTATGCCCATGAAAACTTCAGGTGGAAGCAACGCAATCGCCACTTGATTTTGTTCTTTTACTTCCAAATCATTTGTTATCACGGTGATAGCTCGTTTATGTAAATTTACATTACATACTAATAATTTATCAGCCTTTGGGTGCTTTGATACGCTTAATATTTCTCCTTTTTTAATATCAATACCCATGACTGGATCTTTTATTTGGCCCAAACAAAGGCGTGATTTTAGCCCAGAAATTGTATTGAGGAAAAATTTAATTTTGGCTAAAGCTTCTTCCAGCTTTTCCTTCTCATCCCGAGCAGCTAATTCGAGAAATTGTTGGTACCATAGTTTTCCTCCCAGAGCTGTAATTATTTCCATTACTTGTTCCTCTAAAAAAGTCAATTGTGGGGTTTCCGCCATTTCAGACGGGGATATATATGAATAGTAAAGAGTCTGAATCTCTGATTTCATCTTTCTGGAAGATTGTAATATCTGTTTTTTATTCCATTTACCCTTTAGATTAGCTCCTTCAATGGTCTTTAGGAAAAGTTCAACTGATTTTTCTGCTACCAAAAGTCGGTAATCTTTACTTGTATCCCACATTCGAGCACCAAATTAGAAATTGTTACAATAGTCAATGTTAATCAACTTGACATCTTAAATAATGAGGGAGTTTCATTAGTTTTATGCATTCCCTCCTAATTATGTCTATACACTTTATCTTTAGATTATTATTAAAACTATTGAAAAACCTACTTGATTTACCGGTGCTACCATAAATTTCTGGTTACAATAACCTTTTCTTTCGAAATCTTTAAGTACAGGGAAGGTTTTAATTTAATTTAGTTAATGGTACCCCCTGAGATGAATGTGGGTGAGTATCAAAAGATCCAGGGCATTGCCAAAAAATGAGAGGTGGAAATATGGTGGAATTAACTAATCTATACAACTTAGACGTATACACCACCCGCGGAAAGTACGTGGGACGCATTCAGGACGTGATCTTAAATATTAAAAAAGGTAGGGTTTCAACTCTAAAAGCTGTTGCCATGAATCCTGACAAAAAAACTGTTGGTATTAAAGATGTTATAACTAAAAGCATAAGAATAGTTCCTGAAGGTGATGAAATTAGGCCTTTGAAAGAAGAAGGAACTGTGGAAATACCTTATGACAGAGTTCAAGCAGTGGGAGATATTTTACTAATTAGTCCAGAGATTAAGGAATCCAGCGTATCTGCCAGCGCGGAGACTTAGATGAAAGTTGGCATCTTGGGATGCGGCGCCATAGCTAATATCATTACGAATTTTGCTTGTGAAGGAAAGCTTGGCGTTGAAATAAAATATTTTTATGATCGTGACATGGAAAGAGCTGAAAACCTGGCCTCACAAGTTGATGGAAGGGTAGTTCTGGACATGGAAGACATGTTAAGCCATGTTGACATGGTAATTGAAGCTGCATCACCCCAAGCAGTGGAAGAAATGGTTCCCACCATTCTAAAAAAAGGCAAAGATGTTATAGTCATGAGCGTGGGAGGCCTTTTAAATCCTGAAACTAGATTTAAACTGGAAAAACTGGCAAAAAAAAATAATTGCAGAGTATATGCTCCTTCAGGTGCCATAGTGGGATTGGATGGAATTAAAGCAGCTTCTTTAGGTAAAATTCAAGGAGTAACCTTAGTAACTCGAAAACCACCCCGTTCATTAGGGATCACCACTGATAAAGAAACAATATTGTATCAGGGAAAAGCCAGCGAAGCAGTTCAAAAGTTCCCATTAAACATCAATGTTGCTGCTACCGTTAGCATGGCTGCTGGTCAAGAAATTGAAGTTAAAATCATTGCTGACCCCAATGTTGATCGGAATATGCATGAATTGGAGGTAATGGGAGATTTTGGGGAATTTCACACTATCACCAGCAATATTAGATGTTCTATGAATCCTAAAACGAGTGTTTTAGCTGCTTACTCCGCTATTAAACTACTAAACAGCCTAAATGAAAATTTCTTGGTGGGAACTTAAAATCAAACCTATTTTTCCATAAACAAAAAAAAGAATATTGTACATAATACTCATCATCTTCAAGAGATGTTTTCTGAATTTCAACTGAGATCAAAGCACGGTGTTAATATTTTACATACATATTTTATAACACTCATTATATTTAGAAGTGAAAATGATCTAAACCATTATTATTCCAGAACTTTTCTAAAAAAACTATCCAAACAATCAAACAGACGTTTGCTGATTATATGAAGGAATGTGAAATATTTTCCAGTTTGAAAGTTCCCTGTACTTCAAATATTGTGGTAAGACTTGATGGCAGGAATTTTTCCCAATTATCTCGTAAATTGGAGTTTGAAAAACCTTATGACATCGAATTTGTCGAAATTCTCTCAGAAACATCTTACAATCTGTTTAAAGAGTTTAATCCCAGATTTATTTACATTTTTTCTGATGAAATTAATATGCTCCTAAAGGATGTGCCCTTTGGTGGGAGAGTGGAAAAAATCGATTCAGTTATGGCCAGTTTCCTGAGTGGGGCATTTACACGTGAAATCATGGCCAAAAATAAATATTATAAAATATTAAAGAAAAATACACCTGTTTCATTTGATTCAAGGGTGATCCCGCTCTCAAATAAAGGTATTATTGCATACTTCCAGGGAAGACAGATGGAAGCATGGCGAAACTGTTTAAATGGATACTCATACTGGACATTAAGGAAAAAACATTCAAAAACTGAAGCTATGGAAATTCTGCACAAGAAAAAGAGCAGACAGTTACATGATCTACTTTTCTCTGAAGGCATAAATCTTGCCATGATGCCTACTTGGCAGAAAAGAGGGATTGGATTATATAAAAAAAAGATTCAGGTTGAGGGTCTGAATCCTCTTTCTCAGGAAAAAGTCAAATCAGAACGAAAAAAAATTACAATTGATTGGGAGTTGCCCCGTTTTGATGAAAACTTCTTCCTTGAAAAATCACTGCTAGAATAAATGATTCACTAATATGCGGATGTAGTATAAGTTCATAACAATAATCGTATACTTCGATGGTATTTCAATCTAGAACCGGCCTATACAATTATTAATTAACAGTTCTGTTAGGTTAATAAGATGTCATCCCACACAGTTTAAGTACTAATCTATAAATTAATTTGATCCTATGAATGAAAAGAAAAGCTGGATGAACAAATTGATGGGTATTTTCCTGGGAAATCAGAAAAAAAGATTCCATGAAATCATCATCCCCCGAGAAGTTGTAGAAGAGATAATCCAGATAGCCAGACAATCCCATCCTCTTGAATTTATGGCTATGTTGGAAGGGAAAATTAGTGATGGAATTTTGAGGATAGAAGGACTTGTTTTTTTACCTGGTGAAACATCAAATCATAGCGCGGTAATGAATTTATTCATGATGCCCATGACTACTGGCACGGTGGGATCAGTTCATAGCCATCCCATTCCGAGTGCTACTCCTTCTTCTGAGGACCTGTATTTCTTTTCCAAAAATGGGTTGTTCCATTTGATAATTGCCAGCCCTTACATTGAAGAAAGTATAGTGGGATATGATACTTTTGGAGATGTAATTAACTATAAAATAGATTAAATCAGGATAATAGTGAAGAACACGGATCGCCGCAGAAAATGAAAATAAATAAAAAAAAGTAGTTCTTAGAGGTTTTTTCTAAAAAGATTCAATCATTAAAGTTCCACTGCTACCGCATCATAAACATTTGGAAGTGATTTAATATCATCTCCAACCTCTTTGGAAACTTGTTGATCAACTTTCAACACCATAACTGCTTCTCCACCAGGTTTTTGTCTTCCAACTTGCATTTTAGCAATGTTTATATCGTGTTCACCTAATTTAACCCCTATAGATCCAATTATCCCGGGGATATCTTTGTAACGTGCTATGATCATGGTTCCCTCAGTCTTCACGTTTACTTGGTAACCATTGATCCTGACGATTTTAGGTTCTTTACCTAAGAATCCCTCTACACTTACTCGATTGCCTTCTGATTTCACTTCAATACTAATTAAATTCTTATAACCCTTGGCATCTGTTCGTTTACCCTCAGTTATTATGAAACCCCTATTTTCAGCAACAGCTGGAGCATTGACCAAGTTAACTGGTTCATTTAGTATGGGGTTTAATATTTCTTGTAAAATAATACGAGTAATTATATCATGTTTTTGAATTTCAGCAAGTTCACCACAGTATGTCACTTCTAATTCATTGATGTTGCCCTGAGTAGTTTGTATAATGAATTTACCCAGTTTTTCTGCCAGACGGAAATATGGTTTGATGATTTGAAAAGTTTCAGGATCCATGACCGGCATATTTAAAACATTTCGTGGAGATTCTCCTTTGAAGACCTTTTTTATCTCTTTGGCCACAATTATAGCAGCATCCCGCTGGGCTTCTGAAGTTGAAGCTGCAATATGAGGAGTTAAAACAACATTTTCAAGTTCAAAAAGTGAACTTCCCACCGGAGGTTCGTTCTCAAAAACATCCAGAGCAGCCCCACTTATTTTACCTTTAGAGAGTGCATCATATAAATCATCCTCATTAATGATTCCCCCCCTTGCACAATTAACAATAAGTGCATTTTCCTTCATTAAGTCAAATTCAGGCGCAGATATAAGGTGTTTAGTTTCTGGGGTTAGAGGAACGTGGATAGTAATTACATCTGAATTTTTTAATAGTGTTTTTAAGTCTACTACCTCCACTCCCAATTCAGATGCTGCTTCAGGAGTAATGTATGGATCATAGACCACAATATCCATACCGAATGCCTTGGCCCTTATGACCACTTGACTACCTATGCGGCCCATTCCCACTATGCCCATGGTTTTATCACTGAGTTCCATTCCCATGAACTGACTTTTCTCCCATTTACCATCTTTAACTGAACTATCTGCAATGGAGATCTTACGAGACAAAGATAAAATAAGTCCAATGGTATGTTCAGCAACGGTAATTGAAGTTGATTCTGGTGCGTTCACAACCATTATCCCGCGTTCTGTGGCTGCTTGCACATCCACATTATCAACACCCACTCCTGCCCTAGCAATAATTTTTAGCTTAGATGCAACTTCAATAACTTCTTTGGTAACTTTTGTCCTGCTTCTGACTATAATACCATCAAAATCCTTAATATCCTTTACCAATTCTTTTGGAGTGATATCAGTTCGCACAATAACTTCTGCGACCTCTTCTAATTCTTCAATTCCCTTCTGGTTTATTTGATCAGCAATAAGTACCTTCATAATATCCACATTATCCATTTTTTTCACCAGTCCCTAGGGTCCAGTTAATTTCTTTATTTTATCTATGAAGTGGTATAGATTTAAAACTGTTGTGAATAGAATCCAAACAAAAAAAATTTCTGATAGTCAAAATAGTACTGACCATACTATTTGAAATATAAGTATGTTCTAAATTCAAATATTATATTAAAACAAATAATGACGTTCCCTCTTATTATTTTTATTTAAGGAGTATTATGTTATATTAACTGTTATTAACAGTATTTTAAAGAATATTGTAGCTTTATATCCTAAAAAGAACAAATTTAATATCATGGAATTCCTATGAATAAACTATTAAATTTTTGTTCAAACTACAGTCGATGAACATAAATGGAGGTTTGATTATGGTCTCAGTGGATGAATTCATAATTGTAAGCTCAAACTATGTGCCTGGATATGAGATAACAGAAACTAAGGGTTTTGTATATGGACTTACAGTCCGTAGTAGAGGCGTTGGTGGGCAGATAGGTGCAGGAATCCGTTCCATGTTTGGTGGGGAAATTAAAGAATATGTAAGTATGATGGAAGAAACCAGAGACGAAGCCCTGTATAGAGCCATTGATCATGCCAAAGCAATGGGTGCTAATGCCATAATAAGTGCTAGGTATGATTCTAATGATATTTCCGAGATCATGCAAGAAATATTGGTTTTCGGAACTGCAGTGATTGCCCATAAAGTTAAATAAACATAAATATTATTATATTCTAAAAAAAAATCTGATTTTAATGTTGGAAGGTTACATCAAATTAAGTGGGCAAAGATTGCCCCGGACATTACTGGGAACATCCCCCTTCATTGGAGCAGCCCAGTTTGGACATCGGGCCAGACTTTACATTTTAGACTTATATCGGAAACCTGAAGTTATGGCCAGAATTATGGTAAAATCTTACCAATTAGGGGTTAGAGGAATACAACTCCTACCTTACCCTCCTGTAGTGGAAGCCCTTGAAATGGCCCGTGATGAAGGTTGTCCCCTTGATATTATAGGCACAGCTCGTCCAGATGAAGAAGATATGGAACTTTTTTCAAATTTAGGTGCCAAAGCCATTATTTTACATGCAGGAATAACAGACAAGACAGATTGGGAGAATATAGGAAGCAAATTAAATGATATAACTGATTCTGGAGCTATTGCTGGATTAGCAACCCATTTACCATTCAAAACAACCGAAAAACTTTTAAAATCACCCATTCTGGATGATTTCCAACTTTACATGGTTCCGGTTAATCGTTTGGGATATTTAATGGACTGTGATACCCATGGTCCTGATGAACGAGAACATTTCAAGAAAATGATACTTAAACTGGATAAAACAGTGATTGCCAAAAAAGTACTTGCCGCCGGCATAATGACACCAGATGATGCATTTGATTATCTTAAAAAGCTGGATTATGTGAATATGGTGGCTTTAGGAATTGCTTCGGAGGAAGAAGCTGAAGAAACCTTTCACAAACTTTCTCAACGCTGATTTTGTAAAAATAGTAAATTATACATTTGAATTGAATTTTAATTACATTCTCTTCTTTCAGCCAGCATTTTCAGAAACTCAGCAGGGTTTTTCATTTCACCGATTTCCCAGTTGTGAACCACTGGAACCCCATCAATGCAATCAACATCCTTCTTTTTATCTAAGATAAAAACTGAATCTGTACCAAAAACATCGGAAAGATCCTTTAAATTTGTGGCCATCTTAATGAGAGCCTTGTTATTCCTGTTTTTCTCAAGATCGGTTATGAGTGGTTCTGTATTTTTAAATTTTTTAGATTTTTTAGTTTCAGGTTGGGCGAGTGCGTCGAATGGTGTTCGATTGGTGTTAATAACCCCAAATCCCAGATCAACCAATTCTCGAGGTTCACCTTCCCTGGGTTCATGGGTTTTTTCATGTTGAGGTGCCTGAAATAGATTAACAGAAAGGGTTATCCTCATATTCAAGATGCTCTCCAAAAGAAATGCAGTTTCCGGTTGTGCCCGCACCCTACCTGTCTCATATTTATATATGGTCTCCCTAGATACGTGGGCCTGATCTGCCAGATCCTTTAATGAAAGGTTCTGCTCTTCTCGGACATCCCTAATTATCTGCCCATCGATCTGTACATAATATCCACCACGATCTGCAAATATTTCCGGATATATCTCCTCAACAACAATATTTTGGAGGGTTGTAGGGGTTATCACAGGTATCCCATGACGTTCGTAAACTACATCCTCTTCTAAAACTTCATTTTTGGATTTGAGTCCGACCAATATGGGTGATGCTAAAAAAATTCGTGCTACTCTTTTTATTTCTTCAGCATGGGCAATGCTGAAACCATCCACATTAACCAGTACCTTCATTAAAAGTAATAATAATTTTCTTCGGGCCACCAGATCAAAACAACTTCTATCATATATATTAGAAGTATCAAAACCATGCTTGGACAGTAGATCATTGATCTCAGTTAGAACTTGATCTCTATGGGATGGCATGTTGGATGGCATCGTGAAAAAACACCTGGTGAATTATTATATGAATAATTTTGAAATTGATAATCCTGACTTGTTTCCTCTTTATGTTGGTATAGATGATACTGATTCAGCTAGTGGAATGTGCACCACTTATATATGTTCTGTGATATTGGATCGTCTTAAAGATTGCGGTTTTAAACTAGATGGACCACCCCGACTAGTACGCCTAAACCCCTTTGCACCTCACAAAACCAGAGGAAATGGTGCTGTATCATTTAAACTAGTTTTAAAATCAAAAAATGAAATTAAAAAAGTTAAAAAGATTATTCTGGAGATGGTGCGGGAATTGGCAGTTTTGGAAGACCCTAACACCAATCCAGGATTGGTGTTTTTTGAAGGAGATTTAAAGGGTCAAACAAAGTTCGAACTTCACGAATATGCCTTGAAAACAATTCAAACTATTATAAAAAAGGAAGAAGCAGAAAAGCTGGCAAAAAAGTTAGGGTTTGAATTTTTCGGATTTAAAAAAGGACGGGGAGTTATTGGGGCTCTGGCAGCTGTTGGCTGTCCTATGGATGATGCCACCTATGAACTCTTGGCATATCGTGACTCTTTAAACTATGGAAAGAAAAGAGGAGTGGACCAAGAATCTGTCAGAGAAATGGACCGGCAAACCTATCCTGATACTTTTGATAATTTAGATAATGGTTACATGGCTATAACTCCCCACACCCCATGTCCTGTACTTTATGGGATAAGAGGCGAGACATCCAAGGTAGTTTTAAAAGCAATGAAACTAGTTAAGGTTTCAGAACCCATAGAACGTTTTTTGATATTTCTCACTAACCAGCATACCGATCTTCACTTGCAAGTTGCCGATGATATTTCGCAGATGGAAAAATTCCAATGTTACATTGCGAATGGTGTGGTCAAGGATTTTCCAGTAGTTATTGAAGGAGGACACGTTATTTTCACTTTGAATGATAGTTCAGGAGAAGTGGAATGTGCTGCTTATGAACCCACCAAAGATTTCAGAGATATCGTGCGCCAGATGGCTCCTGGTGATCAACTGGTGGTCTATGGGGGAATTGGAAGGAAAGGAACCCTTAATTTAGAAAAAATTAAGATAATCGCTTTGGCACCAGTTTATGAATACATGAATCCGTTTTGTGAATGTGGGAAGCGAATGAAATCTGCTGGATCCGGTAAAGGTTATAAATGTCCGGTTTGTGGAAACAGAACACGTAACGATTCTAAAGAAAAAGTTGAAATTGAAAGAAAAATTAAAACCGGTTTTTATGAAGTTCCGCCTTCAGCAAGGAGACATTTGAGCAAACCACTAATAAGAGGAATGTAGGTTTAAAATGCAAACTACTGGGTGAAAAAAATATAGATTATAACTGTAAATCACTGGCATAATATGGGTTGTAATAAAATGATTACCAAAGATCTGGCGAAATTTACAGTATCCACAAATTACCAGGAACTTTCAAAAAACGTGACAAAACAGGCTAAACTCTGTTTTATTGATTTTTTATCTGTTTCACTGCGTGGATCCCAAACTAAAAGTGCACAAATCATTATTGACCTAATCAATAGCGGGATTAAAACTGGCAAATCAACAGTCATCGGTGCAACTAGTGCTGATCCAATTAATGCGTCATTAGTTAATGGAATTTCTGCCCATTCTCTTGATCTGGATGATGGACATCGTCTGGCTCAAATTCATCCGGGGGCATGCATAATTCCTGCAGCACTATCTTTATCCGAGGCTAATGGAAAAACAGGGAAAGAGTTCATTACATCCATAATTGTTGGATATCAAATAGCTAGCAGATTAGGTATTATTTTAAATCCCGGTCACCGTGAAAGAGGTTTTCATAGCACAGGCACATGTGGTACGCTTGGAGCAGCAGCAGCAGCAGCAAAAATAATGGATTTAACTTATGATGAGGTTTTGAATACTTTCGGAATTGCTGGAACACAAGCAGCAGGTTTACTTGAGTCTGATCATTCAGGAAGCATGTCAAAACACCTTCATGCAGGTAGAGCTGCGCAATCAGGAGTTTTATCTGCATTACTCGCAAAAAAAGGTTTCACAGGGGCACATACCATCTTTGAGGGGAAGGAAGGGATTTTGAAAGCTATGGGTAATGAAGATTCGTTTCAGAAGAATGACCATAATTTGGGTCAATCTGAAAAATTAGAAATTCTCAAGGTTTACTTCAAAAAATATCCTGTTTGCAGACACCTTCACTCCTCGTTAGATGCAGTTAATATCATTATGAAAAAAAACAGCCTAAAACCGGATGATATACAGGAAATAAATGTTGAAACCTATAACATTGCCGCTCTTCATAATAATTACCAACCTTCAACACCAGAAGGAGTCCGACAAAGTTTACCAGTTAGCATTGCCATCCTAATTAATGAAGGAGATTTAACCATTGAGAACATTTCAAAAATACCAATTGAGAATAAAATTGCTGAAACTGCTGCTAAAGTTCAAATAAAAAAAGATGATGATCTAAACATTCATTATCCTCATAAAAGACCAGCTAAAGTTACTATAAAATGTAAAGATCATATTTACACCAATCAAGTTGATCTGGCAAAGGGAGAACCTGAAACAGCATTTAACAAAGAAGAATTATTAATAAAGTTTAAAAAACTTAACCCACATGTTAATTTAAATTATTTAAAGATTTTAGATGATCTAGAAGATAATTATGTATTCGATGTTATGAATAAACTTAATTATTCTTTTAGAAAGAATGGATGAAATTACCAAGAAATAATGTTAGTTATTTACCCAGAATAGAAGAAGAAAAGTGATTTTATGGATATTTCTAATTTTTTGAATAAAATTGGAATCATGAACCATGGTGATAAGTTAACAGATTCCATCAAAAGATTTCCTGATGGTTCCCAGTACCGGTTTGAAGTTCCTGGTATCCAAAAACCAGAGATTCTGGAAAGTCTTTTGGATGCTCTGGACAAATATGAGGTTAGAGTACATCGAGTAACTCAAACTAAAGGCATAATGCTTCTAACAGATCATGAAATCATGGAAATGGCAGATATGGCTCGAAATGCAAAGATAGAACTTTTTTTAAGTGTGGGCCCACGTGCACCCTACGATACGAGTGCTACTGCCAAGACCCCTGAGGGTGCCAAAATAGGATATCGCCTTAGAGGATATGACAATCTTAGATATGCCATTGAAGATGTGAGAAGAGCTGTAAATTTGGGTGTGAGGGGAATATTAGTTTATGATGAAGGGCTGTTATGGGTTCTCAATAAAATGCGCGAAGAAAAGGAACTACCAGCCAATGTTCAGTTTAAAGTTTCAGCACACTGCGGTCATGGAAACCCTGCATCGGCACTACTTTTGGAAAAAATTGGAGCAAATTCATTTAATCCGGTGAGGGATTTGCAAATACCGATGCTTGCTTCCATAAGAAAAACTATTAATATTTCTCTGGATATTCACATGGAAAATCCTAAATCTTCTGGTGGGTTCATCAGGCACTATGAAGCTCCAGAAATTATTAGAAAAGCTTGTCCAGTCTATCTGAAAACAGGAGGATCTGTTGCTGCTCACCATGGATATGATACAACCCAGAAAGAAGCAGGGGAAAGAGCAAGGCAAGTTTTATTGGTACAAGATATGATTAACCGTTTCTATCCCGAAGCAGCTATGTCTTCCATAGGAGTGGGTGACTTGGCCATACCCCAATAAATCAACATATCCCCATATATAAAAAATATGTAAATTTTGGATGATGCAATGTCCACACAAATTAGTGTAATGGTAAAAAATGCAGTTATTGAAGCAAGCACCACTTTCAGAGAAGATCAAATTGCTGCTTATGAATTTGCAATTAATAAAGAAGAAAATGACAATTCCAGATGGGTGCTGGAGTTACTCCTTGAAAATGCATATATGGCAAAAAATAATCAAGCCCCCCTGTGTGATGACACTGGAATTCCCCATATTTTAGTTGAATTGGGCCATAACACAAGTATACCAGAAGATTTTTTTGATAACATAGAAATGGGTGTGGTTAATGGTCTTAGAAGTCTTCCCGGAAGGCCAATGGCAGTTTTGGGGGATGATATCCAAAGGATCGAACAGAATAAAGGCCTTTCTGAGGATCCTGGGAAGGTAACCCCTCCATCATTTTTGGTTGATAAAATGGATGAGGAGGGATTAAAAATCCATGTGCTTATGTTAGGCGGTGGCCCTGAGATTAGAGCCTATACAAATCGTGTTTTTCATCAGAGGGATCATGGAAAATTTTTTAAGGAAGCATTAACATGGATGAGATCAGAGATTCCTAAGTTGGGATGCACACCATGTATTCCAGTATTGGGCGTAGGTAGAACACATTTTGAAGCTTCTTCACTATTGTTGAAAGCAATGGTATATGGGAATCTCAAAAACCAATCTGTAATTGAAAATAAAATAACTGACTATTTAAATCAAACCAACATAGGTGCGCTTGGCTTGGGTGGGTCAGTGACTGCTCTAGGTTCTATGGTGAAAATTGGACCTCAAAGGGCCAGTGGGGTTCGTATCATTTGTATGAGACCATGTTGTTGTGTTGAACCAAGAAAAGCATCTATTTACCTATCACAAAATTTATTGGAGTGAGAAAGATGGCAATTGGAAGAGAAACTGTGGGAAATTTATTAAAAATTACCAAACCACAATGGAAAACCTCCATTACCAAGGTGGAGCCTAACCGGATTATCACCAGAGGATATCCTCAGGAAGATTTGATTGGAAATATTTCTTTCCCTGAAATGGTTTATTTACTATTAAAAGGTGAACTTCCACACGAAAATGAAGCAAAAATGTTAGAAGCTGTTTTAGTCTCTTTCTGTGATCATGGGGTAACTCCACCCAGCACACAAGTGGCTAGGATCATGGCTTCAACCGGGGCATCTATGAACTCCTGTGTTTCTGGAGGGCTTTCTTCATTCGGAAAATACCATGCAGGAGCTCTTGAACATTCCATGCGGCTTTTTCAGGAAATAATTAATGAAAAAGTAGATTGTGATGAAGATATAACTTCTTGTGGTGATTTAAAGGACTTGGCACTCACTACTGTAGAACAGTACTTGGAAAATGATGAAAAAATACCTGGATTTGGGCATCGGTTCCATGATAAAGATCCCAGACCCGGTAAATTAATTAAAACAGCTAAAAAATATGGCTATTTTGGTATTCACACCGAATTAGCAGTCATCATTGATAGTCTTCTCCGTGAAATGAAAGGTATCCGTATTAACATAGATGGTACTAATGCAGGAATATTATCCGATATGGGTTTTGATTGGAGATTTGGAACAGGAATATTTATGATTGGGAGAGTTCCAGCTTTAATTTCCCATATATATGAAGAGAAATCTGATGAATCTCCTTTTAGAAAGTTTGTTGAAGTTGAAGATGTGTGTTTCCATGAATTTGATTCTGTAGATCATAATTTAAAAAAAAATAAATTTTAAATTACAAATAAAACCATTAAATCTTTTTTTCCTACTCTGAAGAATAAATAGTAAAAGATATATATGTCTCTAGATAGATTTTCGTTTATCATGGTCATATTAGGGTGATTTAAATGACAACGATATCGGAAGCGATAACAACGATAAAGAAGGCTGAAAGTGATGCCAATAAATTATTAGAGGACACGAAAGCCAAATCTTCTGAAATGATTCAAGAAGCCAAATCCAAATCAGATGAAACCGTAGAAAAGGCAAAAGAATCGGCTTATAGTGAAGCTGAAAAAATTACATTTGAAGCCGAAACCAATGCCAAAAAGGAAGCATATCAAATAACCAACAAAACCAATGAAAAAGTAGAGATTACAAAAAGTAAAGCTACCGGTATGGTTGATGAGGCTGTAGAAGTCATTGTAAAAAGTATATTATAGTGTGAGTACCATGTTCAAGCCGGCAAGGATGAAAAAGCTCAGGATAATCACCTTGGACAAGTACGCGGATTCTGCGGTGAATGCACTTCACGAAGCAGGATTGGTCCAAATTGAAGATATATCCGAGCGAATACAACAGGACGCAGAATGGAGACAAATCCTGAAACCATCCAGTGCCTCTCCTTTTACTGGTAAAATTTCTTCCCTTTTGATGAAAACATCGGGCACAGTTGATTTTTTAGAATCAGTGGCCCGGAAAGATAAGGGAATTTTACCATTGGTGAAGGGTTTTATTAATCCTCCACCTATTGAAAAAGTAGAAGTAGATGCCCTGTCTGTTCAGGATCTTATAAAAAAGGCTGAAGATACCTTGGTAGAAGTTGAATCCGAAACAACCCCCAAGGAAGAAAAATTAAGTCAACTTGAGTCTAAGAAAACTGAATTTGATAACGCCCTTAAAGTGGCGCAAAACCTTATTAATTTTGATCTTGATCTTGCTCTTCTGGAAGGATCAGAGTATGTTTCTTTTATTACTGGAAAAATATCCTCAGAATCCTATGATAATTTCATTTCGGATTTAAATGATATTACCGATGAAATAGTTGTTTTTGATCAGGAAAGCGAAGAAAAAGGATTTAAAACAGTAGTCATTGTAACCTTAAAACAGCATTCTGATGAAGTGTTAAGTATGCTGAGGAAACTTGAATTTGAAAGATTTGAGTTTTCTGCCCTGGAAGGTAAACCCCTCGAAATAATCTCAAAATCTGAATCTGAAATTGAATCCATCGCTTCAGAAAAGGAATCTGTATTAAATGACTTGGCAGATGTTTCAGATAAGTGGTTAAAACAACTTATAGGAATTAGAGAACAGTTGGAAATTGAAAAACAGCGTAACGAGATTTTTTCTTCATTCGGGGAAACTGAAAACACGAAGATGTTTGAAGGATGGGTTACTGAGAAAAAATTAAAAGAAGCTCTGGAAACCATTGACAATTCAACAGAAAGCCATTCTATTGTGGATGTGACTGATCCAGATATCAACAATGATAAAATTCCAGTTCATCTTGATAACCCCAGATTTGCCAAACCTTACGAAATGTTTGTGCACATGTACTCTCCCCCAAACTATCGGGAGATTGACCCAACAATCCTCATGGCGATTGTATTCCCGTTCTTTTTTGGTTTCTGCCTTACAGAAGCCGGTTATGGAATAATTGACGCACTTGTAGGTTATATCATTTTCAGAGGAATGGGAAGAAACAGCAAAACATGGGCTGACTTGGGCCTAATTATGATTGCCTGTGGAGTGTGGGCCATAATTCTTGGATTTGCAACGAATAGTTTCATTGGGGACTTTATACCCAGATTCATATGGGGTGATCCAAATTTATCGCTTCCAACCACGATTCAATCTATAAACTCCTTTGTGCACCCGGAAAACATCCTTATTATCGCTTTAGTTGTGGGTATTATTCACCTTAACTTGGGTTTAATATTTGGAACTTACAACAACTTAGTTCGAGGAGATGTTCGGGAAGCTTTAGGGGCCCAAATAGTGTGGTTTGTGCTTGAAGCTGGCGTGGTATTATTAGCAGCCGGATTCCTTTTATTTGGAGGAGGAATACTCATGTACGCAGGAGTTGGTGTCTTTATTCTGAGCTTGATTATGCTCCTCTACTTCAATGGTCTGTTTGGACTAATGGATGTTTCAGGTTTCTTGGGGAACGTCCTTTCATATGCTAGGCTACTGGCATTATGTCTGTCCACTGGAGGAATCGCCACTACAGTTAACATTTTAACTGGGATTGTTGGAGAAATGATCCCATTTATTGGAATAGTTCTTGCACCAATAGTCTTTGTTGGAGGGCAGATTGCAAACCTTGCCTTCCAGACCTTGGGTGCCTTTATAAATTCATTGCGTTTGCATTATGTTGAGTATTTTGCTCAGTTTTACATTGGAGGAAGTCAGAAATTTAGGGCCTTCAGAGCCAAAAGAAAGTACACTGATTTAGGAGGAAAATAATATGGTAGAAGTCGCTTTAGGAACAGCATTAGCAGCAATCGGTGCCGGCATGGCAGTCGGTTTTGCAGGATTAGGATCAGGTTTAGGTCAAGGAATAGCAGCAGCAGGGAGTGTGGGTGCTGTGGCGGAAGATGAAGACATGTTCGCCAGAGGTATCATATTCACAGCATTACCTGAAACTCAAGCTATCTACGGTTTCCTGATTGCTATACTACTCATGGTATTCACAATTATGGCCAACAAAGCACTGCCTGTGACCACTGGTCTGGTAGCAATAGGTGCTGGAGCTGCAATAGGATTCGCAGGTCTTGGTTCAGGTATGGGTCAAGGTATCACTGCAGCTTCATCTGTAGGAGCTGTAGTTGAAAACGAAGACATGTTCGCCAGAGGTATCATATTCACAGCATTATCCGAGACCCAAGCTATCTACGGGTTTTTGATTGCTATACTCCTCATGGTATTCGGTGGAATTCTGGGATAATTCCGGGATGATAAAGATGAGTGCCGGGACAGAGAAAATAGTCTCAAGTATAATGTCTGATGCCCAGATCAAAGCAGATTCCATATTAGCTGAAGCTGAAAAAGAAAAACAATCCATTCTCTCTGAAGGTGAAGCCCAAGCAGTTATCGAAAAGGAAAAAATCTTAGAAAACGCAGATAAAACCGCTAAAATGAGATATCAACAAGTTATCTCAGAATCTAAGATGAATTCCCGGAGAATGGAACTTGAAGCTCGAGAAGAAGTAATAGAAGATGCTTTTCAAAAAGCTGAAGCACAGCTTAAAGAAATTGCTTCTTCAGATGCATCAGAATACAAAGCATCCCTTGAAAAGATGATTATAGAAGCAGGTACAGAAATTGGTGGGGGTGACCTCGTTATTCTTGTAAAAGATACCGATGTTGCTAAAATAAAAGGTTCCTTACCTTCACTTGAAAAAAGTATCAGTGAAAATACCAGCAATCCTACTAAACTGGAAATGGGGGCAAATATAACCACCATTGGCGGTGCCATTCTAAAAACCACAAACGGTGAAATAGAGGTAAACAACACCATCGAAGCAAGGATGCTCCGCTTTAAAAAATCTCTAAGATCCGAAGTTGCAGGAATACTATTCAAATAGGGGGAATTAAATGGCAGAGGATCTTACTTCATTAATCACTGGACTCGGATTCCCTAATATTGAAGCTTTTTTAGCATTAATGTTCCTTGTACTGGCCATATTCGGAGTAATTGTAGTAATATCAACCCTCAGACCTGTTCTAAGTATGTTCCCCTACACTTATCCCAACGCCAGGGTAAGAGCTAGAATAGGGAGAATATTCAATGAAAAACAGTTTCAAGAAATTATCGAAGCAGGCAGCATTGAGGAAGTGAAAAACTACCTCCGAGGATACCCAGATTATGCAAAATACATTGACCAGTACCCCCTAGAGAAAGCCTTGGACACACAATTAGCTGAAAACTACGACTTAATAGCACGAATAACCCCTGAAAACAGCAGAGCAGCATTCAGATTTCTCCTGAAAAAATGGGATATAAAAAACATAAAAAGCATAATAATCGCTAAAGAAGCCGGGTTAACCGCAGAAGAAACAATAGACTTGATTGTACCATTTGGGGATCTCACTGACAAACTAGACGCACTTATAGATGCGGATAATATCAATGAAATCTTAAACACTATGGAAGGAACAGAATACACTCCAATACTGGAGGATGCAATTCCAATTTACCAGGAAACGGGTAAATTATTACCATTGGAGGCTTCTCTAGATAAATACCTCTTAAAAAATCTCCTAACAACTGTTGCCACTCCTGAAGATGACAACACCTCACACCTAAAGACATATGTGGGAAACATGGTGGATGGAGCTAACCTAAAAATAATCTTAAGGGCAAAGGTTGATGGATTGAAATATGAAGATATTGAACCTTACATGATCAGTGCCGGTTACCAGATTAGAGAATGGAAATTAAAAGATTTAATGGAGTCAGAAGACGTTGCAGGTGTTGTGAATGGCTTGGAAGGAACAGAATATGCGCCTTTACTTGCAGAAGCACTGGCCACTTACAATGAAACTGGTTCCATTTCTGACTTTGAAATTGCTCTTGACAATAACGTTGTGGAAACGGCCAAAAAGATATCATTGAAGAATCAATTTGGAATTGGACCAATGATTGGATTTTTAAGTCGAAAAGAAAAAGAAATCAAAAATTTAAAAATTATCGTTCGTGGTAAACGGGAAGAAGGATTTACCCCTGCTATGATTAAGGAGATGTTAGTATGAGTTCAAAAATAGCAGTTATGGCAGATCCAGACACAGTCACCGGTTTCATGCTTGGAGGCATTAAGGACGGATTTCCTGTGAAAAACATGGAAGAAGCAAGAGATAAACTAAAAGAACTTGCCAATGAGTACTCCATTATAATAACAACTGAAAAAATAGGAGACCATTTCAGAGAAACAATTGAAAAAATGAGCAGTGAAAGTGCACTGCCTATGATAATAGAAATACCAGATAAGGAAGGCTCAGTAGAAAGGGAATCAGACCCAATCAGAGAGCTTATAAAACGAGTAATCGGGGTAGAGATGGTAGAATGACTGCCGAAGGAAAGATAGTAAAGATAGCAGGTCCTGTTATAACCGCTGATGGTATGAGAGGGACCCAGATGTACGAGATGGTTAAAGTAGGTGATGATAAACTCATTGGAGAAATCATCGAACTAGAAGGCGACACCGCCACCATCCAAGTTTACGAAGAAACAGCCGGAATGAAACCCGGAGAAGTGGTTGAAAGTACAGGAGGGCCACTCTCCGTGGAATTAGGACCAGGGATTATTGGTTCCATATTTGATGGGATCCAGAGACCCTTGGAAACCATAAAACTCAGTGTGGGTGACTATATTGAAAGGGGTGTAGATGTACCTTCATTACCCAAAGATAAAAAATGGACATTCAAACCTGCTGTAAATGCTGGCAGTGAAGTTCAAGGTGGAGACATCATTGGTGAAGTGCAGGAAACTTCTGCAGTAATCCAGAAAATAATGATCCCACCAAACGTATCTGGTACCTTAAAAAGTATAGTTGGAGAAGGTCAGTACACTATAACCGAAGATATTGCTGAGGTTGAAACACCAAAAGGTCCTGTTAAAGTTCAGATGATGCAAAAATGGCCGGTGAGGGTTGGAAGACCATACAAAAACAAGTTAGACCCAGACATACCATTAGTAACTGGTCAAAGAGCACAGGATACTTTCTTCCCAGTGGCTAAAGGTGGAACCGCAGCCATACCAGGACCATTCGGTTCTGGTAAAACTGTAACACAACAACAGTTGGCTAAATGGGCCGATGCCGACATCATCGTCTATGTAGGATGTGGTGAAAGAGGTAACGAGATGACCGAGGTTTTGAAGGAATTCCCAGAACTAGAAGACCCTAAAACCGGAAAACCATTAATGGACAGGACGGTTCTCATCGCTAATACTTCAAATATGCCTGTGGCAGCTAGGGAAGCTTGTGTGTATACTGGTATTACTATTGCAGAGTATTTCCGTGACCAGGGCTATGATGTGGCTCTTATGGCAGACTCCACTTCCAGATGGGCAGAAGCAATGAGGGAAATTTCAGGACGATTAGAAGAGATGCCTGGTGAAGAAGGATACCCTGCATACTTAGCATCACGTTTAGCACAGTTCTACGAACGAGCAGGCCGAGTAACCACTGTTGGAAGCAAAGATAAAATTGCGTCTGTTAGTGTGGTTGGTGCAGTTTCACCACCAGGTGGAGACTTATCCGAACCAGTTACACAGAACACCCTACGTATATGTAAAGTGTTCTGGGCACTGGACGCATCTCTTGCAGATAAACGTCACTTCCCCTCAATAGACTGGTTACAAAGTTACTCATTATATGTAGACAGTGTAGAAGGATGGTGGGATGATTCAGTTAAAGCAAGTTGGAGAACAGCAAGGGACAATGCCATGGCACTCCTTCAGAAAGAATCAGAACTGCAGGAAATCGTTCAACTAGTGGGACCCGATGCCCTGCCTGACAAGGAAAGGATAACTTTGGAAAGTACGCGTATGATTCGAGAAGACTTCTTACAGCAGAACGCATATCACGAAGTTGACACTTACTGTTCACCTACTAAACAGTACCAGATGCTTGAAACCATCCTAATATTCCAGGAAAAGGCCGTTGCAGCCTTGGAAAGAGGAGCAGCTTCTAGTGATCTAACTAATTTAAAAGTCAAAGAGGAAATTGGAAGAATGAAGTTCATCCCAGAAGATGAATTTGACGCTGCTATTAAAGAAATCCAGGATAAAATAGATAAACAGACAAGTGAGGTGTGAAAATGAACGCCAATATCAAAACCAGAGAATATACCACAGTTAGAGAAGTGGCTGGCCCTCTCATGATTGTAGAAGGCGTTGAAGGCGTTGCCTACAATGAGATAGTGGACATAGAAACACCAAACGGTGAAATGAGAAGAGGGCAAGTCCTGGAAGTTAAAGGAGATGTTGCTGTGGTTCAGGTTTTCGAAGGAACCAGGGACCTCAACACTGCAACCACCAAAGTACGATTTACTGGAGAAACAGCCAAAATTGGAGTTTCACTGGACATGCTCGGACGAGTATTCAGTGGGACTGGAAGTCCAATTGATGGTGGGCCCGAAATCATCCCTGAAAAAGAACTGGACATTAATGGAAGCCCTATGAACCCATCTGCTAGGGAATTCCCAGCAGAATTCATCCAAACAGGTATTTCAACCATAGATGGTATGAACACATTGGTACGTGGACAGAAACTACCCATCTTCTCTGGATCAGGTCTACCACACAATGAATTGGCTGCCCAGATCGCCAGACAAGCAAAGGTGTTAGCCGAAGAATCAGAGTTTTCAGTGATATTTGCAGCCATGGGTATCACCCACGAAGAAGCTAACTATTTCATGCGTGATTTTGAACGAACAGGTGCACTTGAACGAGTAACTGTGTTCATGAACTTGGCTGACGACCCCGCAATTGAAAGGATCATCACCCCCCGTATGGCTCTAACCACTGCAGAGTACTTTGCATTTGAACATGACATGCACGTACTGGTTATATTGACTGATATGACCAACTATGCAGAAGCTCTTAGGGAAATTTCAGCAGCTCGTGATGAAGTACCCGGGCGAAGAGGATATCCGGGTTACATGTACACTGACCTTTCCAGTATATATGAAAGAGCCGGCCGTATCGTTGGGAAAGAAGGTTCCATCACCCAGATGCCAATACTGGTGATGCCTCAAGACGATATTACTCACCCTATTCCTGACTTAACTGGTTACATTACCGAAGGACAGATTGTGCTCTCCAGAGACTTGCACCGTAAAGGAATATATCCCCCAGTAGATGTGCTCCCATCACTATCAAGGTTGATGAGCGGTGGAATAGGTGAAGGGCAAACCCGTGAAGATCACAGTGGCGTGTCTGATCAACTTTACTCCGCATATGCTGAAGGACGTGACTTACGTGATTTAATGGCAGTAGTAGGTGAAGAAGCACTGACTGAACGTGACCAGAGATTCCTTAAATTCGCAGATGACTTTGAAGGCAAATTCATCACACAAAATAGGGATGAAGACAGATCTATCCAGGAAACATTAGACCTTGGTTGGGAGTTAATGAGCTTACTACCTGAAACAGAGCTTAAAAGGGTGCGTGCAGAGCACATTCCTAAATACCACCCTGCCCATAAATAAATCCCATCCTTATTTTTTGGGAAAAATAATAGAGGGATGAAAAATGGCACAAGAAATGATTGAAGGCATCAACCCCACCAGGATGGAACTTTTAAAACTCAAAGAGAGGGAAAAACTGGCAGTTAAAGGCCACAGCCTCCTTAAAGAAAAACGAAATGCTCTGATCATGGAGTTTTTCAACATCCTTGAGAAGGTTAAAGGATCCCGTGAAACTGTTGCCAAAAACCTCGAAGAAGCTTACCAGGATTTAACAGCAGCACAGGTCAGCATGGGTGATTTTACAGTTAAAAAAGCCGCCATGTCGGTTACTGAATCAGTTGATGTTGATATCGATTCTAGAAGTATTATGGGAGTGGTAGTTCCAGTGATTGACTCTGAAATTCAGGAGAGAACTATTGTTGAACGTGGCTACGGATTCATGGATACCTCCGTAAAAGTTGACGAAGCAGCTAAAAAGTTCGAAAAATCAATCCAGCTCATTATTGAACTAGGAGAAACTGAAAAGACAATCATGTTACTGGCAAGTGAGATTGAATCCACTAAAAGGCGTGTTAACGCACTGGAACATATCATCATACCCCGATTGCAGAACACTGTCAAGTATATTGAAATGCGCTTAGAAGAAATGGAAAGGGAAAGCTTTGTACGCTTAAAGATGGTCAAAAAGTCCATGGAAAGTGAGGAGGCTGCCAATGGTTAGAATAATAACAAGACTGGATCAGGTTAAAAAAGAAGAAATCAAAAAGGCCAAACCGGTCATTGATTTCGAAATAGGCAACATTTCGGGAAAAGTTCGGGCTATTATCGCTGCCGAAGAGAAGGAATTTAAAGCAGGAGAAACAAAACCAGTCCAGATCAATAAAATCGATATCAACGCTAACTATATCTGCTTCATAAGTGCTTATGGAACTAATATGTACGGACATACTCTGGCAGTTGGTGAAGAAACATACCTCCCCATAAGCATGAAAAGAACAGCAGACCACGCACTTTTCGCAGCGGCATTGGACTATAAAGTAGAAAAAGATGATTTATTAGGCATTTTGATACTTTTACCTGTGGATATCAATTTTTAATGGATTAAAGTACCAGGAACTGCCTATAACCTATTTTTTTTATATTTTTTATTATTCATTTTAATGAAAATTAATTTATAATCCGCCTAATCTACCTTTAATATAGTTGTTAAGAGGTTCTTTGGCGTTTTTAATCTGAATGGATAATTCATCCAATATATAACGCACTGCATAATATGATTCTAATGTTTCATCATGTTTTTCTTGAAGTTTTTTCAACTCTTTAACCTTGGATTTCCCTCTAACTCTAGATATTACTCCTGAAGAACGACCTTCAGCATAATCCACATTTATTTGGTGTTTTTTTTCTAAAAAATCTAGTTCGATGTTTCGAATATCTTTCTTAACACGTTTTATAAGTTCTGAAACTATATTTTCCCTTTCATTGAGTTCAGCCAGAATCCTTCTAGAATCAGCAATGGAATTGGCCTCTAACTCTATATCTGATAATTCTTGTATCAATTTTTGGTACTCTTTAATTTTCATTCATGCACCATAAAAAAAGCTTGTAATTAACGTTATAATGAGTGTTTATGGGTTTATATCTATAATTATCTTAAAAATGTTATCTTCAACCTCACAATATGTATTTAAATCATCATGTTCCTTTTCCATATCTCTAATCTTGTAAAGAACATTTGTTATGGAATAGGTGTGTAAAATTCCTGTAATATTGTCGGGTTTAGAAGATATAAGGAGAATGACCACTCGGTTATCATTAATCAACACGTTATAATTTATGGCATTAATGTATATGGTGTCCGATAATCTGAGAAGTAGTTTAATGTGTTTAATTGGAATGCCACTAGTAGTGATTATGTCCTTTATCTTGTCATTTTCTCTGCATTGTTCTATATCAATATCCACAATATTCACCATGTTTAGTTCTACACTACAATATTATATTCCTCAAAGAATAAAATGTTAACGATGATTGGAGATCAAAGCCGAAGAAATAGACTCCTTAAAAAACAGATCATGAGTCTTAATCGTCATCTTCCCCGTCAAAGGAAAAGTTTAAAAGAACTTTTATGGGAGGATAAACCCCATGTACTAGGAACAGATGGAACAAGACATCGTTTTAAAAAAAATGAACTGAAAAAAATTTCTTCAATTATTCCCATGGAATCATGGGGGCGTTTGAAGCTCCCGATTTATATTGAGATTGATTCTGATTCTAGTGGATCCCGAATAACTGGAAAACTTGAATGCCAGATTTTTTGCCAGATATTAAGAAGGGATGATTGTGATGATGAAATCTATATTTATCGGCCTGACATAAAATTAGTAAGGAAAATGTTGCCCACCACTTCACAGTATATATTTCTAGTGAGATGAGATTCGAATCTCTAAATCACTATTTAAACAATGGTAGAACCATTGCTAATGAAGATAAAACTAAAAGGATTGAATTTGATAATGGAATTTAAAAATTTGTGGAAAAAATTGAAATCATTTAACGCAGACTTTTTATACGATTTGAATTGGAAAAAAATAAAAAAGGATCCCGATAAAATGGCCAAAATATCCATTTTAATTTTCGGTGCTGAGATAATGGTTACAGTGGGTATTGTAATCGGAACACTGATTTTCATTTATTTGGTAGTGTTCACCTGAAAAAACGATGATTTTTTATACAATATAAGTCATACTATCGGTTTCAAGTTTTTATAAACCATTTGAACCCTTTTTTGAGCAGAGAGGATTGCATCCTCTTTATTGGGACTGGAAGTTAAAACTGTGACTACAGGTTCTCCTTTTTCAATAATTACTCCCTGATTGGGCAGGTCATGAATTCCGTTAAAATGGATACTACCTACTTGAGATCTATGCTGGGCATGGATGATCATTTTCACAGCAAATCTTTCCAGAGGGGAAACTTTCATGAGGTGTCCTTGGCAAGCTGCAAGATGAAGTTCTGCCATATTTACGCCCAAAACCATTTCAGCACATTCAAATGTTCCCTGCAAGCGGGGGTTTACCTCAACAACATATACCTCACCATTTTTAATGATGAAATCCACTCCATTTGAACCAATGAGGGATAGGTGATCTACTACTTTTTCGGCAGTTTCAGAGATTTTTTTATCTCCATTGTAAGGTACAATATTCCCACAATATCCAAATGGTTCTATATGCCCCAAACTCTTATTTCCTATGATTTGACTACTGTTGAGTATTGTATGGGATTCAGTTTTTGTGGAAAGGACTGAAGCACTGATATTTTCCCCATCTATAAATTCTTGCATTATCCAGTCGTTTTCATCTATTTTTTGTCTGGGGCTAGATAGTTCTGATTTATTTGAATCTTTAATTAACATGTCTAACTTTTGAATACCATATCCACCAGAACCATGTCGAGGTTTGAGGATGAAATTTTTTTCAGGTGAATCACTGGCAATATTTATGGCTTCATCTATATCACTGATCAAGTAGGTGTCTGGGAGATTAAATTCAGAGCTAAGCTCTCCAAAAAGGCGGAATTTATCTTCAACATCTTGTATATCACAGTTTCCTATGATTTTATCTGATGGAAATCGGCGTGGAGATACACCTGCACAAAAAATAATACCATCAACATCGTCCACCATTTCCAGGGCCATTTCCTCAATCACTTTGGAATCGAATCGTTCTAGAAATTTGCCACATGATTTTGCTGGTTTCTGATCTAAAACAGAATTTAAGATATCAGCACATGGCTTTAAATCCATAACTCCAAAATAATCAGTAGAATATAATTTATATCCTAATTTTTTGAGAGAACAAGTTACAGCGCGGGTGTTTGCACCGACAACTAGAATGTTTTCCATGTAATTACCCTTGAAAATAAATAGTCCCGAGCGGAGTCGAACCGCCGTCACCGGTTCCAAAGACCAGTAGGATTACCACTACCCTACGGGACTAAAACATAAAAAAAGCCGTAACTACAGCAATCTCCTTTTAGAACGAGGTGATATTTAAACTTATCTACATCTTATTTTAAGTAGGTTAGATATTCTAAACTTGTCCGGGCAACGCCTTTTTATCACATTTTCTTTTAAAACGGCAACTGCGACATTTTCTGGGATTTTGGGTTGGCACAAACTCTTCTTTGCGAGAGATTAAGTTTTGAACCCGATTAATGAGATTAATTATACCCAATTCTGCCTTATTATCAAAGTATGCGGACCAAAAGATATTATCAGTACCCCTCTGCCTTAAAGCAGCCGTAATTCCTCTTTTTACCCCCATTTTATTCTTAAATGGTTTTATAGTTTCCTTAAATGCCAGACAATAACCATAAACTTGATGGATTGATGAAGCAAACGCCCGACTACCGGGTTTGTCATCTATAATGATGAATTCATCTGGAGTCATCCATATTTCATCGATATAACCCCTAATACCATAATGGACTGAAAGAACTGGCAGTTCTCTTGACAATATTTCAGCTGTTTTGGAGGTCTCTAACATCTCTTCGAAAGTGGCTGGCTCGGCATCCTTTTTAAAATCCTCCTCTAAACGTGCGTGTTCTTTTGTTCCAATTACCATGTCTAGAGTGGGTTGTATTTGGATACCCTTTACATTTTCAAGATATATGCTGTACTCACAGTATCCCTGTTTATTCAGCCAGCTGATTGGGAAGTTGTTTTGTCCATCCATTATCATTACTTGGGATATGTCTGGATGGGGTTTTGATCTAGTTTTGGGCATGATGAAACCTTTAAAACATTTTTATTTGTATTGAGCTTTCTCTGAGTTATCTATATTCAAAATAAATCTTTAAAAAAAATATGTTTGATGCAAGAGCAGAAGAAAAGTAATATATTATTTTTCTTTTTCCTCCTTCTTGGACAGGCGACTTCTAATAACTGTCCAGATATCTTTATCTTCTTTGTCTTTGATATCTTCTATCTTGTCAGTTTTAACTGATTTTTCTTTTGCTGCGGTTGCTTTAATTACATCATATTCTGATGACATTTCATTACCAGAAACAGAGATTTCATCCAAAACATCTCGTTTAACTATTTCAGGAACTATATTAACATCTTTTTTTATCTTCAATGCATTTGTAAGTTTTATTTTATCGTTTTGGAGAATTTTTATCTTTTCGTCAAGTTCCTGCTGTTTCCTACGGGTTTTGTTATGTTTATTTAGTAGATCTTTGTATGATCTGGAAAGTTGACTATGTTTCCACTCCAAATCAGCAAGTTCGGTTTCATACTGAGCTATGTGCATCTTATATTCATTTTCTTGACTATCAATATCCTTTAACTCACCATTTTCATCGAAAAAGTGTTTAATATCAACTTGAGGTATGATGAAAACTTCCATACTGCAGTCCAAATTATCAGACCTTTTTAGGGGAACAAGATACTGGTTGTATTCGTAGGTCTTTTTTTGACCAGCCACACTTTTTTTAGTCTTTTTTTTGTAGCATTTGACTGCAGATTTAACCATTTTCACCATTAAAATACCCCTCTAATGATTCAAAAATGAGTCCATATGGAGTTATGATTCTGTTATCTAATGTTTTGTTCCTGCAGTTCATAAATATATTCTAGTGCTATCCAAAGTTATTCAGATTGAAGAGATGTTCGTGATTTGGACTGGATATTTTGATATAACCTGAGATCTTAAATAAAGAAATTGTCAATTTAGATGATAAAATATATATTTTATTAGTGTTGAAAATGAGTATTTAAAAGATTTCATTATTAAAACATCCATGAACCTGATACTTCCTTCTAAACATGGCTTGAGATGTTCATAATCAGTTATTACGCTGAAATTTAAAATTAAAATGAGCAAGATATGTCCTGGAATAGTATTGATTAACTATTCAACATTATCTTATAATTATTAGAACCTGTTTCTGGCAGTGCTAGCTATATTTAATATTTGGCGGTATTTAGCCCGTAAAAATCCATAATTTTCGTCGATAAGTTCATTCATGAACTTATCAACACTTTCATCGTCCAGAAAGTCGTGTATTTTATAAAATTTTTGCACATTAACAAATCTCCTTACAATGAACAATATTTGCTTTGAAAGTTTATATACTTAACGAATAAAACTACAATTTCTAAAGATCATAATTATCTCATCTTGGGTAAAAAATAAAAAAAAATCATTCTGTACTTTTATTTTATCAAGAAATTTACTTCAATTTTTAGATGAATAATGATATAATCCTAAATAGTTTACATCAAACTCTGTTCCTTCTTGCTGAAGATCAACGCCGAAATTAACACCATGGCTACAGCAAAACTGGCGATCACTGCCAAATCCAAATATAATGGTAGAACTGATGAGTGAAGGATAATTGCCCTTAAAGCATCAACACCATAGGTTAAAGGATCAAGGTAAACAGCAGCCTGTAACCATGTGGGTAATCCTGTAACTGGGAATAAAGCACCGCTTAAAAGAAAAATAGGCATTACAATAAAGCTCATAATCAGGTTAAACCCTTCCATACTGTCAGTGAAGGATGCTATCAAAAGGCCCATCCCTGACAATCCCAAAGAAATGATTATAATTACCACTATGGATGCCAGAAGAATTGCAATATCCATCTTAACATTAACCACAAATGATAGCAGAAGAAGAACTACCCCCTGAACTAGAGCCGTAGTACTTATTCCAATTGCTTTCCCCAAGACAATTGATGGACGAGATATGGGAGCTACCATTATCTCTTTCAGAAATCCGAATTGCCGGTCTTGTATCACACTAAGTCCAGAAAAAACTGAGGTAAATAATATAGTCTGGCAAATAATCCCTGGAAAAATAAATGCTTGGTATCCTCCAGGAGTATTGCCAAACCTTATGGCTGAACCCAGCCCTGTTCCAAATATTAAAAGCCATAAAAGGGGGGTTACCACTGACGTTAATATCCGGGAACGGTAACGGAGGAATCTTTTGTTCTCCCTGAGCCATATTGTATAAATTCCTTCAAGTTCTGCCATTTTTATTCCTCACCCTGAATGGTTCTGCCAGTGTATTTAAGAAAAACATCCTCCAAATTTGGATGCTCCAGTTCTACAGAATTCACAAATATATTCAAGTGGTTGGCAAAATTCACAATTTCTGGAACCAGATAATCTCCCCGTTCAACCATAAGCTTAATTTCAGAGTCAGTTCTGAATATATCCCTGACAAACTCCAGTTTTTCAGCTTCTTCCATGAATAATTCAGGTTTATCAACTATTATAGTAATAGTATCTGCTTTAAGCTCTCTTTTCAAGTTTTTTGGTGAATCAGCTGTGATTATCTTACCCTGATTTATTATAGCCACCTCATCACATAGTTGGTCTGCTTCTTCCATGTAATGAGTGGTCATTAACACAGTAACGTCTTGATTTTTATTTAATTCATTGATATATTCCCAAATACTCTCTCTTGTCTGAGGATCTAAACCAAGAGTAGGTTCATCTAAAAAGAGAACCTTAGGATGGTGAATTAATCCTCTCCCAATTTCCAATCTCCGTTTCATACCACCAGAGTAAGTTTTAACGAATTCCTCGGCCTTTTTTCCCAATGCAATGAGATCTAAGATTTCGGTGATCCTACTTTCCCGCACATCCTTAGGCACCCCATACAATGAAGCATGCATTTCCAGGTGTTCACGACCAGTGAGAATATCATCCAAGGCCCTTGACTGAAAAACTATTCCTATTGATTCTCTAACCTCTTTAGGATTTTTTACAACATCATAACCATTGACTCTTGCCCACCCACTGGTGGGGTGCAAAATAGTGCATAACATAGATATTAATGTAGTTTTACCCGCACCATTAGGTCCTAAAACCCCATAAACACTGCTTTTTGGGACTTTCAGATTAACACCGTTAACTGCAGTAAAATCATCAAATCTTTTTACAATGTCATGGGTTTCAATGATGTGCTCCATGGTTTTCCTCCTGGGAAAAATCAACTTGGTAATTAATGGATGTAATAGGTAATTTAAGTGGCGTAAGATTTAATGCTATCGACCATTACCTTAATTGATTAAAAAAAAAATAATTAATTCCATATTGAATTGATGAAAACGTTACAAAACAACAGCTTATCTGCCTGATTGAATTATAAAAAATGGAATAGATATGGTTTTTTAAAAATGTCCATAATTTTGTCTCAAAGATGAGGTTACTTGTGGAAAAAATAATCTAAATAGGTAGATGTATAATTTAATATTCAATCAGAACAGAACTCCTAGAGAGTTGAGAATTTTTTTTAAAATTTCTTCAAGATTTCGATAGTAGAATTCTAAAACAAATGTTATAATTTCATCCGGTCTTGATATGGTAGTTCTCTGAATTTAATGACAAATTTTGTCCCGTTACTTCTGTCAATTTCCATTACACCATTCAACTGATTCACTAAGGTTTCCACAACCAATAATCCCAGTTTTTTAGAGTTTGCAAAATTGATATTCTCAGGCAAACCTATCCCATTATCAGCATAAGTTAAAACATATGAATCATTGACCGATTCTAGTTCAACAAAAATGTTTCCCTGATCTCGATTTGGAAAGGCGTGTTTAATACTGTTAGTTGAAAGTTCATTGATAATTAGTCCACAAGGCATTGCCGTCTCTATCCCCATATACAAACTTTCAACCTTGGTGTTTATGTTAATGGTATTATCAACTTGATATGAACGTATAATGGAAGATAACAATTTATTTAAGTAAATTCCAAAATCAATATTGTTTATATCCTTTGATTGGTACAAGTTTTCGTGGATCATTGCCATTGCTCTGACCCTTCCCCGACACTCATTCAGGATATCTGCTGTTTCTGTATCATCAAATTGATGCATTTGCAAGCTCAAGAGACTGGAAATTACTTGTAAATTATTTTTAACTCTGTGATGAATTTCACGCAACAAAATCTCTTTTTGCTTTAAAGACTCTTTAAGATTATTTTCAGCGATTTTACGTTCACTAATATCAAAAACAGATATCATACTCTTTTTAGTTCCTGGAATCATGGCCACAATCATGTGCACATTTTTAATATCATTATTACGAGTTAATAATCGTGTTTCATAGTTTTTGGGAACATTATCAGGATTAACTCTGCGGAGGTAATGATAATCTTCCACCATAGGAATATCTTCAGGTACGAAGAGATTCATCCACTTCATTTTATGCTCAATATCTTCTTTTGAATACCCAGTTAAGTTGGTAAACTCAGTGTTAACCAGGGAAAGCGTTTTGTCTTCTTCAATTATCGCGGTTGCTGTGCCTGTGTTTTCAAAAATAGTATGATAATAATCTTCCTGACTTTTTTTAAATCTTTTTTCCATCCTATCCTTATAAAGAGCTACTTCAATTGATATTTTCAATTTACGATTATTATATGGTTTGATGATGTAACCATAAGGCTCACTCAACAGGGCTCTGTTCACAGTCCCATCATCGAGGAGTCCAGTGAGAAATATGATTGGTATTTTAAGTTTTTTTATGTGTTTTGCTGCTTCAATACCATCCATATCCCCTTTCAAAACGACATCCATCAAAATAAGATCAGGATTCAATTTTTTAGCTTTCTCTATAGCTTCATTTCCATGGGATGCAACAGCTAAAACATCGTAACCCATTAATTGAAGGTTATTTTTAAGATTCATAACCTCCACAACTTCATCTTCAACAATTAGTATATGTGCCATTGTTACTCCCCCATACCGGACTTTACCGGTGGCATCTGCAAATTGTCAATTAATTTCTTACTTTTCATTATGTATTTTAAAAATTATAAAGTCATCTATTAAAGCATTTCTAGAATAAATAAATGGAGAAATTTAATACAAATACGTTGATTTAGATTTAGCCCATGAAAAAATATATATTGGACAATTGAATATATATTCACAATATGGCAAGACCCCGTAGATTCCGAAGAATATCACAAGAACCCCAAATAAGATGTTTTAAACCAGAAAGAGAAGATTCAGAGAATCTTGATCCCATTGAAATAATAATTGATGAATTTGAAGCAATCAGGTTAAGAGACTATCTTGATATTCAGCAAAAAAGATCAGCTGAGATTATGGGAGTATCTCAGCCTACATTCCATAGAATATTAAATTCAGCACGGAAAAAGATAGCTAATGCCTTGATAAATGGCAATCCACTGATTATCATCGGAACTGATAGTGAAACTAAATATGAATGTAATGAATGTGGATTTGAATGGCAACATCCCCGCAAAGAATACAAAAAATGCCCAGGCTGTAAATCTACTAAAATAATTTTTATTACGAATAAAAAGCATTCTGACTCTGAAGATTCATTACTACAAAGAAGATCATATGGAGGGACTGGACTGGGAGTTGGAGCTCCAACAATTTGCAAATGTCCAAATTGCGACCATAAGTCTCCAAAAACCCAGGGAGTGCCTTGCAGTAATAGTAAATGCCCTAAATGTGAAACTCCACTTTGTGGAGCTGAATAACAACATATAGATTAAAAAAATGAAATGATACTTAATGAAGAAGAATTGGTGGTTTAATGTCTTTCATAGAAATAAAAAATATAACCAAAACCTTCAATGGAGTTAAAGTCTTGGACAACTTGAACATCAGCGTAGAACAAGGAAATATTCTAGGAATTCTCGGTAAAAGTGGTTCTGGAAAATCCGTTCTGATAAATATGTTACGTGGTATGAAGGATTACAAACCAGATAACGGTCAAATAATTTACCATATCTCAATATGTACCAAATGCTTCAGTGTCGAACCACCATCAATGAATAATAAGAACTGCAAATGCGGAGGAAAATTCAAAAAGATGGAAGTTGACTTTTGGAATGCAGATCGGAATATTTTCGCTGCAATCAGGCGCCGAATCTCCATAATGCTGCAGAGAACCTTTGCATTGTACGAAGATGACACCGTGATTGACAATGTTCTAAAATCAATCCAAGGGCATGATGAAGAAGAGAGCACTTATCTAGCAATAGACCTTCTTGAATTATCCCAGATGACACATCGAATAACCCATATAGCCAGAGATCTTAGTGGTGGGGAAAAGCAGAGAGTAGTTCTGGCCCGTCAACTAGCCAAAGAACCCATGATCTTTCTGGCAGATGAACCCACCGGTACTCTTGATCCCAACACTGCTCAACTAATTCACCAAGCACTGATTGAAGGTGTGAAAAAGCAGGGCCTCAGCATGGTAATTACCTCCCACTGGCCTGAAGTCATGCAAAACCTCTCCGACCACGTAATATGGCTGGATGAAGGTAAAATAATTGAAGAAGGAGATCCAGAAACCGTTGTTAAGAGTTTCATGAAACATGTGCCTCAGCCAAAAATTAGTGAAACCTTTGAAACAGGAGGACCCATCATCAAAATGGATGATGTGAAAAAGCATTATTACTCAATTGAAAGAGGAGTGATTAAAGCTGTGGACGGTATTGATCTTTCAGTTAATGAAGGAGAGATTTATGGCGTGGTAGGTCTTTCCGGGGCAGGAAAAACAACTTTATCACGCATTTTATACGGACTCACCGATCCAAGCAGTGGACAGATCGATGTTAAACTCGGAGATAATTGGATTGATATGACAGAAAAGGGTATTTTTGGTCGTGGCCGAGTCAAACCCTACCTTGGAATTCTTCATCAAGAATACAGCCTTTATCCTCACCGTAATGTTTTGGGAAATTTAACTGAAGCCATTAGTCTGGAGTTACCAGCCGAATTTGCAAAGATGAAAGCATTATATGTTTTAAATGCTGTTGGATTCGATGAAAACTATGCAGAGAGTATTCTTTACAAATACCATGACGAACTCAGTGGTGGAGAGCGCCATCGGGTTGCTTTGGCCCAAGTTCTTATAAAAGAACCCAAAATTTTAATTCTTGATGAACCCACCGGTACCATGGACCCTATAACCCGAGTGCAAGTCACAGACTCCATTAAAAAAGCACGTGAAGAACTTGATCAAACTTTTCTCATAATCAGCCACGACATGGACTTTGTCCTAGATGTTTGTGACCGAGCTTCCATTATGCGAGGAGGTAAAATCCTTAAAACTGGACTTCCCCATGAAGTTGTGGAAGAATTAACCATAAAAGAAAAAAATAAGATGCTAAAAGAAGAAACATAACTTTTAAAATCAATACCCATTTTTTTTAGCTTTCTATTATTCGTTTTTAGATAATTAAAACTTGAAAATAACTTTTTATTAATTAATTAAAGGATGTGATAACGTGAATAAAATTGTTTTAATTGTTCTGGCTATCTTTGTTATTGCCTATATAGTTATAAACGATCCAGTGAAAAAATAGTGAAGCGATGTTCCCCCTCCGCGTGATCCTTTTAAGATTTATTTTTTAAATAATAAATTCTAAGCAAAAAAAATAAGTTTATTGGCATTATACTAGATTAAATGGATTAAACAGTTAATATCTGGTTTTTTATGATCATATCATCCCCATCTATGAAAAATACCTTTAAAAAAAATGGATAAAAAAAATTTAAAACCAGTTTTGAATGTATGTGGATACTATTTTTAGAGGAGGGGTGATTAAGACTTGAGATAAAAAAAAATTTTATTTTATTTTCAAATTTTGTGACTATATTTTGTTTGACAATAACTTTTGAACTTGATCGCTTTGTAACTCTTGTAAGGCATGCTTTGCAATCCATTGAGCAGTTTTAGAATCAATTTTTAGCATATCTTTTGAAACTTTAACAGATTTTCTATTAAGATTTATGTTTCTTTTTCCAATCTGTCTTAAAGCCCAATTAACAGCTTTTTTAACGTAAATGCGATTATCAGTTGATTCTCTGATTATTGTTGGGAAAAATTGTTCAAATTTCTTATTCGGGGCTAGTTTATCATGAACTGCCAGAACAGCCATCAAAGTAAATGCAGCTCTTTTTACGAATTGTTCTTCCCGTGTGCTCCATTCAAATACTTTTTGATAAGCGTAAGGAGTCTTATGGAATAATTTGATACAACACTGGTCACAAACTGCCCATGTATCAAATTTAAGAACCCAATTATCCATCTGTTCTTCAGTGACAGATTTAGGGTCTTCAATCATACAAGCCAGGATCATGGATTCCTGGTAACCTGCTTGCCACAAGTTGCTGGCTAAACCATGATCTACACCTGTCTCTTTTGCTATTCGTCGTAATTCTGGCATTCTTACACCAAAAACCTTTTGGGGATTGATCCCAAAACGGGCCATCCCCTCAACATCATCAGAATTGGATAATGATTCTAATTCTAGCATAATCTCTTTATATTCCATAATACCCCCAACCAAGTTTAAGATTTATTTAAATTTAAAAATTTTAATGCATTTTCACCAAGTATTAACCTTTTATCCTTTTCACTTAAATCTAGACTTTTGATCCGTTCAATATCCTTCGCAGGGTTTACCCAAGGATAGTCCGAACCAAACATTATCCTTTCAGAACCTATAGTTCGGATTAAGTCCACAGCCTCGGCATCATCCAGTGTAGTAGGTGCATTGATATAAGAAATGGCTATGGCTGTGTCAAACATGACTTTAGGAAATTTTTCTGCAATTTCTAGGGTTTGATCCCAGAAACCATTACCAAGATGGGCGAGAATTAATTTTAAATCTGGAAAATTATCTAAAACATTAATCCATCTTTTTGGTTCACCAAATTCTGATTTACAATCAATGTTTACTCCAGAATGGGTGGTTATTGGTAAATCGTGTTTAACCAACCATTCATAAACTGACCACATCATCTTATCATCTGGTGCGAATTCCTGTGCAACTGGATGGATCTTTAATCCTCGCATCCCCCATTTAAGTTTGTGTTCGAGTTCTTCAACAGGTTTCCGGCCAGACATGTTGGGACTTACAGAGATAAAAGGTATGAACATGGGATATTTAGCTGATTGGTTTTTCCCAGGTCGAGTTATGGCTACAGTCCAGAAATTATTGTTTTTAAGTTGATTATCAGGTGCAAAACTGACTATGACTGCCTTATCAATATTTGCAGCTTTCATATCCTTCAAATAGTCGTCTGGTGTGCCATAACTATAATAACCCACACCATGTTTTTCTTTAATCATTTCTACAACCATTTTTCCAACTTCTTCTGTTGGATGCAGGTGTACATGGACATCAATAATCATAGATAAACCCCTCTTAACAAATTTTCGTTGATTAATTCCTCTAAGAACATTGCTCAATCAATAGTTACGCTAATAAATAAACCATGTACTACCCATTAGAATACATTCTCTAACAGAAGTTACATGGAAGTTTTTAATATGATAAAAAGATAAAATTATCACGACAATTGTAATGATTAAAGGTATTTATTGACTCAAAATAGATGGTTTCATTGTATCTTTAATTGGGAAAATCAAAAATGAGATTACAAATGGAATCAACCATACTACAAATCCAAAGATAGTTATCTTCATATATTTGTTCATTTAAAAACCTCCAATTACCATTATTTTGAGAAAAAATGAAAATTTGGACTATTTTTTCATCACTGGAAAGCACATCTCAGTTAAAAGGTCTTTTTCTGGAGTTTCATTGGGATCTGAGATGTATGTTTCCATGGGAGACCCTATGATTTCATAATCGTTTTGAGAAGCGTGTTGTGCCAGTGCTTTTATTACTGCTCCACATTCACTGTAAGGGCCTTTATATACTGTTGATAAAACTAGTTGTTCTGGGATTGTTTTGATCTTAACTCTTCCTTCTTCTTCTGCTTCCCCTGTAAAAGGGATTGCAATTTCATACCTGAGCTCTTCTACTGGGACTTCATGGGGGCTGTTGAAGTAAACACCAAATGGAGGGCCCATTACTTGCAAGCCTTTGGCCATTATAAATCCCACAACTTCTCCCATGAGTACTGGGACTTCTTCATAGGATCCCTTATACTTTATGTAAGCTACTTGTCTTTTTCCAATTTTCTTTGCAACAACTTCCATTTTCACACAACTCCGAAAAAATTGAGTATTGGTATCCCTAAAATCTTCTTTTAGAGATTTTCTTCCCTTTTAATTTCTTCAATAAATTCTTTTACCCATTCGGTCTCTGTTTTCAGACTTTCTAATGGCCTGCTGAAAAGTGCAACTACATAGTACGGTGCATTTAATTCTTTTTGCATTTTCACCGAGCTTTCCAGAAATTTTATCCTACCTTGAGCTGATTTTATGTAGTTTTCAAGACATTCAATTACTTTCTGTGGCTCTAGATAGTTAAGATAAGCCAATCCAAGATCGAAGGGGTTGATTAACTTTGTATTCCATGAGAGAAGACTGCTAATTTTTTCTTTCATGGTCTTCCTTCCCAGATCAGTGATGGTAAACACTTTACGGGAGGGTTTACCTTCAACCTTTTCTATCTTTGATTTGACTAAATCCTTCTTTTCCAACTTTTTTAGGACATAATAGATGGATGAAAACCCTATTTGGGTCCAGTTACGCATCCCCCACCCCTCTATAGTCTTTTCCAACTGGTAACCGTACTGAGATTCCTCATATAATAGGCCAAGTATGGCTGTCTCCAAGTCTGATATTCTAGACATAGAATATTCTAATAATATAATAATATTTAAATCTTTTTCTTATTCTAATTTAATCACCCAAAAAAAATCAAAAGAAGAAATTTATTTACTTCGTATTAGATAAAAATCAATATTATTATATGCCATATTTTTTTAAATCTCTGTTTGAGGAGTGAATTTAATGGAAATTTCTTTATTAAGAGAAGTCGTCATAATTATTGGTTTATCAGTGATTTCAATCTTGTTATTTCGTAAATTAAGAATTCCGGCAATATTAGCCTTTTTCATCACAGGATTATTGGCAGGTCCTCATGGTTTAGGACTTGTACCCATTGATGAAGTAAATTTTTTGGCTGAAATAGGAGTGATATTTCTACTTTTTACTATTGGAATTGAATTTTCCTTGGAAAAATTTTCACAAATAAAAAGATATGTAATTATTGGTGGTTCGCTACAGCTTACATTGACATTATTAGCAACTTACATTATTTGTTCAAATTTAGGCCTTAGTACTTCTGAATCTATTTTTATCGGACTTTTAGTTTCTTTCAGTAGTACTGCTGTAGTATTAAGAATTCTTCAAGAAAAGAATCAGATGTATAGTATACATGGACAAATATCACTGGGAATTTTAATCTTTCAAGATATTGCAGTAGTTTTAGTTATTCTTTTCATACCTATGCTAGCTGGTGTAGATAATGGGACTTTTAACAATCTACCATTATTACTGGCTAAAGGGATTGGTTTAATTGCATTCACTCTAATCAGTGCTAAATGGATTGTTCCAATACTTATACATTATATAGCTAGATTTAAGAGTCGTGAATTGTTTATACTTACCATAATTCTAATATGTTTTGGAGTTACTTGGATGACTTCAAGCATAGGTTTATCAACGGCATTAGGAGCTTTTTTAGCAGGATTAATAATATCTAACACCGATTATAGTAACCAGGCTCTAGGAAATGTTTTACCATTTGCAGATATTTTCATGAGTTTTTTCTTTGTGTCAATTGGAATGTTGTTAAATATCGGTTTTATTATGGAAAATCTTCTCTTAATAATCATTTTATCGCTTGCTGTCATAATATTAAAGTCATTAATTGCCGGTTTAACAGCAGGAATTCTGGGACTATCGTTCCGAGTCATGATTCTGGTTGGTTTAATATTGTGCCAGATAGGAGAATTTTCCTTTATTTTATCTGCAAAAGGAATGAAATTAGGGCTTATTAATGAAGAGTTTTTCCAGATTTTCTTGGCCGTTTCTGTGGCCACAATGTCTATCACTCCCTTTATATTGGCTGTTGCCCCACGAATATCCCATTTTTCCGATAGGTTACCATTACCGCCCCGAATTAAAAAAGGATTTTATCCTTTTACTACTCCCAAAGAAGAAGTTTTTAATGATCATTTGATAATTGTTGGTTTTGGGGTTAATGGAAAGAACATGGCTAAAGCCGCTTCAAAAGCAGAGATCCCCTATGTTGTTGTTGAAATAAATCCAGAAATTGTCCGGAATGAAAAATCTCATGGAGAATCAATTCATTATGGTGATGCTGCCCATGGGACTGTTCTGAAAAATGTTAACATTGAAAATGCGAGGATAATGGTCGTGGCAATCTCCGACGCTATTGGTACCCGTAAAATTCTTGACATTGCCAAAAAAATAAACCCCAATATCTACATTATCGTCAGAACACGATATATCAGGGATATGGAGAGTTTGTATCAGCTGGGCGCTGATGAAATAGTGCCTGAAGAATTTGAAACTTCAATCGAAATTTTCAGCCGTGTGCTTGAAAAATATGATTTGCCAGATCAGGAAATTCATGAATTTATCCATGAAATTCGATCTGATGGCTATGAATTGTTCAGAACTCTTTCAAACAATGAATTAATCACTTCCACGTTAGATGAAAGCCAAGATATTGAGATAAGTTCTACAATATTGAGTTCTGATTCTGATGGGAAAACTATTGGAGACTTAATAAAAAATTATGATCTTAAAATAGTAGCAGTTTTGCGAGAACATAAAACCTTTAAAAAAATTAGTTCTAGTTTTAAAGTAAAAGAAGAAGATCTATTAATTGTGAGTGGTGAAAAAGACCAACTATCACGTTTCGAGAAATCTGACTTGTAAATTAAAAGTTTGGAACCATAATATATGGTATTAAAGAACTATTTTAGAGTTTTAAATGAAAGAATATGTAAAGTTACTCCTATTCCCACTGTACTTAGCAATAAATAGAGAAAATTTTCATGGAAAATGACCATGGAGCTGATTAACACCACCCATAAAAAAATAATACTTTGAAGCTTTACATCTAATGGTACGCCTTGTTTGTTTTGATAATTTTTAATGTAACTTCCAAAGTATCGGTTATTTGAAATAAATTTTTCAGCTTTTTTTGAACTTTTAGCAAAACAGAACACTGAAGCTAATACCAGAGGAGTGGTTGGTAAAACTGGTAAAACAACCCCCACGGCACCTATCCCCAAGCATATTGTGCCTAAACTGAATAAAAATAAACGTTTTGGCTCCATAACAACACCAAATTCAGTTATTTTGACTTATTTAGGGAAATGTTTCTCAAACACGCCCACCAGTTCTTTTGGTTCTTTAATGATGTAAGTTTCATACATTTTGGCTAATTTTTCCACATGCTCCACATCTTCCTTTCGGATGGTTATCTTCAGATCCTTACCATCAGGCAGTTGGGTAATAGTAACTCCTTCTTCAACATCCGAAGGCAATATATACATAGGAACATCAGCTTTTTGACCCATTATGGCTGCATTGGAAATTAAAGTATCCCCCATCCGCATAGCAATTTTTGCTACTGTGTTAGAGGTGGCTGGAGCAATCAACATACACTCATATTTACCTAACTGAATATTGCCTGCTAAAAATGTTGCATTAGCATTTATTTCTACCCAAACCTTATCAAAATTGGTTTCAATGTCACTGGATATCCCATAATATTTTACCACTTGATCTCCAGATTTTGAGATAAAAACTTCGATATCCACACGGTCCCCATAATTTTTTTGTATTTCCAGCATGAATTTCAGGGTTTCAAGTATTTTATCACCAGCACCAGTGATTGCCCAGGCAACTTTAGGTTTTTTCATGTTAAAAAACTCCTCCAAGCACTTTCTGCTGATAGTCTTTCACAATAAATTTGGGAGACTGGATTCCCTAATTTACAATAAATTAGGGAAATAAAACTTCCTATTGAAGTTCTTATTTCTCCCTATTCAATTTTTTGTTGCCTCCACTCTATCTTCCTGGCTCATGGAAGCTAATTCTTTAACCCGGCCCGTATCAAGTTTCAAATTTTCTGCCAAGCGGGTTCCATACTCCACATCACACTTGTAGAATAATGCTACTTGACGATATTGGATGTTTTCTTGGGCATCACACAAATGACCGGCTATGTTAGAAATGAGGTTTGTTTTAGCCTCATCGTCCATGACTCTCCTGTAGAGTTCACCGGCTTGCACAAAATCAACATCTTCAGTGGGTCGGGTGTGTCTGTCAATGACAGCTTGAACTTCAATGGCAGGAGGTGCAAAAGATATGTCTGGTTCAGGACCGTTCATGGTGTTAGGGTAGTAGTTAGGTCCAGGGCCTCCATTATCATCCACATTCATTGGGCCGTCACGTTGGTAATGGGATGCTTTAGCATTTTTAGGCTTGTTAACTGGTATCTGGTGGAAGTTCGCACCTAATCTATGGCGTTGGGTGTCTTCATAAGAGAATAACCTTCCTTGAAGGAGACGATCAGGTGAAGGGCCTATTCCTGGAACGAAGTTTGATGGTGCAAAGGCAGCTTGTTCTACTTCAGCAAAGAAATTGTCTGGAGCACGGTTTAAAACCATTTTACCCAATGGGATAAGAGGGTAATCACTGTGGAACCATACTTTGGTGATGTCAAAAGGATCAAACTGGTAATCCTTGGCTTCTTCAGGAGTCATGATCTGAACGTAAACATTCCATTCAGGATAATCTTCAGATCCTATGGCATCGTAAAGGTCTTCAGTTGCGTGGTTCGGGTTTTCTCCCCCCATTTTCACTGCTTCGTCATTAGTGAATGTTTTGTTTCCTAAAACTGTCTTGAAATGAACTTTAACCCATACATATTCACCATCTTCATTGTACCACATGAATGTGTGGCTGGAAAACCCATCCATGTGTCGGAAGGAGTAGGGTGTTCCTCTATCTGAGAATAAAATAGTTACTTGATGTACTGATTCCGGTGTTAATGAGAGGAAGTCCCAGAACATGTTGGCATCTGGTAGGTTTGTTTGCGGATTTCTTTTCTGTGTGTGTATAAAGTCAGGGAATTTTATGGCATCTCTAACAAAGAATATGGGAGTGTTATTTCCCACCAAGTCATAGTTTCCCTCTTCAGTATAAAATTTAACTGCAAACCCACGTGGGTCACGTGCAGTATCTGCTGAACCACGTTCTCCACCTACAGTGGAAAATCTTACAAATACATCGGTTTTTTTACCAACTTCTGATAAAAATTTGGCCCTAGTATACTTTGAAAGATCGTTAGTCACTTCAAAATATCCGTAGGCTCCAGCACCTTTAGCGTGCACCACCCGTTCTGGTATTCTTTCCCTGTCAAAATGTGCTAATTTTTCTACCAAGTGCACATCTTGAAGCAAAGTGTAGCTTGATCCATCACCAGTGGTTATGGATGCCTGGTCATTTGAAACTGGATGTCCCTTATTTGATGTGAATTTTTCTTCTTTCACTTTTACTACCCCTAAATAATTAATTTCATCCAAACTTATTTTTATATAGAACTGAGTTCTATATAAGTTTTATTCCGATATAGTTTTATTAACATTCTAACTAATTATATTTAATGGAAAAAAAATTACTAGAAGAAAAAATCAAAATCACCCCTCAGAGGATTGAACTAATCCGAAAACTACGAGAATTAGAAAAAACCCATCCCTCATTTAACAGTGTTTATAAGACTATCAAAAAAACACAGCCCCACATAAGTCGCTCCACAGTACATGAAAACCTTAAATTGCTAGTTAAAAAAGGAATGATACGCAAATTTTATTATAAAGGAGAAACACGTTATGAAATCAATCAAAAACTTCACATCAATCTGATTAAAGCTGATGGGACTATAAAAGACATTGAAAATGATAAAATCAATTATCACTTAGAAGAAATAGAAAAAATTCTTAAAGAAAGCGAAAAGATCGATATAAAGAATTTATTAGTACTTGTAGAATAAATTGAATCTATGATTATCATTCTAAAATTAAGGAGTAATTTATTACTTTTTTAACTGACTGTTATATAAAATTAAGGAAGAGTTCTAAATTGTAATATTGAAAAATTTTTCGGAAAAATTTATTACTTTTGATTTATTATATCACATTATGTCAAATGAAGATTTTATAACAAAACATGAACGGGGCTAAATAGTGGGAATCGAAGAATGGATAATTCTTGCTGGACTGTGTTTTATTGGAGAGATGTTAACCACCACATTTTTTCTCCTATGGTTTGGAGTAGGAGCTGCAGTTTCTGCTGTGTTAAATTATCTTGGGTTCGATCCAATAATCCAGTTTATAGCATTTATTCTTATTTCCATCACCCTTATAGCAGTATCCCGGCCATTCGCAAAGAAAATCACCAAAGAACCACCTCGAAAAGCAGTTTCAGATAGATTAGTAGGTAAAACAGGAATTGTGATTGAAGATGTGCTGCCAGATAATGGTGGAGTGGTTAAAGTTGAAGGAGATGTTTGGAGAGCAGTTTCACCTTATAAAATCGAAAAGAATACTAAAATCATTGTGAAAGCAGTCCAAAGCGTTAAACTCCATGTTGAAATATTTGAAGATAAATCAAAATAAGGAGAAAAAAATATGAGCATTGTAACATTAGGAATAATTTTTCTGGTACTGTTAATACTAGCATTTAAGGGGATTAAAATTTTAAGACCATACGAAAAGGGAGTTGTTGAAAGACTGGGTAAATATCAACGTACTGTAGGAAGTGGATTGATTGTAATCATACCATTCATCGAAACCATTCGAAAAGTGGACTTAAGAGAGCAAGTAGTTGATGTTCCTCCCCAAGAAGTTATCACCAAAGACAATACTGTGGTGGTTGTGGATTGTGTAATATTCTATGAAGTAGTAGATCCCTTCAATGCAGTATACAATGTAGTAAACTTTTATCAAGCAATAACCAAATTGGCTCAAACCAATTTAAGAAATATAATTGGTGATCTAGAACTAGATCAGACATTAACCTCCAGAGAAATGATTAACACACAATTAAGAGAAGTTTTAGATGAAGCCACTGATAAATGGGGTACTAAAGTCGTTAGAGTGGAAATACAACGTATTGAACCTCCTAAAGATATTGTGGAAGCCATGTCCAAACAAATGAAAGCTGAAAGAATGAAAAGAGCTGCAATACTTGAAGCAGAAGGTTATAAACAATCTGAAATCAAGAAAGCAGAGGGTGATAAACAAGCCGCTATACTAGAGGCTGAAGGTAAAGCAGAAGCAATTAAAAAAGTGGCTGATGCCGATAAATACCAGGAAATCGCCATTGCCGAAGGAGAAGCCAAGGCAATACTCAATGTTTATGGAGCCATACACGAAGGAGACCCCACAAATGATTTAATAGCAATCAAATACTTAGAATCCCTTCAAAAAATTGCAAATGGTCAAGCTACAAAACTATTTTTACCTGTAGAAGCTACAGGAATTTTGAGCTCCATTGCAGGAATATCAGAAATATTAAATGATGATAAGAGAAGTAAAAAAACAACAGAAGAAGATATTATTGCCAAAGATCCAAATACAGTGCAATAAACTTGTAACTTCTTTCTTAATTTCTCTTTATTTAATATTTACCCCCTATTTATCAGCTATTTAAGTTAATTACTGCTTTAAATCTTCAATAGATGATGGAAATATTTATTAAAGTTGCCTTCAGAATAAGTAATGATGAGAACCCGAACAAGAAATATAATTCTGTTAACAGGACTTATTCTGGTTTTATTTTTATCCAGAGACAAGTTAAGTGCTTACCACCCCCATACAAACACTGACCCTAGTATCCCTATTTACTGATGATTCCATGAAGAAGTGTTCTCTTTTTTTTTCAGATGCACATACCATGAGGTGATTTAATGAACAAATTTGTAGAGCTAATGGAAGAACTAAGCAAACTAGAAAATGAAGAACGTTCTGAAAAGATCAAACAGTTGGAAGCAGATTGTGTGTGTCCTACTTGCCCCACCTACAACGACTGCGCCAAAGATAAGGGAGAAAATGTTTTTTGCATCACCGGCAAAAGCAAGGAGTGTATCACCATGGAACTTGGATGTTTATGCCCTACCTGTCCTTTAGCACAGGAATATGGAATAGGAATCGTACACAATTTTTACTGCCGCCGTGGCAATGAAATGGAACAAAGTAAATAATTATCAAAGATTGCATTTTAACTTAAATATCCTTTTTTTCTTCTTTTTATATACGTCTTTAATATAGAAGTTCAATTAAATGGTAAAATCTGTGACAATATGAATTTAGAAGCCATAACAATACTTTTCGCGACAAGTATGGTTGAACTGTGGATAGCCATACCATTAGGGTTTGTTATGGGAGTGAATCCCATACTAATTGCCATTATATCAGCTGCTGGATCAATCTTATCTGCCATTTTAGTAATAATTCTGAGTAATAGTTTAAGACACAGATTTCTAAAGTGGAAATATAAAGATAAAGATGCATTGGAAAAAAGTAGATTGTATGAAGTTTGGAACAACTATGGGGTGATTGGTTTAGGATTACTATCACCACTACTTCTTGGAGCGCCACTTGGCTCTGCAGTAGGAATTGCACTGGGGGCTGGTAAAAAACGCCTAATTCTATGGATAAGTATAGGTATTCTACTTTGGAGTGTTGGGTTAACTTTAGCTGGATTTATGGGTTTTTTAGCCTTTGAAAACGTAGCTTAATGTTATTACAATTAAGTAGTATATTCTGTTGTCTGGAATATTTTTTTTATGTATAATTCTTTAAAACTGGAAATAATATCATTGCAGCTTCTGATGAGAAACATTTAATAGATGATTGGACGAAACATTTAATAGTATATCGGGCTAACTTTACACTCAGACGAGATAAATTAAGCTTAAGATAATATGTAATGAGAATATTGATTTTATCATAACATCAACCAACCATAATATAGCGTTGATATTATAGTGTTTTAGAAGGTGTAAAATTGGAAAACATAAGGATAGCTATAATTGGTATTGGCAATTGTGCCAGTTCACTGATCCAAGGTATCTACTATTACAAGGACAAAAAGCCAGATGATGCCATAGGCCTCATGCATTGGGAAATCGGCGGATATAAACCATCAACCATGGAAGTCGTGGCTGCATTTGATATTGACGCACGTAAAGTAGGAATGGATGTAAACGAAGCAATTTACGCACCGCCAAACTGCACTAGTATTTTTTGCCCTGACATCAATCCAAGTGGAGTCAAAGTGGAAATGGGTTGTCTGCTAGATGGAGTTGCACCACACATGGCAGATTATCCTGAAGACCATACATTTACTGTTTCAAAAGAGCCGGAAAAAAGTAAAAAAGAAATTGTAAGAATACTCAAAGAAACTAGAACAGAAATTCTCTTAAACTACTTACCAGTGGGATCAGAAAAAGCAGTTCGGTTCTACGCAGAATGCGCCTTGGAAGCAGGTTGTGCATTTATAAACTGCATGCCAGTATTCATTGTCAGTGATCATGAATGGGCTGCTCGTTTTAAGGAAAAAGGCATTCCAATGGTTGGGGATGATATTAAAGCCCAGATCGGAGCCACCATTACTCATAGAACTTTAGCCAATCTCTTCAAAGAAAGAGGTGTTAAGTTGGAACGAACATATCAGCTTAACACTGGTGGGAACACTGATTTTTTAAATATGCTTAATCGTAATCGTCTTGACTCGAAAAAAGAATCAAAAACTGAGGCGGTTCAGTCAGTTCTTGGTGAAAGGTTGGATCCAGATAATATACATATTGGCCCCTCCGATTACGTGCCCTGGCAGAAAGATAACAAATTATGTTTCCTCCGAATGGAAGGTAAAACATTTGGAGATGTTCCCATGAACATTGAACTGCGCCTGAGTGTGGAAGACTCTCCAAACTCCGCAGGGTGTGTTATAGATGCCATTAGGTGTTGTAAGTTAGCCTTGGAAAGAGGTGTTGGTGGTCAGCTCACATCCATCAGTGCCTATACCATGAAACATCCTCCGGAACAATTCACCGATGATGTGGCTGTGGAAATGGTGGAAGAGTTTATTGAAGGCAATAGAAAACGATGATAAAATCTATTATCCATCATACTCTTATTTAACATCAGTTTTACGTCACCAAAAAAAATAATATGGCCTTTTTTAACATCTGAAAGAACCATATTGTATATTATTTTATAATTTTTTTTAATTAGGTGTATTAGAATAAGATGACTACAAATTTCCATATCATTTTGTTATGAAAATTTATATTTTTCTCCAATATTGTGGAGTTTTAAGGTAAGGATATAAGGAAGTTTGCACTATCTATATAAGGAATTAAAAATTCGATTCATGACAATTCTATCCAATGTGTGAGGATCACCATGACGAAGATAAGGCTAATTGAAACCGCTTTTAGAGATGCACATCAGTCGCTCCTGGCCACACGAATGAGAACCAGGGATATGTTACCTATTGCTGAAAAAATGGATAAAGTAGGATATTTCTCACTGGAATGTTGGGGAGGTGCCACTTTTGATACTTGCATCCGTTATCTGAATGAAGATCCCTGGCAACGATTAAGGGACATTAAAGAGTTGGTGAAAAAAACTCCCCTCCAGATGCTGCTTCGGGGGCAGAACTTGGTAGGATACAAACACTACCCTGATGATGTAGTGCGAGAATTTGTTGAAAAAGCTTACACTAATGGAGTGGATGTTTTCAGAATATTTGATGCTTTAAACGATGTGCGCAACATGGAAACATCCATGAAAGTGGCTAAAGAACAGGACGCCCATGTGCAAGTAACTTTGAGTTACACCACTAGTCCTTATCACACTCTTGATAAATTTGTGGAAGTAGCCAAGGAACTTGAAGCCAAAGAATGTGATTCATTGGCTATAAAGGACATGGCCGGACTTATATCACCTCATGATACATACGAAATAGTTAAAACTTTAAAAGATGAAACTGACCTTTTAATAAATTTACACTGTCACTGCACTAGTGGTATGACTCCAATGAGTTATTATGCTGCTTGTCAAGCTGGTGTTGACCTTTTAGATACTGCTATATCCCCTTTAGCTTGGGGAGCATCACAACCACCTACTGAAAGTGTGGTAGCAGCTCTTAAAGGAACTCCCTATGACACTGGATTTGATTTAAAACTCTTGACGGAAATTAAAAAGTATTTTGAAGAAATTAGAGAGAAGTATAGTGGTATTCTTGATCCTATTACCGAAAGAGTGGACACTGATGTTCTCCTCTATCAGATACCTGGAGGAATGCTCTCCAACTTTGTGTCTCAACTAAAACAACAGAATGCACTGGACCGTTATGAAGATGTTCTGGAAGAAGTTCCACGGGTAAGAAAAGACTTGGGTTACCCTCCTCTGGTGACCCCAACCAGCCAAATCGTTGGGATACAAGCAGTTATGAATGTTCTGGGCGAAGAAAGATATAAAAATCCATCTAAAGAAGTTAAAGAATATGTTAAAGGATTTTATGGAAGGTCACCAGCACCTATTGATCCAGAAATTGCCCATAAAATAATTGGTGATGAAAAACCCATAACTTGCCGTCCTGCGGACCTTTTGGAGCCAGAACTGGAAAAATATCGCAAAGAAGGAGAAGAAAAGGGCATTATCAAAAAAGAAGAAGATGTTTTAACCTTCGCTCTTTATCCGGCTGTTGCACCTAAGTTTTTAAAAGGTGAAGCAGAAGAAGAAGCATTAACACCACCCTTAAATGATTCTCCAAGCGAAAAACCTGCTTCGTTACCAAGTGAATATCAAGTGGATGTAGATGGTGAAAGCTTCCAAGTTAAAGTTGTGCCCACAGGTTTCATGGAAATAGAAGCTAAAAATGAAGCTAAAAATTCAGGACCAGTGGAAGGCGGAATAAATTCAACTATGCAGGGAATGATACTGAAATTAAAGGTAAATGAAGGAGATAATGTTAAAGAAGGAGATGTGGTGGCTGTTTTAGAAGCCATGAAAATGGAAAATGATGTCCATGCCCCAGAATCCGGAGTAGTGCACAAAATCTTTGTGGAAGAAGGAGATACTGTAGGCACCGGAGAAACCCTGATGGTCATCAAATAAACCATTCTCTTTTATTTATTCTTTATTTTTAATTATATCCTACATAACTGATGATGTTTGTGAATTAATTTTAAATTAAACCTTATAATTGTTAAAAAAACTATTCCAAGTTTAATGGCATTATTTAGAGCATGATACCTCAATGTAAAACTTAAAGACTTGTTATAATATAATGGTTCCCATGAGTTCAAAAGATTATTATTCAAGGAAAATATCAAAATCAGAGGCAGATAACGATTTTATATTTATTTTAAAGAATAAATTATCATTTTTCCCACAATTAGGGGAAGATTTTATACTTAAAGATGGCGAAATATCCTGTCAAGTTCAAGTAAAATCTTATCCTTGCACATGCAGAGGACCAGAACGGCCCCATGAACATTACTTTATAAAATGGGAAGGGTTAAAACCTGAAAATAAAGTAGAAATCAAAAAAATAATGTCCAAAAACAATGAATATACTATGAAAGTATTCTTTTGAAGATAAACAAATCATTCACTTAGCATACTGTGTTTCATCCGGCACACCAGCAAATTCAAAGGCCCTTTTTCGCCTCATGCAAGATTCACAAATCCCACAATGCTGGGTTTCCCCCATATAACATGAATAACTAATATTCATTGGCGAACTTATCTTTTCGCCCGTTTTAACTATTTCTTTTTTATTCATCTGGATCAGTGGAGCTTCAATCTGAACATCATCCATTGAACCAATTTTTAAAAGATTATTAAAAGCGTCTAAGAATTCTTTAGAATTATCAGGGAATGTTTCTGCTTCTTCATGATCCCATCCTACTATTATCTTCTCTGCCCCTTCTGCCTCTGCGAATGATAATGCAATGGACGTGAATACCATATTTCTACCTGGAACCCATACTTTCCGGGCAGTTTCATCACAAATTTCTTTATCATCTAACTGGTTCATTTCCAATTTTGGAACAGTTTTTTGGCTGGTTAAAGCAGATCCTCCCAACAAAGCAAGCCATGGAAGTTCAATTACCGTGTGCTGAAGGCCTAATTTTTCACATATGACTTTTGAAGATTCAATTTCCATTTTAGCACTTCTTTGACCATAATCAAAGGTTATTGCGTGAATTTCATATTCATCAGCCAGGAGTGAAGTGGCAACAGTAGAATCCAATCCTCCTGAAAGAACTGATATTGCCTTTTTATTATTCGAATTATTCATTTTCAGCACTTTATATATGATTAAATATTTATTTAGATTATTCCTTCTTCTCAAAATTGTTTTTCCATTAATTTCATAGCATCAGGGAGCTTATTGGTTCTGACACTCCCCATTTTTCACCTATGAGTCAACATTCCCCAATATCAATCTATTTTTCTAAATTTGTTTTTTGGTTAATGATCCTTATAACATCCTTTAAAGGAATACCCATCTCTTCTGACACTTTCCGGGCATCTTCATATTCGGCAGTTACATTTATTATTTCCCCACCTATTTCTGCCACTTTCACTCTCACTGTCCTGATCTGGCCATTAAAGTCTATGTTTAGCGGGATTACTTCCCTTTTTACTATGTTCCTGTGAACATAGGGTATGGTTCTAACTCCTAGAGTTCCTGTTTCCCGGATTATAATCTCTGAGAGAACATCACTCATGTTCGATTTTGTGATCGCGCGTAAAAGATGTGCTGGCCTGTTTTTCTTAGCAATAGTAGGGATTATGGTAACATCAAGAGCACCTTCTTCCATTAACCGGTCAACAGTGTGCCCCAATATCTCTCCAGTAACATCGTCCAAGTTAGTTTCAAGGATGGAAATTTTATCGGAGGGTATTGGAGAAGTGCCAGTGACTATCCTTAGAACATTAGGAAATTCCAGATCGAGTTTTCCAGCACCATAAGAGACCGTTTGGTTAATTATCATTGGATAAAAATCCGTGAATTCATCCACCATATTTACCAGCAAAGCAGCACCAGTAGGTGTGGTTAGTTCATGACCTACAGGACCACCCATAGCCGGGAAATTTTTAAGTATTTCAAGAGTGGCAGGTGCGGGTACACTTATATTACCATGTTTACTTTTTATTCTCCCACCGCCAAGAGAAGGGGGGAGTCCATAAACTTTTTTTACATCAAATCCCAGCTCAAAAAATGCATAAGAAGATCCCATTATATCGGCTACAGCATCAGCCGCACCAACCTCATGGAAATGAATTTTATCAATGGTAACCCCATGCACATGAGATTCTGCCAGTGCCAGTGTTTTGAACACGTTTTTAGCGAATTTTAAAATAGCTGGTGTGATTTTTTCATGACTAATCCCATCTAAAGTTTCCACTAAATCCTTGTAAGCTATGGCGTTGTGGTCTGAACATTGGACATCTGCAAAACTGGCTTTAATTCCTGATTTGTTTATAAGGCTTATTTCAACCTTGACGTCTCCAAAATGTGATCCATAATACCCCATTATGTCTTTCACTGATTCAGAATCCGCTCCAGAATTAATTAAAGCTCCTACCATCATGTTTCCAGATATTCCGGATTGTTGAGGGTCAATTAATACTACCATAACTTAAATCCTCCAGGATTGCGAATTATTATTTGTAAATCCAATTAATTCAAGCTAATGCCTATTTTTTATAATTATTACTCTATTTAATATCACTAAAAAAGGTTGATGTATCCTTTTTTTATGAGAAATTTTATATGATTTATTTTTTACTAAATAATTGACTAAAAAAAGGTTTTGGCTCACAACTGGGAGAATATTGATTTGGACATCCTGAAACTAGGGCGTGAGTTAACTCAAGCCTCAACATTGCACAAGAGATAAATCGTAGAGCCATTTAACCTCTCATGATCAAAAATCAAGAGTTGTTAAAAGAATTGTCAGACTTCTAAAAGAATGTTATTCCTCAGGAAGCAAAAGCAGAATTTAAAAATGGTTGTCTGAATGCAGATATCCCTATACGTGGAAAAACTGAGGGTTTTGAAGTTATAATTAAATAAGTAGGCCTATTTTACCTACTATCCTTTTTTTAAAAAGACCATTTTTTTTTTAAGATCATAACTGGTACAGTAAGATTGAGTTTTCAAAAATTTGTTTTGATGAACATTCAACTGTTTTAAATTGATGGATGATTACTAATCAGTTTTATCTGGTAAATCAACCATATGGAAAGCGTAATATCTGGTGAATCCGCAGTCTCGGCAACGAATCTTGATGTGGTATTGGTCGACTTTTATGTTGTGAATAGTGGCATCTCCACAGTTATAACAGTTGGCACTTTTTTCAAGTTTCCATTTTTTAACAACCATTACTTTTCCCCCTTCTCTATACCCTTAACAAGGTAATAACGAGCTGCCCCACAATTTGTACACCATATTTTAGCTTTGTTCATATCTATTTTGATTCTTTGTACAGCATTTTCACCACAGTAAAAACAAGGAACTTCTTTTTCTAGTAACCAGGTTTCAGCCCGTTGTGATTCTTTATCCTTGTAGTTCACTATTATGCGTTTTATGGGTACTTCGAGAATAGTGTATTTTTCTCCTTCCATTGACTCTATAACTTTTTCAACGATTTTGTCAGTTTTTTCCTCATCCACCACACAGCATATGAGCATTGCATCATTAGCATGGTCTCTGATGAGTCTTACCGCTGATTTTGGGTCTTCTTTTATGGAGAACCCTTCCCATTCCTGGGGAGACATGCCTTTGTATTCAAGAATATAAAATCCAGTAATACCTGCTTCAACAAGGGCATTCATGGCTTTTCCCAAGTTTTCTACTTCAACAAATACTCTTAGATGAACTTTCAAAAATAACACCTCCATTTGTTGATCTGGTCATTTATAACCATTGGAATATCCTAATCAGGACTGATTATTCCTTTGTATTTTATGTGCATTAGCTAAATTTGATGGTATTTATGTTACCCTATATCTAAATAATTTATCTATAAATGTAGTAACATTCATTTTATCCATGCCCAAAAAAATAATTAAATAGGAGTTATTCCTCCTTATTTAGAATAAATATTAAAGAATAACACATCCTAATAATATTTATAATTGATAGGTGTTTGAATGGAAGAAAAAAGAATATCTCATTCTATTTATAGTTTGATGTCAGAGGTGGGGGTTGAAGTACCCCAACTGGTGGAAGCTGGTCTTGAACTTCTGGAAGGAGTTGAAAGAACAGATAAATTAGAAATTTTTCTGGAAAAACAAATCAGAAAATCATTGGAAGATATTAATGTAGTTGTATTGATTGTGGCTGGTATCCGGGTTGAGGATGATCTTGCAAATGGTCGCATCCAAGGGGTTGATGTTGATGACGATCCTGCCTACCTTTACTCAGATGAAGTTCTGGGAATGGCAATTGCCAACCAGATCGCTGGTACTAAGGCCATATTCAACTTTAAACGATATGATGAAGCAAAACCTGGAGTTATAGGAACTTTGGGTCCTATGCTGGACGATGTTTTCGCAGGATTAGTGGCTGGATGTATGTCCAAGCTTTTTGAGGAGTGATTAGCACCATGAAGCATTCCCTCGGAGAAGAAAGATGTTCAGATGACAAAATAACTGAAAATCCTCCTTTTAGTTGGCAAGGCTTTTTAGGTCTGATATCTTTCTCCACTATACTACCCCTAAATATACACAGCACCATCCAGGAAATGGCAAGGTTCACTTTTTTGTGGCCATTAATTGGAGCTTTCATTGGAATTATTATAGGGGGCTTTGGCTGGCTACTTTTCCATCCCATCCACCTATACCCATTGTTATCAGCAGCAATGATCTACAGTTTAGCCATATCATTCACTGGTTTCCATCACTTGGATGGGTTAGTTGACTTTGGTGATGGTTTAATGGCCCATGGAAGTCCTGAACGTAGAATAGAGATTATGAGGGATAAAAGAATTGGAACAGGCGGCCTGGCTATACTTCTAAATGTTTCCATGATAACATTTGCATCTATAGCAACTATTCCCATGATTTATATCTTTCCCGTCCTCTTTGTTTCTGAAATAGCTGCCAAAATGAGTTTGATAAGTTGTGCAACCTTTTCAAAACCACTGCATAATGGAACTGGACAGTACTTTATAGATAGTATGAACTGGAAACTACTGATGATTTCGGTAGCTTTTACCCTCACTTTAGGATTTTTAGCCTTTAAATACATCGGCATCCTGGGAATAATAGGAGGAATAACTGCTGGACTCATCATGGTATTATTAACCAGAAGAAGTTTTAATTATACAACTGGCGATATTTTAGGGGCTTCCAATGAAGTTGGGCGAATGTTATCAATTTTAATCATGGTTATATTCATTTTGTGGGGTTTTTAAATGGAAGTTATAGTTTTACGTCTGGATCATCGTCGGCTGCGTGACGCCCGTATTACCACCCATGTTTGTCTTACTGCCCGTGCACTGGGTGCATCAGGAGTTTTTTTAAGTGGAGATCATGATAAAAAGCTCATAGAAAATGTTCATGATGTGGTTAAACGTTGGGGAGGTGAATTTCGAGTTGAATACCAGAAAAAATGGGAAAAGATTCTGGATGATTGGAAAAATAATGGGGGGGAAATAGTTCATCTGACCATGTATGGTGAGCCTGTGCAGGATGTGGCCCCAAAAATCCGTGCATCATCCCAGGATAAACTGGTTGTTGTGGGAGGTTCCAGGGTGCCCAGCAAAGTATATCAAGAGGCAAATTGGAATGTTTCCGTGACCACACAACCCCACTCTGAAGTTTCATCCCTGGCCTTATTCCTCCACATGTTTTATGAGGGTAAAGAGCTGGATATAGAGTTTGAAAGTGGAGATATGAAAGTTATACCCTCAAAAAAGGGTAAAAACGTACAAGTCAAAAAATAAAAGAAAAGATGATGAAGTCTTAAACAATAGATAATTGGACCATAAAACTGAATAACCCAATAATAACAATTAAATCCAAAAACCAAGTGGTGTTAATTATGATAAAGGTAGTTGATCATTTACTGGTTCAGGAAAATCTTACCACGATTAGGGTAGAAGAAATAGACAGAATTAATTTCAGGGGCGGAATAATTGAAATAGGCCGCTGGTTAGCCTATGAACTTGCAAACACACTTGAAAAAGAGAATGTGACCGTTCAAACCCCTCTGGGCAATGCAAAGGGTGTGAAAATAAAAGATAAAAAAGATATGGTCGTGGTGAACGTCTTAAGAGCAGCTATTCCCCTTGTTGAGGGGATTTTAAGGGTTTTTAAGGATGCACAATACGGTGTGGTTGGAGCTTGGAGAAAAGATGAACCACCATTTCCAGTGGAAGTTGGTTACTTTAAACTTCCTCCAGTGGATGATAAGATAGTGGTAGTTGCAGACCCCATGTTGGCCACTGGAAATACGATGAATGCAATTTTAGACAGAATCCATGAAAAAGGAAATCCCAAAAGGATAGTAATGCTTAATGTAATAGCATCTAAACAGGGCATTGAATCTGTGAAAAACAAGCACCCCCATGTTGAGATATACACTTGTGCCGTGGATGAAAAGCTCAATGAAGATGGTTATATCGTTCCTGGCTTGGGAGACGCAGGAGATAAGGCTTTTGGAAAACCAGGACCTTAAACAAATTCATTTTTTTTAATTAATAAATAAACCTAATAAATAGACTCCTCATGGGCCACAGCCACTATTGCAGGGAAATCCCTTACTTCCAGGCGATAAACTGCTTCCATGCCTTCTTCAGGAAATGCAACCACTTCTGATGATTCCACCTTACGGGTGAGGAGGGCTGCTGCAGGTGGTGTGACAGCAAAAACAGACCCATTTTTATTAAGTGATTCTACAGTTTTAACAGATAAAGCACCTTTTCCAATATGAATCTTCACACCTGCTTTAGATAAGGGGGTGATACTGTTTTCTATTTCTGTTTTATTACTGCTGGTTGGGGCAATTCCTGCAGCACTAACTGCAGTGTGCATTATAACTGCACCTTCCAGGTTCAAGAAACTTGAATTTTTTTCTATGAGTTTTACAAGACGAGGGAGTGCTGCATCACGTCCGGTGAATATGGTACCTGAAATTATGATTCTATCCCCAATTTTGAGTCTTTTGATGGTTTCAGATTTAATGGGGGTTTGAATTTTGTACATATTTTTAATCATTAATAACGGATGATGATTTATTGTATTTTAATTTTCCCCTGCATTCACACTCACTGAAATCTGTATGAACTAAGTTTAAATATATAGTTCAAGGGATGAATAATGTTTTTTTTAAGGAAAAATAATTTAAATTTGGTTCAAGTCATCAATGAATGCCCTGATATGCTCTAATTTTAAATGAGGCATGACAATAATCCTGATGGCACGTGGATAAGAAGCAAGTGAAACTGCCCAACCCTTATCTTCTAATTTTTGGGCAAGTTCTTCTACTGGAATTTTAGAAGAACGAAAAGCCACAATGTTGAGTTCAGGGCGTGTTATAAGTTCAAAACCTGCTTTTTCCACACCTTCGGCTAGAATATGAGTGATTTCCATACATTTCCTGGAAACTTCCTGGTAGCCTTCCCTGCCCATATGTTTCAGAAGAGCCCAGGTAGCAGCAGTTGCTGCTCCAGTTCGGGTGCCCACCACTGTGGACTGTAAATCTTCAGTTAAATAAGGGGTTTCAATGGCCATAACCTCCAAAAACTTCCGTTCCCTGAAAAGTATTCCTCCGGTGGGTATAGGTGCTAGTCCCATCTTATGTGGATCAATGGTTACAGATGAGACCCCTGGAAGTGAAAAATCGAATTCTGGGAGATCATAACCAACATCCTTAAGGAATGGAATGCTGTAACCGCCGAAAGCAGCGTCAACATGCAAATAAATATCATTTTCCAGACAAATATTGGAAAGATCACTTATTGGGTCTATTTTACCCAGTTCGGTGGTTCCAGCTACTCCAACAACTGCCACTGTGTTAGGGGAAATCAGGTTTTCCACTGAAGCCAGATCCATCTTGTAGTCTTCATCCAAATCTGCAACCTTTAAATCGAGACATAACATATCGGCAGCTTTTTTAAATGAAAAATGAGCAGATTTTGGTACAATTATCTCGGGATCTTTCACATTATAGCAATTACGGGCTGCTCGCATGGCCATGAGGTTGGCTTCGGTGCCACCAGTTATAATATGACCATAAACATCCTTTTTCCCCATTAATTCTCCCAGCATGGAGATTACTTCATCTTCCAGTTTTTTTGTTCCAGGGAAAAGTCCAGGGTCTCCCAAGTTAGATTCTAAAAACATGGAATATGCTTTAACACCCACAGGATCAGGACAAGTGCACATTGAACCTAATATCTTACCTGAACGGTGCGTTAGGTCCTTTTTTTTATATTTCCGGAGCATTTGATATATTAGCTCTTTGGGTATTCCCTTATCTTGCATTTGAATCCCTTAAAAATAAATATTCATTCTAAAAATAAGATATAATGGGCGAAAAATAAAAAAGAATATTGGATAATTCTTTATTCCTGCATCATCTTCCTGGCAGCCTTTAAAAGTAGTTTTTTCTCCACTCGTGCCACTGTTTCACGTACTGTGGCTACTGCATCAGTATTGGCTGATACTGAAGTGATTCCCAATTCTACCAGTTTTTCAACAATGGAAGGCATGCTTCCAGCTTGTCCGCAGATGCTGGTTTTAACCCCTGCCTTGTTACATTCAACTATAACTCTTTCTATGAGTTTCAGTACGGCGGGGTGGCTTTCTGTGTATAGGTCTGCCACTTTTTCGTTGTTTCGGTCTATGGCCAGGGTGTATTGGGTTAGGTCGTTGGTTCCAAAACTTACGAAATCCAATCCTTCAGCAATGAAGTCTTCGATGGTCATGGCTGCTGCCGGTGTTTCCACCATAATTCCGAATTCTATGTTTTTCTGGGGTTTAAGTCCTGCTTTTTGAGCTATTTTTTTGGCTTCTTTAAGTTCGTCAGAATGTTGTACCAGTGGTAACATGATTCCAATGTTGGTGTATCCTTGTTCATGTAATTTTTTTATGGCTTTGAACTCTGCCAGGAGTATTTCTGGTTCGTCCAGTTCGCGGCGTATTCCCCTCCAACCTAGCATGGGGTTATGTTCGTAGGGTTCGCCTTCTCCACCATCAAGGGATTGGAATTCATCAGTTGGAGCATCTAAGGTGCGGTACCATACTGGTTTTGGGTAGAAACTGTCAGCTACTTTCAGGATGCCTTTTACAAGTACTCTGATTAGTTCTGCTTCATTACCTTCTTGGATGTACTTTTTAGGATGTATTCCAGTAGCGAGCATCATATGTTCTGTTCTGAGAAGTCCTACTCCATCAGCACCCGTTGCAGCTGCTTTTTTAGCTGCTTCAGCCATGCTCACATTTACTTTTACCTCAGTGACGGTTAGTGGTGCTTGTACTACTACACTTGGTTCTTCTAATGATTCTGGTATTTTTTCAGCTTCCACCAGTTTTCCTTCCCATACGATTCCTTTATTCCCATCTAAGGTCACTTGGCTGTTTTCAGGGATTATGGATGTGGCGTCTCCAGTTCCCACCACACATGGTATTCCCAGTTCGCGGGATACAATGGCAGCGTGACAAGTTACACCCCCTTCATCAGTGATGATTCCATTGGCTCGTTTCATGGCAGGTACCATGTCTGGGGTGGTCATGACTGTTACCAATATGTCTCCTTGCTGGACTTTGTCCAGTTCATCAGTACTGTTAATGATTTTAACAGTCCCCGCTGCCATTCCCGGGCTGGCACCTAATCCTTTGGTGATTACGGTACGTTCACCTTCTTCTAAGATTTTTCCTTTGCCAAGGGCCATGTCCAGTGTGGTTACTGGTCGGGATTGTAACATGAATATTTTACCGTTTTCAATGGCCCATTCAGTGTCCTGTGGGAATTGGTAATGTTCATGGATGTTTTTCCCGAGTTTGACCAGTTGAGCTAATTCATTTTCGTTTAAAACCTGTTTGTTTTTAAGATCATCAGGGACGGGTACTTGTACAGTCTGTCCATTTTCTGTTTTTTTCTGGAACATTGTCTTTTTCTCACTGACTTGCTTTTCCAGAATCTTTCCTGTAACTTTATCCATCCAGTAAGTGTCTGGGGTGACAGTTCCAGATACAACTCCTTCTCCCAGACCCCACGCTCCTTCAATTAGAATTTTTTCCTCGCCAGTTGAGGGGTGTACAGTGAACATTACTCCTGCTTTCTCAGCATCCACCATTTCCTGGACTACTACGGCTATGTAGACTTTGGAATGGTCGAAATTATTTTCTTCCCTGTAAAAAATGGCTCTGGCTCCGAAAAGTGAAGCCCAACATTTTCTAACATATTTGATAAGATCTTCAGGACCTTTAACATTTAGATAAGTGTCTTGCTGACCTGCGAAGGATGCTTCAGGCAGATCTTCTGCAGTAGCGGAAGACCTTACCGCTACAAAGGCGTTTTCTTTTCCTATGCGGTGACATAACGCGTTGTATGCCTCGATGATGAGGCTGCTGATTTCGTCAGGTATCTCAGTATCATTGATGATTTTTTTAATTTTACGAGCAGATTCCTGAAGTTCTTTGTTGTTGTTTACATCCAGTGCATCAAGAATGTCCATTATTTCCTGGGTGATTCCAGTTTCATCCAAGAATTTCTGATAGGTGGCGGAGGTTATCACAAATCCGGGAGGGACTGGTATCCCTGATTGGGTCAGTTCTCCCAGGTTGGCTCCTTTTCCACCAGCTATGTCCACATCTTCCTTTTTTAGATCCTCGAAAAATTCGACATACTCCATGCTCATACACCACTTAGGATTTATTGGAATTCATGTTATATTTAAGAATTTATTTAACTAATTCCGCACCTTCATCAATTATCACACGACAGGAAACAGGGAATTTCATTGCTGCCCTTCTTAATGCTTCTTTAGCATCATTAAAGTACTTTTTATTGGTTTTAATGGTTAAAACTCTTTGATTAGCATTAACCATTGCTACAGAACTTACTGGTTTTCCGAATGCTTTTCTCATACCGTCTTGCACACGGTCTGCTCCAGCTCCAGTAGCCATTGGATTTTCTCGCACAATATGATGAGGATAAACCCTTATCTTCAAGTGATAACCCATTCTACCCGATTTTCGCTGCATGTATCGGTTAGTAGCTATCCTAGCAGCTTCCAGTGCATTGTGGGATAGTTGAGCCTTGTCTTTTAGAGCCAGACTCACTGTTAAAGGGAATTCCCCTGAGAGGTTTCCCATGTCATATTGAACAATTCTGGAACCGGGAATTTTACGTATGTAATCTTTTCTAGTGTATGCTCTTACCATATAATATTCCTCCTAATATAAACATTATTTAAAGCTTGAATGTGAATATTGAAGCCATAAACATTATTTCTCTACCTAAAGTAACTATTATTAAATCTAAATTAAACTGGTAGAAATCAATAGTACAATTAGTTTGGAGAATTATAATATATAAAATGATCAATAGACCTTAACTAAATGTATGGGAATTGTAAGCATAATAATCCCAATTGATAATCATTATATTAAAACTTATTGAAAGTAAAATAATGTAAAATTTACAGAATGGTGTATAAATATGAAAATCGCAGTGACTGGAAAAGGAGGGGTGGGTAAAACCACCCTAGCAGGCGCATTGGCCGTTATTTTATCTGAAAAATACAAAGTATACGCCATTGATGCTGATCCTGACATGAACTTGTTGGGGAGTCTGGGCATCCACCAGCCAATAACACCCATATCTAAAATGAAAGGTTTGATCAAGGAAAGAACCGGCGCCGAACCTGGTTCATCCTTTGGAGAGGTTTTTAAGATTAATCCCACCATATCTGATCTTCCAGAGTCACTTTCCACTAACTATGACTCCGATGGTAAACTGAAAATTCTGGTGATGGGTACTGTGGATAAAGGTGGAGATGGATGTGTGTGCCCGGCTTCAGTAATGTTAAAGGCCATATTACGGAATTTAATCATAAAAAAGGATGAAATGGTTATTTTAGACATGGAAGCAGGTATTGAACACTTGGGGAGGCGTACTGCTGAAGCAGTGGATCTTATGATTATTGTTGCTGAACCTGGACTCAAATCATTGGAAACTGCCAGCCGTATTAAAAAATTAGCCACAGATATAGGTATCCAAAATGTGGTTGCAGTGATAAACAAGGTTTCCAACAGTATGGAAGAAAAATTTGTGGAAGAAAAACTAGGCCAAATGGGTGTGGATGTTTTAGGGAGCATACCCCGTGATGATATTGTTGTTCAAGCAGATATGGAAGGCCGTCCTCTTGTTGATTACCCGGATTCAGTTGCCCTTCAATCAATTTCGAAAATTGCAGAAAATCTTTTAAATAATGTTCCCTCTAATTAACACATGGAGGTTAAGGCTATGGAGGTTAAGGCCACCATCACTTTCTGTTATCATGACCAAAAACAGGCAAAAGTCGCGTATGAATCATTATTACCAGATAATATAGGGTTTTTAGAATCATACCATGATCAAAATTCTGTGGTATGTACTTTAAGGGGAAACTCACTCAAGACCATTCTCTCAACTGCAGATGATCTTATATTTTCAGAGATGTTAGTTGAAAAAGTATTGAAACTTCAAAATAAACATATGGATGTTTAAAAAATGAAATTCACACTAGAAGGAGAAGTTTTATTTAGTAAAGATGCTGATAAAGCTTTAGATGAAATTACTGGATTTGTCGAACAGGCAAATAATGACCTATTCCAGAAGGGCGTGTCAACTGATCAGAAGGACGACGCTTCCCGCATTGTGGAATGGAACCTTAAAGGCAACACACTCCATCTTAAAATACTCTCAGGCAGGAGAGGAAGGGCACACGACGCACTTCTCCGGATAAAAAAACCATTAACTCAACTTTTAGGACCAAAATACCACATAGGTGTCCGAAAAATCACCGTTAAAAATTATAAAATTGAAATTCCATCTCAGAAAATGGTTGACGTTGATCAGATGCCCTATGTGGAAGATTCTGCCTTCCAAGATGGTCAGATGGTTATAAAATTCCAAGAACTGGGAGAAGGAGACCTTAGAACCCATGTGGTGGACAGGGTTGTTAAACATGTACTTGCTGAGACTGAAAAAAATGTTGACAACAAATCAGATGCCGATGACATTTTAACCCGTCAAGTCACCAAAATCGAGCCAGGAACCATTGTTGGACGCAGTAATAAATTTCCAGCCTTTTTCAAAGGAGATCCTACTGAAGAAGCAGCACGTCAGGGCTGGGTGAAAAAGTTCCCAGGTAAAGGACAATGGTTTTATGGGCCTCAATTTATTTCCTTGCATCGTGCCATTGAAGACATATTCCTAGAAGTTCTGGTGGAAAAAATGGAATTTTACGAGTGTATGTGGCCCAAACTCATACCGATCCCAGTGATGAACAAGATGCGATACTTGGAAGGACTTCCAGAGGGGATGTACTACTGCAGTGCACCACAACGTGACCCGGAATTGTTTAAAAAGTTTAAAAATGAACTTTTAATAAAAAAAGAGGTTCCAATCGAACGTTTGAAGGAAGGTTTGAAGGATCCTTCCTATGTTCTAGCACCTGCCCAGTGTGAACCTTTTTATGAGTTTTTCAGTCATGAAGTACTTGATGAGAAAGATCTTCCTATTAAACTCTTTGATAAGAGCGGTTGGACCTATCGCTGGGAAGCTGGCGGGGCAAAAGGCCTTGATCGAGTTCATGAATTCCAGAGGACCGAACTAGTCTGGTTGGGAACACCGAAACAGGTTGAAGAGATTCGTGATACAACTTTAGAGATTTCACAGGAGTTAGCTAACCAGATGGAACTAGAATGGTACACTGAAATTGGTGATGATCCCTTCTATCTGGAAGGTCGGAAAGTGGAAGAAAGGGGAATTGAATTTCCTGATGTGCCCAAATACGAGATGCGTCTGGTGGTTCCAGGAGTTGATAAGGGAGTGGCTGCAGTTTCTGCTAACGTGCATGGCACCCATTTTACTGAAGGATTTTCAATTAAAGAAACACATAATCACACGTTATGGACTGGTTGCACTGGTATTGGAACTACCAGGTGGCTTTTTGGTTTCTTGGCTCAGAAAGGTTTTGATAAGACTAACTGGCCAAGTATGGTGCGAGATAAAATGAACATCGTCAAAACACCCAAGGTATTGACTTGGCCGTGATGTTAAAATAACATGTTTAAAAAAAATTCTTCATTTTTTTTATATATTTAGCAATCTAAGAGTTGGGATGTGAAATGATAAATCTTAAAGCCGCTATTGTTGGATTTTCACTAATTTTATTCATTGCTTTTTTAATATTGCAGAAAATAAGGAAGTATAAGAAAAAGTCTGATATTAAAAAACAAAAAGTACAACACAACAAAAGAAATAAAAAAAGAAGAAAAAATTAATCGTCCGCCGGTGAAAAAAAAATTGTCAGATGATATTATTCTTGTTTTTCTTCTTCAGGTAGCTTTTCTGGAACATCTTCTGTGGAAACTTCCTCAGCAGATACTTCCTCAGGAGATTCTTCTACTTCTTCCTTTTTAACAAATGAATCAACGAATTCTACAGTTTTAATGTCCATGTTATCCTGAATATCGCGTGCTATGCGGAAACGGTCCATGGTTACTTCCATGTGTGGACGTTGGTCAAATTTAGCCATTTCATCCATGGAAATTACTATTTTATCATCTTCAATGTCCACTTGATGTTTCTCATTATCCAGATTGGGAGTGCGATAATGTAAGTTTATGAGACTTTTAACTTTTTCTGCATCATCTTCAATTATCCCTACCACTTTTACCTGGTATTCCAAGTTTTTACCAGCCAGTTCATGGTTGAAGTCCAGTCGAACACGACCTCCACTAACACTGCGTATGATACCAGTGTTCCCTTCCGAAGTTATGGCCATACCTACTTGGGGTTTAATGCCTTGTTTTTTAAATTCAGACATGGGCACCAGTTGGATTAATTTTGGATCTCGTTCTCCGAATGCTTCTTCAGGAGTTAACTCGATGGTTTTTTCTTCACCTTCTGCCATACCTACTAATGCTTCTTCCATACCTTTGAGTACATGGCCTCCTCCGATAATTACAGAAACTGGCCCATAAGTTTTCTCATCTGAATGTATTCCTTTTTCCTCTGCTACTTCTTCACTGGTACTGTCAAAGACATCACCGGTTTCTTGAACTTTTCCGGTGTATTCAAGCTTTATAAAGTCTCCATTTTTCACTGGCATATCTCTAGCCTCCTATGTGCTATTCTCTTTTTAAATTCTCTTAGCACTTCTTTATTTTTATAGTTTAATATGCGTATGGTTGAAGGGTAATTATCAATATATCTGGAAAGATCATCCTTATCAATCCTCACTTCTAATGAGGATATAACCCTTTGGCGATGATGTCTACTGAATCCTCTGGCAATGCATTCCTCAATTTGTTGGATGGTGGCGAATGGTCTTTTTTGTATTATGTTCTCAATAGTCCGTTCATCAATTAAGCTGAATGATTTGAGATCTGGCACTGTGGCATTGTTGGCTGTGTGAATAATTCCTTCCACATCTCGAACCGTGTTCATGGGTGCTCTACCTTGATCAATCTCTTTTCTCAATATTTCCAGGGTTTTTGAAGGTAACATCTTTTTTGCAGATTCAAAAGCTCCAGTAACTACTGCTTCCCTTATAATGGTTCCACTAACACCCTCAATTCGGGGTATGAATAAGAATTTATCCTGAAAGTTAAAGCCTATTTTGGTTAGAGATTTGGATAATGATACTATTACGTAGTTGTCCTCGTTGAGTTTGCCTTTAAGAAGAACATCACCAGTTTCCATGTCCACCATACGGTATGGTTTGGGGGCCACCCCCACTCCTTTACGAATCTTATCTAGTATAATGTCAAATTCTGAGCTTGGTTTGTATCCTCTCGGTATGTAATCTGCGTCAATTGCTTGGAACATGCGTGCCAGACATAAAGAGTATTGTCCTGATCCCATAATTCCCATGGGCGGTCCTTCAACCACCAAATCAGCACCCACTGCTATTGCTGCCTCTGCACGTGCTTGACGAGTCATTATATAAGGAATTCCACGGCCACTGCGTTCAAATGGCCCTGGAACTACTGCGACGAATATTCCTTCAGGAACTTCTTTTTTAGCCTCTAGAAGGCAATGTAAGTGGCCGTTGTGAAGTGGATTGTATTCTGTGAAATCTGCCAGTATTTCAACATCTGATTTTGATTCTATGAAGCGTGCTCGCATTTTTAAATCATTCAGGAATACTTTTTTATCCCTGGAAATAACAGATTTCACAAATTCTTCAGAAGACATGATTATCCATCTAGATTTTAATCATCATCAATGTTATAATTATACGAAAATACTCAATCATATTACTTTTCACAAGCACTCCCACACTTAAAATATCCATACTACCTAACAAAAAAAACTATGCCATGAAAAAATATTCAGTAAAAAAAACCGTCCAAAAAATCAGGGACGATAAACTTGTTTTAGACTTTCTAGAAGACTTATCAGACAAGGCCAGAACTGAATACTTACAGACAATTGCTGAATCCTGCTAGGTAACTGGAAAAACACCGAAAGAACTCCGCACCATATCTAAACAGAAACAGGAAGATAAAATATCTCCCTCTAAATTATCAATAAAAAAAAATGGTTGAAACAGTACGAAAACCATAGCGCAGAACATAACCTGTCACTAGAAACATATAAATTCCTTTTAAACATTATTAAAGCTTGTTCTACGAAGATAAAATCAACGTGCCAAAAGAACGCCAACAAAGACGTAAAAAGAAGAGAAACAGATTTAAAGTGAAGAATAAACGTGACCCCCTAACACCTAAACAGATAAGAGAATTTTTGGATAACTGTCGGGAACTGCGAGAAAAGGCAATGATCCTAACACAGTTCAGTTCAGGCTTAACAATGATAGATCTACTGCAATTAACACTGCAAAAATTCAATGAAGGCTAATCAATATAAGAGACGATAAACAAATCTGCCGTTTACATTTCAAGGAAGGAAAAAACAAAACGGAATCAGAATTCCATAAATTCATAAGTTTTGAGGGCTAGATACAATGAAACAGTATTGCAAGTATGAAAGAAATCTAGAATACCAAACACCCTATTTATTCACACATTACAACAAATACAAAGGAGTTACTGTTGACGCATATCACCGGGACCTCAGAGTCCAGAATGACCGGATGAAACTGGTACAATGAAGGTTTTTATCGGCCAATCACTAGCCACATGTTCCGGAAGTTCTTCAACACACAACTAGCCAATACAGAGAGGGATATGAAGCCAAAAAGACAATAATTTGCCATGTCATCCCCAGTGTGGATGTTAACTACTATCTAACCCATCCTGACAATTTAAAGAAATTATATTTGAAGTTCATACCCACATTGCTTGTTTTTGAATATGAGAGCGTAAACATTATCACAACTGACGATGAAGTTAGAAAGCTTAAATCAGAACTTAAAAAACGTGATAAACGTGACCTGACCCGGGATGAAGAACTAAGACAAATGCGTAAGGATCTAGATAGATCATTGCAAATCAAAAAAATGGAAGAACCCCTAACAAAAATTAGGAAAATTAATAACAACTAAAAAAAAAAACTACTTATTGTTATATTTCTTAGAAAAAATGCTCAATAGTACTATCCTGTTTTATCTAAAAAGTATGCAATAACACCAACTAATTGTATTTTTAGCAGGGCTAATCACAACACTAGGTTACAACTCCAAAACA